>Ga0209367_1000741_pt1 | contig 35664 bp, 18 predicted proteins | sample WorMetLIZISLAND2_FD_187412 | JGI IMG/M metagenome (GOLD analysis project Ga0209367, IMG submission 187412) | Marine gutless worms symbiont microbial communities from Max Planck institute for Marine Microbiology, Germany - Olavius geniculatus... ... | reverse complement strand
CACTTAGACTTCCCACCTGAAGAGATGAGAAATGGTCCAAGCGTTGGTCGCTGCCAGCATCAGAATGCGGCTCCACTAAAGAGAACGCAAATGAGAAAAATAGTAGTTTCGCTGGGTTACTGGAAAAATGCTGTAAAATGAATAAAACGACTTATTTCTATCCTAAATTTTTAGAATTCCAAATGTGTCGCGGGCTGCAAATGACGTCTTGGCGGGCCGCATGCGGCCCGCGGGCCGCGAGTTTGAGACCCCTGTTCTAGATGTTGTGGAAACTATAATGACCACTTTGTGGCAAGTTTTCCTGAGTCTAATAGTAAAAGAATTTTGATATTCGATCACAGTTCGAGAGAAATAAGACAAATAATGCATTGTTCAGTTTCTTTTAAAACAATGGGTATATACTGCATAAGGCTAAAACCTCTATAATAACCTCTGAATATAACACTGGTCAGTTTGTTTAACATACATCGTGAAGGTTTTCTGTTCTTGATCGGTTGTTCAAGCCTGGTCTGCATAGCAAGTCTCTCCCTGTGCCTCGCTGCAGCCTGCAGGTCTCGTTCTATTGGAGTCTCCAGCTGATTACGCTGGTTTAGTTTGTTTTCTGCGTCACCATGACAACCGACGTAGCCACTCCCATGACCTACCAACACTTCACTCTGATTGGCCACGGCTCCTGAGTTCCGACTGGCAGCAACAGTCGACGCTTCATTCTGATTGGCTTGGGCAAAGCTCCGATTAGCTGAATGGACTGACGTTTCACACAGATTGGCCAGGGCCGAGTTCCTATTGGCTGGCTGGGCTGCAACTTCATTCTGATTGGCCGTGGCCGAGTTCACTGCACGCTGATTGGCAGGCTGCAGGTTGTCATGGTAACTGAAGGTCTCGCTGATGGGCGCGTTCAAATCGGAAGGACTGTTCTCGGCAGCTGAAGATATAAACTCGGCGCCGATGCCTGCCTGGAATATAACCGGCTTGACATTCTGTGTACTACCCACTGGAGACTGTTGATAGTGCTTGGCCCACACTCGCTGGGCCCAATCCTACATACAGGCACCATACACACGAACACTGTACATATGCAACGTTTGGACTTTTTTATTCACCACTAAATGGTAGGTTTTATGCAAAGAATTAGAAAAGCATACAACTAGCAACAAAATCGAGACACAATATGCAGAAAATGCCCGTCAACCTAGCAGAATTAGAAATGTGGGCTGTTACTTTCTGGCAGACCCGTCGAGAGGGTGGGGTAGAAGGGGTAAGCTACACCGGGCCCCGCGACGTTTGGAGGGCCCCGCCGTCGGCCAGAAATATAAAGTATGCCAGCATATACGATTTTAAAACAAGAAATATGAGCTAATGCTCACGAGACGCGCGAAAGCCTATAGCAGTTCCGGTTCAGTAGTTTAAATAAAAATTGGCGTATTCACGCTAAGTTAGTATACAAATGTCAAATTCTTTATCTGGATCGCATAACGATAGTTCCGTGGCACCACCTTGTAAATGATACGGATTTGTGTTGCAGCCCGAAATCGCCAAAAGATGCATAAAACCCCCTATTTTGGCATTGAAGATCATTCAAGGTCATTGAATTCGGCGCCAATCGAGAGCCAGTGTACGACTTCCTATTAGTGATTAATAGTAACCTAAACCCTATCTCGCACCATTACTGAGATACAGTGACTTATTGGCCAAAAATCGCAAATTTTGCCCACTCCCTCTCATTTAGCGCCCTCGTTCGTGGTGATCCCCTTCGAATTTATGGAAAAGCTTCACGGTTCCTAAAACTAGAGTCTTCCAGGCAGCCGACGGTGAAGATTTGGTGATCCTAGCTTGCACCGTTTTTGACTGATCCACCCTGTGACAGACAGACAGAATTGCGATGGCTAAGACGCGCTGAAAGCAGTAGCTGCTTTCGCGCATAATAAATGATTCAAAAATTTTCTCCCCAGAAGGGCCTCGTGAAAATGTTTGGGGACCCCGCAAGAATGTTTCCCCAGACCCCGCTGTGGCTCTGACGAGCCTGCTCTCTGGTGCATATGGCAAGGATCAAAAAACAAAGCAAGATGCGTCAAGCTGGGCGGAGTTTGAAAGAGATGACTGATATTGAGTTACGGACTGAACTAAAAGTGCAATGATCCGTAGGTGCGTAAAAAAGATCTGGCCAGACTACCTTTATATACAATATGATACACGATTTCCACTGGAAAACTGAGGCAAGCTGTCAAGTTAATCCAGCACAAGAAATTTAAAAAAAACTGAGAAATAAAAGTGAAACAAAACGTGAACAAAAACAGTGGTCAAGTTAAAAAGTATTAAGCAAAATATGCAGGTAGCCAAGTTGTCCAGAAATTAAGGTTTTGCAGACAAGTGCAGCTATTTTTAAAAGTATTCGATATCCGGCAGTAACGTTCCAGACAGCCTTTAGTGACACCTGAAACATACTGATTCTCTGAGGCTTCTGATATTGTGATCTGTTGTGACATTTTTATCCCAAATGCTGATGCATCGACATTGCAACGCAACAGCGGTCTTCACTCTTCAGCACATTAGGGAGCTTTTCTGGCGTTTATGCACTATGTAAACTTACACCTTACTTACTTACTGCACACTAGGGGGAGTATAAATTCTAAATACGACAAATTTTAAATAAGATACAATATGACAGAAAGCTGGTGTAAATTGGGAAAAAAGTGATATGGAGATAGCCTTCTATTACCTGTAGATTCTTCCAAGTCATAACCGACTGATAGAACACCGAGGTCTCAACACCGTCCTCTGCAGCTGGTACTCCAGACACAAGGTTTCCAGTTCCACCCATGGTCGGTTTACCACCAGCACCAACAGGCTTGGTATCAGAGCGCTGGTCTGGTGACTCCTGAAAACCACTGCGATGTACCTACGCCATAAGCCCGATTCACACATAATCTTACGATAATCTTACTGTAAAACATTCTTCACCCTTATGGTCGTCTTAAACCAATAACTTAAAAATATAGGTAAAAGTGGTGTATAGCTCTTAACAGAAAACCCATCACAGAACTACGGAGCGTCACCTGCCATATGGGATCACGCAGTGTTACCTGCCACCCGACAGTAAACACGCTCCACCTTAACCCAAGCCAGACAGGCCAGTACTCGATTTACTTGCCCTGGAAAGATGGAGAGCTGAGTTGACCTTAATGTTAGTTATATACCAAATATTTTACCTATAATTCACATACAACACTTATGACAAATCTTAAGACATGCCTAAAGATGAAATCTTGCAATTTTGTGACCGATCATGTGTTCATCAAAGACAAATTCTGTGAATTCACTTAAGATGATATAGGACATCTTACCCTTAGTCTTATGATGCTCTTAAGACATGTCTTAAAATAAATTTTATGATAATGTCTGTGACTCCGTCTCCAGAATGAGATCAAAAAAAGGGGAAAAGGAGGGAAAGGGGGAAAGGGAAAAAGGGAAAGAGGAAGTGGAAGTGGAAGAGGAAAGAAAAGGAGAAGAAGGGGACGGGAAGGGGAAGAGAAAGTGGAAGGGGAAAGAAATAAGAAACGGAAAAGGGGAAAAATAAGGGGAAAGAGAAAGGGAAGGGGAAGGGAAAGGGAAGAAGTAGGGAAAGTGGAAGGGGAAGAGAAAGAAAAATGGAGAAGGGGAAAGGGGAAGAAAAAAGAAAAGAGAAAGGAAAAGAGGAAGGAGAAAGAGAAAGGGAAGGGAAAAGGAAGGGGAAGGTGGAAGGAAGAGAGTTTGAGAAAAGTTGGACGCACGGACGGACGCACGGACACTCAGGTGATTTTATGCTCTGTCCAATGCTATTGCATTGCATTGGACAGACAACGAACAGCTAATAAATGAAATACAAATTTGCAGCAAGGTCAACGTCAACATCAGTGTCAAGTGTTAATTCATATGATGCACACTTACAAAAAACTTCTAAGTCAGGAAGTAAGTAAGTTCACTACAGACGTGAAATTTTTTGTGATGCTGCATATTTGAAATTTTTTTTTTGTATTTGTATTTTTCTCAGTCTATCAGTGCTCAACCCGGCTGTCAGTGACTGACTGTATAACATTCTAAAAACAAACATTTTATCTTATATTAACGCTCGAAATATGCCAAATAAAGAGGACAAAGAGGCGTACCACAGAGCGACGGAAGAGCAGGGCAATAAGTAGATTGGGTGGCAAAGCGAGCGCAGTGGCAAGCAGTCCAACAATGATTGGCAGGCGGGATATATCAACCAGTGAAAACTCACCCGCATACTGCAGACATCATAAGACACATAGTCAGTGTTCACACAACCACAGTATTTAACGCACACACAAATAAACAGAAAAACATCCATTTATAGTGTTTGCATCACGTTCCTACAATTTTACCTACCTAATTACATTTGTTGTGCCAGCCCGAGTGGGTGTGGCTTAGAGCTGTTGTTGTAAAGTTTACCGTAGAAAATCGTTGTGATTGACGTGAATTTTTCGTTGTTTTCTTAATTTTGGACTGTGAAAATGCAAATAAGATAAGTCAGAAAATGTTTCTACTGCTTGTCTGCTACAGTCTGAAAAGTAAGTAAGTAAGTAAATAAGAAATTTATATAATGTGCTAAAGTGTAAATAACCTCGAACACATTCACTGTTCTAGTAGAAGAAAACGTAGAAACGTTTGAGATGGCAAACTGCTGTGCTAAAACAAATACAGACCAGATGCCCTTCATGTCACCCAACAAAAAAACATCAAAACTTGGAACAGTCAGCCATCAGAAGTGACGTCTTCAGAGCGCCTGCAAACATTTAAGACTAAACAAAAAACCCATTTTGTTCTCTTCTTTTCCACTACTGACTGTAAGGTCCTGTTTTACCATGCACATTTGATTGCCGATCAAACTGATCTCTGATCAACTTTGGGACTTGATCGGCGATCATTGCAATGATCGTTTTTCCATCACCAATTAGCGACTAATCATCCATCAAATCTCCCATCAAGTTGATGGCCGAATATTGGCCGATGAAGTCAGATGATCGACGATTAAACGATCTGCAGTTCATTGCTTATTCACACCAGAAACATCTTTTCACGTCGCCGGTCAGAACGGCAATTCATGCATTAAAATAAAGTTCCAGGCATGGCGATCAATCACTACTGAATAATTTATACTGTGCATAGTGATTTGTTAAACATAAAATGGATAGACGCTCCCGTATTGATTTGCGATAGAAAATATTTTTGACAGCAGACGATATCGTCGATATAGTTGCTATGACGACGTTTACTGGCTACGGCATCCACTCGCAGCACATGCTGGGTAATTTAGCGCAACACCGCAAACTGAGGTCACTGTCAGCCAATCAGATTGGCATAAAGTAGGCTCACTTGACGGCTGATCAGCTAATTGCCGATTACATAATTGGAGATCGAAAATGCCTGGAAAAAATGAAACACAGTTGATTGACGATCGATTCAGAACATCAAGTTGATCAAAGATTAGTAAATCGGAGATCAAATTTGATTTGATTGGCGATAGAAAAACTTAGTGACTGTAGTACCATAGGCATTTTCCACTCTAAATTGCATTGTATCAGTAGCACCTCTGCATACAGCACTATATAATTATAAATGTAAATACAATAATACAATACAATATAATATAATAATAACATCACATCAAACAAACACAAAAGCACGTAATGTAAGAGTACCTCGTCAGTGAAGTAATGAAACCAGAGAGCAGAAACGGTCATATATGACATCAGCAGACAAAGACAACAGGTCAGGCGCTGTGAACGAGTGAAGCGACTGTACGATGGCTTCACAAACGATGACAACCACAGGTGATAATCCGTCAGGTACTGACAACTCTTAGCCTTCAATACCTGGACACAGCCACGTGTATAAACACTAAATGTGCAAGAGCCCAGCACTCACTAGGGAAAGCCGACTGTACACCATTTTTAACCATGTCATAGACTTGGACCTTGCCAAGGTGATCGACAAAGAAAGCAACAGAATGGACCAATGGATCAGGGAAGCGATACACGTCAGGAAAGAACAAGTCAAGTCGATAAACCGAGAGGAGGGGACCTACCAACTTCCACACATCTATGATTACTTACTGTCCGCCGCAGCGACACCTGGCGGACAGTTGTTCCAACGAAGGCAGCAGCGGTTGCCAAAACGTCAACAAAAACAACAATAAGAGGTTGTAATTTGATGAATTTATTGTAACTTATTATGTTATGTTTCAACCTACAAGTCTATTCAAAGACAGGCTGGTACTCGATTTACCTTACCAAGAGGGAGTAAAAACCGATTAGGTGTGAATGTATTATAATTTTATCGTATTCTCTACATATATACTACAGGCATAAAATGTCTAAACTGAACACAGATTAAAGAAGTTATTACACATGCCTCCGGTGTCCAAATACTGCCCATTCTATTAATATTATCGTGAGTTAAAAAGTTGGGATGCAATTTGCTAACAAAGACTTGCATATTTCCAACAGAAGATATACGGACGACCAGAATTTCAATTTTAACCCTAAATGTTCCCCAAAATGAGAAATTTCTAGCGCCAAATTTTTGTACTTTTGGAATAAATGTTCGGAGAAGAATAAAAGTTTCCGATGGGCTAAAACCTAGGGGGGGATTTCCATACTCACGTAAATTCAGTTCTCAAAAGTTTGGTTAAAAGATAATAAAATATTATGTAATATTTAATTATAAACGACAATAATGTCAATCTTAAGTTACCGAAAGCCACCAGTTACAACCTGTTGTGAGTGCAAGTGTCCATACTGTACCTTGGAGAAGCCAAGGCCTCTGTCAGCCGCCAGGATCTCTCGTTCCACTTTACCGTCTTCCTTCTCCACCGCAAACCACTTCTCGAACACGAAGTAGTAACTCTCACCTGTAACATAACAACAGTCTACCATGTACCTTATGGATCAGTGGTGTAACTGTAGGGTGTTGGACTTACAATCAACAGGCCGTGGGTTCAACTCCTGGCTGGATCACTATCAAATGGTTATTATCTCCGCCAAGGTGAACGTAGTAAACACTGGAAGAGATTAAGAGATTGGGCGTTCTGTCCGTTGTTCCTTCTGTGTACATGATGACTCATAATGACAATGACGTCATTGCACCAACAGCGCAAGCAGCAACGCCGGCTGTTACTTTTCCCTCCCTCTGCATCAAAGTGGCTCTTCCATCTCTGTCCCCTTTCCTTGTTGTGGGGTGTAGTTGTAGTGGTACTAGTAATGTTTAAATCACTTCACTTAGCGGAGATATGCACTCTCACGAGTGCCTTTGAGTTACTTTCTAGCAATGTTATTGTCATCTTTTACTGTGAACAGATGAAATATCTCGCTATATGGCCAACACCAAAGTTAACTCAGTCTTTCATCCCTCCGGGCTGGGTAGATCGAGTGCCAGCCTATCTGGCTGAGATTAAGGCGGGGCACGTTCACCTGTGTCGGGTGGCAGCTAACACTGTGTGATCCCATATGGCAGGTGAAGCTCCGTAGCTCTGTGATAGGTTTCCTATTAAGAGCTGTACATCACCTTTACCTTTACCTTATTACTGATTCTAATGCTTGATACAATAGCGATGACGGTCTAATTACCAAAAATACTGTGAAAATGTACATCAAAAGTTCTACAAAAAACATAAAATAAAGTGTTGTCTATATTGTAGACAAACGTAACACAGATTAAAATACTTTCACTGGTAGTCAGCAAAAAAATTGCAGCAAAAAAAACTATTAAACATTTGACCACATCCTAAACATGGCCCAACATCTAGGTGAATAATTTTTTTGAGTCATGAATCAAATCAAAATTTTTTTTTTATAAATCCAACAATACATTGTGTGTTTTTGGGTTGCTGCAGCAAAATTTTCAATTTATGCTAGGTTCGTTCATTTCGGCAAATGGCAACACCAGTCTTGGTAAAAGTTTCAGGTCTCTGATGAATTCTAGTTGTTCATATCATCATTAGTCCGCCCGTAAACGATAGCTTGCGAAAGCGGACTTAAGTTTTGCTGTGGTTTATTTTTTTTTCCCGCCGCGTAATCTCCGAGCTCCGTCGGCCGATCGGCGCGAAATTTTGCACGATGCTCCTATGTATGTTCGATTTTATAATCCCGGGCCGAAATTTTGGGTGAGCCTCCCCAAAAAAATTTCAAGGGCCGAAAACATGCAAAATTTGGCCCGATTTCGGTCGACTTCAAAGTTTGGCAACCAATTTCTCCAAAACGGATGAAGATATTCAAAATTAATGAGTTACTCGTTCGACATCGATTCCTCCCGCGTTAGGTGAAACAAGTACAGTGAAGTTCGGTCCAGTGACCTTGGAGATCTAGATGTGGAATTAAACCCACCAAAAGTGCATTTTTCAGAAGAACATATTTCGGCCCCTAGGGGGTGCTGCGCCCCCAAATTTTTACACGCGCTAGAGAATGACCAAGTCTTACTAGCGCACCCCCCACCGGGGACGGCAACCCCCCTTACAACTTTTTTCAGAGGGGGTCAAAAATTGGCTTAAATTGCAATAAATGAGCTCTTATAACTTGGGAGTTAGGGGGTGTAGCCCACCGAAACTTTGGCACTTGACGCGGCTCTAGGTTGGGGTGTTAAAGCAGGTACGAAATTTGGGGGCACCGCCTTCCTTAAAATTTGGGAGGGCAAAAAACGTGCCAAAATCGATGCGATTTACGACAACTTTTGAGTTTGAGCGCAAATATCTCTGGAACTGATGAAGATAGCGACAAAATCTAAATGGCCTTGATGAGAACGATCCTATCTGCGTTGAACAAAGAAAATTTTGTGAACTTCCGTCCACTACGAACAAAGTTATAGGCGCTCATGTTGACCTATCCTAAGTCGACAATGCGCGTTCGGCGTATGCCAATGCATTTGAGTTCGGGCCACGTGACTTTGATGCTGGGGAAATTTTACCCCCTTCTTTACTCCCCCATAATTTCCCCCAATCGGACTTAGGGTGCCGGGCGGACTCACGTTAGGCTTTGCCCCAAATTTCTAGTTATTATAATTATTTTTCGATAACTCTTTCACAGTTATTCGTCAGATCAGTAACGTTACAAACCAGTACAAGCATCTCGGACCATCACTCGACTCAGATACCAACTCGGTGACGAGCCGGCATTATTGTGCCACAACTGCACCTTGAATATACGACCCAGGCTCTCTGGAAACCTGCACCATGCAATATTATTATTATTATTATCATTTAACAAAAAATCTGTTTAATAGTCACAGCAATAGACACAGGCGGTAGGCACGGTGTAGTGGTAACGTGTCTGATCCGATCAGCGAAGTTACTGTACGCCAGGCCCGGATAATACTGCGATGGGTGACTGCCTGTGGGCAGGTAAACCATCTTGGGATGTAACCAACCGCCTAGGTCAACTCAGCCTTCTATCCCTCTGGGGTAGGTAAATCGAGTACCAGCCTATCTGGCTGGGGTTAAGGCGGGGTGCGTTCACCTCTGTCGGGTGGCAGGTAACACTGTGTGATCCCATATGATAAGTGACGCTCCGTAGCTCTGAGATGGGTTCGCTCATTAGGAGCTATATGCGACCTTTTAACCTTTATTATTATGCCACACAGACTCTCGGCAAACCAACATCAAATGGCGCATTATCAAACTAATTAAATTAAAGACAAATCATAATGCCAACCTACTGTATGACACATTATATCAACCTGCTATCTGTTCAACAGTCAGTTAGCATTTCACAAATGTGTATCTTGGTCAGACAGGCCTAGAAACAATCTGCCTTAATAAGCCAAGCCAAACCAAAAACTAAATAAACCACATTGAATAATTCAAGTCTGTTCAAAAGTCTGTAGCCGAAAATGACGCTGAAAATCTCAACAGAAAGCTGACTAAGGCATAAATAAACAACGCAAGAAAATTATGCCTATAGCACTACCCACCGTGGGCGGAGGCATAAAACGTCAGAACTGAGCACAAATAAAAGCTGGCACACATAACGCCTCAGATGTGGCGGCCTCTCGTCAATGTGCACTCTACTGCATAAATTTACCTACTTGCTTACTTACTAACCTAAGTAACTTAAGACAGAGATGAGATAAGAAAAGAACTGACGTCATGTAGAAAGTGTCGCGTGAGTTGCGTTCAAAGAGCGGTTGACCTTGCTGACTGACGAGCTCACGAGTTTCACTCATTCCATATTCTCCGTGCATCACCAGCGACACCTGCAATGACTCACCACAATGACTCATCACAGTGACTCACCTGGAACAACGACTCATGACTCATCATCTGATACAAACTATAAAAGAAGAAAAAACAAGACAAGTCAATGAACTGACATGAGGAATCCTACAAACTTCTTCGTATCTACAGCACATTTTAAGCCACGGCAACGTCTAGTAATGAATAAAAGTCGAATCAAATAATAACAATAAATCGCTGACAATTTCTAACGTGCCATACAATGAAAAACAATTACAAGGATGCGGCACGTCTGGTCCTTAAAAATAGTCAGTAGAAAAAAATTCTTCAAAACACGTTTAAAAGAGTTGACTAAATCAATCACACAGACGAAAAAAGCATCGAAAGCCATCAAAAAAAGCATGTAGCTGGCAGCAGTTGCCAAAACATCAACAAATCAGCAAATAAAGCTTGTAATGTGAAAAAAATAAATTAACCTGAGCGGTTGTGCCAGCCCCCTTGCGGAAGCCAGTCTCGATCGAGACATAGTATTTCTGTCGATCGAATGGTGAGTTATCGACCAATCGAACAATGTCAGCCTTGCGCTCATCATATTGATCAAGCTTTGTCAGCACGACCAGCAGCACGGAGTATATGACGAAAATACATGCTACTGTTGCTGGCACCACTGCGTTTTTCACTCGCCTGCACAGAAAACAAGAAGCTCAGCTGTCGCTAGAAAAGACCGACCGTATTTACTTAATTAATGTCAAGTCAGTAACCTCAATTAATCATGCCTTCACTACTTCCAGTTAGCCTATAGTAAATAACAAGAGCTATCGAAGCATTAATTTTTTAATGCATTAAAGCACTGCATCTGCTGCAATAGTCGTCATCAGTGAGGCCACCTAGTAATACAAGAAAACCGCAGCTAACGCAAATGTGAACGCACAACAGCGGTGCATGTTTGAAAGCCCAGTAAAACAAAATCTAAGTCAGTCGCCAGAGGGCGCCAGACGACCCGTGGCTATAATGTCTCTAGTGTTTTGCTCGTATTCACCAGACGGCGTGACGTGTCTCGCTCAGCCAATGCCGTATCAGCTGGAAATCTCAAATTTTCCCTACCCCTTTGTCATTTAGTGCCCTCGCTCAGGGTGACCCCTTTCAAATTTATGGAAAAGCTTTACTGATCCTGAAACTAGAGTCTTCCACGTAGCCGATGGTGAAGATTTGGTGATCCTAGCTCGCACCCTTTTTGACTGATCCACCCGTGTGACGGACGGACAGACAGACAGAATTGTGATGGCCAAGACGTGAACAGTAGTGCTGCTGTTGCGCGTAAAAACTGGTTATTTGTACAACATGTGCGCACAATTTCAGCATCTTAAAACTTCCCGACCTTTTTTCAGCATTTATTATGCTGGTAGCTCTGTGACACGTTGCTGAGATTTTCCACACGTTTTTTTCAGTCCAGTCAAAATTTTGTAAACTTCCGACAACACTGGTTGCAGATCATGCCATAAAAGTCTGCCAGTGTTTGTACATCTTTCAACATTTACACAGACTATAGCTGTGCTGGCTCAATGACGTAATGGCAGGGTGTCAAACTCACTATTAAGAGATCGTAGGTTCAACTTCTGGTCGACTGGTTACCTCTTGGATGGATCATGGGTGACTGTCTGCGGACAAGTAAACCATCTCGTTATATAACCAACACCAAGGTAGTAAACTCAGCCTTCCATCCCTCCGGGGTAGGTAAATCCAGTACTGACCTGTTTCTCCGGGGTTAAGGCAGGGTACGTTCACCTGTGCCAGGTAGCAGGTAACACTGTGTGATCCATATGGCAGGTAACGCTCCATAGCTCTGTGACAGGTTTCCCATTAAGAGCTACGCACTATCTTTACCTTTACCTGTTACAGCAATACCAATAATGTGAAGATGATAACAGTGATGATGCTGATGATTATGATGCCGATGTACAGGGTGGGCCAAAAACGTGCCACTTTGCTTTTGTCTATATCTTCACCAGTTATTGATCGATTTTCAAAATTCTTTCACTGGCACACTCTGCAGACAATTTGCAATAATATGATAACTATATATTCCACCACACCAAAAATGCGTCTCTACACTACCTTGTGAAATATCAATGAAATATGCATACATAATGATAATAAAAAACAAACTTTTTGGTAAAATTGAAAAAAAACTTCAGATCAACATTGCAGTGAATGGGTATAACACAGTCTAGTGTCATACGAATCATTCATCGCAATGTTGGTTTAAAGCGCTTTTTCATTTATCTGAATTTTTGTTATTATCGTTAGTTTTTGCCTACATTTATATTTCACAAGGTAGTGTAGAAACACATTTACGATGAGATCTATAATAATCACATTATCGTAAATTTTCTGCAGTGTGCCAGTGAAAGAATTTTGAAAATCGGTTAATAATTGGCAAATATATGGACAAAAGTAAAGGGCACATTTTTTTGGCCCACCCTATTATGCACCTGTAGAAAGAGTCAATTCGTCGGTAGGAAACGACACTCGACGTCTGCGAAAACCTCACGGCAAAACTCGTCAGATGGCTACACCTGTCAAAGTAATTATTACAACAATTACCCAGAGTACATATTGAAATATTGATGACGAAATGTATTCAGCACATTAGAGATTTTTTTGAGTATGCGCTATATAAATTTACAATTACTTACTTACTTACTTACATCTGTTACATAATTATTGAAACACTAGACTTAATTAATTATCACATTCTGTCACTGATACTGAAATACCATAAGCTTTGCTGCTACATAAAAATTGCAAAAATTCTGTGACTGTATATCAACTAATATTTGATAAAAAATCTACAAAGTGAGCCATAAACACCGTCCCCTATATTATTCTGCTTAAAATGCTACTGCATTTGTTTATATGGACAAAATGACACGTCATATAAATTGCTAGTTTGTTCTGCACACATTAGTATCAAAACCTAATGAGTATGTCAAAATGTTACTAAAATAATACAGTAGAATCAAAGCACCCCAACTGTATTATATCACAATGGTGAAACACAAATGGAAATATGTGCTTGCGTGTATGTCTAAGTAAAACAGCGAAAACTTCATACAACACCAAGAGAGTCAAGTAAACAACTGTTCAATGTGCCCTTCCAAATCTCTCTCAGAATTTTACTAAACCCAGCGTTGCCTTTCTGGCTGCATATCATCTCCGCTACACACTCGATATTCTGTGTTGTTCAGACAGTCCGCTTCCGTCCACTGCCAACCTTTCGATAAATCGAGTTCGTCTTGTCAATTTTGAGCAGAAAATCTTTAACAGAACTGACCGCCCAATTCTTGTTAGGAAACTCTTTACAAATGTGTTTAGCTTTTTACTTAGACATCCCTTTTGTTGGCGAACGAGTTTGATCGACGTTTTATCCTCGTACGTTAAATGACGTTACACTATTTTTCCCATTGTGTTTCCTGTAGAGTTGGGTTGCTTTCATTTATTGTATCCCATTACAAAATTATTGAAAACATTTGCACCAAATTTGGACATGTTGCTCAGAATTGATCACATGTCAAGGTCCGTTATTCACTTTAAATTTACATTACTCTTGGAAGACATAATTAGATGACATGTATGGGGACGGTTTTTGTGGCCCACTCTGTAGATGTTGTCACCAAGAATAGACGTTCAGACTAGAGTACAAAAAATACATATTACTGATTAAATGTTCATACTGCTCAGTACCATAACTTAATTTTTCAAATAAAATCTCCTGAGTAGGATACCAACAACGGTGAAAATGCCACAAGGGAAAAATGTCTCAAAGATTTTCAAAAACCAAATGAAGGATATATAAGGAAAACTGAATTAAATCAAATCAACACTTTTTAGCATATATAAGCAGGTTCAGTTTACATGTGACAATTTATATACAGCTTCAAGCATTAATTAAATTTTGATCAGGATCATTAGTTCTCAATTTTTGCATCAGCCGGAGAACTTAGTAGAACTGTTTCATCTGCATAGACTAATCTTCATCTTCACTCTTCAGAGTTTAGACTCTGTCTGATTATACAAAAAAATAATCAACTATGCAGCTCTTTCAATTTCCAAGACTTTTCAGGTACAGGAAAATCATGAATACTAAACGATGGTTACAACTTTGCTGACTATTATGCCTCCGCCAACATGTGACAACTAACACTCAAAATATCATCCTAACAAGGCCAAAGAGTGCATTTTGGGGCATAGTTGACCTTGACCATTGACCTTCTGATCCTAAAATTTGCTTTGTTCGTCCTTGCCCCAAAGTCCGTTAGTGGTGAAAGTTTGATCAAATTCCACCAACAAACACCCAAGATATCTTGCCAACAATGGTTGTTTGGGACTCACGCATGCACGAACGCATGCATAAACACTCTAAAAACATAATGCCTCCGGCCACTAGGCTGGCAGAGGCACAAAAATTCCAGGACTTTCCAGGAGGCGTGGGAACCCCGTATCACACACCTGCACTGCGCGAGTTCGAACGTGGAAGACTCATGTAAACAGCAACCGGATGCTGACCATTCGTCAACTACATCATCCCAGTAGACACACTCGCCTGACCAGACCCGCAGCACATAGTGACACAATGAGGCCTGGTTGGGTCGAGGTCGACCGACGTTGTATGACGCATCCACGATACCAATGTAATATGTCTCACTGCCTGTAAGATGCAAAATGTAACTAACTTTGTTAAAAATATTATTTTGTGACGTTAAAATGTTTAACATTGTTATTCTCATTTCACATTTCTCTGCTTTTATTATAGATACAAACGTTTATCATTGTATACAACATTGCTTTTATATTAGCTTAACGGCCTTGATCTTACCAAGTTCTTATCCATTATTTTAACACAAAATAGAATGTTTTTAACCATTTATGGCACTGAATGGCCTATTTTGTACTGACGTGCTAATAAAAAACTAGTCACTCACTTAAGCCTGTGACACAGACAGTAAACAACAGACCCGTGTACAAAATTGTACGGGCACCGCCCCCTTAAAATTTGGGAAGACAAAAAACGTCCAAAATTCGGCGCGGTTTAAGACAACTTTCGACTTTGACTGCAAATATCTCTGAAAGGAATTACGATATCAACAAGCAATAAACGGCGTTATCAACTACCGTTTCTTTCGCGTTGAAGAAAAAAACCTGATGAACTTTGGTCCACTAACCACGAAGTTGTGTTTGCTCATTTCGACCTACCCAACATCGACAGTGCACGCGTTTTCGGACAAATTTTGAATTTGAGCACGAATATCTCTAGAACGAATTAAGATATCGACAAGCGGTTAATGGCGTTTTCAATCGCTATCTATTCCGCGTTAAAAGCGAACAAATTGGAGGACTTGGGTTTACTTATCACAGTGTTATGTTGGCTCATTCCGACCTACCCATTATTGACAGTTCGCGCGTTTTCGAACGGAGAGAGATATCGATAAATGGAAAACGGCGTTTACAACTACGATCGACTACACGTCGAACGCAGCAAAAATGGTAAACTTGGGTTCACAAACAAGAAAGTTCTGTTGTCTCATTTCAAACCACCCAAGTTTAACACTGTGCTTGCTATACATGTATATGATAATGCAGTTGCGTTCAGGCCATGTAACTTTGCTGCGAAAGAAATTTCAACCCCTCAACTGTTCCCCAATTGGACTTATGGCTTTGACAATTCTTGGCACAAAAATGGCCAAGAGACTAAAATTACACGAGCTTAGTTATTTTCCATTTCACCTAATTTGTGTCAATGCAAATTTTTAAATAAACAGAAAGTTGAAAACTAACCGACAAAATGTGATGTGTCGATAGTAACCGAGATATTTTCCGTTCCACTCTTAAAAGACCACCTGTGATCATAATCACTCAACGTGGGTGGGGTATCAACCCTGTAGAAAACAGAAAAACAAACCACATCACCCCAATGATGCACACTTGCAGTCACTAAAGCTTAGTCGTTCGATAAATAAGATACAAAACAGTGTCATTTTATTAGTTTTCCAAATATTAAAAATCTGAAATATACGTTATGTAGGGAATTTAATTCTCAGTAACAGCTGTGAGTTTCATGACGATTAAGTCACTGTGACGTCATTTATAAACGTTAAATACGGTGACGTTGACTCTGAAATCCTCCCGTAAGGAACAGTGTGCCGTTGTTGTATTTATAAATGCAAATTAGATTCACTCTGAAATGGATCCAGCATATGGCGACGATTGCTTTGCAAAGCAAACAGTTCACATGTGGAGAAAAAATGCTGGGTGGGCAGAAATTTGTATCATATACCAAGGTGCAATCAGTCGCTCTTATGTGGCATGGACAGCAGCCAGCATCGTTGTTTGCATTGGGCATTCAGAAGTATGCTGACAGATAGGATAAATGTTTGAGCAAACTCGGTTGATATGTTGAAAAATAAAACACTAGTCTTTAACATTTAAAGAGATGGCATTAACTTGTTAATTTTATTCATGCTGTTTATTACTTGCGAGTTATGATAGATTACTGGTGGGGAAAATAATACACGTGTAGACTGTGCTCTGTGAGCAGATGACGTCACAATAATGACACCATCATCCAAAAAAGTTTTACACGTGTTCAGAATAAAATTCCCTACAAAACATATACTTTGGATATTTTAGATTTGAAAAACTAACAGAATGATGCTGTTTTGCAACTTATTTATCAAACGACCCTCGTATCACATTGACACTGTTCCTAACATTGTGCCCCACAATGTTATCCACCGAATGGTGAGATCTCAAACGGTTTTCATTAAAATTTTTTCAGGATCCTTTGGATTATGGTTATTAAAAAATAAAAAAAAAACCAGCAGCAATACTAGTCATCTCAGACTAAATTGCTATCATAAAATTACTAAAAACACACACACAGAAATGATAGGTCTCACGAACGAAAATATACAGTGTGGGCTAAAAAAATTACACACAATGAATGGTACTTGGTTCGTGCACCATATATCAGTTTCAAAAAATTAGTAAATAAGTACATTTAAGTAAGTACATTTATAAAGCACCAAATGGGGGCAAAAACCCATCAAATTTGAGACACAATGGGTGGAGTAAAGTATTAATGATGGCTAATAGCTGAATTACAAAAATGCATTGAATTGGTAAAGAAAACAACACATGAAAGTACTGTTGCAAACGTCGAATGGAAGAGTGTTCCAAATGGTAGGAACACCTGCTACAAAACTACAAGAACCAAAACATGCACAAACTCCAAAAAATCACCTTAGCAATACAGCAACAGGAAAAAGGCGCAGACTGGTGTCTGAATAAACGACGTTGATGTCGAAGTGAAGTAACTGATCCATTGGCAACAACGAAATGTTGATCTTATGAACATTCATTTTGCTCCGAATCAACGTATACCATTGCTCAGTACCATTTGCCTTCTGCACACAGCGAAACAAATACACAAACGGAGATTACAGCATGCGACATTTAAAGGTCCATGGCCACGGTCAAACTCGCTCGTGCAATTATGTAGATTTAAATTAGACATTTAACCTCACGTATATAATTTGAGCTTCATAAATTTATGAAATTAATGTGCAATTTCAACCGAAATGTGGCACTATGTTATGTTACGTGAAATATTCTGATCTGTTAGTGCCCCCAGTGACGTTATGACCCTAGCCCATATACATCACGAATAATAATGGCCTAGCCGACTACGTCATCATTCTAGGCTAGGTCATTAATATTCATGATGTCTTTTGGCTAGGCTAGTGACGTCACTGAGGGCCAGCATGGCGGTGCATTTTCTACATCGTTTTCGTAGATCGTCAATTTCATAAGTAAATTTTTCCGTGTTGACAAAACGCTGGGCGCTGATATTACTGTCACAGTTATCAGAAAATTCTGCACTTTAAGGAAAATGTATACAATGTATATGTTAATTTTGGTGTCCATGGACCTTTAAAATCTCAATCACTGCACTGGCAATACAATACTACAAACAAACGCTATTCTCTTATTACAATGCGCTAGTGTCAAAATGCAAAGCACAATAATATGGTAGTAATTAAAAAAAAGGAAAAAGTGGAATAAAATATATCAATTTCAGTTCATTAGATATAGTAAGTCAGTAGACTTAGAGCAAAGTTTAGTTGAACTTTGGTCTAAGTACAGACTTTAGTGTTCAGCTTTAGCTTTAGCTCAGTGAAAGTCTAAGTCAAAAAACTAAGTCAAAAGTGAAGTCGCCAAATGTGGCCCATACACGCGGTCACACAACATGCAACAGCAAGAGATAGTTTACCTGATGGCTGATGTGAGGAATGGACAGCTGGACATGCTGACCAGTGGTCAGATTGTTTACATTGATCTGCTGACCACCACATGAGAACAGATTCACCATCAGCACGTCTGTATGCAGCTGTTAAAGACACACGCACACATACATCAATGCCAGGCTCACATAATGACATAAGCACACATACAACTTTCACCACATGAGTATAGATTTACTGATAGCACACCCATGTGCAGATTAACAAAAAAACACCGATATGATACCTAAATATGGCACAGAAAAAAGTTTTGATTAGCCAGCTTGTTTTTTGGTGTCAATCCTCGTCATGCCAGTCCAGCAAAGCAATTTTGTGAGACGCATAGGAACAGGACTTCTTTACAAACTACACGTTGGGCCAAATTAAACGACACCAACTTACATTGCGGACTGTAACTTAAAGGCAGGTTATCAAATTGTAATAATTTTAGTATGAATATTCTTGATACAACTAGCGATGAAAATGACCATTCAAGTTCCCATCTAACAAAACATCTGTTTCAGCACTACCTGAGGGAAACACAGCAAGCAAAATATGACATTTTTATTCAAGGCCGTGCAACTATTTAATTAAAATAAAATGCATAAAGCACTTATTGTCCATATTTCTGCCACTTGCACTGACAGTTTATCCAGTTGTCCATCAAACTTTTTTTTGTCCTCTGTTTGTCGCCCAACCAAAAACTAAAGATGCACAAAAACTAATCATCAGTTAGAGTGTTTTGAAATTAAACCTAGAAAAAAATACTTTAACTGACATAAAAAGTGTTAAAAACCATTTAAAAACCGACAGTTCAGTTTATTAAAAACTGAACCACAGAAACCGTGTTTTCGATTTTCAAAATTAAACGTCGGTTTGGTTCAATTCGATTATTAAAAGACTGAAAACTGAAATTTTCAACGGATTCCGCACACCCCCAGTACTAAAGTCACCTGTCGAGCGTCAGCCAAGCCGTAGATGTACGGACTTTGTTTGGCAAGCACAATGGTCGCCTCATAGCAATCTGTCATGTCATCCTTGCCGACACCATGCACTCTGCCTGTGACACCTTGTGGTGGACTGCTGCTGACACTTTGACTGGCAGTGTCAACACTTGCTGACAGCGAGAGATCACTGATGACAGACTGTGGAAGTGTCACTGTCACAGGACCTGAGCAGACGGACGCAATAAAACGTCATGACAACTTTGAAAAAGACATTAGAAACGGACGTGGCAGTCTTTTCTACTTGATTCACTAACTAAATAAACTGCCTTTTCTCATATTCATCAGATTTTTGTTATAATACAAAATCGCACTGAATCAAAATACAAAATGCGCTGTTATTAAAACGTATCACCATCGTTTTCACGTTTACCATTCGTTTATTAAAACAAAAACGCTGAAAAACGTTAAAACACGTTTTGGTGTTCATAAACGTTTATTGTAACCTAACTGCAGACCTGAGTGAATTACAGTGGTCAAGGCGGAGAGCCGCACGGTGTGCACAGACAATGACCGGGTTGATAATGTTGATGTTGATGATGATGATGTACCAATCACACTGAACTTTAGCTGTAACTGTACAGAGATACAGACAACGGAATAGCCGCCTGTACGTAGGCCTACACGTAACATAACTGTGATGTCTTCAAATATTATTAGCAAAGCAGACCACTGATCAGCAAAATAACTGACCAGTAAAGCCCAAATTATATTATGCCGACCTTCACCAAAACTTCACCGCAGGGAAAGTCGTGGACACAAATCATGAAAGTCGCAAACACAAACGGTGACAAATCATGAAATAATAAAGTTTCGGTAAAAGTCGCAAACTCAAACCATCTCAACATGTCAAGATGTTTGCGACAAAGTCCGTGACAAGACCGCAACAAACCCGTTTGTGTCGCTCTAATGGAATTTAGTCCGTTACAATGCACGGGGAAAGTCGACGACAAAGTTGGCGACAAAGTCGGCGACAAAGTCCGCGAACTTTGTCGCGAACACAAATCATGACATGATTTGTGTCGCGTACTTTCAAGATATGCGTACGTGATTTTCCCCATGGGAAAGTTTCGGTGAAAGTCGCAAAATTGGCGTAGTGAAAATTGAGCTTAAACCTCCACATGTCTCTTTAAAAATCAAAAAGTTCTTAGAAACAAAAAAACGACAAGTTTACCTTACGTGCACAGACACCACCCAAAAGTAGCATCCAGCGCTCAGGCCACCATTAAGAAATAACATCCACACAACAAAAAACAAAGCAAACACTTAAGATAATTCAGTGTGACTGCATACGGTAATAATTTTGGATATGACATTATGTAGTTATGATCTATCTGTAGTAAATGAGAAGTAAGATGTCAAGCAAATGCTAAGTGGATGCTGACTTCTTCTTCTTTGGCCTGTAATGGCAGGTTTGTAATCCCTAACCCACAACCCTAACCTTCACCTCAGTCACTCTCAACGTTTTGTCACCACCTGAAATCCTGGCTCGTCAGAGAGTCAAATCCGGTCATCATCTTCTCAACTTGATTCTGTCTTACATTAAAGTAGCTCTAAGGCAACTCTAACTGATTCACCGACTGATTCATTGTTCTGTGAAGTAAGAATTATGAGCGTAGAACCTGCATCAGTAGGTCCATGGAGTGTGACAGCGACACGACAAGTTTCTTGACACGCTGTCGATGACGTCGAAGCGTGACGTCACTGGTCGATGACGTCACGACGTGGAGAATGTTAGAGTTGGCCTCGGCTGCAAGTGGCAGCAGGGTGTAGATGTCCGAGCCCAGGCTGTGCAGTAGATGACTAGCTGCAGAGACTGACTGTGTTAGCAGATCACTTGCAAGCACACAGCTTGACAGACTCAGCTGTATATAGCAATAGCATCACATATGCGTCTTAATTCAATCAGTTTACTCAGACCCGTTGAGAGGGAGGAGGGTAGGGAAATTTCTCTGGGTCCCGCAACGTTTGGGGGCCCCGCCCTCACTCAAGAATATAAAGTACAACAGAGTGCACCATATAAAAAGCAAAATTCAAAAATTTTCTCCTGAGACAGGCCCCACGAGAATGGTTTCCCTAGGCCCAGCTGTAGCTCTCGACACCCTTAAGTTTACTCACTGTTTAAACAAGTGAAGATGTCGGTGTCCTATCATAAGGTCGCTCCCCCAAAACGTCTCCCCCGGCAACATATCACTGGTAAAAATTCGCCCCCAGCGGATTTTTACCGGTGAAATGTCACCAGGGGAGAGCTCTTACCTGGATTCAAAATTCGCCCCACCATAAAAAATCCACCTACCCCATTAAAAATTCTCTCCCTCATTAAAATGTATCCCCTCTTAAAAACGTTACATGTGATATCTGAGGTAAGTCGGGCTCTTTTCACCGTGAAAAATCTTCTCTCCTGTGATAATGTCACTCCTCCTAAAACGTTAGTACATGTAGTTAAAGGCAAAGTTCTTACAGCGCACTTTACCAGTAATAATTCACACCCTCATTACAATGTCTCCCTACTATTATGACAATAGTCAGCTAGTAATGAGTAAATGAAACCTGTCGTTAAGAATCATTTCCCCTGCTACAATGTCTCCCCTCCGAGGCTTAGGCCTACCAATAGCATAGCCTAGTTTTCTGTTGTCATATAATTTTTTATTAGAATGAACCTAAGCCAAGAACACAAAATAATTACAGCATTCCGTTCTCCGGCCCAGTTCGAACTTCCAAATAACGCCGTATTGCTGCGACATCAAACGGCGCCTGGAGTCCAGCGACACCGTTAGCTGTGACACGCTTCGTGGCGTAAATGCTGCTGCAAGGACGCCACGGTACAGCACGTTGGTCTTTAAGAAGTGCTCAGCAAAATTGACATCCGCAGCATTCCCTTTGATCTTTGCCTTAGATACTGATTTTAACTGACTGAACTCTGATCAACTACTGTAGATGTTTTGCTTTATTCAAATACTGCCTGCAATACTGCAGGCATATTGAGAATTTTTATTCAGGCTGAATAAGTATTCGCATGCGTTTTTTGAGCACTAGCCTACCACGGAAGTAATAGGCCGTGTGCATACTACGCCTTCGGCGTATATGTACTGTGCTAACTGCTATAACTCTGACAGCTAAAAATGTAGCTAGTCTTGTCAAGTGCCCAACATGAGGAAAATAATCAAAAAATTATTAGCAAGAATCAACAACGTCTGCATACTGTACCTCGTTTTCCGCTGCAGTTATAGCAACAATGGCCGACAACGTTTGCTGCACTTCACACTGTAATAACAATAAACTTAATTACAAATTATACACAACAATAAACGTACAAAAAGATGTACAAGATGTATAAAAAAAATAAAAATACGATCACCACCACTACCCTGAACAAAAGTAAATATATGGCTGCTCGCTATAAAGAGTCAAGGCGGCGCAATCAACAAGACTGTACAGCGACCTGAAAAAAATAACTACTGTTAAAGCTGTACTATGCGGCTACATTACGGGTTTTGCGGTGCCACACCACTGACCAAGAGAGCTAATCCTCGTTTAATTATTATACTAAGCTATGGCTCATTGCACCCGATTTTGACTCCAGACTTGGGGGGATAAAAGCCACTGCATCTGCTTGTCTCCGCACAACGAGCTGCCAAATCAAAAACAGAAAAAAACATTTAAAAAATCAACGTTGCTCATAGTAGGAATAACTTGTATGGCATGTGTGCCCGTTTCGAGTTGAAACGTTCGAAAGTAGGAGACTGTATTAGGGTTACGGATACACAGTGTAGTGGGCGAGTGTGCAGACAGCCGCATATTATGTCAACACATGGCACATGCGTTCCGGGATAGTGACAAACTGGTGGAATTTCTCATCTCATTGGAGCATCTGCCCATCCCTCCTTACAGTCTGCATCTGATAGGCTATGCCGACAACAACAACAACAAGATCAACTCAGCCTTCTGTCCCTGGCTGAAGTTGTGGCACGGCGTGTTCACTAGTGTCGGGTGGCAGGTGAGACTGTGTGATCCCATATGGCAGGTGGCGCTCCTTTAGCTCTGGGATGGGGGTTTTCCATGACGAGCTATAGCCTTTTAAACTGTAAACAAAAAAATGTTCAATCAACTGCTTTCCAACTGACCACATCTCTGAGAGGTAGAGTGGACAGCGCAGCCAGCAATGACGAACGAATGAACGGACCCATCGCTCCATCGTCATCATCATCATCATCATCATCATCACAAGCAGTAGCAGCAGCAGCAGCATTTGTAGTGGTGGTATTCATCATTCTATTGAGTCTGGAGGCGAGCAGTAACGAGTGAAGTCGGACAAGGTTGTTACTTCCCAGCTGAAGATAAGTCTCCAGCGACACGTCAGTTGCGTTGACACCTGTCACTGCCGAATACCTGCCAGCAGTAACAACGGCAGCAGCGGCATGTATAACTAGAAGGGCTCGGAGAGCACAAAACTTCCCAGGAGTAGTGCTGCCACATGGCGGCATATAAAGCTGACTTGATACGATCTACCGTATGCATATATCCTGCAAAAAAATCCTAAATTCCTGAATCTGGATCCACCGCACCATGGTCAGTTACCTTAATGCGGTGGTGGAGAGCTTAGTGTTTCGAAGACCAAAAATATTTCTAAAATCCACAGAACAGAAGCAGTTACCGTACACTGTAAAGTCGTAGACGACTGTAAAGCCGAAGTCGGCTTAAAGCCAAAGACTAGAAAGTGCATTAGATTTACTGGTGCTTGTTTAATGGCCTGCTATGTACAAAAACACTCATTCAATTCATAAAATCCTGAGTTAACGAGGCAAACAAACCCAATGTTAAGCTAGGCTTTTCTCTGAAACAATTTTGCTGGACGTCCTTTCCTAGCATCACCAGTAACCTACAAAGGAACGAAATATAAATGAACATTATTACTGGAAAAATTTAAAACAAAAACGAAAGAGTAGCTACTTCAGTAGACCGTGGACTTACAGAGCATGTTCGTTGACGTCGAGAGGTGTAACAGGAATGCTGATTGAACAGACCTGAGTAGAGGCTCCGAGACTGTCCAGAATTGTAATATCAACCCTCACTGTACATGTACAATGTCCATACAAACACGATACCAGTAGAAACTGTAATCGCGGGATTCCGACCATTTTCACCAATCTCAAATCAAGGATTTGGCAGCAACCCAATTCCACAACTTCGGGATTACAGAAATTCATTAAAATTGTACTTTTCGAGTGTTAAATAATGCAAAAAACAATTTTAGCTGTCTAATGAATAAAATATTTCAAGCGTGCTAGAGTCCTACTTCTTGCTATGCACTGTAAGTTGTAAGTATTTTGACAGTCGCTCCCAAATATCTTGCGTAAAAGCCTACTACGTCCTACGCATAAAATAAGTCTATTGGAAATACAAAAAATAACGACCAATTTGTAACCTTATCCACAAAACAGGATGCTCGAGTCCTAGGTTTACAAATTTCTCCATCGTGGTTCCCGGAATTGAGAATTCAATGTTAGAAATCCATGGCCATGGTCAAACTCACTCGAGCAATTCATGTACATTTAAATTAAACATTTAACCTCGCATATGTAATATGTCGATTTGAGCTTCATAAATATATGAAATTAATGTGCGATTTCAAATGAAATGCAGCATTACGTTACGTTTTAATTTTAATTTATCAGTTCTCCCGGTGACGTCATCAGGCATCATGAATATTAATGGATTAGCCAGTGAAGTCATTAACTTAGGCTAGGCCATTAATATTCATGATGTCTTTAAGCTAGGCTAGTGACGTCACCAGGGGCCATCATGGCGGCGTGTTTTCTGCATCATTTTCGTAGATCGTCAATTTCAAATGCAAATTTCTCCGTGTTGACAAAACGCTGGGTGCCAATATTACTGTCAAAATTCTTAGAAGACTGTGCTCTTTTAGGAAAATGGTAAGTTAATTTTGGTGTCCATGGACCTTTAAAATTGCAATTAATAAACATCAGTGTGTGGTACTAAAAAACCTTGCAGTATCACAGCTGACAACTGCTATTACTACTCACTATTAGGATATTAACAGCATGTGGCACAATTCACAAAAAAATCTGAGATTAAAACCGAAAAAGACATGATAAGACAAAAATAGCTGGCTAGAAGAGTCACGTGTAGTCCACGCTGTCAAAAGAGGAACATGTATTGTAAGTCTGTAATAAAGTTTTTCTAAGTTTCTCTGCAGATTCTTGGTAAATTGTATCCTTTTCTTCTGATTTTCCTAGGTCTAATATTTTTTTTCTATTTTTCGAAATTTCCACTAACAACTCTTTGTAAATTGACCCCTGGTCTGTAAAAATTTGTTCCCGCAATCTCCAACAACTGACCTATGAAGATCTATAAAGAACTACCTTCAATAACTCAAGGATAAAAAGTACAGAATGCATGTAGGAATGTAGAAGGACACTGAAGGAATTTTACCAGTGTAATTGTTCGCTGGGTCTCCAGCTGGCAGTTTGAATATGACGGTGTTATTAAAACCATGATATATCAGCTGAGACTGCTGACTGCTCAGAATACTGTAACTCACTACATATGTCAACGGCTGGTTCTGCAACACGCACACACAGACAGAAAGCAACAGAGATTAGAATAATTAGAATACAGAAAACAGTGAAAATGCAAATAACAGTGACGTTAGTCCTTGCCCTCACAGATTCATTGAAAACCAAACCGAAGTCATTGTCATGGTCCTGAAAAGTAAAGTCCAGATGTGAATTTGAACAAACATATCTGTCTTTGTCCTGGTCCTTCAGAAAAAGTCCTGTCCCTGGTCATTGAGATTAAAATTCTCATTGACATCACTGGTAAATAGTAATGCTACTTTGCCTGTATTCTAGTTAAAGTTACACAGACTCATACAAATGAACAAACTGTTACAATAAACATTTTACAAGTTGCTGAAACCAGCTACAGCCTAGCATTACTCTACTGCTAATTTAACACAGCACTAGAACGATCTTTCTTAAGCCTTAAATCTGCTGACAGATGGAATTTATTATTAAATAGTAATGAACATCAAACATCAAATTCATCGTTTTTACTCAACCATCTCCAGCAACTAGCAGCAATGACCAGTGACCACTCTGCATTCCCTGCTGGTGCTGTTGACGTCACTTAGTTACTCACTTATGTATTTATTCACCTACTCAACGCCGAGCCAGGTTAGTACTTAGATGGGTGACTGTCAGAGAGCAGGTAAACCATCTCGGTATCTAACCAGCCACCCACGTCAACTCAGCCTGGCCATCCCTCCGTGCGTAGGTGCAATGAGCACCAGCAAAAGCTGAGATGTAAACAGATACACTGCATGATGCACTAGCCCCTTATCTGTGGTCTTGCAGTGTGAACTGGTGTCTGGCTGAAAGCTGAAAAATAAGCCTTATGGCTCAGAAAAACTCTACTTCACGAATTAGCAATATTAATAAGTATGCAGTAATTACATGTCATAAAGTAGTTCTGTCTAAAGCAGCAGACAGTAAATGCAGTCACTGGTGTTGTACGAATACTTTACTTACTTCCCTTCTTACTCAATTTTTTACTTTCTTATTAGCTTATTTACTGATAAGCAAAGAGCAATAACTGACAAAGTCCTTCCAGCCAAAGCAGTAGACCGTAAAGACAGTCATCATTTCGACACCTCCGATGTCAGGTTTGAATGTACATCGACCGAGGCTTGGACTTTGATTCACCTCGAAGTACACCAGAGCTGATCCACTCAAAGACCGATCACCTGCATTAGCACAATGATAATAGTATCATGCATTTTACCGAAAAACATAACGCCGATGCTACAGGAGCTGCACTGGCTTCTGGTTCGGCGTTGGGTCGACTTCAAGATAGCCACTCTCATCTACTTGTTACTGTCCGGTATGGCTCCACCTTACCTGGCCGCCGACTGTCAGCTGGTCTCCGACGAAGGTCGTCGTCAGCTGTGCTCTGCCAACTCAAGGACATGTGTCGTCAGAAGGACCTGCAGCAGCTATGGAGACAGATGCTTTGCTGCTGCAGGTCCGAGGCAGTGGAACAATCTTCCAGCTCATCTGAGACAAACTGACATTAACTTTGAACAGTTTAAACGGCAGTTGAAGACATTTTAGTTCGGACGTTGAGAGCGCAGCGCATTGTGGCTATTGTTAAATTGCACCTTCTAAATAATCTTACTTACCTACTTAGTTATTTACTGAAAATAACGGACATGAAAATGATGAATCAATAGGCAGTGCACGCAATTGCAGAACATGAAATTGCAGGACTAAAAATACAAAACATAAAATGCAGAAAATAAAATTGCAAGACCTGAAAATAATGTTTTAGGCAGCTAAATAGACTCCATAAAGTTAAATTTAGCATTGCTTCTTTTTAGACTTTTACATGAACATGACACTAGTTATTGCCAGTCAAGCTTTTCATATTATTCCATAATATACTCGTACAACTTGCTTCCATAACTTGTGTTCTTAATGCTGTTTTTTTGAAAAACTGCACATGCATTGAAAATTTCTAATGTAATCTATTTTCATATGATATCTTTCTTGTCCTGCAATTTTGCATCCTGCATTTTGAGTCAACCATGGGAAAGTTTAGAATATGAACATGGTTTTTGATCAAAAACACAGACATGGACAACAAAATATGTGTAGAAAAATAAAAAGCTAAAACCACACAACAGATGCAAGAACAACAGTTCAAAGCCAAGTTTAATTGCAGCAAAGTGCCCAATGCAGCCAGTGAGAGTGGAAGTAGTATTTACTTTAGTTTATTTTCCAAAACACACACGAATTGTACCAACAAATAAAAATTGATAACATAGGAGGGAAGTCAGAAAAGCACATGCCCCTCACGGCCGGCAATAACAAACTTCAATCTGTGTTAAAACGTGCTTATTTCAATCATGACTGTGATCGACGGTATGTTCTGCCTGGGACGTGCATGTGATAAACCGACGTAAGACACTTATAACTAATGCCTGTAAGTAAATTTAGAATGCACTGTATTAAAACTAAGTACCACATTTTGGACCAGAACGTCATATTTTTCTAACCCTGAGCTTTTCAACCCAAAATTAGCAAAACAGTTACTTTTGAATTAAAGAACATCAAAACTAATTTAGCTTGCTCTGCACCATTATTTTTCAAGTTACAAGTCTTTATAAGACAGAAAGATAAACGAACAAACAGACCAATAGACAGACAACTAAGACACATAATGCTGAAGCTTTAAAGAGGAAATAAAACCTAAAAACAACATAGACTAAAATCAAAGTATATAATTAATAAGCTTATGCCATTACTTTTTATCTTTAAACATTGCTTTCATCTGAAAATCTTTGATCACTTTTATAAGTTCCACTTAAATTTATTAATTCTACTTTAATTTTAGGCCATACATGTTGTCAAGGTTTATTTCCCCTTTAATTCAACATACGTTTGTGAAAGGCGGAGACTTTAGCGAAGTACGCTCTGCCGGGCGTCAAGACATCTGGGTTGAGTACCAGCTGCCGGGACGTGGTACCTAGCACAGTGTCGGCTGGTCGGAGTAAGACAAGATAGCGAGGCAGGAGTGCCAGCTGAGGTGAAGCTCGTGTAAACACAGCATTATCAACAGCAGCATCCGCAACACTTGGCTTCAACGGCCTTATAATTGCACCACCTAATGGCCACAGTAACACAGTGAACACTACGTTAAACATTGTGAAAATGACGGAGATAGACCAAAATTACCTGCAAACAGGAACTGCTATAGGCACGATGACTGCCCCCTTAAAGTTTTAAAAGTTTCCCCCCTTGAGAAAAGTAATACACTTTCAGCGTAGTTCTCAACGACCGAAGATGTCCCTGGCGTCTGTCATTTTGTCATCTCTCCATTATGTCTACTTTTGTAGACAAACTAAAATGAGGGGTCAATTGCTGTGTCGCTTCTACAGGGTGGGCCAAAAAAAGTAAGCTATTGTATTTTTTCCATAACACGTTGAACATTATGCAACCATTTTCATGTTAAACGAGCCAATAATGGTAAAATAACGCCTCGTTTGTGGGGACCCTTTTCACCCAGCGGCATGAAATTTTGTCACAAAATACTAAAGAGTCTAGGCTATCATTCAACAAAAACCCGAAGTCTCTATCTTACCTGGTCTTAGAACGGTACCGGGTCGTGACACCAAGACAGACAGACAGACAGACATACAGACAGAATTACCATAGCTGATACGCACTATGCTAACTCTCTCATGTAAAAATATACCAATTTCATTTTTGGCCGGGGATTTGCTCCGGACTACACTAGATAATCATCCTATTTAGAAAATTTTCTGCCAGCATCCACAAGTACTAATGCCGTCACTGGAAGCACTTGACTAAGTTTGAAAGAGGAGTTCAAGTCGACGTTGAAGAGAGAGGGAGTAAATATTCGAATTGAAGAGGGGGGCTTGCATAGTGTGTCAAAAAGGGGATAAACGCCCTGGACAGACATTTCCATACTTTAATGGCGAGTTCACACCTACGACGCTGACACAACTCAACTCCGTAAATTGGCAGTGAGTAATAGGAAAAAATCTTCAATTAACACAGTAAATAGGATGCTACAGAATTAAGAGAATAATTTTTGCTGTGGTCAGTAGCAAAATATGGCAAAATGGCCAGTGAAATTTGGAACAATTTGCAGCAGAAAAATGATTCATGATGACAATAACAAATTCGATAATGTTGGAGATGATGATATTTGACATGCTAATTACAACGACCACAAAGATGACTCATTACATAAGCCAGTGTTTGTTTACCAGACGATGGTGAGTGCTGGATGGCCGTGTCTGGACCAACACGTCCTGGAATGCGACCCTCTCCATGTGCTTCGAGGATGTTGCCTGGAAACTCTGCCGGACCAGTGCCACCTGCTGCTGCTGCTGCTGCCTCGTTGACTGCTGGCAGTGGCGTGCCACGCACTGTAGGATACATATTAGAAATTAATGAATATGAGAAAAGCCCTGCTAACGCAAATGGGAACGCGCAACAGTCACAGTGCATGTTTGAATGCCCAGTAAAACAAAGTCTAAGTCAGTTGCCAAAGGTTGCCAGACGACGGGCAGTTAGTGTCTATAGTGTTTTACTCGTACTCACCAGAGGGCGTGACGGATCTCGCTCAGTCAACGCCGTATCGGCTGGATATCGCAAATTTTCCCTACCCCCCTCTCGTTTAGTGCCCTCGTTCGGGGTGACCCCCTTCGAACTCATGGAAAGGCTTTACGGTTCCTGAAACTAGAGTCTTCCAGGCAGCCGACGGTGAAGATTTGGTGATCCTAGCTTACACCGTTTTTGACTGATCCACCCGTGTGACAGATGGACAGACAGGCGGACGGACAGACAGAATTGCGATGGCTAAGATGTGCTACAGCAGTAGCTGCTGTTGCGTGAAAAACTCTACAACCAGTAACCAAATTTCATGCCACCTCATGCACCTTACACAGGCGAACACGCCCTGCCTTAACCCCAGCCAGACAGGCCGTTACTGACTTTACCTACCCCAGAGGATTAAATGGCCGAGTTGACCTTGATTAGTTGGCTATAAGTTTTGCTGCTGCAGGTCCGAGGCCGTGGAACAAGCTTCCAGCTCATCTGAGACAAAGTGACATTAACTTTGAACAGTTTAAACGGCTGATTAAGACATTTTTGTTTAGTCGTTGAGAACACGGCGCTTTGTGGCTAACTTAAATTTGCACCAACTAAGTCGTCTTACTTACTTACTTACTTCACGAGCGTTTCATTAAAAAAAGACCCCTTTTTGTTTTCATAATTCACTCAAATGACGATCAATTAATACAAAATTTTTAACAGTTGTAGCTCAAGAAATACTAATTCAAAATATTGCAACAAAATATGGCAGTTGATTAAATATTCTTTGCTAGTCGTGACGTAATGCAGACGTTATAATGTGTCGTGAGTACAAGCTTGCTTGTCTCAACTACTGCTGTCAGTTGCTACCGTGCTTCGATGGTTCGCTAACGAAAAATGTTCATTGTGTCAGCACTGAGCAACATGGGGACATGAAGTCATGTGTCTTGTGATCCAAAAATGCAACCATTTTGCAAGCTTGGTGTGCTAGCACACTGTCTTGCTCGAACAAGTAAAAGTCCAGCTATCCCCACAGACACGTAAATGTGATTGCTTTGCACGTTTTTTGTGGCTGCAACTGTAAAACTTATTTGTCATCAACAAACCAGATTTTTCACCATTGGAGCAGGGTAGCAACTGACAGCACCAGTTGAGACTAGCAAGCTTGTACCCGTGACATATTATGACATCAGCATTATGTCAAGACTAGCAAAGAATATTTAATCAACTGCCATATTTTGTTAACATATTTTAAATTAATATTTCTTCAGCTACAACTGGTAGAAATCTCATGTAAATTGATCATCATTTGAGCAAATTACGAAAGAAAAGAAAAAGCGATCCTTTTTATGAAACACCGTGTATATACCAAGAAAGCTGACAGGCCTGCAAACATTCACCCATGCAGGTATCAACCATCTGATTGGAACTCAAACACACAACTGACCGTAGGTCCACACACGCTGCTACGACACCGAGCCATCCGTAATTCAGCACGTTCACGTTATTTATCACAGAATTATTAGCGCAGAAGCTTTAAAATTAATTTTTTTCACACAAGCAAAAAAGTTCGACTGTCACTTCCACGATCTGTGACTGTTAGCACTTACAAAGCTGTGAGTATATAACACTTAACAAATTCATGATATTCATATTGCCTGTGGCTGTCCTAATAACCTGCAATATGGGTCTTTCCCATCTATCTGCCTATGTCTCCAGGAAAGGCTGTAGCTGAAAAAAATTTTTAAAAACGTAGAAAACCCAAAATTAGTGTAAACGTTTCCCAGGGTAAAAGTACCATTCTGCCATTTTTTTCAGTTCAATAGACAAAGTTCAAAACTAGAGTTAAGCTAGGACTGTGCAGCTTTAGGTAAACATATTTTTATATGTTATTCATATTCAGCACTACAACCCTGTATTTATTTTTCGTATTTATTTATATTTATTAACTAATATAACGCTAGGAACCTGTGTGTGGTGTGACGATCTGTCGTCCGTGCGGTAAAAACCCTTCCTCAATCGGCGGCAGCTGGGGAGGTGGCAACCTTCTACCTGCACCCAGCCTACTACCACTACTGCCTTCTTCATCAGGTAAGGGTCGTCCACCGACGCCCGGTGAAGCGGTCCAACGAGCTGGAACCGCATGACCTGTTGTCGACTCTGCAATGGTAAACACAAAACATCATACAATCCAACAGAGATTCATGCAAAGTTTTGTAAATGTAAATGTAAAGCGTAAATTTATACAGTGCATACTAAAAAATCTCTCATGCAATAAAAATACAAGCAGTGCCATGAATAATCCAGGCTGCCAAAATGAGACAATCTGGCAAAGCTGGTCAGCTAAATCTGAAATGAACACCATAAGCTACGCTGTAAATCTGCAAATTAAAAAAATTGATCAAAGAGGCTTTACTTGTGGTAGTGCGTCGAGACGTGGTTTGAAGCTGATCAACTTGTGAACTGGGTGGAGTGACTGTACTGTGTGAGACTGACAAAGAACTGGCAGCAGAGTGCACAGTAGAAGACATTAGGTCTGGGACAGCATCATCAAGCTGTGATATTAAAGTAGAGTTGTTAGCGGCATTCAAAATCATTGACCATGATGTACCATCAGCTTGAACACATGTCCCATCTAAACACCGTACATAAAATATGTAATGGGAAGTAATGTAAAGATCAGGGGCCAAATTTTCCAAACTTCTTTGGAAAATGTCTTTGGAAGAATTTGAGAAAATCTTCCGGAAAAGATTTTGAGAAAGGGTGCGCAATTTTCGAAACTTCTTTGGAAACTTCTTAGGAAGAATTTAGGCAAATATATAGGAAAGCATTAAGATAATTCCCTGTAAATTTCAGAAATTTGTAAACAAACTTGAACTTCAACGCTGTACGTTAAGCTGTTAGAATACTCTTATAGTTAAGGTTATGTGTCTGTGATATGCTATAGCCCAGTAACTGTTGTAAATATTTTTGTTTTGTTTTCTACCACATTGTGTTGTTGGTGAATAAAGATTATCATTAACCTTGTCCTGCTGTGTAATAAAATAAAATTTGCAGAAAAGTACACAACGTTGACACTTAGCTTAGACGTTAACGAAACGCAGGAAACGCAAAGAAAGCCGTCGCAAATTCGGATAAAAAACGTCTTTGGAATTCCTAAATCATCTGACATAGGAAGATCTTTGGAAAATGTCTTAAGAAAGTTTAGAAAATTTGGCCCCAGGATTCTACAGCATCGTAGATGACAATAGCCTTGGCATGGGTGTTTCACACAGCCAGCAGCTACAGTGATCTTAATCTACTACAAGGCCACAGACAACAAACAGAATCTATACAAAAACTGTACAAAATACTTCCAATAACAAGAAACCCAACTGTTGCTAAGATAGCAGACCATACTGGTTGTCAGTAACCTTCAAGGTCATCCAAGATCAATAATTTTCATGCAAACTGAAGAGGCGTATGCCACTTCCTATTATTGACTAATAGTAACCTTGGCCCTATCTCTCACCATTTCCAAGATACAGCCACTTATAGCTTGAAACGTTCCATTGAGAATTCCGGCATAACCGCTGCAGATGAAGACATGGTTACTATTGACAGCCTATAGGAAGCTGCCAGCGCCCTATCCCTATCCATCGCCGACCCCCTACGACTTACCATTTAGCCGCAATACAACACGATTGGCATACCATAGTGCGTTACGACCCTTCAAGGTCATCCAAGGTCAATGATTTTCATGTCATTTGAAAGCCAATACGCCACTTCCTAGGCCCTATCTCACCGTTTAGCCACAATACATACGTTACGGAAGATGACGATGACGGATGACAGACAAACGACAATCGTACCATAAGCTCGACTGTTACATAAGTACGGTCGGCTAAAAAGTAAACTGTTAATAACGGTAACAAAAAACAACAACTCGCACAAAATTACAGATCTGAAAAATATAGATAAAAGCAATGGAATGTCATCAATATGTGAAACAGTCTTGACAACAGTTTTACAGTATCAGTGTAAAAACATCAAAAAGATATCTGTGCATACTATAATGTGCATGCGTAAATGTCTACACTGCATGCTGAGTTAGCTTAGTGGTGAAGTATTAAATAATGATGGACTGCAAATACACAGACATCTCGATATGTAGGAGTTGGCCCCGGCGACAGCAAACAGTTCCCAGTGATAGGTGAGTTCTGACGAGGCTTTATGGACAGAGTTATGACGGACCGTGGCGTCAATGTGTAGACGTCTGTTGGCGTTGATTAGTACTGAATGGCACTGCTCACAGTGCACTGTCACACTGTCACACAGCATAACACAGTGGTTTCTATCCTTATACCTGGTGGGCACAGCTGCACCCAGCAAAAAATAGGGGGTGGGGGGTTTGATAAGGTTGCAGATCAAAACGTCCCCCTATTTTCACTGGGCAAACTATACCCTTAACAAAACTTTCTCCTTAAAAAGGGAAAAAGCCCAAAATAGAGGAAAAAACTTGAGTCAGAAATTGGGGGAGACCTGAGCCCAAAACTGGGGAGGGAGGAGTTGCGCCCAATTTTGATTCCAATATGGAAATAGAAGCCACTGGCATAACATGTTCAGTTCAGACAACGTGACAAGTATAAATAACAATTTAAAATACCAGAAAAATCAACAAAAAACGCTACAAAAAGAAATAAAAAATGCTAAGAAACTGTTTTTGTACTCTAATTAGTTTTCAGTAAACTTAAGACAAGCTGAGCCTCATTACTGCCAAAACCAAAGATGTTAAAAATATGTTTTTATATTACTCTGGCTATCTTGACTGAACTCACTTAAGCTGCGACTCACTAATTCTATTATCACCAAGAATAGGATATACTAAAACTGTGTTTTAATACTCCAACTACGAGCTATAACTAAACTTACTCAAACTGAATCTCACTTATGCTGTCATCACCACACTTCAGGATTAC
>Ga0209367_1000740_pt1 | contig 35670 bp, 19 predicted proteins | sample WorMetLIZISLAND2_FD_187412 | JGI IMG/M metagenome (GOLD analysis project Ga0209367, IMG submission 187412) | Marine gutless worms symbiont microbial communities from Max Planck institute for Marine Microbiology, Germany - Olavius geniculatus... ... | reverse complement strand
TAAAAGTTGTACCCGCGTTATCACCCCCATCTAGCAGCACGTCACGTGGCAAAGTCTCATGAAGCTACTCCCTTTGGCTCCAAAGATCCTTCGTCTAATACGCTACATTTTAAGCCAATTTTTGACCCCCTTTGAAAAAAGTTGTAAGGGGGCCCCCATCCCAGGTGGGGAGTGCGCTAGTAAGACTTGGTCATTCTCTAGCACGTGTAAAAATTTGGGGGCACAGCACCCCCTAGGGGCCGAAATACGGTCTTCCGAAAAATGCGCTTTCGATGGGTACCATTAAGAATCTAAATCTCCAAGGTCACTGGACCAAACTTCACCGAACTTGTTTCGCCTAACGCAGGACGAATTGCCATAGACGAAATGACTATCCGATTTTGAATACCTTCATCCGTTTCGGAGATATTTGCCGCCGAACTTCGAAGTCGTCCGAAATCGGGCTAAATTTTGTATGTTTTTGGCCCCTGAAATTTTTTTGGAGTGTGCCCCCAAAATTTTGGACCGGCATTATAAAATTGGGCCTAGTACCGACCATTGTGCAAGATTTCACGCCGGTCGGCTCATGCATCTCGGAGATCTCGCGTTGAAAAAAAAATAAAAAAAAAACATCAGGGGTAAAACTCAAGTCCGCTCCGCAAGCTATCGCTTTCGGGCGGACTAATGAGTCCACTGCTGAACTCTAGTACTAGTGCTACTAAAGAACACAAAATAGAAGTACAATGGTTTCAGACAACAGTAATAGTAATATAGAAATAATAATTTCTAATGCACCATTACATGATGCAAATCATTAAAAGGTCCATGGCCACGGTCAAACTCACTCGCGCAATTTCTGTAGATTTAAATTACACATTTAACCTCGCATATATAATATGTCGATTTGAGCTTCATAAATATATGAAATTAATGCGTGAATTCAAACGAAATGCGGCATTACGTTACGTTATGTGAAATATTCTAATCTATAAGTGCCTGCGGTGACGTCATGACCTCAGCCCATATAAATCATGAATATTAATGACCTAGCCGACAACGTCATCATTCTAGGCTAGGCCATTAATATTCATGACGTTTATAGGCTAAACTCATGACGTCACCGCAGACCATCATGGCGGCGCGTTTTCTACGTCGTTTTCGTAGATCGTCGACTTCAAAGGCAAATTTTTCTGTGCTGACAAAACGCTGGGCGCCGATATTACTGTCAAAGTTATCAGAAAATTCTGCATTTTCAGGAAAATGGATAAAATGTATATGTCAATTTTGGCGTCCACGGACCTTTAAAGGATGCACCATCATGGCAGATGCATGCAGTGATGACACATGAAAAACTCAACACACCTCACGAGCAGCGTCAACATCAGCCGAGGCTTCTAACAGCTCTTTCACGATGGCAGCATTACCCATCTGACATGCTATCCACAGCGACGTTGCCCCGTCCTGAAATAACAACTTGACTTGTCATCCAGCCAAATGAGCAGTTGTTATAACAATAAAATAACTCAGAACCCCCATCGGTCACTTTTTCCGATTACAAAACATGGCGGGATTAGTAATATGTAGGTAGAATTTGGAAATCTTTTATAACTGTGGTATTTATTGACATGATGTCATACACACAGTACATCAAATATGGAAACAGAAAATATTAAAAAAAAGATAAAGCAGTAAAAAAATTTTTTTAAACTAGCGGTACCATAAGTTATGTTACTGTTAGTTATTTTGTTAATGCACTAAAAACTGATATACCAGCTTCAATCTCACAGGTGAACATGTTGTTTGCCTATTTTTCACCTAAAAACAGAAGTCTAGGACAGCCTTTGTATAATTTTATACAGCATTAATACTTACTCCCAGACCAGTAGACCTCACACTGTGTGATCTACTATGTTATCTACTATGACAACAGTAGTGAGTGAGTGAGTGAGTAGGGTTTAACGTCTGGCCCAACACAGTATACATCATTTCGGGGATGGCCTTTTCAGGCAGAATGCACACAAACACACAATAACGGAACAGTAAGTTTAACCTGTACAGAAACATGAAACACGAGATAAACAAATAATTGTACGAACTTCATTATACATGTGCATATGTAATTAACATAATGGTAGTTCTAATAATCTTCCCTGTAATCCTCCAGACAGTCATTAATTTCAGAATGCTGTCTATTGGAGGTCAGGAGGAAGACATATACTACTACTGCTGCTAATTCCAGTTTTTAACTGGCCTCCTCTCCCCCTTGGTGTCAGTGTTTCAGAACCTTTGCTTCTGTCAAGGTTCCCACTCAAAAGACAAAATCAAAATTCAGGACTATTTCAGCACCATAAAAACAAAAAAAACCCATCGATGCACCTAGCTAAACTACAAGCACCTGAGTTATTTTAGTGAGAAAACATGACACATGAAGTATTACCTGACAGATTAACGACTTATGTCAATCAAGCACATAATATTTATATAAAAACGTCTCCAAAATCAGAACTTGGTGTTATTTACATTGCCACAATGTCACTCATGTTACACTGGTGCTTTAGTTTAAAATGTTACTGGGAAATTTACGAATTCAGTATCTTGGTTTTTTTAGGATAATACCAGCAAAAATCAGGACTTTTTCATCACTTTTTCAGCACCCATGTCCAATTTCAGGACTTTTCAGAACCAGTGGGAACCCTGTTCTGTGCATTCTGTTGACGTTGCCAGCTACTCAGTTTCACTGTCTGACAACATAAAGATTCTCGGTGTCACTCTGGACTGTCACCTTTTTTTGGATAAACACATCAGCTCCATCTGCAAATCTGCTTATTATCACATCCAGTCACTCCGCCATATTCGTTCGGCCATCACTGATGATATGGCCAAATCAATCGCTTCTTCCCTGGTTTGCTCTCGCTTAGACTATGCTAATTCTCTTCTCCTTGGCACCACTCAAAAAAATATCAAACGTCTTCAGCGCGTCCAAAACACACTTGCCAGAGTTGTTGCCAGTCATGCTCTCGCTCATTGTACTTGCTCATTTGATATTCTCCAGGATCTGCATTGGCTCCCAATTGATCAACATATTGAATTCAAACTTGCTACCTTGACGTACTACATTCTCAACTCCTCTCAACCTGTTTATCTACATTCTCTACTCAATTATCACACTCCCACACGTTCTCTGCATTCTGCCAACACCAATCTGCTGTCGGTTCCACGTGTCTGCACAACCTTTGCCTCCTGCGGTTTTAGCACTGCAGCCCCCACAGTTTGGAACTCACTACCCTCTAGCATCCGCAGTTCTACCTCTACAGACACTTTCCGTTGCCTCCTTAAAACTCACTGCTTCCAGCAGGCCTACTGCTCCTCCTAGTGGCTCAGCCAAGTGCCTCAGATTCGGCCACTGGCTGACACTGTGCACTCTAAATATGCATATACTTACTTACTTACTTACAAATGAACATAACAAGCAGAGGCACTGGAGAAGAAAACAATGTATTCAGTCAGCTCCTAGTTCCATGTCGGCGCAGAGTGTGTGTCTGTGCAGAGCAGCATCATAATGACTCAGTTTGCAGTGGCATTAGCATGAAGTAATAACAGCAACTAGAAAGCAGTCATAGCTCGCAGGTACCTCTGCCAAGGCAATGTTATTCGCTAGGTGGCGTCACCATCTTCGGTTTTACAGCGGTTCCCATATGCCCTCTTTAACGCAATGGTAACGAAAATTTCAAAGTGATCCAGAATCCAGGATTCCTGCCGGATCACGCCCAAAATTGAATCACTGGTAGTTTATGCCATGCCTGACATACCCTCAAAATTTCAGAAAGATGCGTCCATAACTTTTCGAGTTATCTTGCTGACTCACAGACAGACAGACAAACAAACAAAAACCGGCAAAAACATTACCTCCTTAGCAGAGGTAATTATGTCAACACATCACCAGCAAATTGTGTAATGTCTGCATCTGTGACATCACCAGCAGCAAGGAGCAGTCACAGTGCTATGGTTACACTAAAAAATAAAAAAAAATTATAGTTAATTATTTTAACTAACAAGTTCACAACAATGTGCTTGAATTACAATTTTTATAAAAAAGTTCACTTGGCAGAGCCATGGCACTCTCATGAACACCTTCCAGTTTCAGATTATTCCAATTCACCCGAAGTGAACAGTTTGAAATTGCTGCAATAGAATTTCCACAGGACAAACAACAGCACCTGATATCACGCACCTTTCTGGCGATGCCTGGCTTGGCACCTTTGCCCAGCAAATACTGGACCATCTGCAGGTGACCGTTCTGGGAGCTGATGAACAGCGGAGAAGCGCCGTCGACCATCTGACAGTGAACGTCAGCACCGTTTGACACCAGCTCTTCAACCACCTCGAGATGATTACACTGACACGCTACAAACAGTGGCGTTCCTCCGTCCTGGTACAGACACACCCATCATCAGCCTGTTTCAGCACATGCGACACATGCCGTGGCATACTAATGTGACACAAGTATGACAGCAGAGCTGTTCAATGACCTTGAGATGATTACACTGACATGCTACAAACAGTGGGGCACCTGCATTCTGAATACACACACCAGCAGCCAGTCAACACCGACTGTGATGTACAGGGTGGTCCAAAAAATGTCCCAACTTGTCTTTGTCAGAACATTGTCAAATTTTCATCAAAGTTGCTAATTTTTGGCACACAGATGGCCAAGATAATAAAATTGTGTGAGGTACACTCATTTTCCACCTCACCTAATTTATTTCAATGCACTACCGTGTAAAACGCAGATGCTCCATGTTGTTACATTACCTGGTGATTATCAGTATCAGATTGCTCACCTTTTCATTATCAATTCAACAGAGAGTGCCACATAATTTAATAATTTGGTGGTATTAAATGTGTTACGCCAAAAGTAGCAGACAACAAAATAGCTGACAGATGAGTTCAAAACACGTCTAATCTATGAATCAGTGCTGTGCAGTTTGATCGGTTGATCATTAATGCCGCTATCAGCTGCGGTGTCATGTCTAAGCCACTGTGTACACTTTAGGTATAAATTATGATAATCTGGAAGCAAGTTGTTACACAAACTTATAATTCTGCTAAACAAATCACATTTTAGTTTATTGTGTGCGTAAATTAAGTCATCAGAACTTTTATGGGCATAACAACTCAGCATTATGCAAAAATTTGGAGCATCTGCATTTTACACGGTAATAGAAATATACCTGGGTATGCTTATGTGCCTAAAGCTACAAGCTAGAACGCTGCAATTAAATGCCTACCAATTTTTCCATTCCGAGAACTAAAAGGAAGCATTAGCATTAGCACACTTCAAATATAACTGTGTAGTGTTTACTCTGAAAAAAAAACATTTTTCTCTGAAAATTCTCTGGCAGATATCAAATTCCAGACATTTCCGTGCTTTCCATAGAGGTGGCCATCGAGTGGAAAACAGAAGACTTACGTCTTATGACTTATGTCACTTACGTAACTTGGAAGATCAACTGGAGCACCGTGAGATATCAGTTCTTTGACAATGTCAAGAAAGCCGCCTTGCGATGCAAAGAATAGAGCGCAAGTACCGGTCTGAAAAGCAAATAAAAACAGCACGTTCAGCCGTGAGCCTAAAACATTAAATTACTACAGGATACAAACTAGCTATGACTAAAGTGACTTCTGTAAATAATATCAATAAAGAATGTTTGCGACTTTTATCCCACATATCACTAATTATTACTGCACTTTAATACCAAAATACTGCACATGTGCAATGTGCATGGGCACATGTAATTTAAAAGGCTTATACAAAGACTAATTTACGAACAGTACACAACATACAACGAGAAAAATGTCTCAAAAAAATAATAGAGATAGATATTGAGTGCCTACTTGACACTAGAATCAAACACTCACTGGATCAAAATTTCTGTAATGGTTAAAACTAATCAAATTTAATAGCATGTCAATGTCACTTGTTTTATTTCATTAACAGACAGAAACACCAGACTATGGTGTGGTACAAACTGTTCAAAAGTAAGTAACCAGACCAAACATTGGTCTACAGCAGGGGTCTTGGATAATTGAGCCGCATTGCTAAACATTAGTCAGTCGATGGGCTGCATTATTTTGCAAGCTTTTCTGTCAAAAGTACTGGCAGTATTCGGCCTGGACATTTCTCAGCCTTTATAGTGTATTATTTACATATTGCATTATTTACATCGTACTTCAGTTTCAAACAGATGATTATCATTCTGATGTGGTTTCAAACTACAGAATCTGAACACTAGCATTACTTACTAGACGCCGTGCTGCTGGATCAGCACCATTCTTCAAGAGTTCTTTGACACATTCGAGGTGATTGTTAGCTGCTGCCAGCACGAGTGGTGTTGTTCCTTCCTGACAAATAAACAACAGTTAGATAGCAACCACTGCCATTTGTATTTTTGTTGTATTTTAATGACGCAACAACATATAAATACATTGCATTTATTTACTTTGACATTTGGCCAAATTATCATGAATTTTTTTCATGATTATCAACTTTCAGTCATAACCGAAATTACAAGTCATCTTGACAGTAGTACAATAACTTTCACAAAAATATTATTCCTTAACTAATGACTAAATGTAATTCTAGACTAATATGAATTAGTAACTCCTTAGTCAATGTATGCTCATAATAAAATATCACAGTCGTTCTAAATCTTAGCCGACATAACAAAGCAATCAGGTCAAATGAAAAACTGCAGTGCATGTGTGATGATTAACTTTGTATAGTTAAAAATCAGTGTCATTTGATATATTACTAAATCAAATATAAGCAGATACTACAAGAAATTGGAGCTAATGCTCACGAGACGTGCGAAAGCCTATAGCAGTCCCGTTTCAGTAGTTTAGCTGAAAATTGGGGTGTTCACGCTAAGTTAATATACAAATACCAAATTCTCTATCTGGATCACATAACGATAGTTCCGTGGCGCCACCTTGTGAATGATATAGACTTGTGTCGCAGCCTGAAATCGCCAAAAAAATCCACAAAACCCCCTATTTTGGCGTTCAAGGTCATTCAAGGTCATTAAATTTGGCGCCAATCGAGAACCCGTGTACAACTTCCTATTAGTGATTAATAGTAACCTAGGCCGTATCTCGTACAGTTTCTGAGATACAGTGACTTATTGGCCAAAAATCTCAAATTTGTCCCACCCCCTCTCATTTAGCGCCCTTGTTCGGGGTGACCCCCCTCGAATTTATGGCAAAGCTTTATGGTTCCTGAAACTAGAGTCTTCAGGCAGCCGAAGGTGAAGATATGGTGATCCTATCTTGCATCGTTTTTGACTGATCCACTTGTGTGATAGACGGATGAACAGACAGACAGACGGACAGAATTGCAATGACTAAGATGCGCTGAAAGCAGTAGCTGCTTTCCCGCGTAAAAAGCAGAGATCTAAAATCCTACATTTCATCACTTATCAAAGACAAAAAGATCAATAAACTGTACACACCTTGTCTTTACAATCAACATGAACTTTTCCGCCTTCGAGGACTTTTCGAATCTGTTCAACGTTGCCTTGCAATGCAGCAAGGTGAAGCTGCTGATCAGATGGAGTCTCTTTCTACAATATAACAGTGCAAATCGTAACAAAACTCAAATTCTCAATACCTGTAAATATCACGTGTAACAATGCAACAATATAGAACAGGACAGTTGCCATACTTCAGAACTTAACAAGTAAGAAAAACAGACATTGAGTGAAAAAAAGAAAACACCAGTCAAAAATAGGATACCCAGATTAAAGCAATATGACGTACCTCAGCAGACTCACAATGATGTTTCTTAGTTGTTTTTCACGTTTTTTGCATTTAGCGTTTCGGGTTAGGGTTAGGGTCAGGGTCAGGCTTGGGGTTAGGGATAGGGTTAGTGTTAGGCATAGACCGGACTGACAATTCGCATTTGCTTATAGCCTAAACAGCCTGATCAATAGAATCAATAGCCAATCAGAGCGTAGCCTCTGCTGCCGGCAGCCTAACTGCACGGCTAGCCTGCCGGCAGACTATACATGACGTTTAAGTAATAAATATAAACTTTAAACCTAAACCTAACTTTAATAGTAAACATGCAGTTTAGCAGCCTAAACGAAATTCAAAGTCAACTTACTGCCTATACGGGCCAAAGCGTGCATCGCCTAACCCTAACTCTAAACCTAAGCCTAACCCTAAGCTTCGCCTGTATATAGGCGGTAAGTTGACTTTGAATTTCGTTTAGGCCGCTAAACTGCATGTTTACCACTTTAATACTGAACCAAAAGCAATAACGCTACGCTGTCCAATAGCACTAGTACCGCAACGTTCGAATATCGCCAGGAGTGAGAATAGGCCAAACAGTGGATATGCGCACTCCGGAGTGCGAATAATAACCACTGTCATTGCTTAAATCAGGGTATCCTATTGGATATTGGACCGCAGCCAAAAATAAAACTAACGCGTATTGTGCAAATCTATGCAGCTTACTATAAGATCAAAGAAATGCATGAGAGAAGTGCTGTGGGAAGGGGTGGGGATCGTAAAGTTCCTTGTAAACAAAGTTACGCGTGATTCTAGCGCCAACAAGACTGATCCTGCATATTATTGCTCTGTAAAAAAAGTAATTACACAAATTTAGCAGCCTTTAAACGTACTAAACAACAACAACATACCTTCATCGACATGTTTGTTTTCTTATCGTCGAAATGTCAACAAGTCTGACGAGTGTAATAAATAAGCAAGAAAATGGCATCACGTCACCGCAAAGACGTCAGCGGCGCGCGTCACTCACTAATCGCCGCATAGCATGAGCGGGTAATGCTTTCGTAATCGTATGTATGTTGGTGGCGTCTGGCTGTCTGTCTGTGTACCTGGTGTGACGTGGATGTACCGGGTAAGCCTACGCTGATCATACGTTGGGTTAGCCTAACCCATGCCTACATAGAACTTCCGACACCATTTGGTCCAGTGGGTGACGTCAACTTTTGCTGAGACTTGTCCAAAAAAGCCTATTTGGTCTAGGACCAAACTTAACAGCGAATTTTTCATGTGCGTCCTAAATTAAAGTCTTCGCAAAGTTTGACCACACCATGCATGCAGTACGTGTCTCGAACTCTCAACAGCTTTTCGCAAGCGTAACTTAGCGATTTAGGCCCCTAGTGCAATTAAACGGTACGTGTAGAGCAAAGGTGACTCAGATGGGGATAGTGACAATTGGCGATTTTCAGTCAATAAGTCGGTAAGAGAGAACGGTGGACCATGTTGCTATCATTCACTGATAGGAAGTCGCATAAGCGCTTTTTCGGTGATACAAAAATCATCGACTCTCAATTGTGAGTCTATGATCCTAATCGGTTGTTACACGTTCTGCTATATAGGGGAGGCCTGCTTAGCCTACTCAATAGGCTTATATGCCTTTCGGAAATTAGCAAAATTTGACCACACCATGCATGCAGTACGTGTCTCGAACTCTCAACAGCTTTTCGCAAGCGTAACTTAGCAAGGTTAACGGTAAACAAGTAATTTGAGTAAAGCTCATGAAACGCGCGACAGCCTTAGGAGTTCCTATTTGCAGGTTGTTTTGATTTATCTCTATACATTTCGACGCAATTCACTCTTGAAATCTATGCCGCAGCCAGAAATTGCAAAAAAACACACTAAAACCCCTATTTTAGAAGTTCAGAGTCATTCAAGGTCATCGATGTGCACACCAATAAAAAGCTTGTCACTATTGCTTGATGATAAGCAGCATGTCTGTGCCTCTCTGCAACCGTTTTCACGCTACACCAGCCAATAGTGGTAAAATAATCACTTTTTAGAGAGTAGCCGTCTTTAACCCATTAGTGCCTGAATTATTTTATAGTTTGCCGTCAAACTAGGTGTCCCATTTTTGGGGACGCTAGGCATGGCATGAATGGGTTAACGCAAACCTGCGCATGCCTCCTTGAACCTAAAAGATCGGGACTTGGACAGCTATAATCTATGTTTAATGCTGACAATTTCATTTATTAAGTTCGAATCGATAATGTCCCTTTTATTGTGGCACAGTGCATTTCGCAAGGTTTGTGAAAATTAATAGTCCAGTTATCATCACACAGTCAAGTAGACAATTAGCGTATGTTTTCCTCTTACTATCCATTTTATTTTTATTTAAGCATAAAACAAATACTACATAAAAGTGCAAGCAAACTTCTGCAAATAACTTATAAGCTATAGCATTATATTTGCAACAAGCTTGACCGCTGGAGCAAAGTCGCCGTGCGCCCTAGCTAACGTATAACAAAATATATACCATCGTCATGAAAAATATGCACTTTCAGCAGAAAAAGGATTTATCGTAAATGACTTTAAAAACGTAAAATAATAATAAATGACAACAATAAAACCAAAAGCAACTGAAAAGCTATAGGGACCGGTAAGTTCATTTCAGCAAGCTGAGATCAAGCTGGAAACGTAGAATGGCTAAAAACTATAGAACGTGCAAAAGAGTAATAACAAACGCAGTGCTCAAAGCAGTTGAAACACAAACGAATTAGCTACAGGTGGCAATTAATGTTTTGAAAAGTGTGGCCAAACATCAACGTATGCCTACAAGACGGATTACAGCGTACAGTACACTGATGGATCCAGAAGCTAGTAAAAGGGGGACATGGCGAGCGCAGTAGCGCGAGCTATAAGGGTCTGGAGGCTTAGCCGCCAACGGGGTCCAGGGGCAGAGCTCCTGGTCAGGAGATCTGGGGCCTAAAGCTGATATCTTTTGGCAATCACTGCATAGTTTTTGCTTAAATATTTCGCGCATGTGTGAATGTTTTTATCATATTCACGTGCTGCATCTGGTGTGTGACCTACATGCACTACATTCCTCTTTACCCAAAGCTGAAATTGCTGTTATGGTATTTTGGACACTGCATATGACTGAAAGGAGAGGGCATGGCTTGATCGTACCCGCCTGGATCCTCCACTGAAAGTGTACTTGTAATTACTACGAATGCAACTCGAGTTAACTGTCTCACGGCGGCGAATTCTTCCGACATCAAAGCGAAGAAGACAACAACGGTGAAGTTAAAACACGAACAGATAGCTGACGTTTCCAAGCAGCTCTTATCACCGGCAGCAATAAGAGACTGAAGGGGCTCGCACATGCGCAACAACTTACAACGAACCTCAAATGAAACTACTGGCAATCAGTCGCCGTCTACTCTGTTTATGTCTGCCCAAAGATGGCTTCATCACAGAGCAGAACATGGCGCCACAGACTAACAGAGAACTTGCGTTTTGTTGTAACTTGTAGGGGTTCGCAACACAATGAAATAAATTGTTTTATTGCGTCATATTGTATTCTGCACATGAGAGGACCCCATAGGGTGGCAGAGACAAGAAATGCGAAAGCATTGGGCAGAGACTGCTGCGCATTGGTTTTGGGCTCTCACAATTCTAGAGACATAGCAGGCGACAGACAACAAACACTAAAGCAACGGTTATACAGGGTGGCCCCAAAAAAACGGGGCCACTCTGTTATATAGCTTCTAACTTCAGAAATACTGCTTAGATCTACACGATTTTTTGCAGAAATTAAGGTCGTTTTATTCTCAACACGAAAACATAAGTTATTGAAATTAATTATGTGCAACAGCGGCGCCACCTGGCGAATACGAGTCATATTGCTTCAAATGGCGATCGGTAATAGTTCATGATGCTTAATAACAGAACAAAATGCACATAAAATTACAACCACATTATAACACTTAGTCTGATTTAGTCATGAAATCAATGTTTAGAGTTTGTGCTCGATATGTCCACCATTCTGCTGCACCACGGCGGCAAGACGACGACGCCATTCGCCGATGCACATTGTTGAAAGTTGAAACAATTGCCGAGCGTCATTTGAAATAGTAACTCGTATTCGCCAGGTGGCGCCACTGTTGCACATAACACATAATTAATTTCAATAACTTATGTTTTCGTGTTGAGAATGAAACGACCTTGATTTCTGAAAAAAATCGTGTAGATCTAAGCAGTATTTCTGAAGTTAGAAGCTATATAACAGAGTGGCCCCGCTTTTTTTGGGCCACCCTGTAGGACTACTTGTACACAAGAACGGTGTACCGTGCTACCTACTATGCGTGTCTCGCGGTAACGAAAATAACTGCAAAGTTTAGTTTATGGGCCTTACCTGTAGGACATTTGATGTGCGGCTGCTGCAATACCAACTCGCGGAATTTCTGCAGTTGCCCCATTCTCTCCTTTGGGGCCTCGTTCAGTTCATCTTTGGCCTTCTTCAGCGACTCGTCGGTCAGCGTGCACACGTAGTCGGCATCTGCTGTTCCCGTTGCCATTTCTGCTCTTTCGTCAGGATTACATGCTGTTTATGAATAATAGCCTATTGAAACAGAGCGACACAAGACAACTGTGGACAACCTCAGAGCTAGGCTCTTTGCTGTGGTTTCGGCTCCCTGTTGAAATCAGCCCACCCTACACACATTATCAGGCTACACTGTTCTGCTCCGAGGTTCTGATATTATTTAAGTTAGTTCAAAATTATATCTGCACTTGTGCACGTGTAATATGGGCCCAGTTGCCTGACGCAAATATACGAATGTACATTGTAAGATATAAAAAAGTATCACCAAACTTTGCCTATTGATATTTTTGCCAAATATTAGCCACTTTCGGCCGACCGTTACGTCGAGTCTTTGGCACGATGTGTCGTCTATTTGTCCGCCTGTCGTCTCTCTGTTGTCTGTAACCCATGTATTCTGGCAAAACAGTAGGTCCTACTAAAAATCTTTTTAACGATTAATTATCACGGTGTCACAACTCTTCACGTGCAAAATTTTATTGACTTAGTACAAGGAAAACATCTTCAAATTTGGGGTTAAACAAAGGGTAGGGTAAAAAAAATATACGTTTTTCAATCGATAAGTCGCCGTTATCTCAGAAACGGTAAGAAATAGGGCCAAAGTTGCTAGTGATCACTAACAGGAAGTCGCATAAGCTTTTTCAGATGACATTTAAGTCATCGACTTTGGGCGACCCTAAACAGTTGTTTCGCAGTCTGTTATGCCAATCGTGCGGTACTGTGGCTATACGGCCCGTTGTAGGAAATCGGCGATAATACTGTTGGATAGGGCGATAACCAGTTTTTATAATTGTCAGTAGTAACCGTGTCTCTATCTGCAACGGTTTGAACGCAATTTAAAATTCAATGTTCTGCCTGCAGCCATTACCCATGTGCGCCAAATTGCCGAATTGCATCCTGGCGTTGATTGTAGCGTTCGATATAGTAGCGTTACTGTAGCGTAGCTGCAGTCAATCTCGAAAATCGTTTTCTTCTCACGTCTGGAAGTCAGACGCTGCATGGCCTTCAAATACAAACGGTATGGTCGGCCCACTTTAGCGACAGCTGGACTTTTTGTAAAAATTCTTTCATTGGCACAGTCTGTGGAAAAATTACAATAACGTTACTATTTAGTACCTACTATCTACCACAACTTATTTGCAATGCTGCTCTCTTTTGTGAAATACAAATGTAAGAAAAACTAAAGACATCCGGTAATAGAAAACGAGCGTTGTGGTAAACGACAGACACTTACCAATGTCAGCGGCAACCGTTCTCTTTTGGGATGTCGGTGGCGGTCAGTACTAGACTTTTATCCAGCTACCGATTGCCTTTCCCTATGTACGAGGGTCGTTCCATAAATAAGTTACAAAACGACATCATTCTGTTAGTTTTCCAAATATAAAAAAATTAAAATATACGCTTTGTATAGAATTTTATTCTCAACATATGTAATTTTTTTTGATTATAAAGCAGCCTATTTGTGTATTATTTTCTCCATTAATAATCTATCACAACATGCTAGCGATAAACAGCATTAAAACGAGAAAATGTAATAAACTTAAACAATTTAATGTCATTACTTCTAATGCTAAGCATTATTGTTTTATTTTTTCAACATATCTTTCGAGTTTGTTCAAACATTTTGTCCCATCTGTAAACAACAAATCTGAGCTAATGCTCATGAGACGCGCGAGAGCTTATGACAATTTCTGTTCGCAGGTAATCTTAGTCTATCTTCATCCATTTCGTCGCAATTCGCTCTTTTGCAGCCAAAGATCGCCAAAAATCACACAAAATCAATATTTTTAGGATTTAAGGTTATACAAGATCATCGATGTTGACATTTCTAAGAAGCTCGTCGTCAGTGCTTGTTATGATAAGCAGCATGGCTGTGCCTATCTGCAACCATTTACACGCTAGACAAGCCAACAGCGGATAAATAACCACTTTTTAAAGGGGTAACCCTCTTTGACACCCGCGTGCTCAGGCCTCCTTGAATATAAAAGGTCCGGACTTGGACCGCTAATATTTACATTCCAGGCTGAAAATTTCATACGCAGGTTGTTTTGGTCTATCTCCAGCCATTTCGGCGAAATTTACCCTTGAAATGCGTGTCGCAGCCCAAAATCACGAAAAATTCACTAAAACCCCCTATTTTGGGGGCTCAAGGTCATTCAAGGTCGTCGATGTTGACATTTCTAAGAAAATCGTCGCTAGTGCCTGTTATGATAAGCAGCACGTCTGTGCTTATCTGCAACCATTTTCACGTTGGAAGAGCCAATAGTGGCAGAATAACGCTTTTTAAGGGGAGGGGTGCCCCTGTTTCGTTCCCTCGTTCGTGGGGAACCCCTTTACCAGGGGCATGACATTTTGTCACAAAATACTAGAGACCCTGACCTATTATATGGCGAAAACCCGAAGTCTCTATTTTACGTGATCTTGGAACGGTACCGGGACGTGATGGACAGACGGACGGACAGACAGAATTACCGTAGCTAATACACTAATACGCTAGCTAGCTAGCTCTCGCGCGTAAAAACCTTCTGAATGTCTGATGCAAAGAACGATGCTGCCTGCTGTCCCAGCCACTGACGAACAAATGGTTGCACCTGAGCATCTGATGAAGATTTCAGCCCATCTAGTTTTTCTTACACCAAACGTGTACTGCTGATTTCCTAAAACACTTATTGCCATATACTCGACACAAACTGTCTAAATTTTGTTTGCATTAAGCTCATTTGCTCACAAAAAACGAACAGCATGTTGTTCATTTTGGATAAATTAGTGGCAGCGTCACTAAGTAATATTTTGTCAATAAATGACGTCACAGTGATGTCATCGTGATAAAACTCACAGGTGGTGACCAGCATTAAATTCCCAACAAAACGCATATTTCGGATTTTTTTATTTGGAAAACTAACCAAATGACGCTGTTTTGTAACTTACTTATAGAACGACCCTCGCATATTTCAGACTATAGCATTGCGAAGAAAGATCCTTATGACGTCGGTCTGCATCGACATCTGGCATGCTAAACGATGCGTTTTGCTGGCATTCTTTCCAGTTGCGAGTCTCGTGCTTTTGACTTATCGAGTCTTCTTTAACTAGGTGTCTTTCTTTTCTTAGTTTTACTCGTAAAATTTTGCTAGTATCGTATCATCAGCTTTTGTCCATGAGATCGAAAATGTATCGAAAACTAAACATAATTTACTCTTAAAAGCATTAGTAGATAATTGATTTACATGTAGAATATATCATCCTCATGTAAGCCATTAAACGTCATTACGAGCAAGTTTACCTGTTACTTGTAGTCCTTGTCAGCTCACTTTACCGTAAACTGCGAGTCAAAAGGAGTACACGTGAGTTTTTCATACAGACGTGTACATGTACGTTCGTTACCTAGCCGACAGCTTGTCATGCCTGACCGACGGCAGTGTGAAGCGTGGCAAGAATCGGGACACGTGTACAAATCGGCCTGCTACAAACCAGTGCATGGCTATAAACTCGCATTGTTTGCATGATTCACGTACGTCTACAGGCTTACCTGCTGCATAACGACATGCACTATACAGGGTGGGCCAAAAAATAGCACAAAATTTTTATACGCCAATAACTTTGTCAGATATGAACCAATTTTAATTTTTTTCACTGTCGAAATCAGAAGAAAAGTTGTAGTAAAATTGTCATTGAAGATCCCACCACACCTCAAGTGGGTCGCTACACTACCTAGTAAAATATCAGTGTTTTTAAATCAACAGTTAAAATCAAGGCGAATCTGTAACAATGCATTCTAAAAAAATTAACAACAAAACAACTTGTTTGTTATCTCAGTTGCTGTCCAAAGTAACTAACATCTCGCAGTTTTCACATCAAATGTTCAGTGTGTCCACCTTGCTGATGGACGATGCACTCAAGCCAGCGACTCCACTGACCAATGGCGCGATTAACCAAACGCTGCGACAGTTTGCACCACTCAGTGCTCCAGAATTGTCGTGAATTGACAACATTGATAAACCATCTATGAAAGATCCCCTCCAGACAGCATAAACGACGAGATTTAAGTTCAAGCTGTTTGGAAGCCGCATGTCAGGCTCATATCAACGTTGATCACGCAATTGGTCACTGTCGTCAACGGCTTGAGTGCGATATCTGACATTTCACAAGGTAGTGTAACGACACCTATGAGGTGTGGTGAAAGATTTTTAGTGTTAATGTCACTACACATTTTCTCTTGATCCCATCAGTGAGAAAATGTTGAAAATCGGTAAATATTTGATAAAGTTATTGGCATATAAAAATTTTGTGCCATTTTTTGGCCCACCCTGTATAGGCCTACTGCCTTTAAACCGCAATCACCGCTCACTAGTAGTACTGTTTTCATAAATAACGGCTGCAGTCGTGCGTCAAACGACGATGTAGTCATAGATGCGACCTGATACCTGATTCCAATCACAGTAGGTTAGACTGTGTTCTAACCTATACTAAACCGCTCTGGATTAGAAAACCTAACTACGGGCAGTCGAGTCGACGAAAGACGACCGTCAGCGTTACGTCACGATTAGCAAAAATATTTAATCAAATGCCAATTTTGTTGAAATATTTTGAATTAGTATTTTTTCGCCTACAATTGGTAAAAATTTTGTGTAAATTGATCATTATTTAAGTGAATTATGAAAATACGTGTTCTTTTTATGAAACACAGTGTATACTATATCTGAGAGATACCGGCGGGTGGCGAGGTCATAATTACTGTATTGTAGGCCTAGGCCAAGTAGGCCTACTCAGGCGCGTTGGACTAATGTCCACTAATGTCGAATGTCCACTGGTGCTCACTGCCAAAGTCCACATTCGGCAGATTTCTTTAGGAGCAATATTATCACGATGTCGTCAGCTAAACTGTACGGTATGGCAGTCAGTGTGATCACTCCGGGTTTTTTTTTACTAGATTTGTTTTTTTTCTTAAATCGTATGGGTATTTGGGTTTTCTCTAACAAAATCTGGGGGTTTTCATTAAAAAGCAGATTTCAATGTTAATAGGCTTATACGTGGTGCTTAGTTGTACTCTGCAATCTAACACATCTATACTGTATTTGAGTTGCGACCGCCAACTTCTAAATGGCACGACTTATGGTCGCGAAATTTTGCACGCCGATGCATGTCCTATGCCGGGACATGGGCTAGATAAAATGTCGCTGAGGCGTCGTTTAGTTTTCTGAAGGAAGCCTGTGGAACGTCTACGGCAGCTGGTCCGTTTGAAGAAATTTTACTTTTTTAAAACTTTGCAGCCGCATCTCTTAGGCTGCAGCAGAGCTATGCGCAGCTATTGGCTTCGACGTCATAGAGACGTCGTCACTATGGTGACGCATCATCGGCGCTGCGTGCAACGCATATTGGAGCGTCCATAATGCTGCTGAGTAACCTAGATCGAGTTGAAGCCCTAAGGACCAAAAATTGAGGCCGAAGGCTGAGATCGAGGCCGCAGGCCGAGTTGAGGCCCAAAGGGTCGAAAATGGAGGCCGCAGGCCGATACTATGGCAAAGATCAAGTGGACAGGAAGCGTAGCGACCTGTCCGCTTGTCAGTCGATATTTGGCAGACGCACATTCATTGACTATCCGTGTACTTCCACACCGAGGGTGTCGTGAAATACTTTACAATTCATGCTACAAATTAGTTCAGTTGTTGACAGAACGAGATAGGCCTATAGGTTAATGCTTAGCGTCGAACTACGCAGTGATCATTAGTCGAGCTGAAACTGGCTACATGACGTCTGACGAATCAGTCAATGTTTAGTTTTCTGAAGGAAGCCTGTGGAACGTCCACGGCAGCTGGTCGCTTCTTCTCATCGACTCCGAACTTATCGCTGCTCAAGTACTTGATGCGATCACGAACTTCCGGTTTCATCATTTGAGTCTTCATTCGATCTACATTACGCACACACGCGATGCTTTCACGATATCTGCAGCTTGGTTTGACTTTTGCAGCTCACTTAGACCGTCACGCCGTTGGACGACATGAAAAAATCTAAATCATATAGGCCTATTCTTTTTCTTAACAATTCAATAAAAAATTACAATACCAGTATATTACACCGTAAGCTTTTGTTACATTTTTACGCGCAAAAGCAGCTACTGCTTTCAGCACGTCTTAGCCATCGCAATTCTGTCTGTCTGTCTGTCACACGGGTGGATCAGTCAAAAACAGTGCAAGCTAGAATCACCAAATTTTTACCGTCGGCTGCCTGAAAGACTCCACTTTCAAAAACCGTAAAGCTTTTCCATAAATTCAAAGGGGGTCACCCCTACCGAAGGCGCTAAATAAGAGGCGGGTGGGCAAAATTTGCGATTTTTGGCCAGCGTTGCGTTCAATATTACTTTTAAACACGTAAAACTTTAATACGTAAAATAAAAGAGTATTATTCAAGAAAAACAACACACGGCCAACGCCATCAAACGTAGAATAGCAATCAACGAATAGTCCCCAGCTACCGGACCGTAGAATTCAATCTAACTTTAACAGCCAATAAGTCGCTGTATCTCAGTAACGGTGCGAGACAGGGCCTAGGTTATTATGATTCACTAATAAGAAGTCGTACACTGGCTCTCGATTGGCGCCGAATTCAATGACCTTGAATGACCTTAAACACCAAATAGAGGGTTTTATGGATTTTTTGGCGATTTCTGGCTGTAACACAAGTCTATATCATTCACAAGGTGGCGCCATGAAACTATCGTTATGCGATCCAGATAGAGAATTTGGTATTTGTATATTAACTTAGCGTGAACACCCCAATTTTCAGCTGAACTAATGAACCGGAACTGCTATAGGCTTTCGCGCGTCTCGTGAGCATTAGCTTAAATTTCTTGTACTACGTACTTTTACTGAAATTCATGGAATGTGAAAAGGTGCGGCATGACGTAGGCCTACTTGTTACGCACCATAAGTTTCACCGATGTAGATAGAATACCACAACAATCACGATTACGATTACATGATGTCACAGGTAAATGTAAATGCAACATTCGAATGATCTTAAACTAGATCTTTTCACTTTTTTCCGGCAGCCATATGTAATCGTCAGTGATGAGCACTAGATTCGTGCAGATTCGTGTTAAGTTTGCGTCTGTGACGCACCGTATAAAATAATTAATATACCAATCTGTAGAATATTAGCTTTTGGGCTGAATGAAAATCGTGATGGTGGGGACATAAACAACTAACAAAAGTCAGATCCATGTACTTCATATAGTAAGTCACAATGAGTGGATATAGTGGATAGGCCTAATGTGACGACAAATATTTTGTTGTAATTGTTACCGATGATTTCCTTCTCGGTGCCAGCGTTCGGACCTTTGTAGTCGTCGGGTAGATACTCGACCGGCAACAGTCTCATAGGCACTTCCTTGTACAGCGACTCCAGATTTTGACCGTGAACCCTTATCTGCATCAGCAACAAAATATTATTATCAAAGACTACAGTGGACACCGGTTGTCTATAACTGTTTGCAGGCAATGGATGCCTTCTCACAACAATCATTTTTGATTTATCACATAAAATGCAAGCTTTTTTTTCACTGTTAACCTACGTCAGCTTACATCTGCGTTTTTAATTACCAAAAGTACAGCGTATATCGTTTACCATAAGTGTATAACCGCACCTGCCATGTAGGCCATAGTTTCTCATACAGTTGCTTTTTTGGCAAAATAAACTATTTACTTTAAAAATGTAGCAGTAAAAATGAAGTGTTGCTTTCGACAACGGAATACAGTGCAAGAGTACATACTCGCTGTTGTATTTTTTCCGACATGCAGAACTTGACTATTGTCATCAGCAGGTCAAAGACAGCGCCCGTGTTGTACATGTGAAGCTGCTTCACTCGCGCCGGGTAATTCGACTGAAATTAGTACAACACGTCAATAATAGCATCATTGTCAAATATCGCATATGTCGAATATTACTATATTGACTGTTGAAAGTTTCATCTCGTTCGTCTGTCCTTGCTATAACGTGCCTCCTGCGCGAAGTTTATTTTCGTCTTTCCATCTCTAGCAGATCTCTGGCTCATTGTCGTTTCACTACCATTCATCAACATCTAACTGTTGACTTCATCGTTATGGCACTACGGCAAACAAAATTGTTACCCGCAGTGGCGCGGGTAGTGCCATCACATGTCAGTCTGTTCGTACGTACCTCTGTCTGGCGTAACGTTGAGGTACGGTGTCGCAGTCATGTAACATGTTGGGCTGCTTCATCCCTCATAAGCTATTTCACGCAAGCTAAGTATTTTCATTTTTTGCATGCCTAAGTTTAGCGATCCTGTGCTAGGAAAACACTCTAAAATTTGAGATGAAATACAAGTGAGCTAGAACAAAGTGGCAATTTTCGGCATTCAAGTTGCCGTATCTCCGAAACGGAACAAGATAGAACCACATTTAGTATTAATGGCTTACACGAAATCGTAGAAGTTTACTTTTTTTGACTAGTACCACAATCGATGACACGAATGGCCACTACACACCAATGCACTATATGGCACATCTCGGACATACAGCTATGTCTCACTCATGACGTAAATAGAATACAGATAATCCCACACTATTACCAAATGGTTGTACTCCATGGACTTCAGTTTATAACAAAAGCGTATGGGTTTCGCTGTAGGCCTATAGGCGGCACCAAACGCGAACGGTGGGCGCTTTTTGTGCCTATGTCCAGTAAACCGAATAATATGCTATAAATGAGGAGCAAACACATGTAGGTTATTCTTATGCTCTTACTGATCATTCTCGACAAATCAAACACACTGCCCGTGCAACTTTTCTGCATGGCGCTGGTACGTTAGCGTCCAGCTTGCCTCTTGTTTTCATCCGGGTGCGTTTGTGCGTACCTGCCAAGTTTGTATAAAGTCTCTTCGCTCCTCCAGTGAAATGTATGAGTTCAGTTTCAGCGAGTAATGCGCGGCGTCAAATATTCCCACCACGCCATTGACCGTCGTGTTTTCGTCGAAGAAAAACATATAATCGATGAAGCAGGCGAACGCCCGCAGTACGTCCTGCTTGTTCGGTCTGCTCTTTTCGCCTTTCAATTCCATGTAACCTGCAGATTTTCAAGTTCGCTGAATAGTCGAAACTTAGATTGCAGTGTGTTAATACAGTGGTCTATAAAACTGCGTTTATTCTCGGCACAAACACGTACGCCGCTTGCACACGATTGATAACAGTGTAACATGCGGCGCAACTGACAGCACAGAACTTCGTTATTTCGTCACCATACGATACGACGACAATGCGTCACAGTACGACATTCAATGACACAGCGCTATCAGCAATATCGCACTATTAGCAGCAGAAATGTGACATGATTTCTAGCAGTATGATGTTTATGCGGATAGGCTTATTCGCGGGAATACCCTGGAAAGAATCATCAAACCACCCTGGGCGGTCGAAACGGCGATTTTCAGTGATTTCGGTTCCTATGTTTTCCAAATCTTTACCTGTTTCCTGTAATAAAGCCTGTAATCTTTACTCCTCTTTTATTTATCGCCGTCGATCGAAATGACCCTTTAGAAATTTATGGATAAACTTTACAGATCCAAAAAAACGGAGTTCTACAAGAAGCTGACCGTGAAGGTTTTCTGATCCTAACTTGCATCGTTTTGTAAAAGCACGGTCACCAGCGTTTGACGGGCGAGAGAACGAATGAAAACACGGGCTATGTAGCTAATACATGACATTCCACAGCAACCTATGCTAACGTTGTAATATCACTAAAATAACGCTTTTTTACTGAAAAAAAATATAACGCAGAAAGCACGCTGAATTGAAGAATGTGGCAAATATATTACGAAACACAAAATGACAATCACCTGGACGTATGATGAAAAGTTGTCTTCCCTCATCATCTTTCTCCGGCAGTATCAATACCAACCTTTAACGTTAAAACCGATACAGCTAACGAAATAAACTGATGAAACACTAAATTTTACAATAAATACAAAAAAGCAGCTTTCGACCGCAAGTCTCATCTTTCTTGTTGCAATTTTATCATATCGAAGTTTTATTTACCAGTTGTTGACTGCGGTGTTTTTTATGTTTTGTGCTTATACTGTGCGAGAAATAAAATTAGCAAAATTATAATTTCAGAAAACAACCACTTTACCTACACAGATCAGTGTCGTAGACTGCTATGCAGCTAATACTGTTATTTAAAAAATGCCGATTTTTTTTCTTTACGTTACATTTAACGCTACATAATCAAACGCACAATATGAAACAAATGCACATAGTGTAGATACGAATATTAAATGCAGTAGTCGATACATTCTAAACAAGATCCGCTTATCCACTGTCTGCGATTACTCACCCACGATCATAGACGTCTTGAATCTTTGGGTCGCCTGGGTCAAGGTCTCCAAACCACTGTCGAAACTTGGCCCGTCTCGTCATGAAATTATCCAGCAATTTACGCGCCTCGAGCTGACTAAAGTAACGAACTCGAAGGAACGGCAACAAGAACTGTATGTCTGACAACGACAGACATCGTAGTTAAAATACATACGGTTGTAACTAAACCAGAAGTTTATTTACTTCAGAAAAAACAGCGCTCAGCTGTGCAGCTACCTTCTGGTTCTGGAATATAGTTGGCAAACTCCCGGTGGGATATCACATCAACGTATAGAGTACATACAACGGCCGCAGTTTGGTTATCACCGAAACTAACGTCCGACAAACCCGTAGAAGGTCACGTCCGGTAGGGTTACTAGAAAACCGAAGAGGGAATACATATTACACAGGCACATGTGCTATAGTATTTTTTGTATTTAAAAGCTCTGATAATATACATAACGACCAAAACTGCTGATAAACCATTGTTGTTTTTGTTTGGTGCCCACTGTCTAGAAAAACAACGTGAACATTTGCATATTGCGAAAAACTACAGTGCTAAGCTCTATGTTCGCCGCTAATAGCATACGTCTGCACTCCATACAAATTGTCGTGGTGAACGCCATAAACCCGTATTGTAAAATAACGACTGTTCAAGCTCATTCAATTTTGCCCAGTTGCTTAGATATACGGCGTTTTAGGAGCCCAGTACCTGTCGGACATTTGATGTGCGGCTGTTGCAATACAAACTCGCGGAATTTCTGCAGTTGTCCCAATCGTTCCTTCGGGTCTTCTTTTAGCTCATCTTTGGCCTTCTTCAGCGATTTGTCGGTCAGCGTGCACACGTAATCCGCATCTGCTATTCCTGTCGCCATCTCCGCAACTTCGTCACAAGATATACACGTTATGTGACAGAACGACACAACTTGACCAAACACGTAACCCATTCATAAATTCATTCATTCGTTCATTCTAAAATGCATGGTGTTATTGACCGGTCCGATGTCGCGCAGAAAATGCTAAATAGACCGTGCGCACTATAGCACGTACGGTCTGTCCATTGAAGTCGGTGGCAAGTCGCGGTTAACTTTTGTGCCTGCGCCCTGTCTGAACTTATAAAGTGGATTAGATGACGCATTAAGTGGTATTACGTCATCTAAGGACGGACACCATGGTTGATTCCTTGGGTGGGTTTTTTTCGTAGTAAAGGGTCACGACCTTGACCTTTTGGGGTCACGTGACGTTATCGGTCACGTGACCATTCGACACACGTTGGTCAACTTTTTATGGGTGGTCCATAGTGACCATGCGTCTATCTAGCACCGTTATGGAGATATGGTCGTTTGAAGTGCTTTCAGGAAGGCTCTTCCAGAAACAAAAGTCGTTCGTCGGTCGGTCGGTCCTCAATTTTACACTAATCTCATATAGCTGGATGACAAAGAATTAGATTTTAACAAGCTTAACATTTTAACATTTTAACAAGATTTTTGACAAGACTGTCGCGCTCTACGCATGTCGCGATGGTTATTGCGACTAACCGTGTAGCCACAATACACCAGTTACAGAGGACGACTGACGACGACAAACGACAACCGTATAAGACGCCTACAGCATTGCTGTAGCGCGTCAATAATATCTGTCAAAGACAGGCGGACGGACGAGAAAGATCCGTATTGCGGCCTGTTAGGACGGCCGTATAAATAGACCAAAATAAAAGCTGCGTTTTGGATGACCTAACAACCATGAACAAGTTCAGTGCACCATAGATAAACAATCCAATAGACATCAATCTAACTGTCGACTAAAACCACAGAAATAAATAAATAAATAAAAACAAGATCAGTCAGAACCGGTCGAGCCCAGGCATTAAAGATCGCAAAATGAAAGACATAGAACGTCACACAATCATTCGGATTACCACAGTGAAAGCAGCTGATGAAAGTCGCCCGACAAGCCGGGTCACTGTATGCTATTGTATGCCGCTTGCGCGTGCCGCGTAGTGCGCTCATTGCCCGGGGATAATTTGTCACGGCAAGGGAAACTTTATAATGGGGAAACTATTTAATGTGACACCGCCAGACCGACAGTGTTGACGGTATACTCACTACGGACAAAAGGACTGACAAAGTGACGTGCAGGGACAGCTGCTGCTGCTGAGTGCCAGAGATGATTTTGTCATCTTTGGCCCGCATGCACGGGTTGATCGAAGCGACGAAAAAAAACTGCAAACACGCGTTCCGTCCGTCCAATAGGGCACACCGTCGGGGACGCTGAAATCGCGAGACCTGACAACGCGAGACCATGTAGTTTAAGCACTAGATCAAACAGCGGTTGAACAGAGGGACTGAATAGTCTTTGACGGATTATTACTGCTGAGTAGAAATCAGAAAACTGTCCGTTGACGGCGTCGGAATCGTCAGCTGCATCAACCTCTGACGACTGCTGCGAAGGCGCCACGTGGCGCCACGTGCTGGCTTCGCATCGGTGCCGTGCGGACATGCGCGCTTCTGTGAACCGTGTGCCATGCGTGTGTCAAAAATGCTTTATTTACTGTTGCTCTATAAACTTTGTCGATTTAGACGTACTGCATTGTCGTAACATTAAATTGTATTTGACGCGTTATTTACTGCTTTGTTAAACATGCTTCGTTAAACACAACACGCTTAGACGGTATACAGTAATACACAGACGACTAAGACAATTAAGACAAACTGATACCTACAGTTTGTATAACATTCATAGTAACAAAAAAACTTATTAGTGAGCAGATACTCGAACATTGAAACAAGTCTCGCGATGTCAGGTCTCACGTTTTCAGTCGCCCCACACCGTCGTGCCAAAACGCAAACGGCGCACAGCAGAGGACAGACAGACAGACAGACTCTGCAGCGTCTGAGCAACTAAGTGCTGTCATAGCACCAGTGCGCGACAGTCAGAGTTTAACGACGACAGCGTTAACTGATGCTCACACTCACAAAACAGCAAAATGTTATTTATTTATTTATTTATTGAACAGAGAAGACTGCAGCACATGCACATATTATCATAGCTGGGCATCGAGCAGGGTCATTTCGCATCAAGAGTACACAGACAGACAGACGGACGGACATATTCATAGTCATAATTCGTCTACGATGACAGCTGACAAATTACAACTAAGTCATATTTAAACAATGGCCAAAAGTTAGTATCTCAAACGGCACTGATAAGAGTAAGACTTCTAAGTAATGCTGGCAATAGCAAATAAGGAAAAACAGTAGGCCTAGTTAGAACTATACTATAGTTCTAAACCTACACAAAATAAACAACACTTTAATAATAAAATAGTTTCGTGTTCAGGTGCAGTATCTTATGCTCTAGTTTCACTTATGCACGTCGTTGAAATTAAACGCTATGTACAACCATGTTGTTAAAGATTTAATATCAGCAAGCTTACCTGTTAGGATTTATAGGCTTGCAGCTATAGCTCAGTCTCGGCTTATAACCGTAGCCTACCTGTGAAGCCGGCGTGCAAGCTGGCGTGTATGTCTAACGGTCTACGCAGTGAATAGGTCTGGCCTGCACTAGCTGGCCAACAGACAAGGCAAGCAGCCGGTCACGCCTGACCGGATACAACATGTGACTCGACGGCGGCAATAAAAGTGTGGCAAGCACATATAGACTGTAGTGCATTAAATATCAGCCTGCATACCTGCTATAAACTTGCATCGTCATGGCATGGTTAGGCCTACCTTAGGTCTACGCCATGCCCATGCATGCGTGTGACGAACATCAAAGCGAAGGTCATAATAGCCATAAATAAAACATCAGTAGCAAACACAGTAACTACTAGAAGGACAGCCAGAGAGTGCAAACCTCCGCCAACGATATGTCAATTTTTTGCCGTGTACGCCAGATGGCAGCACAATATTTGGTTGGGCGGAGCTTTTCCCTATCTGGCATTGGTAAAAATTTTTCAATTCTAAACTGGATTCAGACGCTGAACCATGCAGATTATCGCCAAAATCTATCACCTTTAGGTTGGGATAAGTCACTGTCTACCCTTCCCTAAAAATTCAGTCAAATCTGCCAGCAACTTTTTGTGTAATCCTGCCAAAAGTTCAACCAACAGGTGAACGCAGCGTAGGCCTATTACAACTTCTGTCGTCCTTGGTGAGGGGGCCTAAAACGACATTGGTGTGGTCAGAACTCAGAAGCAGCGATTTTTACGTGCGACGTAGGCCTACTATGTGCTAGCGCGTAGGCCTATTAGCTATCGTAATTCTGTCTGTCTGTCCGTCTCACCATCTGTCTGTGATAACTCGTTACCGATTCAAGCCCGAGTTAGATGGTTTACACCATACGATAGCGTAGTTTCTCTAGTTTTTTTGCGACAAAATCTTGTGAAGTTGGGCCAGGGGATTTCTTTCGAACAAATTCGTCAATGAGGGGTACCCCCTACGAAATTCTTATTTTAATGCTATTTTTTCGTCTAGTGGGCGAACAGTTGCACAAACTTGTTGCTGACGAGCTTTCCGGGGGTACCGACGTCGATGACCTTGAATGATCCTAAACGCCCTCCTTCAAATAAAGTTTTAAAAAAGGTTTTCAAAGGACATCTTGATAAACTGCGCACGGTTAAGATGGGTTTCTTCATGGACTCTTGGTCCGCTTTACCCTACTGCTGCTTCTGTTTGCGTGCTACTATGATTATACTTTGAGAGGCTAGATTCGAGCAGCACACCAGGTGAGATACCAGGTGAAAATAAATCCTTCGCCACTTCATGCTTCGACGCACATCTAAAAAAGAAATTTACGCTGAAACTAAAAATTTGGGGCAAAGCCCAGCGTGAGACCGCCCGGCGTTTTAAGTCTAATTGAAAAAAAACAATGAGGGGTAAAATCTCCTCATAGCAAAGTCACGCGGCCCGAACTCAAATGCATTAACATGCCCAGACCGTGCACTGTTGACTTAAGGTGCTTACATTAGCTACGTAATCTCTGGTGTTAGTAAACCAAAGTTCACTATTTTTTTGATCAACACAAAAAAGACAATAACGCCGTTTTTCGCTTGTCGATAGCTCCATCCGTTTCAGAGATATTCGCGGTTGAATTTAAAAGTTGTCTGAAATCGCGCCGAATTTTGGACGTTTTTGCCCTCCCAAACTTTTAAAGGGGCGGTGCCCCACAAAAGTTGTACTCGCGTTTTTATTTTACCTAGCAGCACATCACGTGGTAAAGTTTCTGAGGCTATCCCCTTAGGTCCAAAGTTATAGAGGCTAATACGCTACATTCACAGCCAATTTGTGACCCAGTTTTGCAAAAATGCTGGAAAAACCCCCGTCCTCGATAAGGCGTGCGCTAGCAAGCCTTGGTCATTCACTAGCGCGTGTAAAAATTCTTAAGCACAGCCCCTCGCAGGCCGGAGTCTGGTTTTCCGAAAAAGTCGATTTGGTTAGTGGATCAAAGTTTAGCAAACTTTTTTCAGTCGAACGCGGTAGAAATCGCAGTCAATAACTTAGCTTTCCGATTTTGGATGTCTCTATGCGTTTCGGAGATATTCGCAAGCCCCAAATTTGTGGACCTAGATTATAAAATCGAACACACACTGCGTCATGTGGCACAGTTTCGCGGCAATCGGCCGCCGGACCTCGGAGATCTAGTGGCAAAAAAGAAGAAATTTGAGCTAATGCTCACGTGAGACTTCCTTTTTCGCAAACTGTCAGTCTATCTCCAGCTACTTCGTCTCAGTTTATTCTTGAAGTGTGCGCTACAGCCGAAAATCGCAAAAAAAATCAATAAAAACCCCTTATTTTGGAAGTTCAGGGTCTTTCAAAGTCATCCATGTTGATACAACTAAAAAGATCGTTAGTAGTGCTTGTTGCTATAAGCAGCATGCCACGATGATCTGCAACCGTTTTCACGAAAGACTGGACAACAACGGTAAAACAACGACTTTTACAGGGGCACCGCTCTTTGATGCCTTAGTGCGCAGGTTTTCTTAAACCCAGAAAATCGAGACTTAGACCGTCGAAATCTATGTTCAATGCTGACAATTTCATATGCAGTTTGTCCATGTCTATCTCAATTGATTTCGGCGCAATGCGCTCTTGAAATGTGTTTTGCAGTCGAAATCGCCAAAAATCAATAAAACCCCGTTTTTAGTGTTTAAGGTCATCCAAGATCATTGCTCTCGGTGCCAACTGAAAGCCAGTGTACGACTTCCTATTAGTAATTAATAGTAACTTAGGCCCTATCTCGGACCGTTACAGAGATAGAGCGATTTATTGGCTAAAAATCGCAAACTTTTTCTACCCCTCTCATTTAGCGCCCTCGTTCGGGGTAATGTTTTATCATCATTATTATTTATTTATTTTTATTTCATAATGTGTCATGTAATGTTACCCAACAACTGATAAAAAACAAACTGACAAACTAAATAGTACTCACGAGAACATAAGCGAAGACATTGCAACATTTCAGGCTAGATGCAATTTTAGCAAACATTATTTTTCAGTAAAACTTCGAAATCATGCTAAAAACTGGACTGATATTTTTGAAGGTCCAATAAAAATTTTAGGGATGCCGGTTTTTTTTTCTAGAGACGGACGCCAACCGTAAGCAAAAAAAATTTTTAGGCTTAAAACATTATTACTAAAACAATACCAAACCTTTATTTATTATGATTTTATTGTTACCCATCCACGAAACATAAACATAAAAACACTGTAATTAAGCACGCAGTGCAATACCAGCAATACCATGATTAAAATTAGGCCTAGGTGATGGCTATTGCCAGTTATACAGCACAATACATCAATAATTGTCATTAGCATGCAAGTATAGCACAAAATGATAACAGTTTAACATCACGATAACACAATAAAATTACAATAAAAAACCTTGCTAAACAATAATTATCGCAAGTTTGTTCGTGTCATCACTGATCCGGTTTACAGAGTCCCGTTGATTTCATAATAAAATAATTTGTAGATTAAACTGCCTGATTCCAAAAAACGTAAGAGTTAGTTTTTAACGAACTCTAGGCTATAGAGCATCTGCAAAAAACAAACAACTTTAATGCACTATAATTAAACAAATAGTGTCATTTGCAAAGTTGAGACAAAAAAGCAAATTTCATATACCAAAAACAATGCTGATTTAACCAAAAAATCAACATGCAAGTCAACAAAATCGTCAAAAGTCATCAAGAGACACATATTGGCGTTGATCAGAAGTGTATTAGCTGAACAAACCACAGTCACTGGTCATCGGCGACCTTATGGTTTATCTTTGGCAACGGTGGACGAGAAGGAAACCTGCCTCCAACGTATTTTGGTAGTTTGGCAGGTGGAAGAATGCCTTCCAAGCCAGTTTGACGTTGTGACCTACAACACAGCGCACACTAACTATAGGCCACTGACTAGCCACTTTATATCTTTGTTTGACACGCCAGAATAACTGATAGAATCTTTACCAGATATACATCAGCACTACGGTTAATGACGCAGCACAGCACAAGCAGTTCAATTCACGGCGTGTGTCAGGGCCATTGGTGACTGGATGTCGGCTAGCAGGCTGAAACTCAATCCGACGAAAACGGACGTGGCTTGAATCCAGTCAATAACTAAGTCAGATCAGCATCATTGACATTCTTCTTCAGTCGACAACGATTACAGTCAGCGAATCAGCACGTGACCTTGGTGTTGTCATTGACTCTAAGTTGTCACTGTCACCACATGTGGCGGCCCTCTGCCGGTCTGGGTTCTACCACCTACGCCAACTCTGCCCTGTCCTTAGGTCACTGACACAGGAAGCAGCCAGACACTCGTCCAGGCGTTCATAGCGAGTCATACTGTAATTCATTGCTGGTCGGCGTGTCTCACTGCATGATTTGGAAAGTTCAGTCCGTCCAGAATGCCGCCGCTCGGCTTCTCACCGGGACTAGACGTGGGGACCACATCTCACTAGTGCTGATCCAGTTGCACTGCCTTCCAGTCCAGAGACGAGTCGACTTCAAACTGGCGTGCTTTGTATTCTCCTCGTTGTCTGGCCAGGCACAACCTTACCCGGCTGACGATATTCACCTGGTTTCGGAAGGTCCTCGACGTCGGCTGCGTTCGTCTACCGACAGATCGAGTGCTGTTCCACGCACCCACAACACGTTCGGCGACAGAGGCTTTGCTGCAGCCGGGCCACGCGACTGGAACAGCCTACCAGCACACCTACGCGACGAAGACATCTCGTACAGAACTTTTAAGCGTTATGGGGTGTTTACACGATCTAGCAAACGTCCAGCAAACTTCCAGCAAATGTATTCAAAATACACGTGCTGATGCTGGACGCTTGCTGGATCGTGTAAACACCCTATAAACTTAAACGCACTGGTTTTAACGTTATGACGGGGGCGGCGGGCGCAATGTGACACTTGCATAGTTGCGCTATACAAATATTCTTACTGAACTAAACTGAGAAGCGCTTCTGGGCAAAAAAAGAATCTGGATAAAAACATGAAAGAGAATATAATTATGAGCTTTTGATTTATTCGCGATACTTATATGGCGCCACATAACTGTGTTCTGATTGACTGATAAATAAATAAACAAAAGGTTAGAAATAAAATTACTTGTGTAAGAGCACATATAGATGCACTTAAACGTATACTCATCGACAGTACAAATAGCAATAGGCGAAGCGCGGCGTTATAATGAAAAGGGACATACTGAGTCTGGGCGACTACTTTACGTCGACAGTCGTAGTATTTCTTTTTCCATTCGTTGATTTCCTCACGCAGTCGGTTGATCTCCGACTTATCTTCTTGCGACTGAGTCAGCTTCATGTTCACCTCGGCCGTCAACGCCTGCACATAACCCATCTCATAAATGTGCGACTGGATATCACCAAGCAAGCATGTATTCTGTAGGCTACTACGAAATATCACATATCACCGGTGTTTTGTGTACATACCGCACCCACGGTTAACGACTGACGAAAACGTCACGTAAATGGGTAGTAACATGTATCACAGACAAAAGAATCAACTGGCGACAACATAGTCAAAACTCCAGAGCAACTATAGCCGTTCCAAACTTTTAGTACACATATAATTGTTCGGCCTAATTTACTCTCGGCGTTTAGTCGACCGGCTCGTGATCCGCCACGCGTTACCGTAAATATGAATAGGCGTGCGCCATTTTCTTTAGTTCTTTGACGTTCGATGATCTTGAGCTTTAAAATGGCACGTTCGCTACTCTTGCGCTGGAAAACGTTTACATGCATTTTGGCTTTTCTACACATTTTCCATAGATCGAATGTTAATCTACAACTCGCCTTAATCTGCCTGCTCTTGGCTTTGACGGCATATCGTGAGCGATTCAGCCGCTGTCCGACATCGGGTCCGAGATGTCGAATCAGCTGTTTCTTGAGTTCAGCGTTGATACGCTCGAGGTCACGCAGCTGCACGTCCTTGGCTACGACTGCTTCCGACTTCTTGATGAGACGTCGCTGCACGGCCGCCATCTTCAGCACCATCTCGTACAGACTCGGATCCTTGCCCTACAGTTACCGTCATCTTTACGTCACTGCATGCCTCGATCGTAACCAGTCTCAATTTCAACTAATGTGTGCTAAACTCTCACATGTAAAACCTATACATTTTTACTCCTCGCGCGCTACGTTTTTAACGTAGCAAAGAGGAGTATATGGGATCAGTATAATATCGAGGACCGACCGACGACCGACCTCTGTTCCTGGAAGAGCCTTCCTGGAAGAACTTCAAACGGCCATATCTCCACAACGGTGCCAGAGAGGCGCATGATCACAATAGACCGCCCACAGGAAGTCGACCACCGCGAGTCGAATGGTCACGTGACCAAAAGGTCACGGTCGTGACCCCATTATCTTTGAGGCGCCATATTTTGATAACGGTGCCAGATAGACGGAGAGACAATTTCCAATAACGACCTCGACGCCAGTCACTATCACAGGCTGCGCGGTAGCGCAGCACTGTTGTAAGGGTGACCAGCCATTTCAATGGAAAAACCCAAAATTTACCCCCCCCCGTATATCCCAAACCGCTTAATTTTTCCGAACCCAAATTTGCGCAAATGATTACATCCGGCATATCTCCTGATATGCAAAATTTGGTGAAAATCCATTCACGGGGTCTTCCCCACAAATAGATGAAATATAACGCTGGCGTGACTTTCTGTACCTTTGCTTTCCTTTTTTCTTGCCGTTCTCTACAGGAAAAAACGACTGAACTGATTTTAACGCACAATGGCTCATATGACGTGGTTTCGCACAAGAAAGTGTCTTTTGGGGGTTACAAAATTTAAATTCAACATTTAATCTATTTTTTACAAAAATATGAAAAATTACAATGGCGCCTATGGGGAAAATTAGACAATGCTTTAAACCATCATAACTCCGGCTATGTATAAGACAGTCGTAATTTTTGGTTCTGGAGTATAATTTTCGGGGTCGGCCAACTTAACGGTTTCATGGCAACGAAATTTGGGACAAAATGGGCCATAACTCGGCTCCCTTAAAAGATAATTGCGCGCTGTTTGCACCTACCCCCTATTTTCGGCCCCGGGCTATCCGATGGTGTCATTCAAATTTCTTCACTGGTGACCTTTGTTGCCATTGCAACACAAAAATGACTATAACTCGGTGCGTGTAAGAGATATCTGCAAGATTTTTGAGTCAGTCGGGAGTTTTCGGGGATGGGCCATCAAATGATGCCAAGCGAGTTTTTTTCCCGAGCGACGCTCTTTGCCATAGCAACAAAATTTGGGACATAATGGGTTACAACTCGGCTTAGGCCCTACGTAAGAGGTATATCGAAGATCTTTGCGTCAGATGGGGTGTTTTCGAGGTCGGTTTATTTTGGTAGGGGCAATGCGCGTGAGCAATTATTCGAAAGCGCACATACGCACTCCCGCAAAAATCATACGTTAAATATACGAAAAATTGTTATTATCTATTAACAAAAAACATTTCTACATTTTCTAACATTGCTATAATTAACTAATCAGACGTTAGATTAGTATGACATTCTAAAAGTTAACGACAGAATCTTCTATTTCGCGAGCTGCTTAAAGCGAGATAGGACCATAGGGAATAGGACACCCGTCCGTTTTAAACGTAAATTGATAGTAAACCCATAGAACTAAGCAAAGCAGCCCGTATTCTAAGATAAAACTAATTTTAAATTTACTTTACGCACAATAAAATAAATAAAATACTGGCAAAAAGTAGAGTTTGAAGACAAAACAGACGGATTTTGAGTCGTTAAATTTAGCGAAAGTTGATAGTATCCATGATGACACAAATATATAGGGGCCTACCCTTTTACCCGGTATATATCTGTGCATGATGACGCCAGCAGACAACGTTGGTGCTAGAGTTGGGCCAATTTAAATTATTATTGTGGTTTGTCAAAAATGTGACTTCCGTCACAATAGTAGTAGTAGTTGTAGTAGTAGTAGTAGTAGTAGTAATAGAGATATGGGTAGGATAGTGGTAGTGTAGGCGTAGGGTTATGGTACCAATAGGGGTAAGGTAAGTTATGGTAGGGGAAGAGTATGGTAATAGTATAGTCGAAGTAGAAAATAGGAGTAGCAGTAGTTGTGGTAGTAGTTGTAGTGGTTATTTTACTGTCAGATTTTATTCAGCTCCAGATTATTTCCAACGGCAATAAAACGGTCTCAAATTGACGCCGGGTCTCTAACACAAGTTGAAAGGAACGAAAAAGCACTTAGAAAAATACAGGAGAAAATAATGCGCACGAGAAGGATATTAGATTGGTCACAATTTAATAATATTTCTCGTAGATTCTTTGCGAAAATGTCGACAATTAAAACATCGTGGTAGCCGTTAGATAAGCTACCAGTTTTAATTATTGCTATAAGTGCCGCAATTTGCACAACGCCTATACAGTTCATGCTGTACGGACGTTTCTTATAAACATTGAATTTGAGCCACAAATTGTGAGAAATCATTCCGACGTGGTAATGTAGCTGCTACTTATTTAGAAATCTTTCCAACACACAAAACTATCAGTTCAAGACTGACTCTATGCTCTAATGAAATGCTAACATAGTCATAGCAATAATGTGATCTCGCGATTTTACTCACCTCCAGAGCACGCCATCGATGAACGTTCATAGGCTTTTCCACTTCATCTTCCAGTATTCGGACGCGGAGTCGCGCTTTGAATAGATCATTCATGGACATATTCAGTTCCCGTCTGCAAATCGTGCAGATTCATCAAGCAATAATAAAAAAGACGAATGTAAAAAACACATTATTTTAAAATGTTGTCGTCATTGTACAATCGTTACGAGAGCTTATTCTGCACATAACATGAATGTAAAGTAAAAAAAGAAGAAAGAACTAAATGTAGCTGTCCAGGGTCTGAGGAAAAAAAACAATTGCATAGGGTAGCTACCTAACAGTGAAATTGCTTGAAACTTGGTAAAAATATCAGTAAAATTTTAACCAAAATCGTTCAATTTCATGCCCATAGCTGCAACAAAACTGCAATTTTGAAGTTTTTTTGCTGAAAGATTCTCGGGATTACACTTGATTCTAATCTCACCTTTGGACCTCACACTAAGGCGATATCTAAGTCCTGCTTTTACCACATACGTTCCTTCAGACAAATTCGTCCATCGATGGATCGTTCTATGGCCATGACTGTTGCTTCTGCTTTGGTGTCGGCAAGGCTTGATTATGCGAATTCGATTCTTTTCGGGTGTCCACAGAAGCACATATCTCGCCTTCAGCGAGTACAGCACGCACTTGCCAGAGTCGTAATGCAGCAGGCCTATCGTTCTTCTTCATCGACTGAACTACTCAAACAACTCCACTGCTACCTATTGAATGGCGAATAAGATTTAAACTCGCCACCTCAACTTATAAGGCACTGCACACTGGCCATCCACCTTACCTTACTGA
>Ga0209367_1000738_pt1 | contig 35725 bp, 25 predicted proteins | sample WorMetLIZISLAND2_FD_187412 | JGI IMG/M metagenome (GOLD analysis project Ga0209367, IMG submission 187412) | Marine gutless worms symbiont microbial communities from Max Planck institute for Marine Microbiology, Germany - Olavius geniculatus... ... | reverse complement strand
AGGGTAATACTTTTTTGCACAGTTCAATTTCCAGCGGCAATAACAAAGAATATTTAACTGCTGTATTCAAATATTGACTTTAGTCACGTAAGAAATTTCTTTCGGAACATTTTGCTGAAAACCACACGACTCTATGATGTACGGTTGCAAAATTATGGTGTCAATAACTTTGTGCAGTTTTTTTGGACCACCCTGTAGTTCAGTAATTTTTTTCACAAAATTTTGAGAGATTATTTTTGACACAATTTGCCCCTATAACTGCAAATTTTATTATCTCAACTTTCATTGTTAAAATTTGGCACAGTTTTGGATGTAAAGGACAATTTTTTTTCAACTGCACATAAAAATAATACAGACTACAACCAAGTTGCAAGCGTATTTTAAACACTTTACACCCAATCTGAAAAGACCCTCTGCCACTACCTATCACACGTGGAGGGAGGCGTACAAAGTAAAAGCACAAGAAAGACAATGACGATAACAATGAATGGTAGCATGACCAAATAGGTAAAGTCTGTAGTTATCACAAAAAATCCTGCCACACCTTAACGTCCCACTACACTTGAGAAATATTGAGCATCAACAACAACTACCATGCATTGCAGCTAACTCACGTTGTACGGTAACAGTCCTTGTCGGTCGCGCTGCCGTTGCGGATTGCTGCTTCATGTCCTGCAGTCGTTCCACATATGTCTTCACCACTTTCCTATGACGCCTCTCAACTGCCACAGTTTACACACAGCATGCACCACTAGAAACACAAACACCCAGTGATGTTAACTGAAAACAAATTCTCAAGGCCAAAGACAAGAACAAATCGTAGAAACCGAGAACAAACAAACCTTCGAAACCAAGGCCAAGACCAGAACTGTGAGATAGACGGCAAGGACAATTTTCCAAATCCTATGATAACTCATAATATTATTATGTAATATGAATAATATACAGTCGCTGTACTGTATTTCGCAGAAAGCACTGTTATCTCATCCACCCATAAATAGTTAAATACAACCATGAACGCAAACTTGAACATGTTTATATCAATAACACAACGTAAGTAGATAATCACTGCAAACTCACAATGAAACCAATTCCACCGTTACACACATTTTCATGAGACCAAAATAAAAAGTTTGAGGACAGATCTTTGACGTTGAGGACAAAATTTTGACCCCGAGACCTAGCTAGCAGATCACACCAGTGTGGTTATTACACGTGTCTTTCTGCTGAGACAAGCCTGTGTCACAGTTGACCCGCAACACGGTCACCGTCATCAACTGTAGTGGTTATTATACCTCTGTCTTAACAGAACACATTAAGAGTCTCTCTTGCCCGTCTCTCTCACCATCTGTTTCTGTCTCGTACAGGCACCTAACTCGAAAACAAAAATGCACAGAAAAACCAATTTGGTGTAAACGTTCCCAAAGTAATAACCAGTTTGCCAATTTTCATCTCAAGAGTAAGTAAGTAAATAAATTTGAATTGAAACACAACGTCATCGGGAGACCCACTGACTCTAAGGTGCAAAAGGTCAAAAATCAAAGGTAAAAGTTTGGGTTGTTCAGTGCACTGGGAATACATACAAACTAAATGGATGGCTGCATATCATGTCAGTACTGGGCTGACATGTTCATTTCTTTATATTATAAGTTGAGGAACTAACTGCCATCACTACCACCACAATCGACATTGTTACTACAGCTGATATTTTAAACCTACATCTGTTGTTTAAAATTATACAAATTGCAAGAGATGATAACTAAACCATGAGATGCAGGCCTGCGATCGAAGCTGATGTTGGCATCATCGTCAGCAGCAGCAGCAGCTTGGTTCAGTTGTGCTCTGGCCCGGACCCGCTCCCAGTTCTGTCGCGTTACCCCGGGTCTCTGCAGTCGAACCAGATCGGTGAATGGTCGTGTTGGTCGCTCGGTCACCATTACCCGTGGACCGTCCACACACTCTGAGAACATGTCTTGCTGACGACGATGGCGAGGCCTATACAGACAAGAGTTGCCAGATACTACATGCAAAAATCCCAGACACCTCATTTTATCGACTGATAATATACCAACGGCATGGCCTAACGAGTAAACCAGAAATCCACACAGCGTTTCATAAAAAAACCCTTCGTCTTTTTTTTTGATAACTCAGTCACATGGTGATCAACTTATACAAAATTTTTACCAGCTGTAGCTGAAGAAATACTGATTCAAAATATTTCAACAGAATGTGACTGTTAGTTAAATGTTCTTTGCTGGTCGTTACATGACGCTGACGTCATGAAATGTGTCATGTCAACAAGCTTGCTTGTCTCTACTGGTGCAGTCAGATGCTATATGATGCTACTCTGCTTCGAAGGTAAACTTCATCTGGTTCATCATTGACAAAATGTTCATCAAGTCATCACTAAGCAGCTAGGGGAGGTACTGTATGGAATCAAGTGTCTCGCAAGCCAGAAACCCAACCATGTCGCAAGCAGTTTCAACAGAACTGATCGCCAAAATACCAGACTATCTGATTAACTATGGAACAGGCTGCCTGACAACCTTACCTACAGTCTGCTGAAAAAGGTCGTGCTGGTGTCGGCTCCAGTGGCTCTACGTTCTCCATCTCTTCCGCAGTTTGCAGCTGCAACAGATACGCATCCCAATGGTCCCAGTCCCGGCTTTCGTCCATCCACTGCACCGAGGGTCTGTGTTCACGGGCACTGGTTGGACGCCGTGGGAGTGGCAATGGCGACGCCATCTGTTGTTTCTGCTGCTGTCTCTGTCTGGCCGAGGCAGCTGCTGACAGCATGGCGGTGGTGTTAGCCGACAGTTGCGGTCGGTGACTGGTCAGCAAGTCCCGTGCCAGTTCACTCGCCTGCTGACTGCGTAGGTCAAGTATCGCTCGCTGCATGTGACTTCTCTGCAACTCGCGCTCTCTGTCTGCTGCCAACAGGTCTGCACCTCTCATCTACGGACAGATGTTCCATTAGATACAGACAAAAACTCCAAGTAAACAGAGTAAAAATCAGTTACTTGATGAATCAGGCTCATGACCAGAAGCACTTTACAGTCTCACGAGTGGCAGCTGATTGGCATGAGCTAATGATACTGCAGCGTACTATGCGGTCATTTTCATTTACACACCGGCAAATAATCAGACCCACTTCAGACGTCTTCTGACTGTGAACGAGCAATTACTCAAAGGCCAAATAAAATCCTCTAGAGCACAAGATCACTCTGAACAATGGTTATTTACCGGCAGAGTAAAAATCTGTGGATTTCTATAATGCAGCAGACAATTTATTTGCTACAAAACAGATCTACAATTTCTTCACTGTGCTGCAATGTGCTGGTTCAAAAAATGAGAATAACTGTTTTTTCAAGGAAAAGATTACCATATTATGAAGTTAAACGTAATGTACCCAAAGAATCGCAAACACATAACACCACAAAAATAGCAGAAAAAAAGATGGCAAACAAAAATAAAAACAAAAAATTCATGCAAAAAGAACCAAAAAATAAAGAAACTAATAAAACTACAGGATACTTTGACGGCCAAGCATATCTTTTTACAGTCAAATCGCTTGGATTGAAACCATTATATAGCAAATAACAAAAATGTACCTGCTTTGTAGTCTTAGTGCTTGAATGGAAAGGATGTTTTTCGGCACTGCGCAGTTCCCGAAGCTTCTGACGGAATTCCTTCATTCTCTCCATCTTCTTCTTTTCCATCCATTCTCGGACACATCTTCTTTCATCCTCCTCTTCCTCATGGTCGTGGTCATCATCAGGGTGAGGGGAGAAGGGAAGCCGAGGTGATGTGACTGTGCCGGGTGGAGATAAAGCTGTGAAGAGTTCTCGGAGACTTTCCTTGCTCAGACGTACTCCATCGTCAACGGCTTGCCTGCCAACACCACCACTAGATAACAGCAGCAGCCAGCAGCGTTGTGGGTTAAAAAAACTAGACAGGCAGGAAGGCAGTTGCAACTTTCTGACAGAACTGCAAATTTCCGATGAACAGTTGCAAATTTCCAATAGCAGAAATTACGGCTGCTGAAATTTCAGTTTTGTCCCTAAATTTCCCTAAAATGGAATTTGCTCAGCCCAAATTTTGTACTTTTGGAATACAATTTTTCCACAGAAAGATTTTCGGACAATTTTCCGACAGCCCAAAATTTAGAGAGGGGAAACTGCCACAATGCAACTGGCAGCAACAGCAGCAGAGGCACGAAAGGCAGGGGGTGCAATTTCGGGTGGGGGTGCAATCTCAGAGAGTAATTGCCCTCCACAGACATTACCACCTCATTTTGCACAATAACTGAGATGACAAATTATAAGCAAACAACATATTCAGTGACGATGCTGAACATACAGTGTTTGACTAAGTAGTTTTGAACCTCGACCCTTCGGCCATTCCCGCGGCACAGCCTGTGTGTCCGGGTCACATTCTACCAAGTCTCCAAGCTGACTGGCCAAGTATTCACCAATCACAGCGTCATCAAGGTCATCCACAACTCCAACAGTGAACTGCTCCTCGTTCAACCTACCCGCAATCATCATGTCTTTTTTGAACAGACTCATACGCTGAAACATAACTTAATCAATTACGCAAGTTCAAACAATCTCGTTCAAAATAAAAGACTGCATAACTTATTGAATCAAGCCGCAATATTGTCCAAACAACACATCAACAATGAACTTGATCATTGTTACAGTTGTCGTCATTATCACCATCATCGTAAGACTAAAAACGCCCATTTTCTGACTGATTATGAATCAGTATATCTACACAGAAAGCAGCGTTCGATTTGTCAAAAAACAGTGGAGGGGTTGCCAGCTGGCAAGCGCCAAAGGGTTAAAAAGCCCCAGGCATTACGTTCTCCTCCAGTGGGGGATAAACTCCCCAAACCTCCTCTGAAAAATCGAACACTGACGGAAAGGCATAAATAAAGGCACCTCTAGCGCCAAATGACGTTATATGCACTATCACACTAAACTAAACTGCAGACCTAGCTAGCATAGCACTAGTAGTCAGCTTAGTCCATCACAGGAGACCCGAATACAACAATGACAACCATGCATCTTTCACTGATCACAATAATTAAGTAAATTGACAGAAATCCATGTTGCAAACCTGTCATCAGCTTTATCATCAGTCACCAGGTGGCCAGCGGAGGTCAGTGAAAGGGAGGAACCATATGAACCACTTCTCTGCAACAGCAACAGCAGTCTCAAAGCACTCAATACCTACAGCAGGATGGTAAAAGACTGAACTCCTAATCCACTCATCTGGCCAGACAGACCTATTCTCCTAGACCAGATCAACTGTTTCAGATCCGGTGGCAATGGACACTAATTCCATGCGGCAATCACTTGTACACCAAAAGCTTTGGGAAAAACATTTCGTTTTACTCCTGGATACTTTTTGCGACATAAGAATGAACCAATTATGGCTTACAGCACTCCCCAAATCTAAAGTTAAGCCGAGAATAATGGGGAAAAAAGCAGAAAAAACAAAAAAAGAGAAAGAAAAAGAAAAAGGGAGTAAATAAAAAAAATGCAAGGGAAAAACAAAAAACAGAAAGTAAAGCTGCCTCACAGTGATTTCTATGGACCATAGAAAACTATACAAGCTCAAATGTGCCTGTTAGGCAGACTTAATTATTCAAACTTTTGAACTCCGAAAGTTGTCTTGAATTAATTCAGCTAGCCTGGCCCAGTGACTGTATACAGTCTATTTTGGCTTATATGACTGAGTTTATATTAAAAGCCCAGCCATTACACAGTGCTGCTAATAACCTGAACGTTGTCAGTTGACTGTTGAAGATCTTGCTCTGTGTCAACGACTTCATTAACTGCTGGCGTAAGCTGCAAACACAGGAAAATCAGTCAAATTTTAACAAGAGCCCAGCTGTCGCTATTGGAAGCTGACCCTACTGCCTGTGCCTGAAGAATGGCAAATGCGAACGTAGTTTCTTACTTACTTACAGAACTTCTGATATAACGTATACTTCTGGCACCTCCCTCAAATGCTTGCATTCCAAACTGCAACCAAACTGCTGCAGATAGCAACACGGTTACTACCAACAGCCTATAGAAACTTATAAATGCCCTAGCCAATAATACCATCGCCAACCCCTATGACATACCATTTAGCTACAGTACATGGTACATATGACAGATGTTATAGATGACAGATGGAACAACGCATCATACCATAAGCATGACCACTAGTCATCAGCTGAAAAAATTCTTTCAGTAGTAAACTCAGCAAAAAATCTTTGCATAAAATGATCATTACAGATCTAAAAAAATCACTGCATCTCATAGTCAAAATTATCGCTACACAGCCCTGTAAAATATTAAATTTTCTCAAAAAATAACACTAAGAAATGAAAAAAATAAAAGCAAGAAATAGCCAACTGACGAGTTGAGCATTGTTGAACTGCTGCTCCATACGCTGAGCCATTGCATCAATTGAGTTCATCTGACCGTCCATCTGTGCCAGTAGCCTCTCACTGGCCTGTACAGCATTGCCGACTGATCGCTTCTGGGTGGCCTTGTTCTCAACTCGCTGGGCGGTCTGGCTTGGTGCTGACTTGGCCGACATCTCTGTACTTGGACCTGACGCTCTGTTCAAAAGCACACATGTGTACAGCTCTTTATGGGAAACCAATCGCAGAGCTACAGAGCATCACCTGCCATATGGGATCACGCAGTGTTACCTGCCACCCAACACAGATAAACGTACCCTGCCTTAACTGCAGTCAGACAAGCCAGTACTTTATCTACCAGTATCTTTCCTACCCCAAAGGGATGGAACGCTAAGTTTGACCTTAACGTTGGTTATATACTGAGATGGTTTACCTGTCTGAAGACACTCACCCATCCAAGTACTAACCACTTGATGGCGACCTGACCATGAGTCAAACCCGCAACCTCTCGATCATAAATCTGACACCATGCCTTTATACCACCAAGCTACCATACAGTCTTGTCTCCATTCATTCAGTGGCGCAGCCAGGATCTAGTTGTAGTGGGGGCACTTAAGGGATGTGGTATGGGGAGGGGTGTCCCCTCCCCACGGGGAAGAGTCTGGGGAGGGGTCGTGCCCCCTCCCCAGAAATTTTTTTACGTTTTTGGTGTGAGAATGACGTGTTTTGGTGCATTTTGGGCACTATTTTGAGTAATTGAGTAGGCTCCTAGGGGAAGGAGCACGTGCCCCCAGTGCCCCCCCTATGGCTACGCCAGTGATCACGAATGCCACTAAGAACTGAGTACGTCACAACATGCCCTCTCAACTTCCTGTTTCTGCAGTCAACTTAAAACTAAACCACTTAGCACGACTTACAGTATGGTGCTAAACTATGTTCATGATAGCTTTGCCATAAGAATGGGCAAATATTATACTGTAAATGCTCAGACTGAACCAAACTCAACAGTCTAGCTAGCAGTATTAACACTGAAACTAAAACGGCTGCAATACAAAACGTTTCCTTGCATTGCAACGTTAATGCACCAGTGAGAAGCCGCATAGGCTCATTTACATCTTACTGCTGTCATTTAGCCTACCGCAATTATGCATAAGGCAAAAACTTGCAGCTAACCAGTACACCATGCTAGAGGTGTGCAATCGAGTACAATTCACAATGTACAACGCAATTAGTCAGTAATAATGATTGAGTTTGCAGCAATTAAGCTAAGATACAAGTGCAGGCTTCATCTTTACAGGTAGACCTATGGCCATGCTGAGTGGCTTGGCAGTTGGTACAATAGTACGTGATTGCATAACACAGTTCAGTATTCATCAAATGAGCCATGTAACTCTCACAAAATGGACAATTATTAATCATTTTAGTGTTAAAGTAATGTTGAAATTATCCAACGTTGCTGAAGCCTAATATGGTTATGTTTACTGACTACTGACAGTTTTACTGACGTTTTCGCTGTTATTATTATTAATTAAGTTTAGTTAAGATTTATTTTATTTTTTTTCTTGTTTAACTGTATTATGTATTCATTGTATTATGGTGAAAAAAGTTGTATATATTTAATTCTCAATTACTATCAAAACTTAAACCAAGTACCCCAAAGGCGGTTCATTGATTGTTAATGCAGGATTTTTATAAACCAGATGCTATTTATTCAAGACACAGTGCATAAATAACATCATACATACTGCTTCACTGGCAGTATGGCAGCAGGCTTGTGCAGCACTTCAGCCGTAACAGAATCAGCCCCAGATACAACTACAAAACACCAGACAGCAGAAAAACATTACAATAACAGCATAAAAATAAAAAATGGTAGTAACACACCAAGCATTTATGCACGTTTCCAACAGAAACAAAAAAATGAACCAAGGAAGGGGATAGATGGACAAACGGACGAACATACAGGGTGGTCCAAAAAACGGCACAAAGTTAATGGCACCATAATTTTGCAACCGTACATCACAGAGTCATGCAGTTTTCAGCAAAATGTTCTAAAAAATTCTACATGGCTTAAGTCAGTGTTCAAATACAGCAGTTGAATATTTTTTGCTTTTGCTGCAGGCAAGCAAACTATTGAAAAACAGTATTACTTTCAATGTACCTTGGTCCATAAAACATGCCACTATAATTTTTTCAATAGCTACGTGAAACATTGGCCAATTTGAATGATTTTTGGCATGCGACATTAAGAAGAAACTTGACATAAAGATCTTTAGTTTTGGTCACCTCACCTAAATGCTGTGGCTACACTACCATGTGAAATGCAGAAGTTGCAGTTTGGCATTGACAACAATGAATTCTTACCGGGTAGCATATGCATCAGCTCAGAAATTATTAACTAAATAGAGACAAACGTAACTGACAATTATTATCACTCAAAAAATCACACGTGTCAGATCACATTATCTTCATTTCAGCATGTGCTGAAAATGTCTTCCTGCAGCACAAATGTAAGCGGTAGACGTTGACACTATTTGCCAACAGATGTTCAGTAACTGCATAACTCCAGTGGCCCACTCGCTGTTGATGTATCATTTCAGTTTGTCGACTTACATTGTTAAAATGAAGACGAAGCAACAGATTTTCAATGATTTTGTGGTCTCAGTAATTTTCTGAACTGATGCATGCACTACGCAGTTTGAATTCATTGCTGTTAATGGTCAAACTACGACTTCTGCATTTTACAATGTAGTGTAGCAACAACCTTAGAGCAACATGGCCAAAACTACAGACATTTGTGTCACATTTTTTAATGTCGCATGCCACAAATTATTAAAATCGGCCAATGTTTCACGGAGCTATTGAAATAATAAAAGTGGCACGTTTCTATGGACCGCAGTGTCAAGGGTAATATTGTTTGTGCATAGTTCAATTGCCAGCAGCAATAACAAAAATATTTTACTGCTGTATTTAAATATTGACTTTAGTCATGTAAAAAATTTCTTTTGAAACATTTTGCTGAAAATCACATAACTCTATAAAGTATGGTTGCAAAATTATGGTGTGATTAACTTTGTGCCATTTTTTGGACCACCCTGTACATAGACGAGTGAATGAATAAATAAATAAATGCACGAATGAATAGATGAATAGCACATTTCATCAGTGATACCAAAAATCACAATAAAGACTCTATTACCATGTATGACAGTCAGGTGTTCTATACAATTTCTGTATGATTATAACCAGTTAAGCTGCATCCTGCATAATGCTACAAATACCTGAGGCTAGATGCCTACAGGCCACATGCCATTATGTCGGCCAACCAGCAGTTTCGAAGCATTAAAGGTCCATGGCCACGGTCAAACTCAGTTATAAAATTTATGTGGACCTCAATTAGACATTTCACCTTGCCTATATAATATGATGATTTAAGCTTTATAAATGTATGAAATTAATGCCTGAATATAACGCAAAAATTGCGTTACGTTACGTTTTGCTGAAAAATCCTAATCTTGGAAGTGGCTGGAAGTGACATGACTGTGTGTACCCAGTCAGTGTTTACCAATAATTTCAATATTTTTAATGGCAAAAAAATACCGTGTCGCAGGACAACTGCAGCAGTACATAGGTAGACAATGTGATTTTATAATGCTTATGTTTCTGAGCGTATTTTACGTTGACTACGTGTACACGTGGTGACATCATCAGCCTGTCAACATGGCATCTCATTTTCTGCGTCACTTTCGTAGATCGTCGATATCAAATGTAAGCTTCTTCGTGTTGACAACATGCTGGGTGCCGATATTACTGTCAAAATTCTCGGAAAATTGTGCTCTTTTAGGAAAATGGTAAGTTAATTTTGGTGTCCATGGACCTTTAAGATCACACTTGTGTGCAAGTATTAATTACTCCACCTGATAAAAATCAGAAATACACTACAAGGATATTGTATGCTTGGTAGTCTAATGGTAGCGTATTGGACTAGTGATCGTGAGGTCAATGGTTTAACTCCCAACCAGTCCACTGCCAGGTTACAACCCTGGGCAAGTTGTTCATACACATGTGCCTTTGTCACCAAGCAAGCTAAGAGCAGTGTATAGTAGTTCTGGCCCTTCTCCCATATATATACAGTATATGAGTTGTGTTTGCACTCACTGTTGGCTCGGGGCTATGGAAACGAATAATCTGAGCACTGCTTGCATCGGTCACAGAGCTGTGAGAAAGCGTTGTTTACTATCGGTTATTTACCTTACTCTAACAAACAGCAAACGGACCTTTCACTGGTGGCAGCTTAGAATGAGTGACGAGTGAACTGTCCAGATCGAGTGCCGGTGCAGAGAGTGGAATGTCATTAAGAGCATCTGCGCTGATGTCTGCAACGTTGATATATGCACGACCGCCTTGTCCTGGTGAGCCCTGTCGATCAAAAGTAAGTAAGTAAGTAAGTAAAATATGTAAAGTGAACAATGTCAGCCAGTGGCCGAATCTGAGGCACTTGGCTAAGCCTCTAGGGGGAGCTGTAGGCCTGCCGGAAGCAGTGAGTTTTAAGAAGGCAATAGAAAGTGTATGTAGAGATAGAATTGCAAATGCTAGAAGACAGTGAGCGGTAACACATGCACCACATATACAGTTGCTGCTCATGCTGCAAGAAAAAATGTCAACCTCTCACATGCAGTGTAGTGATTAGTCCCATGCTGGATGATTTAGAATAAATACCATGTCATCATGCAGTAAAGAAAAACAAAAAATAAAAAAACCCAGGGCATGCAAACAATCATCAGGTTAGCACCAAAACAATCTGTTATGTGTATCTCAGCGCTGAATAAATGCTGAATAAAAAAGATTTGTCATTGTTCTAGCAACAGTTCTTCAATGCAAAAATACTTGCACTGCTTACCCAAGTCCGACTTGTGACCAAAAACCTGTTGTGATCTCAGAAGTGGCAGCTGATTGGCATGAGCTAATAATACTGGAATGCACTGAGTGGCTATCAAATAACCATGCCAGTAAACAATAAGACCCACAGTAAAATCATTAACCAAAAACGACTATTACTTCATGAACTCAATAATGGTGGGAGGCTAAGCTGAAACTAACTTAGCAACTCACTCAAGGTTGCTTGCAAATAACCTGCAGTGAGAATCAAAGCACAAACTGAAAGTTACAAATCACACTACTCTACCACTTGCACCTTTACAGCTGCACCAGAACTAACAAACAGAATAGCAATCTGCATCGTTCTGTCTACTCCACATCAAATTAACTTTTTACTGTTAAATACCGAAAATAAAATCTACCATCGGTTAATTATAATGGAAAAAAAAACTAGCCTGAGGAGGATCATGTCCAAACTGAAGTTTGACAAAAATGTCCGGTGGCAGCATGGAACCAGCTGACAGCTGCTGCAGCTGCTGCTGTTGCTGTAACTGCTGCTGCTGGTCTCTGTGGTTATTCTCAACGATCTCAGCAACTGGCTCAGATGCTAACATGACAAAGCAAGATAACACAAATAAGACAATATATTTACTGAAATGCAATCATAATGGTAGATAGGCTGCACAACAGCAAATAAAACAATCATAAACATAAAAGAAAAACAAACACAAATATTCTGAACTATTTTGGACAATATGCCAAATAACATAATATAATAACAAAGCATGGACTCTAATCATGCATTGTGCTAGATAGTGGTCTCTGACCCCAAGGAAGAGAGGAAATCTGAAGTTTGATTGTTTGAAGTCAAATCCCCAGTAAAACATGCTACTGCAGCCAAACCATCAGTCCTATGCTACCACCTGGGGTCAAATTTTCAAAACTTTCCTAAGACATTTTCCAAAGATCTTCCTATGTCAGATGATTTAGGAATTCCAAAAAAGTTTTCTTTTCCGAATTTTCAATGGCTTTCTTTGCGTTTCCAGAGAACTTCTTTTCTTATCTTCCTAAGCTAGTTCAACCAACCATATGCGCTTATACTGACCATGTGACGTAATCATCTTAGTTTCAAAACTTCTTAGGAAAACTTCTTTGAAAAACTTCTTATCTTGGTACGTTGACGGGAAACGCAATTTACACTCCGCTTCATTGTTTAAGTTGACCAAACATCAATTTCCTTTACTTACTCATTGTTAATTTTACCGCAGTATCACACAAATAACATATGACGTTTAAGCTAAGTGTCAACAGTGCATACTTTTTACAAATTTCGTTTTACCGTACAGCTTTCTCTGTGTAAGACAAAGTTAGTGCTTTCCTACATATTTGCCTAAATTCTTTCTAAGAAGTTTTCAAAGAAATTTTGAAAATTGTGTACCCATTCTCAAAATCTTCTTTAGAAGGTCTTCTCAAATTCTTTCAAAGACATTTTCCGAAAAGTTTCAAAAATCCGCATACTTTCTTTGGAAAAGGAGTCTTCCAAAGATCTTCTCAAAAAGTTACAAAAATTTGGCCCCTGGTGACCATGAACGAAGAGTTAGGTGGACTTGAACAGCAATTCCACCTTTTACCAAATTACTTTCATCTTTGTTATGATTGCGTACACTGCAAAAGAATCTTACCAGTAGCATGGTCAGCAGTGATTGGATCTGTCTCAGTGGCCATATCTTTAGTGAGTACAGCCCCGGGCTGCAACAACAGATACGAAACACAACTCACTCGCTGCAACTGTGTGAAAAATCAGACAAGTCTACCACTAACTTGATGCACGCATGAAACTAAAAACACATTAAAACAAAAACATGCACATAACTTATAACAGCCATTTTGCAAGCACAAATTGAGTGTATTGACAATGTTGGTTCATTAACGTAAAGGTCACCCAGTATGTAATAAAACTATGTCCTGCTCCAAAAAAATTGCAAAAGTTGATTTTGTGGACCCAGCTTAACGTGAGGTAACTGCGAAAAAAATTAGCCCGTTACACAAAAACAGAAAGCAGCATCAGTGGCATCAGAAGTAGAAGTTGTATCAGAATGGGATTCCAACATTATTTGTGACTACAAAATTCCTCAAATAACAATAAAAATTACAAGCAAATGGCAAAAAAATCAATTTTAACAGCTCAAGTGTTGTAAACAACCTTTTTGTCGTGAAGTGCAACGATGGCTTGGTACTGCAGCTGGGCGTTGCTTATCATGTCTGATCCAAGCTCAGGTTGCTCCTTGAGACAATTGTCAAACAGACCTGAAGGGGCAATTCACACATCACAGAAACTAGAAGCGTCAAAAGGCGTGTATTTGTATCGCTCTTGACAGAAACCAATCTCAGAGCTACAGAGTGTCACCTGTCATATGGAATCACATAGTGTTACCTGCCACACAACACAGGTAAACGTATCCCACTTCGATCCCAGCCTGTACTCGATTTACCTACTGTGGACAGATGAAAGGCTGAGTTGACCTTGGTGTTGATTAAATACTGAAATAGTTTATCCATATGCAAACAGTCACACATCCTAATTGTAACCACTTAACAGCAAACTGACTTAGAGTCAAACTTTTGAGCAAAAGTCCAGCATCCTAACCGCTATAACACCAAGCCACATAACAAAATACGTTTATTCATTTGTTCGAAATATGTAACAGTTTGATATACACATTATCACACAACAAGTGTGAGATGTGCAGTTTCTAAACTTTCAACAAAGTAGCCGTCAGCAATACCTGGAGTCAGTGCATATCCAGCATGAAGTGGCTGAGCCTCAGCTGCTGGCTTCTGCTGTGTCGCTCCAGCTGACTTGTTATCAGCAGAAGATGAAGACTGCTGAGATGACGCTTCACTTTTCAGTGCAGTCTTTTCTTCGACTTCCTGCATGACACAATGGCAGGCATTCTTAACAGCCAGCAATGTACTCAAGTCCTCTTAGTTTAAATCCGAGTCCAAGTCATGAAAAAAAAGACGCAAGTCCGACTAGAGTCCACTGCCAAACTCAAGTCCATGGGTTCATATACAGCAAACACAAATACACAAAACACAGATAAAATATACCTGTTATTTTTTCCAATAAATAAAAAAATGACAGCATTATTTTACTTAGTTCCAAGATATTATGGGTACGAATTCAATGTGGTTTGAGTCTGAGGTTGAGTCCAAGTCACAAAAAACTAGAGTCCACTGCGAGACTCTAGTACTACATCACTGCTAACAGCAGGATATGCTACCAGACCAATTATTATTAATCTTTAATGCCTTCAATGGATTTAGTGCCATGCAGCATATGTGACCTGTACAATTACAGCTCCAACAATTTCCAAAGGTTATGGCACGTTTGTGTTCAATTGGCCCACATCATTAGCTGCATCGATTCACTGAGGCTGAAAGTAAACAATGCATACAAATGATGCACTGCTATATGCTATTGGGTATGATGGCTTCAATACAAATACCGATCACTAATAATAATAACGATACATCCAATGTTTACGGTGCTGTCATTATGGTACTGCCATTGCGAGTGTTCACCTGGTTTATCTGACAAATGTAGCAGCTGACCTTTGTACCAAGCCAATCAGCTTGAGTCAACAGATCTAACCATAGGCAGCCACGGTGACTACATTCACCATAACCATTTATTATTATTACTCAGCTTGACAGCTGATACTCATATTACCATCCCACGGAAGGCAGAAAGCTGAGTCGATCTAGAAGGCTGGTTAGTCACACACCAAGATGAAGATGGTATACTTATCCAGTCCAAGTACTAACCATCCCAGTGTAAAGCAACTTCATTGATCAGACATAATGCATTACTGCTATGCCACATCACCAACCCAATAATGCCTATGCACATTATCATGATAGAGATAACATGAATACTACTAATAATGAACATGTACATGATCATACATTGCAGACTGGTAGATGACTTTCAGGCTCCAGTATTTTGTCATCAGCTCTCGGCTTCACCCTGCAACATAGATAATAGCACGGCAGTTAGTGGGCATACTGCTACTGCATGACACAAATGACAAATTAGTAAACAAGAAAACATAGAAAAATTAGCAAACTGCTAAATAATATAACATAAAACATGTTTATAATGTATATTTGCTCACATACTGTCTGCATCTGCAGTAAATGTGAAAACTAGGCTTAGCCACTACAACTATGTGCCCGTAATTTGCTTGTGCTTGCTTCGACAAAATAATTAACACATAAATTAATAATTTTAGCTATGTACAAGTACAACAGCATGCAAAATATTATTACTAATACTTTTGACTTTGTTTCACTGCAATTTTTACCAACCAAATCAAAGTACTGGAAAGTAACTTGCTGAACCTAAATACTATGCAACAAGCGAAACAAGTTCAAAATTTGCTCAAGTCTATGGATATACTCCGATTAACTTTGGACAAAAGTCTCACAAACAATGTACAAAGGTCTGTTCAACACTTGCCTAGAATCAGTTTCCATGACATCGCTGGCTTCGGGTAAGCAAGGCTGCAGCTTCAGCAGCTGAACACTTCGCTGTGAACTCACCGGGGGAATGCCAGTCGGAGGTTCTGATCTTGCAGCGACCGACATTTCCCGGCTGTTATTATTCCGACCAACGATTTCTTCCGGCGGAACAAAAAATGGAACCTGCCCACGGCGTGGATCCACCAACTGCAGCATGGGAAATGGCAATCCATCCGAGAAAGCCGCATCATGAGTACCAGAACAAAAATTATTGTTGGAAAAATGCAGCAAAGGAAAATCGTCCTTGAACGACGATGACATTTTATGGTACTCATCCTTATGTCTAGTCCGCTCACCAACAGCTGGCATTTGCCGGAAGAATTCCTCAGCTGGAGGTATCCGATCTACAGACTCCCAAGCAAACCTTGGTGCAGCGGACACCACACTCGGAAATTTCACAGGAAAATCGTGCTGGCGTGGGAGAGGCAACTGAAGAAGTCTGAACTGAGTGGGAGCTGCTGGAGAACTCCCGGGCACAGATCGACCTTGCCCCGCAGCGAGCTCTGGATTCATGCGTCGAAGTGAGTCGATCAAAGCTTCAAATGGTCGTCCGCATGTCACCGACGGTGGCTGGTTTTCTTTGCCAACCGGTGCTGCTGCATCGGCTGATGTCGTAAAATGTAAGAGTTTGCCACGTAACTGCTGCAGCTCAACCAGCGCACCACGAACACTCAAACCATTCCGAACTAGCACTCGCTCTCCTTCCGACCGGTTGTTACTTACTACCATCACAGGTGGACTTGGGGAAGGCGACTGATCTTCGCTAGGTACAGAAGTCACAGACGTGTCAGTTGACAGATCGGCGGAATCAATAACGTCTTTTTTCTTTCGAGGCTGAGTATTTTCCTTCTTGTTGTGAGGAGGCTGCCTCAACTTGAGTGTGGGGGCCACTGCAGTGTTTACTGGGACAGAATGGACAGATGTTACGGAGGGTGGACTGGCGCCATCCAAAGCACTCATCATTGCAAGCAAGCCTTGGTGCTGAGCCTACAACATCCAATTACCTCATGGCATCAATGCCAATTAACCGACCAAACAATAATCAACAAGGGCACAATAACAACTACACAATAGATATTGCTAACTCACAACTAGCAAAGCCACAGAGTGGACCAAATGACTAAACAGACAAGGTTGTACTTTTGGTTGTAATTTTAGATTTAGTTAGACTTAAATGAACGTTTCTACCGATCACTTCCAAAAGGAAAGAAAACAGTTTGCAACGACAGAATTCATCACATCTGCAGTTTGCTACATTCTGGAAACTATTCTGCTACATCACATTCTCCGATATTCCAATGGCGTTTGACCATTGTGCAACAAAGCATTATTTACTTACCAACTTACCTTCTTACTTAAAATTTTCGACAGCAGTTAATGTTCCATGCTATTTGTTTTCACTTTTCAATGACTCAAGAAAACTCATCTGCTCTCAAGCAACACCATCATCAAGTAATTGTTACCATCCATGCCTATGATTGAAACCTGCTTAACATATGATGCATTACAAATGCTGCTTACTTAGTAAGCAAGTAAGTAAGATATCTTAACAGGCACAATGTAACAGTTAGCAAAAATGCGCTGCAATCTCAACACACTAACAAAAATGTACTTAGCAGCCACCCAAAATGTTCGAAGTCAATGCCAGTTTGTCTTACTTACTTAAATACATATTTATATGCATTTCAACTGCTTCTACTTGCTATGGTTTTTGTTTCCTTTCTTTCATAGTAATTAATAACAATTAACCTGCATGATGCGACGCATCTCATCACGTACAGTCCTCTGTAACTGTTGTGCTAAGTCCTGGCCGAGTGACGGCTGATGTGACGTGCTGACACCTGGTGTCGGCAAAGCGGACTGTGTCGGCGGCAATGTGGTGTTTACTGCATAGTGAGACGTCTTCACGTCTGCTATCTGACAACGATGACTGGCAACAATTTCAGACTGCTTCTCACCACTTCTACAAACAATATGCCACAAAAATCAACAAAATGTTCAACAGAAACCACAACAATATGTAGTCTGGCGTGACCATTTAAATTTTAAACACCATAAAACCAAGAAATCTATCACTTATAAATCAGGATCCATAAAATTATAATTCCTATACGTCTTGTCTGTCTCTAATTGTTTATATGGGCCCAAAACCGGCCCATGCTGCTTCACTTAAATTAATTTTTTAAAAACTAGAAATTTGGAGCTAAGCCCAACGTGAGTCTGCTCGGCGCCGATTGGGGGAAAAATTCATGGGGGTGAAATTCCCCCGGTGGCAAAGTCACGTGGCCCAAACGCAAATGCATTAGTGTACGCAGAATGCCCAATGTCGACTTAAGGTAGGTCAACATGCATGCCTATAACTTTTTTGTTAGTGGACCAAAGTTCATCAATTTTTTGTTCAATGGGGGATGAATCAACATTGACAACGCCATTTACTGCTTGTCAATATCTCTATGCATTCCAGAGATATTCGCGGTTAAAGTCAAAAGTTTTCCTACATCGCACCAAATTTTGGATGTTTACTGCCCTCCAAAATTTTAAGGGGGCGGTGCCTCCTAAAAGTTGTACCCGTGTTATCACCCCAACCTAGAGGCACGTCAAGTGGCAAAGTATCGTGTGGCTATTCCCACTACCCCCAAAGTTATTGGCATGCACTTGCTGAAATTAAAGCCAATTTTAGACCCACCTTTGATTATAATTGTAAGGGGAACCCTCATCCCCAATGGGGAACGAACTAGTAAGATTTTGTCATTCTCTAGCAAATGTAAAACTTTGATGGCACAGCAACCATTAGGGGCCAAAATATGGTCTCCTGAAAAAGTCAATTTGGGTGTGTATGATTACACCTCTAGATCTCCGAAATTTCTGGACCAAAGTTCACCGGACTTTTTTCGCTGAACACAAGAGGAATAGCAATAAATCACATACTTGTCCGATTTTGAATATCTTCATCCATTCTGTAGATATTCGCCATTGAACTTTAAAGTCAACCGAAATCGAGCCAAATTTTGCACGTTTTTGGCCACTAAAATTTTTTTGAAGAAGGCCCCCAAAATTTTGGACTGACATTATAAAATTCGGCCTAGGTGTGATCACCATGCAAAATTTCACGCCGATCGGCCTACGCATCTTGGAGATCTCACATTAAAATAAAAAATAAATAAAAACATCTGCAGTAAAACATAAATCCGCTCCGGACTAACAAATAAATGAGTAAAGAATTAACTGAGTTAGATCATTTAAGCTTTCTCTTTATGTAATGTTGGCATCAAACCATCACGTGTACCCACCCTGCTTGATGTAGAGCAAATCTGAGCAAGTATGCTGGCATAACAACTAAATCATGCAGTTTGCAAAGTCATTTCTTTGAAGCCAGTAATCAGACAGACACACTAGTATCTCAGTCGTAAAAAACTGCTGTACAATCGTAATATGTTCTCCTGGTCTTCTGATTTTACCTCAAACTGCAATTAAATTTTAGTAGCCGACGCTGACATAATTGCTATAAATATCGCAGCATGCTCTTACTTTCAAACTAACACAAGTACAAGTCTAAGTACAAGTTTCAATAACAACTGAGACTTTCAAGCAAGTTGTAACAGCAACAGACTGAGTTAAACGAGCGAAAGTTTGGTTCATCGTCTGCTGCAACTGATGCAGATCTTCATCTTCCAGCTCTGAGCTCACACTCAATGTCGGCTCACTCGATCCACTGCAACATGCATCACCAGAACTCATCGTCTACTGCCATAACATGTACAGACATCTCACACATTCAACCACAAAATCTGACTAAAATTAATTCATTATCAAACAAAGAAAGCAGATAAACAGATTCAGCAAGTTTCCTGTCAACACTGTGCTCTACATAAATTCACTTACTTACTTATGTACTTGCTTACAATAAAAATAATCTAATTAATCTAATTCTGTCACTGCGTACTGATGAAAACTACTCACTCACTCACACATGCATAAAATTGATCAGTAGCCTTCAAAGTTCACCTACGACTGTCAAGTCACAGAAGATCCAGAATGTAGAAAGTAAGTGTTTTAAGACACAAAAAACTCTATCCACATGCTAACTGATACAGCAGCTTGTGCACAATGCAAATGCAAAAAACTTGACTTGTCTAACATAGCAAAACCGGTCACTGCTAGGCTTACACTGAGGCATTACTGTAGCACTACTGAGCACTCCGGCTGCGTGATGGAAAACAACATTGCGTGGTAGAATACACCGTAATATGCAACACAGCAAATGCTGCTATTCTCACTAGTCAGACAGGTCGAAAACAAATGTTAAATATCACCAAGATAGTTGATTTTTAATGTCTAAGTAGAGTGTATCACAGTGCAGCTAGCAAGTAGTCAAATACTGCTAATTATCATGTCTATAAAAATAAGGGAAAAAGAAATATCAAAGAAACACAAAGAAGCTAACAGCTAAGAGCACCGTCTCAAAACATATTACTTTGCTGCTGCTTTTTGATCCCTTCATTCAACATAACACTAGTGACTGCCCACCTGCATATTTCATTCTGCCAATTTGATGGACAATTTGTGCATGTTATAAAAGACAGACATTTTGTGCATATTATAAATTCTGCCTGTGTATGTATAATGTATATGATCACAAAATCATACCTGTCTACGTTATTATTTGCAGATCTGTTTTCTGTCTCAGAATGACCTTGCTGCAGTGATGAAGCCTCCCACAACCAAGTCTTCTGGTTCACTCCAACCACAATCTCATCATGTAAATCATCCTTATGATGAACTGACTTCTTCCCCGACTTTTTCTTGCAACCTTTCCTATCTTCCTTGACCTGATCTTCCAACACCTCCTGACCTGCTGTTCCCGGTGACTGGGTTCTACTGGAATGATGATTAGATGTAGCTTCAACCATGCCCAGACTGCTATTAGCAAAAGGTTCACGTGGTGATGAAGCTGGCATCTGAGTACTGTGAACCATGGCCACTGTCACATCTCTGCCAACACCAGGCGTGAACCGATGCTTCTGACAGCAACTGTCAACCAGCCAGAGGCTGTATGCAAGCATCTGCGGTGAAACTCGAACTCTTAGTGCTGCTGATGGTCTCACGGCATTATCCCAGTCACGCTGCCTTACTGCCCAGCCGTTCAACCACTCTGCCAGTCTCTCAGTCTCCGCTATCTCTCCACCAAACTCAAGTCTCTCAATGATTGCCAGTGGTAACACAGACTCGGAGAGATAGTCAACAAATGCAGGAGGTCTGACATGATCATTATCGGACACCACCGAATCAATGAGGTCTAGGCCATTACTGTTTCCGACTTTCACTGGACTTGAACGCAGAGTGTTAGAGTTGTTGTTGTTTGTATTCTGCAGCTCAGCATGCAGCCTGGCAGAGTCTGTGATATCCACTGCACTGCTAGAAACTAAGACATCAACCTCCGCAGACTTGGATGATGTTCGCTGCAGAATGCCTCCGGATTCCCTGCTCATATTCAAATCAGTCTCACTCACGCTACAATTGCGAAAAAGATCACGTTTGCCTTTAGCTTGTGATTTTGGCAGAGCAGTATCCTTAACAATGTCAAAATTAGTTGCTACTCTTGACCGGACTCTGGGTGAACTGACAACTTGTGTGAATTTAGGTTCCTTTGTTACATTAGCCGGCAGGAGGTCCAACTGAGCCTGGCAAACTGAACTTGCAAATGCAGCTATCAGAGGAAGTTCAGTGGCTTCTGACTCAATGCAAGATCCAAAGCTGATGGAGTAAAACGTGTCAAGGCAGACCAAGAAATCACTGCAGCCTTCAAATGGCCAAGAGCCAACAAACAAATAATTTAATTCTGTATTTCCAGCTGTAAATATATTTTCATGGCAAGCACCAAATGTCTGCCGTCTTTTATCCAGCTGACGTTTGTGGTCATCAACCTTCTCGTGGTAAATCGTAGCAAGTGTCGGACCTTTACTGCCAGTAACGTTGATGTCAACATTTCCACCCGGCTGTTGCTTATCCATCGCTATCAAGCCCTGCCATTCTTCCAATATCCAGTCCAACTGGTTCCGTGTCTCTGCATCAAGACAATCCGCGTTGGGGAAAAGCTCGGCCAGACAGGATGCAGTTTCCGCAGTCTGTGGCAGTTCCACAACCAGTGACAGCGCGATGGCCCATAACTGGCGCTTGGTATGCAGAAAGCTTGCAAATGGCAGCAGATGAGTTGCATACTGGAGAGCAGTGCTGTGCAGTTCTATAGATTCACTACATCTAGCTTCTGATGTCTGCAATAGAACAAATCCATACACAAAATTTTATCAAGCACACTTGTGACGACAGCTGAACTGTTAAATATCGCATACAAATTACCCTCTTAGGATTGCAAAAATAAGGTATTACCAGCAGGTGCATGTTAATTTTTTTTTTACATAAATCTTACAACCTGCATGCATCCCACATTCTTAAAAACACTAACAGATTTATTAATAAATGTAGCCGATGCACATTAGCAGTAGCAAACCAGCACTCATTTTATCATCCAAGTCAAGTCAAATCTCCTTCAGGCTGGGAGTAAAATACTCTATCCCAGTTCCGGCTAGCAAATATTCAATCTACAAATACAAGTCTACACTATGCTCTGCTACTTCTACTAGTACTGTTCTTCTTTTATAAGATGGTGCAACTCACATACCAAGTGCTGCATTACAAAAATGGTTAGCTTTCACTTAAAAGAAGGTCATGTATAGCTCTTTATGAAAAACCAATTGCAGAGCTACATATGCCGTATGGAATCACAGTTTTACCTTCGACCCGACACAGATGAATGCGCACCGCCCTCACCCCAGCCAAGTAGGTTGGCACTCAATTTAACTACTGCATAGGGATAGAAGGATGAGTTAACCTTGGTGCTGGTTATATACTGAAATGGTTTACCTGTCCACAGATGGGTAACCCATCCAAATAGTAAGTAACTATTTCATAGTAACCAGACTGAAAGTCAAACTCACGACCTTTCGTTGGTCTTAAGTTAAATCCATTGTCATAATCATAAGCCATAAAGCCAACTTGGCAGACGTTGGCATGTAGCCTTCATTTTAATATGTACTGTACTTCAATCTAGGCACCCATTAGAATTATGGCACGCCAGTACATGTTAAATATTCAGTAGAACTCGACCGACTAATGCACCTGCTGTGTGAAGCTATTGGCAGTGCGTCTGAGAGCAAGTGAGAGCGAGTCACGTATTCCAAGCATCCAAATGCAAGCACAGAGATCACGAAACACTGACAATACGACACTGATAGAGTCATATCCACTCTGCTGCTGCTGCTGACGATGATGATGACCTCTAAATACAGAACTTCTGCCAGCGAATAACTCGACGGTCTCTATCCTGTCCAGATGAAGCTTCTCCCGGTGCTTTCTCTGTTATCACACGAACAAAATTAACCACTGCATCATAGTTACATCATAGAGAAATGCTTCATCATAAATTAGAGAAAAGAATGATGCGGAAAAAAGAAAAAAGCATTGAGTCAAATCAACAACATTACTCTACTTGTAACTGGAGCCTGGTTAGTACTTAAATGGATGACTGCAGATAAATAAATCACCGAGTCAACTCAGCCTTCTACCCTCCATGGGATGGTAAAATGAGTATCAGCTTTTTGAGTGGAATACGGTAGTATTAAATGGCAATGGTAAATGTGGTATTCCAACCACAAGTTTAGATAGGTCTGTGACTCAAGCTGATTGGCTTGGTCCAAAAATCACCAGCTACTTGGCATTCATGCTATATTTATCAGATATATCAGATAAACTAATAGCCCCATAAACATTGTCGTTCACTACTACCATTATGACAAATACAGATGATGAACAAGTTGACAGGAAATAAGATTTACAATGACCTTAACAAAGTGACGGAAGTTAAAAGCATTTAGCAGATATTAAAAAAGACTGATTACACTTACTGAATGATCAAATTACTAAAACAAAGACATAATCATACAAATTTTATGCCTAATCTAAAGCAAAAAAAACAGTCAATAAAGAACATCTTCTGACATTCAGCACTATTTAACAAATATATAGCTGCATTAACATTCTATAGTTCTAAGGAAAAGCTGACTGGAATTGCTGCAGCAATCTTTTTATACGCAAGAATCCGACTTCAGACAAACTGATTTGAAATAAAATATGTAAAGAATAATGTAATAATTAGGATACCTCAAGTTTTCTGGCTCGAGAGCATGCCCAAAATACTTTGGTAGCATACCAGCAGCCGGCCGGCAGAGCTGAGTGTGAGGCTCTCAGCACTAACACAATGCACTGAATCAGCCATGCGACTCGCTGCCGAATCAACGTTTCGGACAACTGCTCGTCCGTCGTTGACTCACGTTCCTTCACACAACATACGAGCTTACATCATTTCACATTTTCCACATCTTTTCGTCCCGTCTCATGTTCAGTTCCCTGATTGTTTTTTTTCTGTACTTTTCTCATGCTTTTTGTGCTTGTACTCATTCTGAGGCAGTAAATTTTGTAGATGGAAGTTGCCAAAAATGTCAAAAAAAGCAAAATCCGCGGAGCGCCTTAAAAGTCCAAACTCCCCCAGCGACAGCAAGTCTAGTGCCAGACATCGGATCACACTGCAAATCCATGAACACCAGACTAGTGTATCGCACGGTGTGCTTGTTTACGACACAAGCAATGAATGGTACTCATTGTGCCTTTCTACAAAAAGACGATCCAGCCGAGTTGACGTGGGCCAATTCAGATGCCCTGCTGTTATTCTGCAGCACACGATTCAACAATAAAGCAGCGGCAGCATCATCAGCTTAAAAAGAAAAGGTAAAAGTTGCAGTTTTCTGACAGAAAGCCAGAGCTGCAGATTTCTAATAAAAAAGACTAGTGCTCAAAATTTCATTACTGCCTCTAAACTCCTTTCACCGAACAACAGGGAATTTCCAGATCTAATGTTGTATTTTTGGTAAAAAAAATCTTTTCTGACAGCTGGTGAGGGTGAAAGGCAACTGCCACCCTACTACAATGCCACTAGCACTACCTGGGCAGTAACGTCGGGCTGAGGGCAAAAGATCGGAGGTGCCGGTAAATAGACGGTCTCAGGTACTAGCAGTTGTAGCTGCTGGACGGCACTGCGCAGCTGCCGAATCAGCCGACGCAGCAGCATGCATGCTGCATCAACACCGGCCATTAATGACATTGTCAGAGCATCTGACAGTGCAGCTATGCGACGCTCATACTCCACTGTGTGACCATTAGTCAGGCTGACACCTGCGCAAAACCACACACAGGGTAAAAGATAAACCGGACGATGCCCCTCTAAAGCGTACGTGGTGGGGTGCTCATCTCCCGGTCGTGGACACTGAACCTATGAGTAAATAGACCACTGAGTCCATGACGCATGGCCAGTGCTACATCAGACCTATGGTTACCTTCCAGCCGCAGAACGACACCACCCTTTGATCGGTACCAAATTATACTGCATGGTGAAGAAAGGCATTGCCCAGGGTTGTTAACTGGCAGAGCACCGGACAAGAGTCAAACCAGCAACCTCGTGATCACCAGTCCAACATGCTACCATTAAACCACCAAGCCACACACAAGATGGGCCTACAAAACCACACATAGGATAAAAAAACTAGAAATTTGGGGCAAAGCCCAACGTGAGTCCGCCCGGCGCCCTAAGTCCGATTGGGGGAAATTAGAGGGGAGAGGTAAAGAGAGGGGGAGAATTTCCCCGGCATCAAAGTCACGTGGCCCGAACTCAAATGCATTGGCATACGCCAAACGCGCTTCGTCAACTGAGGGTAGGTCAACATTAGCGCTTATAACTTGGTTCGTAGTGGACGGAATTTCACAAAAATTTTTTTGTTCAATGCAGAAGGGATCGCTCTCGTCAACGCCGTTTAGATTATGTTGTTATCTTCATCGGTTCCAGAGATATTTGCGCTCAAACTCGAAAGTTGTCGTAAATCGCACCGATTTTTGAACGTTTTTTGTCCTCCCAAATTTTAAGGGGGCGGTGCCCCCAAATTTCGTACCTGCGTTAACACCCCAACCTAGAGCCGTGTCAAGTGCCAAAGTTTCATCAAGCTACACCCCCTAACTCTGAAGTTATAAGCGCTAATTTATTGCATTTTAAGCCAATTTTTGACCCCCCTTTGAAAAAAGTTGTAAGGGGTGCTTCCGTCCCTGGTGGGGGGTGCGCTAGTAAGACTTGGTCATTCTCTAGCGCGTGTAAAAATTTGGGGGCGCAGCACCCCCCAAGGGCCGAAATATGATCTTCCAAAAAATGCGCTTTCGGTGGGTTTAATTCAACATCAAGATCTCCAAGGTTACTGGACCAAACTTCACCGGACTTGTTTCGCCTAACGCGGGAGGAATCAGTGTCGAACGAGTAACTCACCGATTTTGAATATCTTCATCCGTTCCGAAGAAATTGGCCGCCGAACTTCGAAGTCAACCGAAATCGGGCCAAATTTTTCATGTTTTTGGCCCCTAAAAATTTTTTGGGGAGGCTCCCCTAAAATTTCGGCCCGGGATTATAAAACTGAACATACTTAGGAGCATCGTGCAAAATTTCGCGGCGATCAGCCCACGGAGCTCAGAGATTACACGACGGGAAAAAAAGAAAATAAACCACAGCAAAACTTAAGTCCGCTTCTGCAAGCTATCGCTTACGGGCGGACTAATAAACCGAAAAAATTCTATATTTCCAAAAATGTAGCAGATTTTTCATCAACCTTGATAATATTTTTGCAAGAAAATTTTGCAAAAAAATGCACAAACGTATTAACATCAGAGTTTAACATGGCAAAATCTAGCAAAAAAATCCATTTTGCCACAGCAGTTCTGACCGGTTCAAACAACACCAGCTTTGGCAGAAACCTGCTATCCCTGATATCAGCGAACGAAACATGACTAAACTGACAGTAAAGTTTTTAATTACTCTTTAAATTTTCTACAAAATAATTTTTTAGCAATTTATCATGTGGAAAACAGCAAAGCAGAAATTCAAGATACCATCGTCGGAAAGACGAACATGCATTTCAACAAGCGACTTTGGAAGCAGGCTTGCAGAAAGTTTCAGCTTTGCCCTGCAATTCACATGCATTTCTTACACAACTGACTGGACATTGACAGCAATACTACTAGGCCTAATCAGACACGTGCTTGGCTTTCTTATTTAAACAGCTCATCTCTCCCAAACTAGTCCAGGTTCTGAAAATCAAAGTTGGGCCAGTGCATTAGTTATGTGTCAATTTCTGGAAATTTTTGATGTTTGATAACCAAATCCTTTGCCTTTCCAAGATGAAAATTAGCATACCAGTTACATTCACCGCAATTTTAGTATTCTATGCCTTTGTCAATTTAAAGTTAGGAACTCAAATAGAACAGAGAGATAAACGGGCAATGCAGTGTATAGGATGGCCACATGATAATGATCATGCGACATGTAAACAAGAATAAACTACCACGTGAAAAAACCAGACATCACTGACCTGGCTGCAACATTGGCAGTGTTTTGTCTATGGTAATGGATGGAGGCAGACAGAATGAGTTGAGCTTTCCAGTCGCCGAGTTGACCGACAAACCAGACAGCTTCCGACAGCGAACCACTGAGCAGAAAATATTCAAGAGTTCTGCCGGGTGTCCAGACTGCATCCAGGCGCTGTGCACTGATCGCTGAGGTCACCTTCTCACGACTCAGTGGAATGAGATGGCATGCTACAGCAACATTGAACCACACAAACATCAACCCATCGCAGTGATTAAATTGCTCAACAGTAGATGAAGGAATTTTACATTTCCTCCCTTCCCTTTCCCTTTCACCCCTTCTCTCCCATTCCCTTCCTTTCCTTCTCCTCCTTTCCCTACCCTTCTTTTCCTTTGAGGCAGGTCTCCTAAAATCCAGCTACGGGCTGAGGGAGCGCTATAAGTACCCAAAGTGGACTCTGGTGCAGATCCCCATCCGAAATAGAACTTGGAGCAAGTAAGCCTCAAAATCTGACCTCTAACAAAAAATACAGTGAGGACCACCAAGATGAAGCTATTTTTGCAATAAGATCGAATATTTCACATAATTCAAAATTCATCTGCAAACTTCAAGTGCTGAAATGCCAGACGCAGGTTGTAGAATGCCACTCTGGCCTGTTCCAGCTGAATTTAACCACTAATCCATTGTCAATATTAGGGAGCAAAGGTTAAGGTGACATAGGCACTGGAAACATTGTCACAAGCATCGAATTGAATGGAAAATGGGGTCATCCAATTAAGGGGACTAAAACAGTAGACCTTTAAAATGAGCTGTTCTTATTATTATTGTTTAATAATTAATATTCACTCTGACATCAGATACAGGGTGTGCCAAAAAATGACCCAACTTGTTTTTGTCAGAACTTCGTCAAATCTGGAACAGTGGAAAAGTCTTCGACATTTACATGCACAAATCCAAAAACAATTCTGGCAGTACTTTTTACAGAGGAGGTTATGTTTTCATTCTCACTAGTCACCATATTAGGCCATATTAATAACATCCGTGGACATTACTAACTAGTGGATGGCTGACGATGACGGTGCAATGGTGGCATGCATTGTGGCTGGTGTGGTGAGTAAACATTGATTGTTAAACCAGTAAAATATGATGCCATGATACGACCCATCGACCGTATCAACCGACGTGCGACCGCAGTCTTCAGTATCCTCTGTGGGCGCAGTCTGCCATCTTTGTCTTCCTGCCACCACTGATGAAAAAATACACAGACCGCTTAACAGAAAACTGCATGACAAACAGCATATGAACTAAAAAAATGAATAAACTTAACAAGTTAACGTCACGTCTTTAAATGTTATACATTAGTGTTTAATTTTTCAACATATTGCCTCATTCTTTCAAATATTTTGTTCCATCTATCAACGATCTTCTGAATGCCTGATGCAACGAACGATCCTGGCTGAGCGTTCAAACCACTGACAACACTCTTATTGCACCTCGGTAGCTGATGCAAAGTGTTGCCAATGTAGAATTTTCTTACACAAAACTTTTGCTGTTGGCTTCATAATAGCGTGTTGCCATATACTAGATGCATGTCAGAGTGAATCTGATCTGCATTACGTCTTTTTGCTCATAAAAAAACAATAATGACATGCTGTGTTCACAACGGGACGATTTCAATGGCAACATCGCCATATTTAATGTGTATAAATGATGTCACAGTGACGTGATCATAATAAAACTCACAGCTGGTAGTCAAAATAGAATTCCTTACAAAACCTATATTTCAATTTTTTTCTAATTTTAAAATTAATGGAATGGCACTATTCTGTAAACTTATTTATCAAACGACCCTCATACCTACTAAGGTGGCATAAAAAGCTGAATAGACCTGGGTGGCTGGTTATATCTAGATGGCTTGCCTGTCTGGAGACAGTTACCCATCACCCATCTATATAGCTTGAAGCCACAGTGGCATAAGAATCAAGAGTATGTCAAACTCAATAATCATGAGGTCACGGACTCAACTCTAAGCCATTATAATATCAGCTAACAACCTTGTGAATCAGTTGTTCACACACTACAGTTCATAGGTGCAATGCCCCAGTTTGAGAGCTTTGCTTGCCAACCAAGCAACCAAAAAACAAACAAAAACAGTAAGCATTCAAAACCGATCCAACTGCCACCGAACTGCCAGCAGTCTTAAACACAGACACTCAGTCACTAATTCACTGCTAAAAGGACGAATGGTAAATTCGGCAATCAAAGTCAAACCTGGGAGTGAGATGACAGAATGTCGGCCAGCGACTTGTCGGACAAGTTACAGACAGCATCCGCCATAAGATGAACATCGTCAAGATGCAGAGTCAGTTCAGTAAGCAGAACAGCCTCAGCCAAGTGATAGTGTACCAGCATTCCATACAGCAAAGAGTGAACTGTACGACTCACCACTCCACCATCTCTCTTAGTGTCTAAAAACATGGACAAAGCAACAGAAATGAACTGAACTAAAATGAACCGAGTGAACTGAAAGTTCATTTCAGTTCAGTTCAGCTGTGTCTACTCTAGGAGTGTACTGAGTGACAGAATGGAACAACTGAAATGCCAATTCAGTTGCAATGCATGGACTGTAAAACTGAATAAACTTAAAGGTCCATGGACACCAAAATTAACTTACCATTTTCCTAAAAGAGCACAATTTTCTGAGAATTTGACAGTAATATCAGCACTCAGCGTTTCGTCAACACAAAGAAACTTACACTTGAAATCAACAATCTACGAAAATGATGCAGAAAACGAGACGCTATGTTGACAGGCTGATAACGTCACCGTGTGTACCCATAGTCAATGTAAAATATGCACAGAAACATAAGTATTATAAAATCACATAGTCTATCTATGTACTGCGGCAGTTGTCATGTGACAGTATTTTTTGCCATCAAAAATATTATAATTAATTGGTAAACACTGACTGGGTACACACGGTGACGTCACTTCCGGCCACTTCCAAGATTAGGATTTTTCAGCAAAACGTAACGTAACACCATTTTTTCATTATATTCAGGCATTAATTTCGTACATTTATAAAGCTTAAATCATCATATTATATAGGCAAGGTGAAATGCCTAATTGAGGTCTACATAAATTTTACACGTGGGTTTGACCATGGCCATGGACCTTTAACAACTAAACAAAACAGCAGAGTTGTGAATTCAGATCAGTTCAGTGAATGTTTGTTGCTTTGTACCCATCTAAAGGCACAGAATAAAAATAAAACACCAATGCTGGTTTAACAATCTCAGTTAGACAGTTGCCTCTTTGAATTTATTTCTCTATTTGCTTCTAGTTCAGCCATCATCTCTGGACAGACATAACTCTAAGAAAATAAGTCTTTCAAGTCTTATTGTTTCAACAGTGGCAAAATACCATGAGGTTCCATAGCTGCATGCTAATATACACACATGGGCACAGTACACATAATCAGGTACATGTTGACAAAACTAAAGCTGTTCCATATTATCTGTTCATTCTTCTTTTAGTCTAACAGCTAAAAAGCTACAACAATTCAGAATCAGTGCTGATTTCACTGTCTCACACTAAAGAAACACACAGCGAAATGTTAGCTAATACACATGTGCACTGTACATACCAGCAACATTCTGTAAGCACTGCAACCAAGCCCTGATAGCACCATCAACATCACCGACGATGTACGATGATTCATCTTCAATGGAAACAAAACATTAAAATTAATGGTTGCTGAAAAACTTTTGGCATCAATAATCATGAACATCCTTATCGGCATCACCAGTTATGTGATGCTAAAGCACATGCCCCACCCCCTTAACTTCAATGTACTTAATTCTTTTCAGCTCAATTAAAAGCATGTTTTAGGTTCAGTATCAATTAATGGCCAAACGCATTGTCGATGTCATTTCACATTTCACATGTAACCATACAGGCTTATAGCTGTGTCACTGATTACTGCATGAATTTCATAATATCATTACATCTTACATCTAAACTATTTCTTCTTGGTTTCATGCCCCCTCACACCAAACTTTGGTGATGCCACTGAACATTCTTAGAACAGATATACTTATGAAACTCTACTGAACGTATTCATTACCGACAATGATTCACACTCCAATCAGAGACATGTCACTGGCATAGCCATAGAGGAGAAAGCACTGGGAGCACATGCCCTCCCTAGGAGACCACTCAAAATGCACCGAGAGACTTCATTTTCACATAATTTTCTGATGGGGAGTAGACATCCCTTACCACACCCTACTCCTCAAGAGCCCCCCTTTAAACCCAGATCCTGGCTACACCATAAAACATGTCTTATACATACTATCAATGACAAGATGCTATACCTGTCACTCTGATAGAATCCAGTTTAGATGAACATAGGAATGGCTTTGTCTTGCCATGAAACTGACGGAGATGTGTCAGGACAGATGACATCACACTGATCATTCATTCAGCTCTTTTAAGTGCTTTCTGTTGCAGCAGATGTCATCACTGATTCGCTGCCGAACTGGATTGATTGTAACACTTGTTATCCTGATAAATAAAATCACATACATATGCCACCAAAACTACATAGAAAATCAATATCTTACATTATGTCAGCATAATTTAAGCAAACTTTGTTAGATCGTAAACATTTCTATTCCCTATACTATTTATTTATTCTCAAATGCAGAATAAGACCAGCAAGAAAAAGTAACAGTGCAACAAAGAAAACTCACTGGATAGTTAGTCAGCAGGGCCCCAGAACTGGGGCATCACACCGACGGGTGTTTAGCCTCCTCAATCCTAAGAGAAGACTTAAGCTCTAATTCTCTTTTGCTTCTTCTTCGAGATACGTGCCAACTTCAGTATGTTGAAGACTGCATACGCTATATGCAAGTGTTAGAAATAGAAGCTACATCTTCAGCAGCACCAAGTTCGCATAACAAGTTATAACATGCGCAGCTTACTCATGACGATTGCATTCGCGCCTTCGACGACCAATGAAAGCTAGTCAACAACAAAATAATAATAAAATATAAAAACGCTCTAATACTGCACGTTACTTAGTCAACTCATATATAAACTGGCAGTGGTCAATTACAAAATATTCAGTCGGAAAATGAAAATTAAAAACGGCGTTGAACGGCGTTGTTTACGTTTCCATCACTGCAACCGGTTGTTATTTACATTGCGCGTACTAAGCACAATCTGTGCTATTTGTGATAGCCCACACAATCATGGCCCACACAAAACGAAAAAGCCCTACTGGCGTTAGGAAAACGCGCGACGGCAATGACAGTGCGGAATGCGGATTTATCTTTAATTTTAGGCAGGCTCCGAAAGACTGTGTGATCTTGGTCACTTGGTGATTGTAGTTTCACGAAAAAATATAGTTTCGAACTTTGTATTCGCTTTATAGCGTAGTTAGATAGCATGAAGACAGCGAAAGCTGACAAACTGTGTATTAAATCAATCGTTTATTACGCCAAGCTATAAATGTGAAATGCGTATGGGCCAATTTGGCAGACAGCATTTTTGGCTCAGAATTGATCCCCGTGTTGGCCGTGACCTCGTCTACCACTACCAGGCCAGGCTGCCAGCTAGTGCAGTCAGTGCTCGCCAGGCGCCAGCACAGTCCCTAGTTTACATTACACTGTTGCCTTTCTACGCTGTTGTTATTGTTGATATTTGGCTGTACTTCGTGGCTGAAATCGCTCATTCTTAGCTGGCAAAATAGCCAGTGCTGTTGGTAGTCTTCTTCTTCGTTGCCGTATACAATGGCCAGGTCGGAAATCTGTGTCAATTCCGAGTCGTCGAGCAGCGGTGGCCGGGGACAAGGCAGTGCCGTCGTCGACCGTCTTAGCCAGCTGTACCCAAGCGTCGACGAAGACGAGAGCCCGCTGCCGAGGCAGTGGAGTGCCAAGGACAAGTTCAACTTTCTGGGACTGTCGCAGAACAATCTCCGTGTCCATTATAAAGGTTGTGGACCTTGTGCTGTTAGGCGTCACGACGCAGAACTGGGAAATTTAACCATCTAGTCCAATCAGTAATTGTATCTCCAGCCTGATAAATAATAGAAATAAGCTTTGTGGGTTTTTTCAGACTAAAAATTAATTTTTACATACATTTTTAATAACATAATTTGAGATCATATAAGTACGCATCACTGACTGGGCACTGTGAAACGATTCAAGTTCGCTATTCCGAAGGCTTGCTAAATGCTGAAGGTCCGCTATTGACTAACCCAACTTTTGGAATAGCAGGCCAGTACCCTGTAAAATGTGCCAGAAATGTTTTGGCCAACTGTACTTAGTGTGGTAAACAGTGCCGGTTTTAGACCCGGGCAGTTTTGCTCCAGCCCCTCCCCCCAGTTTTGTGGCCACCCATGATTTTTGGCAAAGATAAGACAAATACCTGATTGCTTTGCATTTCTAAATTTCTATATAGAAAGGTGGGCAAATTTGCAGCTTTCATTGAACGTCTAAAAACAAAAGTACTTCAACTTCTGACCAGGGGCTCTGCCCCTGTACCTCACTAGGGGCTCTGCCCCGAGACCCCCATTATAGGCTCATGCTAATGTGCTCACCATGGGGCCGTGCCCCCTCAAATATTGTGGGCTGGAACTGCCACTGGTGGTCAAGCTATTGCCACACTATGTCGTCCATCTGTCTGTGTTCTGTCTGTAATGAAATGTGCTCTGGAAATCTGCAGCACTTGCTAAGATAAAATCTCGGCTTCTGCTTGACGAAATGTGACTTGCAAATTTTGTTGTAGGTCCAGGAAAGAATCACAAAGATGCTGCTAGTGTGCGAGCAACACATGCTATTCCTGCTTCATGTGGTATTTACTACTTTGAGGTTAAAGTCGTCAGCAAAGGACGTGATGGGTAAGTGAAAATCATTGACTTATCATTTCATCTAAACATTTTCATGTGATGTAATAGAGAAGTGAAATGTTTCATATATTTATTTTGAAAATTGTGTTAATAAAATGCTTCTGTGGCCAGTTAGAGAATGTCTTGGGGGTAAAGTTAGTGGCATAAACTCATATGTATAAATGTGTGAATTTTTTTAACATTCATGTCTGTTCGTGCCTTCTCACTGACAAAATCAACATGAAATAATGCTAGGTACGGCATGCAGCCAATATTGTTCTAGTTACGATACTTCAGAAAGTGCCACCTTTTCACTGACATATGAGCTATTTGTTGAAAAAAAAGAACATTTTTGTTTGTCTCTGATTTCAGGTACATGGGTGTCGGGCTTTCGGCTGGTGGAATCAACCTGAATAGATTGCCAGGTTCATGTTTTCTATTATTTCATTAATTATTCTTGCAGTTGAAAGATTAAACTTACATTACATCTGCACCAGAAGTCGGGTAGTGATGATACATAGTGAACAGTGAGAGTTAGGGTTAAACGCAATTGAGCTAGCATACAGCCCAAGTTGACAAGATGGCTGCTTCTGTTAACTGCCAGCACCTTTAACCAGCTGTGTCAGTATGCCAGCAATCCTGATAATAGGGCCTACTGTTACACAGAACTTGTCCTTTCTTTTTTAGCGATGTTTGTCACCATTAGAGAGTGACACGGTAATGGGGAAAGCGGTGGTAAATGGGTAAATATTTATGGTAATCCCACGGTAATGGTAAAAAAAAACTACGGTAGTACCGCTGTAGCAGTAAAAAAGTTGCGGTAGTTACCGTGGTAAGCGGTAAAACAAAATTAGGTCATTTCTCGTCGCATGTGTTGTGAAAGTGAGCGCCATTCTGGACACTAGAATGCTCATTAAGATCATGTGCAACGGACAACCACTGCGTGCCACGTGGTATAGCTTTGCAGGGGCACTGGGCACTTGTTTATCACCCGTCAAGTAATTAGTGTCAGCCACGTTAGCGCACTGCACTGACTGCAGCAACTGAGATCACAGATATCTGCCGACTAGCATTCCTGGGATCTACTGGGAGATGGCACAAACATGCATTAATGGCCCAGGTCTGGCTGACTAGCACCATGTGTGACTGACGCTTCTCCCAAAGGTTTTAACGACGTAGGGCATACAGTCGTTTGTCACTGGCATAGTATTTCTGCACGGACTTTATAATAAATTAGCCCTTATAGACTACAAGTGGTATTTTTGTTTTTTTTGCATCATGTTGGAGACACTGCAATATGCAGATTTTCATTAATAAAGATTATCATTAAATGATGCGAATAGTAAAGTCTCATCTTCAGACTTCAGATTCTGTGGTACGATGGGGATTGGGATGGGGATGAAGAAATTTCTACTGTAATGGGGATGGGGACGGTAAA
>Ga0209367_1000737_pt1 | contig 35759 bp, 21 predicted proteins | sample WorMetLIZISLAND2_FD_187412 | JGI IMG/M metagenome (GOLD analysis project Ga0209367, IMG submission 187412) | Marine gutless worms symbiont microbial communities from Max Planck institute for Marine Microbiology, Germany - Olavius geniculatus... ... | reverse complement strand
AACAGTATTTTAGTACTAAAACAGCAAATATAAATGTACAAAACATCAGTTTATACACTTGTTAACGGCAACATTTAAGGACTTGCACATCGAAAACAGCAAAAATTACAAAAGGTGATATTATTCTGCAGCACATTGACACACAGTCAGTGTGATGCAGGCAATATCACTTTTTGTAATTTTTGCTGTTTTCGATGTGCAGGTCCTTGAATGTTGCCGTTAACAAGTGTATAAACTGATGTTTTGTACATTTATATGCAATATGAACAAGTGAGTTTTTAGCACAGGTTTAAATACTGAGAGAGCGTATGTTACAGTTAATGACGGAAGCCGACAGCTAAAAAGTTCCGGGGTTGTCCTGTGAGTTATACTCAATTTACACATTCGATTCCGACACTACTCGACTCACGTGGAGTCGAGTTAGATGTGAATTAGATTGGTATTAGACGCCCGTGCGGCACAAACGGGCAAACAGACGAACGGACGGGCATGATGCGTAATGCGGCATATAACGCTGGACTGAGAACGAAACATTGCGGTCGGTACAAATGAATGAGCCGATATGTCACTGAGACCATCCGTGAAATGTCACTGCAGTCTGCATCTATTTCCTGTCAAGAAACAAGTCTTCAATCTTACTGTGGTAGGCTAAAGGGCGTGACCAACGCCGTAGACAAGGGGCCCCAATCCTGCAGACAAGACATATTAGCACACGTTGAAACTGCACCGAATTTGCCAATTTGTCTAGTTGATTCTCAGGAAAAAATTAAAATTGTTGAGACCGTGTCTCATATTTTGAAGTATAATACACCGAATTTGATTTCGGCTGGAGAACTAGGGCCTCTTAGCTAGATTTTTGGAGGCACTACTTCTAAGGGAGGGACAGGAGAAGAAAAAGAGAAAAAGAAAGAAGGAAAAGCGTAAGAAACGGAGAAAAAGTAAGAAAAGAAAAGGTAGGAAACGAAAAGAAAAAAGAGAGGAGGCCCCCAGTTCACATTTTTGGCTACGCCACTAAGCGTGACCTGTCTGGGTCACGTGATCTGCGTGGGTCACATGACCTAACTACTTTGACAGACTTGTACTTATCAGGCAATGACTGATTATTTGTACGAAAAAAGCCCAAAAACTGAATTCGCTAGAAGTGAAATATTGAACGACAAAAAATTGAATATGGAATAGTCACGTTGCGGATACGAAACTTGGGAACGTGTCTGCCAAGCAAACGGAATTAAATCGCTGGTACGTGACGGACGGGCGTTGAAATAAGAACACTGTTTCACGGGAGTCAGTCCAGTTGTCGCCCCGGTCAAACGCTTTCCGATATGTGCCTGGAACTTTTGGGTACTGACACTCATGGGGCCACTGCATAAACCTTGGAGCAAATGTTCCAAGAAAAAAAACAGGTGGAAATCTTTTTGAGAAATTAGGGAAGATAATATTCATAGCATACTGCACCTCAGCCAGAAGTGTTCTGTGACGTTTAAAATGCACCAAGTTCGTTTTTCGCCGGAGCGGACTTCGTTGGGGAACACGACGCTCCCCCATACCCTCTAGTCGACTGGAAAAGGGAATGCGCCCTCCTTATTCCTCAACTGCCTGACGCCTAGGCGCCTCTTCTCGGCGCTTACGGCTTACGGGGAAAACTTGCTCCAACTCCAAGGACTTAGGGGGATATGGACGTCCCTGGCAAGGTGGGCGCGGTTTGAACAACAGTTGCTATACGGCTGCGCATGCGGTAGGTCTAATTGGTCTGACGTGGTTGAAACAAGGATGACGTCATACGTTCTCATTGTCTGCATGCAGTCTCTCGTTCGCCTGTCACTATCCATCTAATCCTAGTATATACGAAAAATTTCTGCTGTCGCCGACTTAAGTCCAAGCTCCACGATTTCCATTTGCGGTGGAATAGTTAAACAACAAGTTAGTTGTAATACAAGCTGTATGATAAATATTGTAGATTTCTTTTGTGCTTCCAATTTTGGAGACTTGTTCTAAAATTGTTGAGAATCCGTTGCAGGCTTTCAGTTTTTTGTAGACTGGTTGTACAACTGGTTGAGGATTTGCTGTAGACTTTCGACTTATCGTGGTTTCTTTCTACGTGCCTCGTATACATAATGTTACACAAAAAATTTACAACAAATCGAAACAAGTGGAATTTTGACTAGTAAGTATACGAAGTCGTCTTCAGTCGACGGTTTAAGTCCAAGCTTCACTATTTCAACGTGTTTTGAATTTGTTTATTTTACTTATGGGGTGTTTACACGATGAAGCAAACATGAAGCAAACTTAGAGCACACGTCGTGCACGCGTATATTCAATACATTTGCTTCATGCTTGCTTCATGTTTGCTTTATCGTGTAAACACCCTATTACTTACTTACAAACAGATCGTCCAGAGATCGAAGCGAGTGGGATTAGAGCTAGACAGAATGATGTCCGCTGTGCGTGCACACGTGGTACAATAAGCTTACAGTAATTTGCAGCGGCATCGCATGGCTGGCGGCCGATACTTACTAAGCTTATACTTACACTAATAGTAAAAGTAGTAAGTAACATCAGTCTCGCAGTACGCATTCGGTGCGTACTGCATAATAGTGAAGCCAGCTTAAACAAGGTAAGATGTACTGTGCCGACATGACATGCGGGCGTCTGTTTAGCTGTCGAGCATTTCATGGCCAATTCGCACCTACGACACTGACTCAACGCAACTCACCAGCTGAGAAAGTTAAGTCGCGTCGTAGGTGTGAATTGGCTATCAGCCGGTGACAGTGAATTCGATACCGTAAAAGCCGTGAGTACGCACGGTATGCGTCATATTCTTGATTTTTTACGTACGGCGATCTTGACGTTTGAAATTTTGAACGGGTTATTTCTGCTGCGGGGTATGTCGGCACCAATTTTGGTTTTAAGTTTTTTTGAGCTAGAATTCCCGTACTTAACTGACAGACAGACGGACGGACGGACAAGGTGCATAACGCATCATGTCGCATCACATGACCAACTTTCATCTTTTATGCAACAGTCAACGCTGCAAGGTGAAAAGAGTGGCGATAACCGCATTCCTCGTGCGCGCAGAGATAAGCCTAACAGCATTGCGCATGATCTGCAAATAAGTGGTTTTTTTTTGCAAAATAGCTGAATAAAACATTGTCAAATATTTTAGAGCCGTTGAGTTTCGGCGCCATACCGCAGACGCCAAAATAATTTAAAACATATTTAACACGATCGACAAGAAAGAAACTAAAAACCAAAACCGTTTTAAGCTGCGAAGCATTACGCGCTGCGCATCTTACGACTAATTGCCGTCCTCAGTTTGTGTGTAGTTTTAACATCGATACGGCTGGTGCCTGATGGTCACGTGACTATTATGCGGCAGTCCTAATAAACATAATTGCGGGTTTGTTCGTCTATCCGTCGGTCTATCCGTCTGTCTGCCGTATCGGTAGACAGGTAAACCATCTAAATATATAACCAACACCAAGATCGACTCAGCTTTTCATCCCTTCGAGGTAGGTATTGAAATCGAGTACCTATACCTGTGTGGCTGGGGTTAAAACGGGGCGCGTTCACCCATGTCGGGTGGCAGCTAACACTGTGTGATCCCACATGGCAGGTGACACTCCGAAGCTCTGTGATGGGTTTTCTGTCAACAGCATGCACCACCTTTATTTTGTTTACCTTTTAAGGGTTAGTCAGTAAGTGCGAAAGTAAGTAAGTAAAACGCATATAATGCATAACGTTAAAGCCTACAATGCGCTATGGTTGGAGCTGCGCTGACGGACAACCGCAAAAAGATGTCGGCACGGGGCCAACATTTTTGCTAATTGCCGCTAAGCCTATTTCTCGTGTTACTGCTGATATTATTTTGCACAGAGCGAACGACACAAATAAAGCGAAAGTATAAGATCACTGAAGCGATGTGGCAGCGCCAGCATCGCGCACGTGACCGTTGCCGACATCTACTTCCGGTTGCTGCCATCCTGCTGCTGGTGACGTCACTGGGCAACGTTGCACGTGCTTCCGGTGTCAAGGAAGATTATCGCCAGTGGTCAGACGACGACCTAAGTGGTCTTGTATCACTCCACTTGGGTGGTCGATCGACAAAACGCCGTGTCAATGTCTCCACTGGCGTCGAACAAAATTGCTTCACTTGTTCAAGGTCTTTCAAGGTCAAAAAAGATGTTCCGGGACTTTGGATGGCGTCGTTTTTTTTATTTGTCAAAGGTGGCCACTCATGACAAACAGCGGCTATTGAAACAAAATTCCGAGTAGACGGAGTCTAGTTTTTCGATCAACCAGAAAGTTCTTCTGTGATGATGTCTGTTTAAGGTAATTCAAGGTCAACCGTGCTGGCTGTGCTCAACTACTTGTCTTCACTGGCGTTCAGCATAATAGTGATCGTGCGTTGATGTCTACAGAAGAAGGATCTCGAGACATTTCCGATGAAACATTTGATGTTGCTCGACACCTAACGACAATGACCGAAAGCCCAAGAAAAAAGCGCGGTCGGTCTTAATACTGTTACGATAATCTACGCTTGTGTTTTGCGTTAATCTGTAGATTATGTTTAAAAACGAAATCCTTCGCACATTTTCAAATATTGGCAACAATTCTGGCTTACAAATTTACAATCCACAGATACGCAACGTTGAGATCATACGTCGGAATAACCTTACAGCGAACGGTAAGCTACAAGCCATAAAACTAGAAATGGAGTTTATTTTAAAGAGAATGCCTTATATAAATTTATCTTTGACATAAATTTGACATAAAAATTTGACGTGTATGTATAGGCAGGCCGATTTCTGAGTCCCGACATAAAGTGCGGCGATCCTCTATCCTTAACGCTGAACGTTGACCTTGACCTTTCAAACTGAAAGTTAACATACCGGATACTTTTGTTCTGGGGGAAAGTTTACACTAATTTTGGTTGCTATACACCTTGTTATTTTCGAGTTTCGTGCCTGTACGGTGGGACAAGATTTGCAATGCGGCCTATCAAAAAGCCGCCTAACAAAAGAAACTAAAGTGACAGAATGGCTGAATCGAATAAATATAGGCCTAACAAAGTTGCTTTAATAATGCTTGAAGAAAACGTGCAAAGCTAACTCGTGTTACAACATGAGTCAGCTTGAACTAAGCTAATAAGCACGACGGCATATAAAATAGTGACTGCCAACAAACCAGCAAGGATTTAAAAATTCAAGCAAAACTTTTCTGTGCTAGTAACTGAGAAAAAAACACTGAAGACGCGAAAAAATGCAATTACATGAAGCAGGCAACAGCAGTTGATTTTGCGTAACGTTTATTCGCACCAAAGTCTAAAAAACAAAAAGAAAATTAAATCGTAACATATCTGCAATGTAATTTTTTAAACGCAGAAATCAAACAGCATATTTGTACGTTATTATCTTTTTTCTATTTTTTTCGAATTAGGATTTCGTACAAGACACAGTGTTTGAATTGCCGGGGGGGGGGGTTGAACCTCCCAACTGTTTTCTCAACCCTCCTAACACACTGTCAAATTATGTTCTGGGGTCAGCTATATGCTATATACATAGGATTTATATCACAATTTTAGTCGGATTCCGACAATCGATAAGTTTAATTTTTCAGCTATTTTTTCACAATTCAAGACGGACATACGGCGAAAAACACGCAGACAGGCAGGCGGACGTGCACGACTCGTAATGCGGCCTATTATAAAAAGCTGCCGATAACAATGAAGATGTTGTTTTATTATGGCAGAATTTGTTGCGGGTATGATTGTTTGATCTATTGATTAATCTATCCATTGACTGACTGGTAAGATTCAATACGATACAATAGGATGCGAATTTGCACTTAATAACTGGCATACAAGCAAGCTGTCAGTTTAATCTCTAACACATAGAATAAAACGAACTTAAATGTTTCAATCTAAAATAAAATGAGAGAAACTGAAATAGAAGTAGACCTACAGTTATAAAATAAAACACAAAATGATTGCTGTATTGCGATAGGCCTATATACACTGTGTTCAATAAAACAAGAAATTTGAACTAATGCTCACGAGACGCGCGAAAGCCTATAGCAGTTCCGGTTCAATAGTTTAGCTAAAAATTTAAACGTTCGCGCTAAGTTAATATACAAATACCAAATTATTTATCTGGATCGCATAACGATAGTTCCGTAGCGCCACCTTGTGAATGATATAGACTTGTGTCGCAGCCCGAAATCGCCAAAAAAATCCATGATACCCCCTATTTTGGCGTTCAAGGCCATTCAAGGTCACTGAATTCGGCGTCAATCGAGAGCCAGTGTACGACTTTCTATTTGTGATTAGTAGTAACCTAGGCCCTATCTCGCACCGTTACTGAGATACAGCGACTTATTGGCCAAAAATTGCAAATTTTGCCCACCCCTCTCATTTAGTGCCCTCGTTCGGGGTGACCCCCTTCGAATTTATGGAAAAGCTTTACGGTTCCTGAAACTGGAGTCTTCCAGGCAACCGAAAGTAAAAATTTGGTGATCCTATCTTGCACCGTATTTGACTGATCCACCCGTGCGACGGACGGACAGACAGACGGACGGACGGACAAACAGAATTGCGACGGCTAAGACGCGCCGAAAGCAGCAGCTGCTTTCGCGCGTAAAAATAAACTCCCTAGACATTATACAATAAAATGTCAAATGTAAACGAACTTGAATAAAATTTCGTACACTTACTTCCCAATAAATTGCTGAAACGACCACTAAAGTCGTTAAAAATATTATTTTAGTGGAGTGCTGTTAAATATCAATAACAGAATATCTCAAATTCGTTCAGATCTGATATTTTTATTATACATTTTCTAGGAATTTGCTTTTTCCGGACACCGAGTATATAATTAATCGTTGCAATGCAGGTGTAATGGGTCTGGATAATTTCGAGTTCGCGTCGTCGGCGTACGACCGCTGGTTGCACTACAATCCGACAGGCAGATAGTCTTCTCACACTCGCACATCTATCGACGCTGTCGTTCCAGCCGTTGAACCCACAACCAGAAGAATTCGTATCTTGGACGCGGACAGCAACCGAAAACTGCTTCAGCGCCTGCTCAATGCCGGATGAACTCAACTCAGCCTTCACTCCCGCCGGGAAAAGTCTAATATTGTGTAGGATTGGAAGCTGCGCAACATCTACCTGCGCGACTTTTCATTTGGCGTTTTTGTGGTTCACGTGTAGACCTATAGGCCCTACGTCTTTGTTCGTCGTTGGTGATTTCTATTTTTTACCCAAACATGTTAATAGGACAAAAGCTACACATATGCGTAAAGAGATGAAATAGGGAAAACGAAATAAATCACCTGCCTGCACAATTGATCAAAATAGGCCTATACGCCCGCACGGCAAAATTTTACGCGATTAAGTTAACCGCAATTTACTTCGCATTAGCCTAACTATGCCTAGGATACTGGTTCTGAACATTTTCTATGAAAATGTTCCATTTCTTTATGTTATGTAGCAGTCGGTCACAGAGCTTGGCAAAGTTCCTTTAGTGGATTCCTTTTTGTCGATTTTCTCGTTCTTGTTGCTGTTAAATACTTCACCGGAATTCGCTAGCCGACACCACTGTTCGGAGATACACACTCGTATAGGCCTAATTCTGTTCCATTCAGAGCAGCTAAAGATTTGGATACATTAATAACGGGTTGATAAATCCACACCACTGCGTTTTTGGTTTTTGGGGCAGGAAGTTGCAATTTTCAAATAGCTCAAAGTTGCAATTTTATCCCCTATTTTCTCAAAATTGGGGGGGGGGGAGTTCAACATCAAATGTTGCATTTCTTGGCTTTAATTTTCCAACAAGAATACAGTTTTTCGACAAATTTCCGACAGCGCGAAATTCAGGAGGGGCGACAACGCCACAGATTTCATGCGTGCAATCAAGTGTGACCAAACGAACGGCAGTGTAGGCTACACGACCGGCCGTCAATCGACGAGCGTGGAATAGGTGTCGGTTAAAAGTAAAACATTTTTCCATCTTAAAGTAGGGGCCTACATTATGGACGTCACAGCTACGGTGCTTATAGTACGAACAAATGTTTTAAAACGCCCTTCAACTTATGGCTTACGTTATTTGCTTGCATATAAATTCGATCTACATGAGCTAATTGACCAAACACCAAAAAAAATTCTAAACAGAAACGTTAAAAAATTGTTTGAGCTTGCACATTCGTACGTTTTTTCTTGCCAATACATCTTTTTATTGAATTTTACACCGGTTTTAAAAAATCATATTTGGCAATTAAGTTCTCTCGAAGTTCCATTAGTTGGGAGCTAGGCGCTGTAGAAATTAGCAACACAAATAGAATTATTGCAGTCGTTAGTGTAATTAATTAAAAGTTGTGCTATACTCCAGTCACAAGTTCCGTGTCTTGTATGTGGTGAAAGTACAGCAGCTTATCACTTGCAGGGTTGGAGGGTCGAAGTGCTGACGCCAGACGGTATAAGTACTGTAACTTAAACACGTCGCTATCTGCAGAGACCCGTCTGATGTAATTAACTCGACAGACACACGGTAGTCTACAAGCAATAAAGTGCAGTTAACTCTTAAGTCCAGTTGTGCAACGTTACAGTGCAGTCAGGAGCGTCTACGCCATAAAATCTGGAGCATTTGCGCCAAGGAAAAAGTAAGCGGGAGTTGAAAAATTAAAGGGGGGGAGTTGACATTCATGACATACTGCACTTCGGCTTGTAAGACGCTGTTCTCATGATTTACGATATCTTGCAAGCAGAAGTGTTCTATGACGCTTAGAATGCACCGAATTCGTTTCACGCCGGAATTCCGCCCCCGACCAGGCTGAGGAGCTCGCAACGCTCCCTCAGACCTTTAGTCGGCTGGAAAAGGAAAATATTTCTTCCCTATTGCCCAACCCATCGACGCCTACTGCGCCTCGTTTTCAGTGCCTACGGTGCCTCATTTTGAGATAGGGGGAAAGTTGGGAAACTTGCTTTAAGAACATCCGGGATAGACGCCCCTGAGTGCAGCCCGTATTGCATGATATCGTAGCGATCGGGGTAGTATGAGTCTATGTAAGTTGGTATTGTGAAAAAACGCTCAGCCTAATACGATATTTGGGTTAAGCTGTAACAGCACAAATTGGGCCAGAGCCTACAAGAGTGTATAGCTGTTTCCCCCACTCATGAAAAGCTGACGCCACCGCTGTTCTAGACTGAATAAACTTGATTGCCGTAACACGCTCTGACGTAACTTCACCACGCCATTGAGTACGTGCTGTTCCAAAATAAAAACGCTTTATTGCTAATTAGCTGTTGCAGTAAAAATGAAGCAAATGCACAGCAAATTCTTCTTCTTTTCCAATAATGCACATATCCTCTTGTGAGTAATTGCTATGTACTTACCTACCTTCTTTTTTTACTGCAACATATAAGAAAATTAAAGCCTTTAAAATACAATACCTTGAATTAGCCAGGCCTGCATTAGGCTACTAAAGCAACACGCAATTATATATCGTAGTTGTAGTTATATCAGAGCGTTATGAGGCGTGGTATTCATACGTACAGGCCTGCGTGATCAGTCGATAAACCGTAAACGGATTATATAAACGAGGCGGATGCTATAGACTGTGGTTCAGTGCTTTCGCTAATAACCAAACTGTCCGCCTTTACTAACTAACGTAGTGTAGCTAATTACGCCATTAGCTAGTTTAGTTTTCAACTCAGTAATGGCGTCAGATTTTTTTGCACTAGGAAGCACATTTAACTGCACTATAAAAAAGCGCGTGTAGGCCTAAGCTCGAAACAGTCGATATAGCTAATATATTTCAATGCACATGTTACACTGGACATCATTCTAAGTAATCCAGTGCTGAGTCTAAACCCAGTGGGTCAGAGTCCGAGTCCTGGAATTAGGAACTTGACGGTACTTGTCCGTTAATTCATCCACACCCGAATTATTCTTCTTAAGGCTAACGCTAACACTAACCCTAACCTTGACCCTAACTTTAACCCTACCCTTAGGCTTAACTCTAGCAGTTAATTCGGGTGCGGGTGAATTAACAGACAAGTACCGACTTGACTCCGACTTGAGTGCAATAGGCTACAAGGCCGAACGCTGTAAGTACATCGCTGGGTGATGTTTACTCAGCCACCTCCCCTTTCGTATAGGCGACAGCTGGGAACTAAACCAAATTGAACTGAACTGCGCTATTCGGCGAGCTTTTTACAGCTGATGTTCCTGTCACGGCGGACTAGAAATGCAACAAGGTCACTGCATGTAGCGACTGGCAAGGTCGTTGGCCAAACATCGACATTACGACACGCACACACAGAGACAGAGGGAAAGGGAAAGACGGACAGATAGACAGACATCTGCCGGCGCCTTTGAACAGTTGCAGGTGTTCGGGCCAATTTGTGCAACGCACGTCGACAGACACTTAGAATTTCACTCCACAGCAGTTTGTGACGAGTTTCAACATTTTTGCGCCAAAATAAGGGGCGTCGATTCTATAGGGTTTATTAACATGCATCTTAGAATAACAGCTAGACGAAAGTCATGCATATTTTTTTCAAAAATTAATAGGAAAAATATTATTTTAATTTGTGAATAAAGCAATATTGACACAAACTGTCATAACTTTCGATCGGCTGAAAGCATAATTATAGCCTAAGAAATGCGTATAAAAATTACATCCAAAATTGCTTGCTTTAAGTCAACTTATCCTCAACGATATTTCTCAAGGGGTCGGCACACGCACATGTAAGTAAGCAAGCAAGTGAGTAAAACGCAAATTTAGCTCCGTGTAGAAAAGAATGTGACTTCGGGCCAAACCTATGCTTAAACACTGTGCTTGATCTTGACTTTGATTCAGTCCGCATCCACGTGGACACACGGGTAGCACTCCGACGCCATCCGTGTCGGTCACGTCAAGACCTGCCACTTCTGCTTTCTCCAAGCTAAACCCAATTTTGGTCTATGCCATTCATAGCTGTGTTCTATGTTTAAAGCAAAACTATATTTATTAAATTAAAATGATTTTAATTTACTAAATCCTCCTCTCCCGGAATTTGCTTAGTCGGTTTTTCAGCTATACTTAAGACTGTTTTTTTCGAGAATTTGTCGAGTCTGCATTTAAAATTGTTTGTAAACCCTGTTAAATTAAAATTTTGGCGATATTCTGCAGAAGAAGCTTCCACGAAAATCAATATACACGAGCAGTCCGCAAATCGTGGAATTGCGGCATGCGGTGGATCTGAGTTTATCAGTAGTCACACCTCAGGCATCACCTGGACGCGCTAGCATCTTCCACTTTAGCGGCTGCAGCCGCCAGCACGATTTACACTAACGGAAACTTGAACGAGAGGAAAAGAAGAATAACGTATGAAACTAAACTGAGAATGAGACGAGAATCAGTTGCAACCTGCATGGGTCTGACTGCAGTGCAGTGACAACATTACTGACCCCGCGGCCCCCACATTACGAGAGAAGGAGAAGCGTAGGAATCCAAAATTATTGCGTTAATGTTTTTCTCTTCGAAGATATTAATGCAATGGCATTTACGGGTTATTCAACAAGTACGTCACGCACAGAGGCAGATGGAGGTTGGTTGTTTGTCGCGTAGGCCTACCTCACGAGCATTTTTCAGCGCCATCCACTACGGCTTGCTTATATGTTTATCAGATTTATTGCGGTTTCATGTGTACTTCTGCCGGTTATGCTCTATGGTTTTCCCTGCTGTGCTGCGCAGATGCGGACAGCCGACAGACGCGCGGACGATGGACAGAGTCGCAGACAGAGAGCCACAGACACGCTGCCTGAACTTAGGAGCCGCTATATAGCTTGGCGATGGCAAGCCAGTATTTATAAATAGGCTAGCTCTGTTCCGTGCTGTATCATGCATGAACCGAAACTAAAAGTGAAGTCTGAAATGAACGTGAATTTCTGAAAGAGCCAAGTTAGTTAAAAGGCACTGCGCCGCCGCAGTCGGCTAACGCACGGCGCTATCGATCAACGCGGCGCGCTGACGGGCCAGCCTCACGCGCGCTGATGGGGAGACATGAAGGGGGGGCACTAGAGGGAGGCAGAACGAGGCCCCTTCCCCGGGGAGAGTCGACTACACAACAGCCTGCCTTGCAGCTGCAGCAGCAACAGCAGCAGTTGCGAGATTGTCTAGACCAGCAGCGCAGCAGCGCCAACATCGCAGCATAACGACCGAGTAGCGATAGAGTGAATGTGTGCGCGTGTGAAAATCTCGGAACCTCGATTTACTACTACCGCTACTGACGCTACCGTTGCTGCTTCAATTCGCCGATTTTCACCGGACTTCGCACTGGTACTTTTTTTCATAACTTGTGGCATGCAGTCGTACGTGCGTCATATAGCAGCAAACGACGATGTAGGCCTATTCTATGCGATCTGATCTGATTGCAGTCTGAGTAGGTTAGACCACTGTCTGAAGTGGTATAAGTTCACATTGCGTACTCGCTTATCCATTCCAGACTGTGATCTAACCTGTACGTAGTTCGGAGCACAATCTACAAACTCTAGGAGTCTATATTTGCTGTCGGCTGCTTCAGGGTGGATGTTGACAGAATAGCCTCTACCTGACCTCTGCAGTTGCATGCCCATGGCTGAGTGAAGTTCGTCGCCGTTGCCGTTGCCTACTGATACGTACGTAACTACAGGGTGGTCCAAAAAACGGCACAGAGTTAATGACACCATAATTTTGCAACCGTACGTCAGAGTTATGTGGTTTTCAGCAAAATGTTCCGAAAGAATTTTTTACGTGACTAAAATCAGTATTCGAATACAGCAGTTATTGCCGCTGGCAGTTAAACTATGCAAAAAAAACAGTAGGCCTATTACCCTCGACACCGCTGTCCATAAAAACATGCCACTTTTATTTTTTAATAGCTCCGTGAAACATTGGCCGATTTTAATAATTTTTGGCACGCGAAAGAAACTTGACGCCAATGTTTGTAGTTTTGGCCACCTCGCCCTAAGGTTATCGCTACACTACCTTGTGAAATGCAGAAGTCGAAGTCTGACCATTGACAACAATGAATTCATACTGGGTACTGCATGCGTCAGCTCAGAAAATTACTGAGACCACAAAATCATTGAAAATTTGTTACTTCATCTTTATTTTAAAGTTGTAAGTCGACAAACTGAAAGACTGAAATGATACATCAACAGCGAGTCCGCCGCTTGAGTCATGCAATAATTGTTGAACGTGCTGTTGGCAAGTGTGTTAATTAAAACGTCTACCGCTTGCATTTGTGCTGCAGGAGGACATTTTGAGCATATGCTGAAATGAAGATGATGTGGTGTGGCATGTGTGACTTTTTGAGTGATAGTAATTGCCAATTGCGTTTGTCGCTATTCAGGTAATTTCTGAGCCGATGCATATACTACCTGGTAGGAATTCATTGTTGTCAATGGCCAAACTGCGACTTCTGCATTTCACAAGCCCGCACAGCGACAACATTAAGATGAGGTGGCCAAAACTACAAACATTTGTGTCAAGTTTCTTCCTAATGTCGCATGCCAAAAATTATTGAAATCGGCTAATGTTTCACGGATCTATTGAAAAAAATAAAAGTAGCACATTTTTATTGACCACTTGTCGAGGGTAATACTGTTTTTGCATAGTTCAATTGCCAGCTGCAATAACAAAGAATATTTAACTTCTGCATTTAAACACTGACTGTAGTTATGTAAAAAGTTATGTAAAGATTTTCTTTCAGAACATTTTGCTGAAAACCGCATGACTTTGTGATGTACGGTTGCAAAATTATGGTGTCATAAACTTTGTGCCGTTTTTGGACCACCCTGTATATCTGCCTCTGTGTAGGCTTATGTGGTCTTCTTCAGTGTCTTGTGTAAGCAGAAACTCAACTCGCTTCGATTTTTAGCTAACCGTACTTAAGTAACGGTCGAGCTATTGGCATGAGTTGTCGTCCGTCTGTCACGGATGTATTGTGGCTGAACAGTAAGTTGTAGGGGGTCGGCGATGGTACCCTGGAATAGGGCGCTGACGATTGATGACTTCTTATAGGCTGTCAATAGTAACCATGTCTCCATCTCCAGCGGTTTAACCGCAATTTTTAGCGGAAAGTTTTAAGCTATAAGTTGCCAGATCTCGGAAACGGTGAGAGATAGGGCCAAGGTTACTATTAATCACTAATAGAAAGTAGCATACGCCCTTTCAGATGAGATGAAAATCATCGACCTTGAATGGCCTTCAAGGTCATTGACAACCACCCAGCACGGTCGGTTATTTTAGCGACAGCTGAACTTTTTGTTGTGGATTCGTTTCAGCAAGTTTTTAACAAGTAAGTAGCGGAGCTCAAGCCATATATAGTCAGGAGCGTGAGCACAGGGTGGACTGGGTGGGTGGACACTTTTGCCACAGGTAGTTCCTGATTTAGATGCAAATCCGGTGAGTTTTTAGTAGGAGAGGAAAGTGGGAAAAGCGGTTGATCAGGCTCAAAGTGTGCCAAATTCGGAGAATGGAGCAAATCTGCTGCTTTCGTTGGGTATTTCAAAGCTAGGCCTAGGTTTATTCGAGATTTTTTGACCTGGCGACGCCCCTGTATATAGTTAAATGCGTTGGCGGGTTATGACTGATCATAAGATGGATCGTTGGATCGCATGTCATTGCTAGTAGTACAACACTGTACTTGCTGTTCGTAAGGACGCCCGAGGCATTGCAAGGTGTGTCCACTAGCTGTAGGCCTACGTGTTCTGGCGACCCGGCGGAAACGTGGGAAAACAAGAGTCTGTTGTGTGGTTGATTGGGGCGGTGGTACGTCTGCTCGCTGCACTGCAGATCCAACTTAGCATGAACATACAGTAGAATGCCGCTGTGTTTCCAGTGACTGATGCTTAGCTCATCGGCTGTCATTTTGGTCAAGAGACTGAGGCGGGGAGGAGGACGGAGGACTCTGACTTGGTTATGTACCGGGATGTGTTTGAGGCCAGCATTTTCAAGGTCAAGGCCACGATTTTCGTCCTCGAGCTGTCCTTGAAGTTGAGGCCAATCCCCGCAGATCCCATTTCTGGCTGTAGGCCTATAGAAAGATGGTTCTGATAGAGCCTTGCAAAGTTGCATGCAAGCCTTCGGGAGGCCCATATCGTAGTTAAAGGTAGACCTAAAGGTTAAAAATTGAAATGTGTGTATTTAGCTTTTTATGGGAAACTCATCGCAAAGCTACGGAGCGTCACCTGCCATGTGGGATCACACAGTGAAACCGTTTGTGTCGGTTGCTCGCCATAACCCCAGCCAGGCACGCTGGTATCGACGTACCTACCCCAAAGGGGTGGAGGGCTGAGTTGACCTTGGTGTTGGTTATATACCGAGATGGTTTACGTGTCCGCAGACAATCACCCGTCCAAGTGGTAGCCACCAGTTGAGTGGGAAACGAACCCAGACTTTTTGATTTTATGTCTAGCGTCCAAACCGTAAAGACGTTTATACACGGGGCACTTAGTAAAACCGGCTTATATCAAGTGGCATGTGGTAGATATTTTAGCAAATTTTGCTGCCGGTTGAGACATCCATATCGATGCTTCGTCGTTGAAGTGTTATTTATAGTTAGCGCTGGCAAATGTTGGTGATTACGCCACTACACTGCAGGGCGCTGTTCAGTTCAGCACCAGCAATCTCTGATATAGCGTCCATCGCACCGCGCGGTAGGTCTATACATTGAGCCTCTATTATAGCAATCCAAATAGACTGCATAATACATTATTATGCCAATAGCAGCCGCTGTCCGGTAGAGCTGTGTGGGATATAATTCCATGCGTTTTCGAAGGGGCCTATATAAAAATTCGAAATAGTTCGAATGCAAATATCGCGCAATTTCGCATATGCTATTTGCGGAGTTGTAGGCCTAACCGTGCAAAAGTCGCCGCTATGTTTGTCGATTTGATTATACAACCGAAAATTGTCTTGACTAGCAGTAGTAATAATTACGTACATGTATGTGCTGGTTTTATATTTTGATGATGCGCAGTAAGTGTGAACGTCACAAATTAATTCTGATCGCCGCCAAAATTTAATAGCTCCCTCGTCCCCTCTATGAAATTTCAATCAATCATGCACCCTATTCATGACTTTTATCAGTTCGTAATTTTTGAGTAGTCTATGCTGATGATGTCGACTGACCCAACACATAACCTTATCCTTCGCTTTACTTACGCCGCCCTTTTCATTAGGGCACATAACGTACGTGTCTTGTCCATCCTTCCGTCCGTCTGTCTGTTCGTCCCATACGCCCGCACAGTCTCCTAACTCGAAAACGAAACGCACAGAAAATCCAAAATTGGCGTCAACGTTCCTCAGGGCCGCAGTAGTCACCGGTGTGTAAATTTTCATTTTAAAGGGTCAAAGGTCAGTGGGACTGCCGCGTAATATGGCGGCACTGGGCCGTCGCATGTTTTCAGTTCAGTGCAGCTCTAGCCATCTGCAGTGCTATGTCTGCTATGGGGCGGCAGTGACGTTCACGTTTGCCATAGCACTACTAATCATGATTCGATTGTCCAGTCAGTTTATAGTCCAGTCACTGTTCGTACATGCAACAGCTGCCTATTGTCTGTAGGTCACAGTATTCAGCGTACAGTGTGTAGGCCTAGGCTAGTATAGATTGCCTGGAGTCTTGTGCCTGTGTGTGTGTATACATTCTGCATTCTAGTCTGCATTCTGTCTGTTTCGCGGACGCCTGTCAATCGAGCCGTCTAGAGTCTAGACTCTATGCACATTGCGCATGCCGCCGGTTACTGCGTACAGCATCAAAGGCGCGGACGGACGGTAGGCCTAGTCTCTATAGTGTTTCGCCAGATACATCGGTGCCGACTTTTGCCCAGCGAATGCTGAATGTGCATATTTACGGCGGCGAGACTGAGGCCACCATGAAACAAACACCGCCAACAACGCCATTCTGAACAATGTGCTTAGTAATGCATTACAGTAGGCACCGTCTAACAGCCTCGGTGACTGCGTGACTGCGCGCACGTACGCGTCGATCAATAACCAATGGGCTCGCCCTGCTTGCCCATTGGTCAGTTTGTCAGTTCAGTCCAGTTCAGTTACGTCGCTCTGTACGCGTCTTTACAGTTGCATAATACATTGTAAACCGTGCTGAAACCATATGGTAGCTGTGCCAATAGCTAGTACCCGGTTTACACGATCAAGCTGGCTATATGTTAGCTGGACGAGCCAGCTCGATGTTTGCTCGATCGTGTAAACGGGGTATAAGGCAACTCCGGTTGATTGATTAGTCGATTGAATGATTATCTGATTTAGGTTTCGACATACCGCCGACCAGTTCACAGGGAAGCGACACGGGAAACAGTTACAGGGCAACGTCACTGTGACGTCACGCGGTCAGCAAAGATGGCAGCGAGTCGACATCCGGTGCAGCTGACGTCCACGGCGACGGTTCCAATGCGTCAGGACTCGCAGAGTTTCGAGGAACGACAGAAGATGATCTGGGACGAAATGCACGAACGCATGGAACGCCGACGACGAGAGTGGGACGAAGAGGTTTTTACTTTTCTTAATTTATTTTATTGTATTTATTTATTTCATTTATCAACCAGCATAGAAATACAAGAGTGATACAGTGACATGGAAGTAGAAAATGTAATATAAAACACACTGGCCGAGTGGTCAACACAGAGATAAAACCGCTTATGTGAGACCATGCTAGCATGCCGCCGGTTACTGCGTACACTATCATAAACCAGATCCATGATACATTTGTTCTAAATAATTCGACCAATTTTGGGTCAGTATCAACAAATTATCGTGCAAAGAATTGTCATGTAGTCCGCACTGAACAGCATTTGTTACTTCTTTAAAATGTTAAGCACAGAGTATCAGCTGAGGTTTTCCTGTAGCACTCACAGTGGAGGCAACTTCGCGGTAATACTCCAACAAATTAAGCAACAACGTCAATGACGAAATTTTTACTCCTCGCGCGCTACATTCCTAACGTAGCGAAGAGGAATATATCAGATCAGTGTAATATTGAGGACCGATCGACCGACGACCGACCAACGACCAACGACCGACCTCTGTTCCTGGAAGAGCCTTCCTAGAAGAACTTCAAACGGCCATATCTCCATAACGGTGCTAGATAGACGCATGGTCAATATGGACAAGACCATGCGTCTATGTAGCACCGTTATGGAGGTATGGCGCTTCAAAGATAATGGGGTCACGAGTTTGACCTTTTGGGGTCACATGACGTGGTGACGTCAGTTGCTGTCAGTTGTTAATGTCTTTCATTTCAGTTTAGGCCTATTTTTTCTGTCGTTTTGAACAGGCCCTCACCCTGAAGTCTACTGATTAAGACTGTTGTGGCCAGGTATCGCGGCTGCGCAATGACTTTTTCCGGTTGAAGCCTGCGGACGATGGGCGTGCATCTAGTGGCGGTGAAAACCTGCTGGAAAAGATGGATCTCAGCAACATGTTTTACGACAGCTCGCAAGGTGGCGCTGGCGGCAAGATGTTCCGACTCAGCTTTGACGTGAGCCAGTTCAGACCGGAGGAGATCAGCATCACAACGCACGACCAGCGACTGGTCGTTCACGCCAAGCACGAAGGCAAAAGTACGTTTGGTTTTCGACTTATACCGCGTTTACACGATCGAGCAAACATCGAGCAAAAGTCGAACAGATGTATTCAAAATACACGTGCTGATTGCTTGACGTTTGCTTGACGTCTGCTCGATGTTTGCTAGCATTCATCCAGCTACCTCGACGAGCTATGGTAATTAGCATGCTAATTAGGAGGGCGAGCGGGTTATAATTGGAAGGCCTATAAAACACATGATCAGCTGTGGGCTAAGCCTAGGCCTGTATTTGAGCCAGGGGGGTGGGGTTCCATCAGGCCTGCTCGACGTTTGCTCGATGTTTGCTCGATCGTGTAAACGAGGTATTAGATTAATTATGTGACCTACTTATTTCTCCTGTCTCTCACTATAATGCCTGGAATGTTATAAATGCCCAGAAACTCACTCCATTCAAACGTGACGACTAACAGCGTCTCGCGTTTATCTATACAAACGCGAGACGCTATCAGTCGTCACGCTTGCGCCCTGGTGGAACACGCCGTTGATCACGGCCATGCATTAAGTACGTTTCTAGCACGATCTACAGTGTATTATGCCTCGCTACACTCGCGTAATGCCGTGTGGACTATTTTGAAACATGTAAGTGAAATGCGACATGCGATTCCGCTGTTTGTCAAATTACTCTGGTACTTAATTGTTTTGTTTTGAGATAGCAGCCCGTTCACAACAGAGGGACAGCCAGCCGGACTATATGACATCTGCATTAAAGTTGAGTAAAAAAGATTACATGAGGTCAGAGTCTTTTGACATTAGGCGGCGGATCATGCTTGGAGAGGTTGAGGCTCAGGCGCTGACTGCAAGCCAGGACTCGGTCCTTAGAGCATCACACAATCGATCTCTGCTGTGTTTAGTGTTGTTTTCTTTTCTTTCTATTTCTTTTATTGTCCATTGTTGCATAGCTATCGGCCTATGTCTGAAATAAGTTTTTGATTGGTTTGGTTTGGTTTGATCTGATGGATTGATTCAGGCGGTGATAAATCAGTCAGTCGCGAATTCAGTCGCCAGGTGGACATCCCGCCCAACGTCGACCCACAGGCGCTACGCAGCACGCTCAGCAACGACGGCATACTACAGGTTAGTCCCCGGAACCGCTAGGAACCGGCCGGTTATGCCCCGTTTACACGATCGAGCAAACGTCGAGCAAACATCGAACAAACATCAAGCAGGCCTAATGGTACCCCGCCCCTGGCTCAAATGTAGGCCTAGGTTTATTCCACAGCTGATCACGTGTTATATAGGTCTTCCAATCACAATCCGCCGGCTCTTTTAATTAGCATGCTAATTACCATAGCTCGTCGAGCTAGCTGGATGAATGCTAGGAAACATCGAGCAGACGTCGAGCAGTTAGCACGTGTATTTTGAATACATTTGCTCGATGTTTGCTCGATCGTGTAAACGGGGTATTAGATGTTAAGCCATAAGGCGCATACAGAGCAACCTAACTGAACTGAACTGAACTGAACTGACATGGTTTAGTTTTTGACGAACTGACCAACGGGCAAGCAGTAATGCATTACTGTAGGCACCGTCTAACGGGCGTCGGTGGCTTACCAATCATGACGAATGGGCTTGCTCTCCTCTGCTTGTTTATTTACGTGCTAACAATAATCTAGCAGTTTGCCTCTCAGTTTTTCTGCGCATTTGAAACACATATGTCGTCATCGTAATTACAACATATGTAACTATTAAACGCAGTCTGGCGTTGATTGTATACATAGATGTAAAAAACATTTTTTATGTTTTTTTATAAAAGTTTTAAAACATGTTTTTATGTTTTTTCTTATTTGTTATGTTTTTTATTTTGTTAGGTTTTTAAAAATTTTTTATGTTTGAAATATCTTTTAACGTTTTGTGCTTTTTAATGTCGTGTTTTTGTTCTTGTCAAAACATAAACGTACAAAATTACAAATATGATTAATTTTTCATGGGCAAATTATCTGTACATTCAGTACATTCCGGTTTTTAGTCTTTACAGATGGTAGGTTTTTGTTTTTAATTATCCGAGTTAGATATTCTTTGCGTGTATAATGGCAAAAACAGTAGCGATTGGAGACATTTGCAGTTAAGTGTTTTTAGGCATGTTTTTATAATGTTTTTTCATAGAAGTGAAAAAACGTGTTTTTTATGTATTTTATTTGCAAACTAGAAATACGTTCTGTGGAACGAAATATGTGTCCCACGCTATGTAGGCTAGCAGCTGCGTTTCAGCGTTTGACGCTTTCGTGAGCCTGCAGCCAATTTTGTCTTTGAATAAAAACGGTTGGTTGCCATGACAACAGGGGTCTTCAGGGGAGAAATTTACATGACACCATTGCATAGCCCGGGCCCAAAAATAGGGGGTAGGTGCTAACAGCGTGCAATTGTCTTTCACGGGGGCTGAGTTGTAGTCAATTTTGTCCTAAAATTTGTTGCCATGGCAACAGGGGTCGGCAGGAGAGAAATTTAAATGACACCATCGGATAGCCTAGGCCCAAAAATAGGGGGTAGATGCAAACAGCGCAAAATTATCTTTTACGGGGACCGAGTTATACCGCTTTGAACTCTCCATAGGCCGTAATGCAATTTTTTAAATTGTGGTAAAATAGGGAAAGGAGTTATCAGATTTTTATCCCACACAAACTCGATCTTACTTTTCGGTCCCCGAATCACTGTTCAAAATTTCATCAAAGTCGAAGCAAAATTATGGCCGTAGGAGTGTTTACAGACAGACTGACAGAATGACAGACAGAAACAAGTGATTTTATAATCTGTCCCTTGCTACGCTAGAGCAATGGGACAATGTTTTTAACATCTATGGTTGTATGTAGGTGGAAGCGCCGGTATCCAGTCCAGCGTATGATCGGATCCGTGACTCGGCTGCAGGCTCTATGTCTCCCGGGCCGTCTACATCAGTAGGAGGCAGCGCCACTTCACCTCGTCTTTACTCGCCATCTCCGGCCGCATTGACAGCCAACGTCAGCAGCCCACACTCTCCCACCCCACCCGCGTCACAGGTCGCTCTGCAACTAGAGATGCATGGGAATCGGCGTACCCACAATTTTAAGTTCGGGTTCTGTTCGGTTCGGTTCGGTTCGGGTTCGCTTGGTGTTACAGTTCGCGTTCGGTTCGGTCAGTTTTTTTGTCTAAAACATTTTCTGTTAAAAGTGCAAAATTCTGGTTTGAAAATTCCTATTTTGCGTACATTTATTTGCAAAACTAAAATTTTAAACACCCATAATTTCTTATCTTGCAGAATTATAGCTGTGCATCAGAATTATGTCACAAATTTGCATTGTTTGATGAAAAATTGTAGAAACCGAACTCTGGACTGAAGCCATGTGATGAGTTCGGGTTTGGTTCGGTTCGTTTTAGTGAAAAACAGGGTTCGAGTTCGGTGCGTTTGGTTTGGGTTCGGTTCCATTCCCATCTCTTTGTCTACAACTCGTGACAGGCCTGGGCCAGGGAGGGGTGCAATTGTCTCCCCCACTCCTCCACCCTTCCTCCCCCAAAAAATACTTTGTCGGAAAATTATCTTTTTATTGATTTTTTTAAATACAAAAAGTTGGGGCTGAGAATTCCAGTTTGGCGAGAATTTAGGGGAAAATAAAATTTTGAGCACTTATAACTTTCTTCGTCGGAATTTGCAGTTATCAGTCAGAAATTTCTACCGCCTGACTCCATACTTTCTTAAGCCACGACACTGCTGCTGCTTTCCACTACAAACCCTAACCGCAAAAATCCCTTGCGCCAAAAGCTTAAGTTGATATACCGATCAGATTTGTTTTTCTAACCACGTTTCATCAGTATTGTATTTTGTAGTATGGGTGAGGAGTTTGTTGGCGATTGTTTCATGTGCATTTTTATTCCAATAATTTCTTCAATGGACGACTGCACTTATAGCTTTGTCACTTTTTGAAAATTCTGGCTGAATAATTTGCTCATTTTTTCACACCTTTGATTACGTGAACGTGAAGTTTCAAACAGTTCAAAATGTTGATTTTTGTTTGCTTTTGAGGCCTACTATTTTTAGCGTGCTGATTAAACCGTTTTTCTAAATTGCTCAATAAGTCTTTTTGATGTTTTTTAACGTTTTTTACTAAGGCCACTGCAGTGTAAGTGCTTTTCGTTGTAAAGGGTTGTAACCTTGTAAAGCGCTGCTGGCCACGAGTTTCTACGGAGAGCAATAGCAAGTGTCGGACCTATTTTTACTTTTTTTACTGATTGATCAGTTGACTGCAATGAACGAAAATATATCACTATTTATTGGCTGACTGATTGGCAGGTGTTCCGCATAGCTGTTGATATCGGTGCTGAGTTTGAGCCGGGCGACCTGACGGTGAAGACGGTCGATCGCAAGCTGGTGGTGCACGCCAGACACGAGGAGAAAGCTCCCGGGCGTACCAGTTGCCGCGAGTTCAACCGAGAGTTCGACCTCCCGGACGCCGTCGATCCGCAGTCCGTCACCGCTAGCATGGAGCCCGGCGGCCGCCTTGTGGTAGAGGCACCCCTGGCCCACGGAGTTAACCTTTGATTAGCCCCACGTACGGATATAACACCCCCACGACAGACACCCTTACGATCATTGGCTTCTATCCTTATACACCTGGTGGGCGCAGCTTGCGTCCAGTAAAAATAGGGGAGAAGTTTTGTTAAAGGTGTAAATCAAACCCTTCCCTCTATTTTTCACTGAGCAATCTGCACCCTTAACCAGTCTTCCCCTCTAGAGAGGGGAAAAGCTCGAGGGGAGGGGTGGGAAACTTGAGTTTGAAAGTATGGGGGGAAGTTGCGCCAGATTTTGATTCCAGATTTGGGGGATAGAAGCCACTGCGTACAATATCGCTTCAGCGACAAACAGCTCCTCAACAGAACCATTTTCAAAGCGTCAGCGTTTGCATGGAACCCGGGAGACCTTTGGTGATTGAAGCACCCCTAATACACGGGGTTAACCTTTGACGAGCCCTGCATGTGTACGGCATAACACCCCCACGACAGACACCCTTACGATAGACATCCATACGATCGACATGTCTACGACAATAGCCCCTCGGATGTCATGGAGCCGGGGGACGTTTGGTTGTAGAGGCATCTCTGCCACACGGGGTTAACCTTTGACTAGCCCATACTTCACTTGATCAGATTTGTTGTAACAACCAGTGCAACAAATCCGCAACTTTTTGACCTTTTAAGCTGAAAATTGGCAGTCCAGTTAGTTAATTCCATCCTGGAAAACGTTCACACCGATTTTCGTTTTTCTACGCCTTTTCTTTTTCAAGGAACGCGTACGGAACAGACGGACAGACGGACGAACGGACGGACAGACGGACGCGCAATAGGCGTAAAATACAGCCACTTCGTGTTGGCCGCCGGGTCTAATCTTTAACATTATCATTATCATAATCATCATCGTCATCAATGTTTTCTAGTTATTGAATGCGATTTTGAATTTCGCTGTTGGCATATAATCAAACCCATATAACACAATGGACACTTGACGTAACCGACTTGACAGACAACGCTATTGATGGACGTTGTTATTGACGCCAGTGCCACACGAGTATAATATTAAACGAACGAACACTCACTGACTTGTAAATATGTTGAGTACAATTGCTTTACTTTGATTGATGACCGAATTCGTTCATGCGATGCCAAAGTTGTATCATTTGTGGCTAGCCAGTCTTAGAATGTTTTTTTTCTGTCAGTTATAACGGTTAGTCGACTCGTCTATCTCGCGTTTCGTATCTGAGCTGAGTTATCTTGACTTCTGTTCTGATTATTTGCAACCGAGTTTCATTCTTCCATTTTAGGCTTAGCCTCCCTTTCGTTTCCCATTTATTTTCACAATCAGCTAAGCCAAAAACGTGTTTTTCTTCACGAATATTTTGGCTGGTTTTACACCTTTAGTCATTTTAGACACGGAAAGCTTTCGATCACGAGGTATTTGTTTTAGCTGTTTTGATTGTTGTTGTTGTTGTTGTCGTTGTTAAGTTGTTGTTGTGTTTGGATTACCGGTAAACTTTAGCCTTGCGCATCGCGCTGCGCTGCGGTCTTTCGCTATCGCTACCGATGTTCCGTCACGTCGTCTGTCTGTCCGTCTGTCACACTCGTCGTGCGTCCAGTTGGACGGAACGATAGACCGTATGCCCCCAAGTGAGTAGAGTCAGCATTCTGTTAGACAACGACCCCGGTCCCTCACAGGATGGTGAAGTTTTGGAGGTCAACACTTCCTTTTCCCCAAAAGTAATACGTTGGCAGCAATGCCGTCTATTGAAGTGCGTACCAGGCGACGTAACTAAACTGAACTGAACTGACATGGTTTAGTTTTTGACGAACTAACCAATGGGCAAACAGCAATGCATTACAGCAGACACCGTTTAACGGCGCCGGTGGCCTACATGATTTCACTCACGTACGCGTCAACCAATGACCAATGGGCTTGCCTTGCTCACCCATTGGGCAGTTCGTCAAAAACTAAACCGTGTCAGTTCAGTTACGTCGCTCTGTGCACACCTTTATGTATACTCCGGCAGTTATTGGTAGGCCTATACTACAGTAGATTTTACTGTCCTGTACGTTCGGTGTGCAATGCAATAGGCATACAGAGTGTGAACTATCGAAGATCGGTAACGTTAAAGATACTGCAGAATGCAATCACGCGATTGTGTATCGTTATACTCCGTTTACGCGATTAAGCCATTATCGAGCAAACATCGAGCAATTAGAGCACACGTCGTGCAGGTGTAGTTTGAATACATTTGCTTGATGTTTGTTCGATCGTGTAAACGGGGTATTAGACAATATTTTCCTATCGCTATTACGGTATATATTGTTACAGTTCGTTGGGTGTATAGTTCGTCGTTCTTTCGCAGTATTATAGTGCGCTGGCGTTTGTCGTTAGTCGAATGCGCGGTAATTTACCTTTGTGGCGTCGATAGGAGCGTATAAACGTGTCTTTTGGGGTCTCCGCCTGTTTTTCCCAAATATCGTGCCTCAGTATTGCTCTATTTTCACTGCCGCGAAGAGGGCTATTAAGTAATGGCCGATCCACACCTACAACGCCGACGCGACTCAATAATTCAACACAACCGCTCTGCCAGGCTAGCAAACAACGCGTTGTTTGTGACGTCACAATGCTAATGACGTCATTGCATTGCCACCCACGGTCACAACAGTTGAGTCGAGTTGCGTCGTATGTGTGAATCGGCCATAGCCAGTGGCGTAACTATTGACCCGCAGTGCGAAGGGTGGGTCTAGAAGGCCCAAAAGCATGATGTTTCGCGCAGCAAAAATAGCTGCATTGAGAGGGCCTACTTTAAGGGAAGGAAGCGTAGTAAAAAAGGAAAAGACAAAAGGAAAGGGGAAAGGAGTGAGGGCAAAAAAGGAGGGGGCATGAAAAAAGAAAAAGAAACGAGAGAGGGCCTTGAATGATTTTCCTGCAGGGGGCCTGAAATTTAAAAATAACGTCACTGGCCATAACCTAACATGGAAAATATGGAGCGCTGCTAGCCCCTGTGATCCCATTTGATATAGGCCTATTACGTGGTGAGTTTGCTAACCGTTCTGCAGTTTATTTGCTGTAAATGTTTGTTGTGCTAAATGAGATAAACGCGTATATTTGTGCTATGATACAGTATCACATGTTGTATGAACATTACATCGTTACTGAAGTGAATTCTGATATTATATATTTGCAGTTTATTTTGCGTGAGTTGCAACAGACGCGCAAAAAAGGTCGTCACGTATAACATAGTAACATAATACACTGAATGTAAACCAATTTTTTTCTTATTAATCTTTAAGTACACGGATGTGAAAATAGCTAATCGAAACCTAAATTTCAAAAACTGTGATTACAGTTACCAGAGTGGTGTATTGCTTTTTTGGGATTCTGTATTGAACTATTTCTAATTTTTTTAAAATATTGTACTACCAAGGAAATTGGCTACTAAGTGATTACCAAAGATGCCATCTCGCGCCGAAAGCGTCGCTACACTACCTAGTGAAATTTAGTTAGCTTTAGAATCACCGAGTTTGTCGTAGCCGGCAGAAATACAATAGGTATAGGGCTTACATTAAAATGTTGTGGGTTTGCTGTAGGCCTTAGATTTTTAATACGCATACGCGCAGCTATTTTAACGTGTACAATTTGTCATAAATGCATTACAAATCAAAACAGATAGAATATACGTCGTATCTCAAAAAGCCAAGCCACTTTTATTATTTTTTGAATAGCTCCGCGAAACATTGGCCGATTTTAATAATTTTTGGCGTGCAACATCGCGAAAAAAAACTCGACGCAAACAGCTATCTAGTTTTGCCCACCTCGCCTTAATACTGTTGCTACGCTACCTTGTAAAATGCACAAGTCGTAGTTTGGCCGTTTACAACAATGAGCTCGTACTGTGTAGCGCATGTGTCGGTTTAATGAGTGCATTAGAGGTTAATTGAACGATTACGGCTATATAAATCACATTTTACTTACTTACTTACTTTTCTCAAAAATGCGGCCTTATTCGGTTACTGCTGGCTCGTTCGAGTCGGACGAATAGTTAACGGACGAGACTATAACAAGCTGCGTTTCGCCGGGATCATCAACATTACAATAAACATCATTATTATCGCCATGGTGACGGCCTGTTGTTATGGCAACGGTGCCGCCAGTCTCCTCAGCAGGCTGGTACTCTGCGGCGTCGGTCGTCGTCGGCGTTTCATCTTTAGCATCATTATTATCATTACAGCAGTCATCATCATCATCATTTCTTTTGATGTGGTGAGTGTCTTGGGGTTCGCTGTATGTCCTAGTGTGCGGACACTCGACGCTATCAGAACTCGATGACGTCACGAACGACGACTGCTGCTGCTGCTGATGATGATGACGATGTTGCAGTTGTTGTTGCCCAGTCATTGACGTACTAGGCCATGACGTCGTTTTCGCCAGAGTCACGGCAGAATCTGTGATCACAGCACACGACCTAAAGACTTAAACCAATCAATCAAGGCATAAAAATTCCTGTTCTTCCGGTTTTCGCTCGTCAATGAAAAAAACCTTGCGTTCAGCGTTCCTAAAACTTATATTGGACCCTCCAAACTATTTGTGGTGCAGTTTTTACGTAGTTTGTTTTCAAAGTTTTACTGAAAAAACGGTTTGGATCTAGTCGGTCATGCTGCAGTATCTAAGTTACTTTTGATAGGCCTACTCTGCAGAAAGTAATGACCAGACCCCCAGTGACTATTATCTGTTTTTGTAATCTAAAATCTAATTAATGTAGTGTCCGTTATCCACGATGATGCATGACTCGAGACGTTTTCGGTGACGTTTTGAGTCGTTTCCATTTAATGGTCTGTGACGTCATAAATTACAATGACGCCATATCTGCAGCAGACTCATAAGAGTCAGTAGAAATGCACGTTTCATTGATATATAGATTGTGAAAAAATTGTAGTCCAATATGTTCGGGCTGAAAACCTATTGACCGCCCCTCGTATAACTGTGATTAAACTGTTATGTATGCTTCCAGCTATTCCAAGGAAGTATGTACTTGTAGTTGAGCGGAGATGTTGCAGTCAGTTGTTGTTACTTACTGTATGCTTGGGGCACCTGTTGATCACGTGATTTGTTCCAGACGCGCCTCACTTCAAGTCGTCTTGCTTTCATCAGTTGTTTGTACTCGGACACGCGCAGTTTACGTCCGTCCACGATGCACGTTCGCTTTGGCCGAGGCCTAAACACAGTGTCACGGAAAGTAAGTTTACATACAGCGTGAGTCAAAAAAATTTACCCCTAATGTATTTCAAAATTTATTTTTTCTCAGCGACTGAAAAATTCTAAGCGATGTATTCTGCGTTTAAATCTACGCCAAACTACAAAGTTTCGTGCAATTATTTTTAACTTTGACGAAGTTACGTCATATTATGCGCGATCGCATAGCGAACTTTCACATTTCACAACGCATTTACCACAACACACAACCTGTTGATATTTAACAACAAACAAGGGTTAAAACGCACTAGTTACTGAGGTACTGCAGTTTCAGAGACAAATAAAAGGACTCAGTAAAAATATTTCTTGAAAAAGTTCACATGCTGTTCGAAATGTTTACTACCGGCTGAAACGTATGCGTAATGGCGTCAGACGCCAACGGGCATTGAGCCCACGGTTGTCGATGATGATGATGATGAAACGTATGCATTCAGAAGATTGCAAAAGTCTGCGGCAAGTACAGTAATACCCCGTTTAAAAAGCAGGCATCGAGCAAACGTCCAGCAAACATCGAGCAAATATCGACTCGCTCGTCCAGCTAACATATAGAGCCAGCTCGGGCAGCTCGTCGAGCCAGCTTAATCGTGTAAACGGGGTATAAATCGAACACAGACCTATCTGACTGGAGTTAAGGCAAAGCGCGTTTATTTGTGTCCGATAGCAGCTAACACTGTGTGATCTCATATGGCAGGTGATGCTCGGTAACTCTATGAAAGTTTTTCTACTAAGAGCTACATGTATACACCACCTTTAGCTTCATGTTTACCTGTATCTGTAGTCGGGGTGTGTTTCGCTGTGCAGTTTGCTAAGTCGTGTTTGTTCCTCGTAGAAAGGCTGTTTCTCCGCATTACTCATCGTTTTCCAGCGAGCCCCTGAAAACCGTGCAAACAAAAACGATCTGCCGTTATTATTGTCATTTCTTAACCTTTGAAAAAATTGCAAAGTTGTCTAAAAACATAGCCATACTAGAAGGCGCTTGTAAGAGTGCATATCTCCGCCAAGTGAAGTAATTTAAACATTACAACTACTACTATAACAACTACTATTACACCTACATCCACAACTAGAGCTAGTAAAGTGTGCAGACATCAGGACGTCTTGCCTGTTTGGATGTATGCTTGTGTATGACATTGCAGAGATGATGATGAGTCACCGTGTACACGCACACACACATAACGACGGACAGAACGATCAATCTCTTAATCTCCTCCAACGTTCACTACGTTCACCTTGGCGGAGATAATAAAGCTGGACGGAATGACCATCAGTCCGGGCAGTCAAGTGAAACAGAACTATCGTGCAACAAAATAGAACTATTGAAAAGATGCAATAAAATTGAAATACGCCGAAACAAAGAACTGCTTTCGCGATCGGTCATCCCCCGAACGAGCTGATATCTTCCGACCGAGTTTGGCAAGAAACTGTCGTGCTGATTTATGTATTGAAACCAGTGATTCAACCGCGATAGGCTGAAAAATATACTGGGTCCTCAGTTTTGCACTCAGCTGCAGACTCTCCTGCCGACCCCGCGCTGTTGGCTGCTGCATCAAGCTATGACACGGCAAGTGAAAAGACAGCTGTGACGTCTGGAGCCATGTGTGGCTTGGAAGGCCTAGTGTAGAGGTAGCGTGTCAGACTAGTGATCGCGAGGTTGTTGGTTCGACTCCTGCCCGGAGCACTGCCGGGTAACAACTTTGGGCAAGCTGTTCACACACAAGTGCCTCTGTTCCCGAAGCAGTATAATTGGGTATCGGTGGTCAAAGGGCGTTGACGTTCTACGGCTGGGAAGGTGGCCGTAGTTCTGGCGTCTCACTGCCCATACGTCACGAACTCCGTGGTCTATCCAACTACGGGCTCAATGGCCACGACCGGGAGATGAGCACCCCGTCTACGTTCCTTCTCGGGTATGGCACCTTTGCCTTACATTGCCATATAGATCGAAACCATTGCTCGTCAGTTTACTACTACTACTCACACTACTACTACAACACTGACACTGACCGAGTATCTTGCTGATGTTGGAGTTTTGCATGTCCGGGCATGTTCGGAGGATCTTGCGTCGTTCCTCCTTGGCCCAGATCATGAAAGCGTTCATAGGTCTCTTCACGTGTGTTGAGCGGCTGCCATACGACTCCACACGACCTGATACTGCTGCTGCTGCTGCTGATGATGATGATGATGTTGATGATGATGACCTCGACTTCACTGGCCGCTGAACACGAGAAAAGTAAAATGCAAAAGATCAGGTACTTGCAATGGCGCTTTTTACACGAGTCAGACTTGTGACCAAAAGCGCTTTACTATGTCGGAAGTGAGTGACAGCTGATTGGCATGAGCTAACGATATGCCGCGGCGCACTATGCGGCCATCCATTGCCCGCGTCAGCCTACACTAACTTTTTTGTTTTTACTTTTAACACAGTTTTAGTGAAATTTACGCCCCTTATGGTCGTGTGATCGTGTTCTATTTACCGCATTTAGAAATTTGTACATGTAGTTTGTCGACGAATATTTAATTACTGCAATTTAGCTGCTAGTCGCCAACATTCGACTTGTGGTTATACAGAGATGAAAAATTTCACTGCCGAACGAACACACAATCGTGCTACATATATCAACCGAAACACAAACTGCGACAAAATACAAGACAGAAATCGCTGTAGTTTTTATCATTCCATCAGCAGTTGAACGCCAAAAGTTAAAACAAAATTAACAAACATAAAGAGTATATAGTTAGATTGCAATTTTACGTGCAGATCCACAAATAAAAAACGGACCTGTTTGGTCGCCATTTGCAAAGAAGCGGTGACGTCAAAAGGCGATAACTTCCGGTCCGATGACCCGAATGAACCCGTTACGATGACCTCTAACGATGACCTTTGATTTGTTTGACCTTTTGACCTTGAAGGCGGCGGAACGATCGGTGATGGGTGATGTATTAAGTTGCTCGAATGCCGCGTGACTGCGGACTGTTCAGTGGTAGAACGAATGATGAAATCTTGTTTTAGATGGTCAACGGCAGCTTGGCACACTGCAGCTGACACGTGCGATAGAAGACTTATACCTGCAGCGGTAAAACACAACTAAAACGTAGTTCCCACCCAACGCAGTGCAGACAACGCATGCAAAGCTCTTGCGTATAATACGCAAAGAATACACAACAAACGCAGCGGACGCAGCTGATGCAACAGGCAATACGCAAGAACGGAAAAAATGTCTATTCCTGCGCTGGATGTAGGTCTAGCATATGGCACAAAGTCTGCCAGCTTAGTGGTCAACAGCAACTTTAGCACTATCTTTCACCGTTTCGGAGATACGGCGACTTATCGGTTGAAAAAGCACATTTTTCCTACCACACCTTTGTTCGACCCCCAAATCTGAAACGTTTCCTTCGCACTCGACGGCTAAAATTTTGCAGACGAAGAGCTTTGACACAGGGCTAATTATTATCAAGTAAGATCTACTGTTTAGCCACAATACATGTGTTACGCATGACACACGACAGGCAGACGACACATCGTACCAAAGACTTGACCTTAACGGTCGGCCAAAAACTGTACAAACACCATACAACCAAAACCAGTGGTGTATGTCTTATGGCGTAAAAATCAGTCTGAGGGGCAAAGGGGTTTTTGGTTGTCGTTAAACTATCAAAACATCTTCCTGCCGGAAAATTTTTGTCTAGGCTGCAAAATTTGAGACATTTAGAAGCAAAATTAAAATTTTGAGCATCTGTTGAAAATTTGCAGTACTTGTCCGAAAATCGCGACTTCCTGCCTCGCTTTTTCAGCGCACAATGCCGCTAGTGTAGTGTATAGTGCAATTTACCGGCGGATGCCGTCGGTTCATTGTTGGTAGACCACCCTGATTCTTGTTGATGTTGTTGTGAGACGAACCAACGCCGCTGACAGAGATCCAGCGGTGCCTGTTGCGGCTCTACCACCACCTGATGTGACCTGACCGAATGACCGTCAGTAGACCAATCCGTGGTCTGAGCGGCGGCGGCGGCCTTGCGCTCGGCCAATCGTCTTCTGACGTCCTCCAAGTCGGTGATGATGTCACCTAACTTTCGCTCCTTCATCATCAGCATCATCATCTTCGAATTATAATCCCCAAGCAAATCAGCATAGCTAATACCTTGTTTACACGATGAAGCTGGCTCGACGAGCTGCCTCGTCTAGCTAACATATATAATTATTGTTTGACGTTTGCTCGACGTTTGCTCGACGTTTGCTTGATGTTTGCTTGATCGTGTAAACGGAGTATAATGAAACTGAGTACGTACTTAACAGTTTTAAGTAGAAAAGTGAAGAAGTCGTAAACTGAACTAAATATAAATGTAAGAAAAAAATAATGATAATAACAAATATTTAAGTAAACAAAAAAACTGTTCAGACCAACATTGCGGTGAATGATCTGTATGACACTAGACTGTGTCAGACCCACACAGTTTAGTGTCTCACAGATCATTTCGCAGTGTTGGTCTGAAGTGTTTTTTGTTTCATTTACCAAAACGTTAGTTTGTTATATCGTTAAATACGCATATTTTACTTATATATCACAAAGTAATGTAAAGACGCATTTACGGTGTGGTAGGATATACAACAATCACATTATTGTAAATTGTCCGCAGAGTGTGCCGGTGAAAAATTTTGAAAGTCGGTCCATAATTGGCGATGATATAAGCAAAAGTAAAGTGGAACGTTTTTATTGGCCTACTCTGTATATAGCAAAACTCTAAAAATAAGTCTGAAGACGATCTATCTATGTACAGAATGAAACACGCAGTGACTGTGGTACCTTGTCCTCGTTGGTGGCTCCGCTGGATAAGATGTCTGCGATCAACGCCAGAACTCTGTCCTTGTTCGCTTGTAGCTCGCACATGGTGCTGGAGGCATGGTCCGGAAGCTGGGACTGGTCTGATGTGCTGTTAGCAGCTGCCGTGGACAGCGAATAACCACATACCGGTACCGTCCGGACCACGATGTCGTTTTGGCCATTGATGGCGCTCAGATTTGATTCGGAATACTGGAGCGAGTTGGGCAGTCTGCACAGATGTACGAAGTTATCAGTTTATCATAGATACTTGCTATCACAGGCCCGTCGAGAGGGGGAAGTAAGCAAGGAAGATGAGTTATCCCGAGCCCCCGATGTTTGGGAGCCCCACCGTCGTTAAACATAATAAAGTGCACTAGAATGCGCCATTTTAAACAGAAATCAAAAATTTTCTGCTGAGAGGGGCCTCGCGAGAATGTTTCCATAGGCCCCGCTCTGGCTCTCGACGGAGCTTCGCTATCATCATTGTATTTGGTTAATAAAGGCTGACAAATCGCAAAACGTTTGAACAAATAAACAAAAAACGTTAAAACGTATTTCTGTGGAAGTGGAAATAAAATAACATTTAAAAGCAAACTTTTCGTAAATGTCAACTAAATAGCAATGACTCAGTTTACTGATTTGGAGTATTTTTTGGTTTTGGCTAACTTTTTACACATAAGTTAATCTAAAGTTTTAAACAAAGTCCATTGTTTCCTTATCAGTAATATTCTAATTTTGTACCCAAATATTTTAAACAATTTTGACATCGACCGTTAAACGTTTATAGAAATAAGATAACGTTGAGAAAAAAATATTTTAAAAAATGCTAAAAAACGTTTTTAAAAAAGTTTTTAAAAACATTTATAAACGTTTATTATTACGCTTGCGGTATTCGTTGTTGACGACTGTTGTTGGTAAAAGCGTGCGGTCCAACGGATGCAGTGGTGCGCTCGTCCTTTAACTGCCAATCAACCAATTACATAATCAGTCAATTACACAAAGCGCCTATAAAAGTTTAGAAAAAAAAATAAAAAAACAATCTAACTAAAATTGCAGACGCTGAATATACGATACGGTACGATACTATACGATTTGCTTTCGCAGTTGAAAAATAACAGACAAGCTGATGTCAATTAAGCCAGCACGTAAACTAAAAAGAACTTAAAAGTTAGACCTATGAAAAAAAAAAAATAAAAAACCGAAATAAAAATACAGTTATGTTCTAAAAATAAAAAAACGGAAGTTAAAATGAGTTCGAAGGTGTGTTCAGAGCAACAGAAATAACTGAACTCAACTGAAATCTCAAACCGTTTTTCAATCGCCGTTTGGGGGGGCTAGCCTACGCAATAATGGATAATCAAAATGTGTGGAAACAGAAAGCCGTTGATCGACGATTAATTCTGAACATCAAATTAATCGGAGATCAGTTAATCGGAAATCAAATTTAATCAAATTGGCGAATAAAAACCCAGACTTATTTCGGACAACAGTTTAAGCTTACTGGTGTCACAGACTCAGGCTTGGTGTCGTCTTGTGACGCCATCGCACGGTATTCCTGCGCAAGTCGTTTCTTGGCAGGCATCGACGACGCGCAGCGCACTCCTCTGACGTCACTTCCGGTCACGTGAGTTCCGGTCGAGTCGTTGTTGTTATACATTTTCGTTGTTAACTGATCGAACTGTTCGTTTTATGACGAGTCAGTTGACCTTACTGCACGAGGCAATACCACAATACAGTACACAGTGAATTCACATAGCGCAGAAACACGGTTTCTAATGCGATGTATCATCGAAGTTACAGCAAATAGGAAACAGGAATTTTTTTAAATAACGTTTTAAAATGTCAATATATTGTCGGATCTTTCAGACAGATAGTCAGCTGTATTAGGCCTACAGACACTTCGATCGGACATCGAAAAATAGCACTTCATCCCTCGCAGGCTCGCAGCAACCAACTTTGACAACAGTTCAACTGTTCAGTTATATCCTGTTTACACGATAAAGCAAACATGAAGCAAACTTGGAGCACACGTCGTGCACGCGTATTTTAAATACGTTTGAATATGTTTGCTTCATCGTGTAAACGAGGCATTAATGATAATCTTCATTGGCGTATTATAGTTGCCATAGCAAGTTGCAAACGCAGTTAGAAACACAAGTGCAAAATTTTGCAGATAAAATGGCAAAATAATGCGGCATAAATCAACTAGAAAGACACTCAGAGAGCGCAAACCTCCATCACCGCTATGCCAATTTTTTTCCGTTGTTTTCGACAGGTGGCATCAGCATATTCGATTCTGCTAACGTTTAAGTATAATATCAGACAATGGTAAAAATCCTTCAGTACTATCGTGGATCCAAATGCTAATCCGAAACACCGTCAACATCCAAATAACCTCAAAACTGGGCAAAGTTTAATCTTTCCTAAAAATTGCCGCGAAATCAGTTTGTCACTTTTTTGTGCGATACTGCACACAATCGTATCACACCTCACACGGTAGTGTGAGTGTTGTAAGGACGACCTTCAAAGTATATGGGAAAATGCAAACTTTGACCCTCAGCCAACCAAAAACCCCTGA
>Ga0209367_1000736_pt1 | contig 35784 bp, 22 predicted proteins | sample WorMetLIZISLAND2_FD_187412 | JGI IMG/M metagenome (GOLD analysis project Ga0209367, IMG submission 187412) | Marine gutless worms symbiont microbial communities from Max Planck institute for Marine Microbiology, Germany - Olavius geniculatus... ... | reverse complement strand
GTGAGAACATTTACTACACGTTACCAGTGCTTTTGTGCTGGTTTCGGCTTTATAGCCGTTTACTTACGGCCTCACAGCCGTTATTTACGGCTTCACAGCCGTCTACGGCTTTATAGCCGTTACTTGTAACCTGTGGTTACTTTTGGGGACGCGCATTGGGCCGAACTGTTACGGCCTCAGCGCTGGGCAGGTGTAAGAGCCTGCCCACCCCGAAGGCAAGGCAAGGCAAGGCAAGGCAAGGCAAACAAACAAAACCAAAAAATGAGGTTAGGAATGGAATTAGGTTATCGGTAGGCAGACGGCCGACACATTTTTTTTCATTGAAATTTGAAACCAATTCACACACTAACCAAAGTTATCACAAAAGGACCGTAAAATTAAGGGTGTTCTATGACTTACAATGTATAGTTTTGCGTGCTGACATACTGCCCGCGGTGTCAGTGGTGTAATGTACGCGCGAAACGCCACGAATATCAGTGCGTTTCGTTCGTCGAATATTTCAGTGTTGTAAAATGAAACGTGAAGTAATACAGCGCGCGTGCTGCCGTGTCTTCGCGTGCGTTCACCTAGCGGTACAGATAATTATATTAACAGGTGCAGAAATAAACTAAATCAGTGTGAAACGTTTTGTACTGTGTGACGCCGGCCGTGTGGCGGTGCTCTGGTGCAGCTGCTGAAGACTTGCTCCCTGCTGCAGACGACGTCCATGATATTACCTATCGACTTGCAGTGGCGGCGCCAAACCGCCTAGCTTATTTCTATTTTAGACTCGGCCTCTCACTTGGCCCCCGGTTTGAGTCTTACGATGCACTGATGAAAAACGTATATAAATCAAACTCCTTTGAGTCATTCACCGTGGTCTCTTTTTTAAGTTCAAATAGGCCTGATAACACGAAAGCAGAAATTATTATACAGTGTTTTCATTACATTTAGTCACTTTAAACGCGCTTGTCAAAAAAAGTATATAAATTCACATTTTACTTACTTACTTATTTGCTTACATTTGGCCTCCCTAAGTATAAAAGCTGGTGCCGCCAATGTTGATTTGGCATGATACTAACAGTTAATGGCTGCCTGTTTCACGAGTTCACTGCCCGGCTTCACGACATTTTAGCGTCTCTCGTCCACGTTTGCTACAAATAAGCGCAATATGCCACAAAAAATAAACTAGATGAATAGAGTAAATGACCATCTGTTAGTCAACAATAATCAATTTAAAATCACTTAATTTTTTCAATAATTTTCTAGACAGCAATAAACCTTGTAAGCCTAAGTACTCGTATTATTAAGCTAATCGCGGTTAATGTCATTATTATCCAAGCGTAGTTGATAATTCATGTAAAATATATACACCATTAAGCTATTGTAATCACCTCGTCAAATATTGAGAATTTTTTCAGAATTTTTTCCACTGACACACTTTGCAGTAAACTTGCAATAAACTAATCATTCAAGATCGGAGCACAGTTCAAACGTGCAAGCAATGAAATATTAGTCAAATTATGTTAAAACTTATAAAAGTTACATATGCTTTACTCACAATGTACTGTATGTGGATTTCTTAAAATTTTTATTAATAATTTATATCTTACCTATATAGACCATGTGTTTCTCAATAGCACAATCGGCATTCTACAAACGCCACATATAGCACCGTGTAAGTTAATAAACGATAGCAGAAACAAGCTTCAACGCTTACCGAGACCCGGCTTCTATTATATTGAAATTTACCCAAACTTGCAATTTGTACTAAAACCCTGCTCTATGTAATATGAGTTTTTATTAGAATTTTTTTCGATCTTTAGCTGCAAATGCAAGATGCACTTGCTTAAATCATGATATTTCATGACAAAGTCACTATACGCCTATACTATTGTCGTATTTTCGTGAAATATTTTGCCGATTTCACAATTCTGTGACTGATACGTTTAGCACGAAATCCGCAATAAAGTAATCAACAAACATCTCGTCAAACTTTAACTTGTACACGCTCTTTTCTTGTGAAATATTAATGTCAGAAAACCGAGCGCTAAAAACACTAAAACACTATATAACACTTGATCATGTTGAACATGCCAGAGGCTTATGTTGGTCTAAAATAATACTGTTGGATTTGGACGCTTTTGGACTGCAGATAACACAAATCCACATGACAAATAAAGATGAAAATGACCTACTGGCATATCAGTAACTCAAATTATTCTAATGTCATTATCCCATCTGTGTGACTGACGACACGTACCGTCAATCAACGAATAGAAACAGCCTCATGCTTCAACACATGTAGTCTACTAGGCCATTAACTCCAGCAGTGACACGCGGCACTGTGTCTACCTGGCTCTTGAGGACGATGTTGGTACGAACTGATCGGTGATGCAGCGGCATCGTCGGTCGGTTGTTGTTGTTCATAGCGAACTTGGGATTTGTCTGATCGCCTTGCATCACATCACGCAGTACCGACATCTGCATCGACGCCACCATCACAAATATCAGTTAGTAATAACTGCAAAGCGTTTTATAGCCCCCCATAGACATCATAAATTCATGATGTCTATGATAACCCCTCCTATAGAACTGGACGGCAGTGCGTGACGACAAAAAACTGGGCCTAGATAATATTTAAAATATAGCGACGTTTGGGGGACCTCGACGTCGCTGAAAAATACAAAGTACACTAGAGTGCGCTATCTTAAAAAGAAAAATTCAATAATTTTTCCCCAGAGAGGCCCCACGAGAATGTTTTCCCGGGCCCCGCTGTGCCTCTCGACGTCCCTGATCACCATGTAGGCCTATAAAATACGCAGGTGGAGCAGCGACAGTGTATAAGCCAATGATTAAGCTTGCGTGGCATGGATAAAGATAAATTATTATCTGCTAGCGTTCAGCGATTCGAATTATTCGAATGTTCACGTGCCATATTAAAGATGCTTATTGAACGGACGTCCATGTGGCGATATACGTAGCCTACAAGAGCATTCGCCAGGCTACGCCACGCCTCTGCAACTTAGTGACTGGCGAACGTCAATACATTGCAAAATGTCAGATGAAGAACTCCCCAAAACGTTCAGTACAATCAAATCTTTAAAAAAATTTTCAGAAACAGACAATAATATCTTACACACTTAGATTATATGTGTGCGTTGGTTTTGTAGAGCCCAGTCTTGCATATTTTTGCTACTTTTAATTGTCACAAACCGGTAGGTCTTTTTATTTATTTAGTTTTCTTCTTATTGCATAAAAAGGTAACAGAAGTTTTTGGTTTAGTTCGCTTATTTATGAAACCAGGTGTGTTAGCGTGTTAGTGTTAGAATTATTTTTTTACAAAACCCTGAAATCATTTATTGTTCTCATGACACTACTATAGCAATGGTTTTTGTGAGAAGACTCAGTGGCGACAAGACCCCGATGGCAGTTCTACCCCACAATATCTGGGGGCACGGCCCCATGGCGACCGCGGTAGCGCGAGCCTATAACGGGGGTCTGGAGGCAGAGCCCCGAGCGAGGTCAAAGAACAGACTCCCTGGTGAAGGGTCAGGGGGGCAAAGCCTTCCTGAAACTGAAGTACTTTTGGTTTTTAGACATTCGGTGAAAGCCGCAAATAAGCAGACTTTTGTAAAATTTGGAAACGCAACAAAATCTGATATTTGTGCTATTTTTGCAGAAAATCATGGGTGGCCATGAAACTGGAGGCCTGTGCTCCTCGGCTCGGGGGGGCCTAAAATCGCCACTGCAAAACCCGAAAACTGAACAGAAGTTTCCGAACTAAAGCATGCACGACTTGCCTGTTCAACGGTAACGTAGACGGGTTTGTTCATGACAATCCAGGTGATCGTCTCGTGGCAGCCTGGACGCGTCATCGAGCCCTCGTACGTCATGTAGTCTTCTGTCGCAGGCAGCAGGTCGCTGAGAGATAAATCTCGAACGCGCGCCTGCTGCCCTGCACGGTTTGCAATAATTCTACTTAACAGTCAGTTTGTAAACACGGCGCAGAAGTTAACTTTCTAATGTGCTCGTTGTTAGCATTTTAAATAAAGTTTTGAAAAGTGCCATAAATGTATGTATTGCAAAATGTATGTAATCTTTATTGGAGTTTACAGTAATAAGAGTCTTACGAAAATTTTTGAGACCACTCTAAAGACCTGGTTATCAAATGTCAAAGATATTTTGGTTTTCTGGACGTTGATGAATCAACTAGACAAAGGAAGAAAGTTTTCCTAGCTGCTTTTAGTGCCCATACAGAGCATACCAAAACTTTAAGCCTTCATGCAGTGCACATACCTTTGTACTTGATCTGTTTGACTTGCTGGATAATAGAATCCAGCTCGGCGTTTGACGTTTCTCCGATCTGCACAATTCACAGTCGTGACATCCAGCGATCATACAGTAGGCCTAAGCTTAAACTTACACATTTCTACAAAAAAACAATAGCACATTTATGCATTGCACTCTGTACAGTCACAAATAATTTGAGCAAAGCTCATGTGACGCGCGACAGCCTAGCAGTTACTGTTCGCACTAACTTCGCAAGTTGTCTTGGTTTATCTTCATTCATTTCGTCGTAATTCACTCTTAAAATCTGCGCCGTAGCCACAAATTGCCAAAAAACACTAAAACTCCCCATTTTGAAGGTTCAAGGTCATTCGAGATCATCGATGTTGACACCACTAACAAGCTTGTCACTATTGCTTGTTATGATAAGCAGCATGTCTGTGCCTATCTGCAACCGTTTTCACGCTACACGACGCCCGCCTGCGCAGGCCTCCTTGAATTTAAGGGGTCGGGACTTGGACTGCTAAAATCCACGTTTAATGCTCACAATTTCATACACAGGTTGTTTTGGTCTATCTCCAGCTATTTCGTCGCAATTCACTGTTGAAATGTCCACTGCAGCCAAAAATTGCGAAAAAAATTATTAAAACCCCTCTTTTGGCGGTTCAAGGTCGTTCAAGGTCATCGATGTCGACAAATCTAAAAAGCCCGTCACCAGTGCTTGTTATGATGAGCGGCAAGTGCGTACCTATCTGCAACCGTTTTCACACTATAAGAGCCAATAACGGCAAAATAACGTCTTATTATGGAGGGTACCCCTCTTTGACGCCCTCGTTCGACGGGAACCCCCTCACCCTCGGGCACGAAATTTTGTCACGATAAACTAGATCCTTGGAGCAGCCCACAGTAAAGATCTAGTGATCCTAGCCTTGCGTCGTTTTGACACAATACCGCAGTGTGACGGACGCCCAGACGATGGCTAAGACGCGCGAAGCATTACATGCTGTCGCGCGTAAAAAGCGTAGAAAACAAAATCGGATGAATGCATACAGTCAGAGCGTCAATTTTCAAACATACATTTGCAATGCAACTCTTCAGACAGTAAGGCCTAAGTCAGTAAGCCCGAATGCGAATACCCCGAAATAATCACTGGCACATTACGCAGTTTTTCATGCATTCAAATATGAACCAGAGATATTATGAACAGTCAGTCAAGCATCACATCAGTAACTCTAAACGTGTCAGAGTATATGAATTTTTTTACTAAACATTGTGCCCCATAAAATTAAAGTAGCTGGATATAGGCTAGTGTATCTGTGATCGAAGTTTGGCCTGCATCTTTTAAGTAGAGGCAGTTAGAATTGTCGTGTGATTGACAATGAGACGATGCGACGAACTGGTCTAGCTACTAGCTCTGAATGACGTCAGGAGACAGGCCAAGCATTTAGCTGCTGCTGCTGCTGCTGCTGCTGCTGATAAACGGATAATCCAGCGCATTGTCGCGTGCTGAGCGGCTGATAATTTATTGCATCAGTAGGTCGCCTATCGCACGTATGCATCTCCTCTAGTCGCTTCTATGGAGCCGCGCGGGCAGCTTAATGCGCTCAAGTTGAGAATTCGATTTGGTCTCGGCTGCGTGGAGCAACGTCGCCAAGCATCGCTCACCGGCATTTAACTATTTAAACATCGATAATGCGTTTACATGCTCTGCAGCGTGCGCGTATCTCGATACACGGACGTTGCCGGACATTTCTCCGGCCCCACAGCTTATATTATTGCGCTTTCCCTTAAAACTGAAAAAATGTTTAATGAAAAGAGAAAAGTTAAGCATAAGAAAAAAGACGTTACGTACGCAATGTCCTGCTATGTATAGTTACTTTTTAGCCCCTTTTCGTATTAATTTTCTAAATTCATTACTGCGCCGACCATTTCGAAAACATAGAACGTTAACAATGACAATGACAATGACAATGAGTTTTATTAGAAATAGCCGAATAGCTGAATAAGAGTGCAGTGCAAGCAGTGCAACAAAATAATGACAACACCGTTTTAGATGCAAAATAACAGAGTCCATAAGTGCAGAAAAGTAGATAAGTGCAAATGATAACAATAATAGTCCATAATAAAAAAACGAAGATACAACTGGAATTACATAGGTGATTGGCAAAACTTGCAAATAATTGTAAGAACCGCAAACTAAACAATAGCAATAGCCATTGAACAGTTAGTTTTTGCACGGAGGAGATTTCCTAGGTATGTCTGACAAACTTGCAAAATACAGGCACACGTCATGGCTGCCAGCAGTGTAACCAATTTTGGACTCAAAAATCTTTATAATCAATCAATCAATCAATCAATCCAGTTTAATTCAGACATACGAGGTCCATAGAACTACACAACTACAAATGTATAATAAAAAGTGATAAAAGAGAAAAATAAAACACTAATACACATGTATGGTTGAGAACCACTGAACAATCTTATTACTCGACCTAGAACACTGTTTAGCAAAAAGAACATGAGAGTTATGGACCACAGTATCTAACGTTGGCAGCGACAACTCCAAAAACATCAGACATACTGTCGCGCCGAGTGCAGTTAAACATTCTCTTTATACATTTATTATATGTCCTAGGTAGGTCCGACAAACAAACAAATTCTACTGGTAAAACTACTAAAGCAGAGTTGTATTTCTTCATTATGCGTCAACTAAGTTAAATATACAGTAATGTGCACTGCGTGCAGTACGTACTTGAGCAAGAAGGCTAACGCCAGCAAGACCGTTACTGGCGTAGATTGCTTGTGATAAGTTACCATACAGTTCTACGTTGTAGCCGACGATTTGAATCTAACACAGTCATGCAGACGTCTTGAAACCTTCAACATTCTGTAAGCTTTCAAACTCATAAAACGTGTTCTGCATATACAAAGAATAATGCAGAACGATTACTACCGCAAAAGCCTTGTTGCTAATTATTTCGCACACGCTAACTATTGTTATAAACGTGATATTCAGGTTGACATGCTGTGCAAATATCCTTCGTTAACGTAACTGATTTTCGAAATGACTTTTAACTTACTTTCTAGCTTTTTACTGCTCTTGCTTACGAGGGTGGCCCAGTTGTCGAACGCCTAATGATTGTCATGGCGCACAGTCGCCGTGGTGGCCTGTAAGTGCGTTATGGAATGCATTCGTCCTGCTGCGGAGTCCGGAGCTGGCTTGCGGACTGATAGACGACGGCGCTGTCGTGAATACGCAATGAGCTGTCGGTCACTCGACGCCCGCTAGCCGTCGCAGTCTCCAAGTCCGTCCATCTAAGTGTCAGACCGAGTATCCTCGGCGACCGATACGTAACGCCGCCCGCCTCGTCTGCGTTATTTATTGGCCATTATCGGCAGATGAAAAGGATATTTTGAAGGCACTCGGCGCCGGTACGTCATCGGCAATTATCGGTCGATAAACGGACGCCTAATCGATGCCAGTGCGCCGCTCCGCAGTGCAATTACGCGTACCGTGGGAAGTACCGTAGCATTACTTTCGAGTGACGCTGACCGACCCGTGCATTGACCCACCGAGTGATTTTCTTTCATTAACTTGCACCGCTGCAAGTGATTGCCCGCAAAGACTTGTGCCCGAAATGACTGCAATGTTTCGAGCAGGACGTAGAACTCCCTCACTCCCACCGAGGTAGGACTACTTCACCTCCAGTGACTCGTAGTTTCTCCAGTCTCTAACCTGCACTCGCTGACCCCGTCAACAGCAGAACAGATGAAACTTTTTCATGAAAGACGAAGAACTTTGTGCGACCAACTTCCTTTCCAATATTAACTCAGACTTACATTTTTAAACAGGCATAAAGCGCGCATTTGCTCTGATGCTCCATCTATAGGTCTATCTCATTATGATGTTTTATTATTAATTTGTTATTATTATTACGCCTGTGTGTTTTTCCTGTTGTTAATTGCATGCATGTGCGTATGTATTAATCTATCGTTTCTTCGATGAATAAAGATGTATATATTCCGGCATGGTTGATGTTGCACACCTATCTCAGCCAGTGCAGAACAAGAAGGCGCGTCAACGATTATTCTATACGGCGTCTATTCCAATAACTGTTTCAGTCTAAATCGAAATTCCTGTTGCCATGCCAAGCCCTACTGCTTGCAAAAAGTTCACGAGAATTTATCAGTAACTTGCTGACAATGCTTGTTAGTGCACAGTCTTTGGGGTGGATGCAATGAAACACTGAAACTATGCAGCACGGATGCCGTGCGAGTGGATTCAAGAGATAGACGCACGGACGTGACTACACTGTAAGCCGGTGTGCGCAAAGACTGCATCGCCGCAGTTTGACGAATGAAGTCGCCGGCCCCGTGATAATCACAGCGACCGATCCCCGGCACCGATAAACTGCCGGATGAGCTGGCTAAAGTTCGGATCGGCGTCGATTGGTTACGACGCGCGGTGCGATTGATCAAGTGCTTGCGAGCTCGTTCATCCTTAGCTGCGACGACGACCAGTCGCCGTGCGCTTGAATGAACCGAGTTTGAGCAAGTCCAAGACAATGAAGATAGTGCGCGTGTCGGTTGTTATCAGGTCTTATCTAGACTTCAGCATTCAGTTGCAGAACTGGGACTGATTTTGCATTGTCTGCTAACTGCATACAACAATAAAACTTGTCGAAAACTTTGCATTTGAGCAAACACATGCGCATTATAGGTTATTTTTTAGCGTTATGCGCTATATAAATTCACGTTTTACTTACTTCACTTCCACAAAGTTGCTCGAAAAATCGAAGTTTCGCGCCGCGAAAATTTCACAATAGCATTATATATATTTCCCGCACTGGATAGGACATTTCCTCGTCGTAATGTGCAAAGACTGTTTAAAAATTCACCCACTAACTTAATTCATAACATTCAGATCGCTCCACTGACCAGCCACCCAGATCAACTCAACTTGCCCATCCCTCCGTGAGCAGCCAGTAACACCAGTTAAACAAGTACATTGCGCGATGCACTGGCCCCGTATCCGTGGTCTTGCAGTGTAACCTGGTGTCTGAGTAAGGAAACGGAGGTCTGAAGTCACTACCGCCCTGTGGGCTTTATAGTTCGGAAAGGACTTTTGGTACGTTAGCGTTTCTGAATTAGAAGCTTAACCCAATGGCGTAACCAGCGGCATCGTAGGTTAAAAATACGAAAAGCAGGAAGTTGCAATTTTTTGACAGCCACTGCAAATTTTCAACAAACGAGATCATTGTTGCTAAAATTTCAATTTTGCACTTAAATTTCCCCAAATGAGAAGTTTCAGCTCCAAATTTAGCATTTTTTGAAGGAAAAATACCGACGGGAAGAAAATTTTTCGACAGTTTTGCAACGTTTAGGGAGAAATTGTCCTCCTATCTTTTGTAACGACGCCACTTGACGCAACGGCAGCAGACCTCGGCGGGAAACTGTAGTGAGTCGATGGTGTGCTCGGAGCCGACATTGTCCGTGCTGCCGAAGTGTAAGACGATTTCAGCTACTCGATAGTGATACGACAGCGGACCACCGCTGACGTTGACGTACTGGGTGGTCGCATCGTCCAGTGACAACCTGACGTCGTGACCCGTGTTCGTCAGTGTTCCACTCACCTTCAATAACACAACCATTTCATATCGTACAAAAGAACTGTCAAAACTGTATTGTGTTTTGGTGGGTGAAAAAGACCATTAAAATGGAACTTAGTCCTACAACACATAATAAATAATCTGAAAACAAACTCACGCAGAAAGGTGAGACATCGTAAATAATAATCAGCACTAAACTTATTCAAAGCATAGTCGTCTTGCAGTTTTTCTTGCATAATTAGGTTTGATCGTTCGTTTTGTTAGTGTCAATATCACACACAAACTGCGAACACCAAATTAAGCTTCAGCAGCTAGTAAAAACGTAAAATCCTTCTTCATCCGTACAAACCAACATACAGGCTCTTATCTCCGTTTCCTTAACCTTTAGCGAAACGTTAACTTGCACTGCAAGACGATTGATAGGCCTATTGGGCTAATGCATCGCGCTGTATGCCTGTTTAAATCTCAGCCATCACTGGTTCTCATTGCGCCTACTACGAAGAGATGGACAGGCTGAGCTGACTTGGGTAAAGAAATCTCAGCAGTTGTGACTTCACAGAATTCTGCACGAAGGCTGCGACGAAATGTGAGTTGTCAGCACTGCTGTGGAGAAAGATAGTCGACTAGGCGTGACGGTTTATCGACGACGCTATTTAGCCGGTCGAGTACAAAAGGTGACGATTTGTGCGCATGCTCGTCATTCGATACTGTTTCCTGTCGCCGTGTCACGGAGCTATAGCGGCGATGCTACGGAGACCGACGCCGATTGGCTCATCACCGCGCGTAGCAGGAGAATTTATCACCATCGCCATCGATCGACCGGGACACCAGATATGTCGACATTTCGTGTTAATTTCTCTTCGTTCTCAGCTGTTCGCTGCTTCTACCGCGGCGTCAGTTGTAGATTTGCAGTTTCGATTCAACAACGACGAACTCCAGCCGTGGTTGGCTTGATGTACAAGACAACAGCGCTACGCGTTAAGTGCTAAATAATGCCTTTTTGTATGAACAGACGAAGGCAGGCAGTATACTGTTACAGTGGTCGACAACGTCTGCGTTCGTCATCGACCTCAGCACTGGCTGTATCACTGTATCACTGTTCTCCGCGATCGGCGACCGAGCGTTTCCCGTCGCCGCAGCAGGAACTTGGAACAGTTTGCCATCAAAAGTATGACGTCATCAGTGTCTCCGATCATTCAAGACTATAAACTCAAGTCCCATCTTTTTTCCGCCTCTTTCCCACAATGTAAGCTATCAAACGAACGAGAAAATTACTTTAGCTTTGTTTCCATTTAACGCAACGCGCAGAGGGCAAGAATAGACACCCTTTCTATCCTAGCTCGCGCTTTGGCTGTTACGTCGCTTGCGGCACATGCGTCAGCTGCATCCTTCGCGTTTGCTGCGTACTTTTCTTGCGTCGCGCCTGCGTTGCCTGGTCAGAAGTGTGCAAGGACCTTGGGTTGCGAGCGTTTTGTTAGACTAATGGAAACCATGCTGAAAGTTATTTTTCCCATTTGTCTGATATTGCAGCAACAATAAACTATACATACGAGTATTTGTTTATTAAGACAGTTAACAGTCGCACTTAGACAACAAGTGAAGTGAGAAAATAACCTAAATAGTAAACAAAAATGGTTTAACAACAGAAAATACAGAAGTCTAAAAACTGTAAGTGATAACTATGACACCGCGCTAAACAGCCAAAAAAACAAGCAGTCACAAACAAAGCTACAGTTTGTTCAATTACTGCAGACTTCGTTCTATATGTTACTTACTCGGTGCTTGTCGAATCGCACAGGATTCAGATGTTCGTCGTAAAGCAGTTGTTTTGGGTCGATGTCGATTGGAGACTGGCGCTTGCCTTTACTGCACAGGCTCCACTCGGGGTTGACTAGTCCCCAGAACTCTGGCCCTATAAGAAAGAGCACAAGCGGCATTTTGCACTCAATGTTGGCAGCAAAACCACAAGGTACAAAGCAAAGTATATACAATTAGGCGCCAAGACCTTTAAAGTTACTTCAACGATAAACAACAATCAAAAAATATATGTCTGAAAATATCCTAAACGCGTTTTTTTCGCAGAATGTCATCGTCTTTGCTAAAGAGTGTTTACAACACACTGCGACGACGCATGACGACTTCAGTATTCGTTTCCTGCAGATAGGCCTACATAATTACACACGTAAAATACTAGATATCGTTTAGCAGCTGAATGTTTACTCATGTTAGGATCGAAATAAAAATTATATCAAAATGTGTTACACTTTGGCTGAGTTATGGGCAAAGACAGAATTATTGCTTTTTCCAGATGCGGTGCAAATAATCTTGTAATTATATCCCACAATTCAAGCTAATTTAAATTGTTGGTTGAACAGATGCATATGGGCGCCGTATAGTGGTTCATGACTTGGATCGATAGACTCGGGCGAACGTTGTTTTGTTCTTAGCGCGCATGCGCGACACAGCAACAACAAACTGCAACCGGAAACAAAGGTGCGTCGTTTGTGATCATTCACAAACGATCTGAGACTGAGCCGCTGTGTACGGCAAGACACATCCCACGAGAATAGCGTTATTATTTACCGTTCGCTTTTATTGTGTATAGTCTAATGCACACGCAGCAACGTGCGAGACGATGCGATGACGCTACACGGCTGGAAATGACAAGACATATGTGGTCCGGGGTTACGGCTGTCATACGGCCGTAATCTCGTCTTAAGTTGTTTCCGTCGTCGCACAAGCCGTATATCATACATCACAGATTATCACTCCTCCGTATAAACAGCTCAGCTTTGTCTCCCTTCCTTCATAAACTCTTCCGATTTCATTTTCCTATCCACGTTACTCTTGTCATTTCTGCCAGTAGTTATAAGCTTACACCGTTTGTCAGAAAAAAAAATCCACAAAGCCACCGAGTTGTTGTCACGGTAATCTTAAAATTGCCACGACGGCGGGCATGTTCTGTTAGCCACTAAAATGATAAATCTTCTTGTTTAACCACTAGTGTTTGGCCCCTTATTCTGGTGCACTTAAACACTTGCTGGTGGGTAGATCGATGTCTTCGACCTGTCGACGGTGCACGCTAGCAGATCGAACCAATTGAACTCGATCCACGTTAACGCCATTCGCATATTCATTAGTTGGCATCCTGTTGTCACATGCGCGACCGAGGCCAGAAAATCAGACAGAAAACTAAAACTGACGTGTGATGTGCGGTAAGCTTACACAGAAGCTTGACGACCTCACAGAATGGCCGGACCGAAAGGCGCAACTGCCTGATTTCGTGTGAACTGCGTCGTAAAACAGCGAACGCGTCGATTCATGTCGTCGCCGTTTCCGCTGCATTAAATACGCATGAACACTAGCAGCCCATGCACGCGGCTGCCCACTTAACACGACGTGCCGCTCGGCGACACTTTCTCTGGCTTATTTCAGAGCCCACCACACACGTCGGGTATCGTCACTGCGACAGTGCGACTGCGTGGAATATGTCCTCAAGAACTTGCACAGAACACAGCGGTCTGAATACTGTCAGTGCAAGAAGTATACCAAGGGTCGGTCAGTTGACCTCACATAACGACAAGCTTTATCCCGTTGAAGTTTGGTTCCATCTGCAAAAAAAAATGCAAGTAGCAGACCGCAAAGACCGCATATACTATACAATATTGTTCATTATCTGTTTCATGCCAATCCGGCGCTAGCTGAAGCATTTAAAATGGCTTCTAATGGCGAATAAAAAATTGAACATACACGCTTCAGTGCACTACGTTTACGTAGATTGATCAAGCGATCAGTAGGGCCCACGATTTTCCACGGTAAATTTTGCCAAATTCCGCCGGCCAGTTCGCAAAATTCCGCGGCTCATCGCGGCAAAATTTTCCAAATTCCGCGGCTTACCGCGGCCTTCCATTTGCGCATAAACTAAGCTTTATTCTGTTAAAAAATCTTCAATTTTGGATCTGGCATGGCGCTCAGTTATGCTAGCAACATACAAAAAATTATCGATCTTTTTTTTCAAAAGTTTAATTTGTCAATTAGTCGCATTGTGTAATTTACGATTGTGACGTATACGATGGTAATTATCAGTAGGGACGCAGTTTTGGGCAGTTCAGTTTGAGTTTTTGCCGTGATATAGTTAGTCTAAAGCCGACGATCATACAAATCATCGGTCCTTTCTTAACTTCTGTAAAATTTCCTGAAATTCCGCGGCAATATCAAAATTCAGCAGAAAAAGGCAAATTGCGCGCTCGGCTCGAAATTTCGCGGCCCGCGGAAAATTGTGGGCCCTAGCGATCAGTGTCGGGAACGATCAGCTTCGATCACTGCAGTAAAATGCGATCATGCTGAGCATGTGTTCAAGCGTTAAGCATGGCCAGCCTTTACTGTAATTATCGAAGCCGATCGTTTCTGAAACTGTGTGATTGCTCAAATTACGTAGAGCACTGTTCCGCTGTTTATGCGCCACCCGGTGTAAAACGAACTAAGTGATAGTGTCATCGATATAGTCGTTAGTATAGTTTAGGTGACGATACTCAGATAAGACAAACGTCCGACCGCAGACCAGCCGCTGAGTCCACGTCGCTGACCATGCGATAGAGCTGTACGGGTTACCCGTACCCGCCAAGCATAGGTACGGGTACAAGTGCGAATTTTGCCGCACTCGGCCGGTATGAATTTTGACGTACCCGTACAGCTGTACCCTGCACTCGCGGCTAAAGACTTCGTCTCGTGAATGAATAGACTTAACTGATGTTGCACTGTCTGTTGTACGGCTGTCGTCGTCGTCGTTGGGCCAAGCTGCTGCTGCTGCTGCTGAGGCTGCTGCCATCAAGTTATGAGTTATTGTCCGCAGTTCTCAGTCTTCTAGTCAGTCCAGTCTGCACCGACCGGTGCACCGCCATGCAGTAAATCACCGGCGATCAGTTAGCGCAAGTTACTGTCTCGTCGGTTGGTCGGTCCGGATGCATGGCTATGGAAGCAGAGAACGACGCCGTCCGTACGTCCGCACTCCGCAGTCTTTTGTTTGCGTCGCCTGCCGCAGCAGCGTGCGGCTGGCTGCATGGTCTTTGATGATCGCAGACTAACGACGACACATGCATCGACAACAGTTATCGCTCAAGCTCCACTTGCTTATTTAGGCTCAGACTCCGTTAGCTTCGATCTGTTGCGGATTTGTTCTACAACATGCTGTAGAACAAATCCACGGCAAGTCGAAGTAACGGAGTTTGGACTTATGTGGGCCTTCGTTTCAGTCAATCGCGCTATCTACTGGTTGAAGATAACAGCAGGTACACAAAAAGAAGTCGCAACGCGTCGCGGCTTCAATCAAACAAGAACATTTTCGGTAGTCGTTTAAAATGCGCAAAACAGACGCTTCGCTGTTGAAGTTCGACCGGTCCTGCTGCTGTGAAGCTTCTGTCGCCAATCTGTGACTGAGTCCGTGGCTGACGTCCTACACGGTGTGACTTTGAATGTAAGAATTGTTACGTGGCTAATTGCTTCAAATGCATTTACCGTTGGGTGGCGTCGAAGAAGCTTTGCTGTTTTCTGATAAATTTTCTGCGGGCGGCCATGCTCGAGTGACGGAACTAGGAGAAGACACGTCACGGACTGCTTTATCAACTATTTCCATTATAATACAGCAGCACGTCTTGTGAAGAAGGACTGATTAAATGCAAAAGTTGGTGTCCGCAAGACTGGTCGTAATCACATCGCGCCGGCAGACCAGCGAGACAAGACTCAGTAGGGTCAGTGCCCGGCGCCGTCTAATTGGCTTGACGAACGAGCATGAACGACCCCGACATCGATGCAAATCGACTTCCGGTTATCCGCGCGGACGTGCAACTGACGACACACGCGTGAATTGTTTAGCGCCGTCGATAAACGACCGATGGGTGGTCCGTGCGGAAGGCCTCGTCCCGGCCGGGCCGTGGACGAACTGCAGCGAGGTCCCGGCGAGGGGAGGAGGGCGAGTGAGAGTGAACGATGTATCTCGTGGTCGACGTCGTCGCCGCCATCTTTGCTTAAGCATCGCTCCGTCCGTATCCAATGATCGATCGTGCCAGAGAATACCCCGTCCTACCGACACACCGCAGTCGAGTGGCTGAGATAAGGCGATGCGGGTCAACGGACGCGGATACTTCTGATGACAGCAGCCCAGCTCTCCTCTGCGAAGAATAGAACTCACCGATGACCCTTGCCACCACGGACTGGCGACCTGGAAAATATATGCTGATAGCTGCACCAAACCAGCTTCTGGACGGCAGACTGGTGTGGCACTGCAGTCACCTCATAGACCCGTACAGTAGCTCGACGTCGTCTATGGGCAATATTACGCCTGTCACGTTTGCAACAAGAAGCGCAGTTGTCGCTAGGTAAGGCCGACCGTACCACCCATGTCCGAAGGCCAGCATCCGACTTCTGGTCGCGGAGAGAAAGCAACTTACCTGAACTGACTACACCTATAGTGACGCTGCTATATCGAATTCTGCAATCAACGATATGATAATTAAGTGATGAATGCAAGCGGCAACTTTGCGTTCAAAATTGCGGCCAAACCGCTGCAGATAAAGACATGTTTACTATTGATAGCCTATAGCAACCTGGGTGAGAAGGCTAAGACACTGAACAATTTTTTCGTCTGTGTTTACTAAAGAGGATGTTGATAATATTCAGTTGCCTGAATCTTGCTTTACTGGCCCGTCGACTTGGAATTCGCTACCAGACAGTCTTCGTGACCCAGAACTGAGTTTCGATACTTTCAAACGTCAGCTGAAGACATACATTTTTGCGAAATATTGATGATAAAATGTATCAAGCGCATTAGAGATCTTTTTGAGTATGCGCTATATAAATTTACACTTTACTTACTTACTTACTTACTTACTTACTGGTGATTGTCATGAAAGATTGTGTGACACTGAGATGGACTCAGCTACTATTGCAGACAAACTGAATAAAATGCAACTTGACAAGGCAGCTGGTGATGACAACATATCGCCAAGACTCTTGAGACCCTTAGCTGGGAGGAGCTTGCTATTCCGATAGCTAACTTATTATATTTAGAAAGTCACTAGACACTGGTTGTGTTCCACGATACTGGTGTACAGCAAATATATCTCCGCTTTTCAAAAAAGATCGAAGGTGTCAACCAGACAACTACAGACCAGTCAGTTTAACCAGCCAAATTGTTAAAGTTGCTGAATTAGTTCTCAGGGATGAAATTGTTCAGCTCTGGAGAAGTTTAGTCTGATTAAAAAATCGCAGCACGGTTTTCGCAAAGGCTACTCGTGTGTCACAAACTTGTTGTCCTTCTTGGAACTTGTAACAGCTAGTCTTGATGCGAAGCAGTGTGTAGATACTATCTACCTTGATTTTGCTAAAGCATTTCATAAAGTACCTCAACAACAACTGTTACTAAAGCTAAAAGCTCATGGAATCGATGGAGTTATATGCAGACGGACCGAGGCCTGGTTGAAGAACAGACGGCAGAGGGTTTGTCTGGAGGGCTCTTGTTCAAGCTGGAGAGAGCTTTGCAGTAGTGTGCCTCAAGGCTCCTTGCTCGGCCCCATTTTGTTCTTGATTTTTATCAATGACCTTGAAGATGGTACATCGAGTCGTGTGTTTAAATTTGCAGATGATACCAAAATGTCCCGCGAGGGACAGTGAGGTTGATCGGAATGAGTTGCAGAGCGACTTGGACGTGGTTTGCAAGTGGATTATTCGTTGGCAAATTGAAGTCAATGTGATAAAATGCAAGTCTATTCGCTATAGTACATTAGTTGCTGATGCAGATTCGTCATATTCCATGTATGGGAAGCCAACTGAGAAAGTGTCATCAAAAAAAACTTGGGTGTTGTTTTCTCCAGGGACTTGAAAGTAGCTCTTCACTGCAAAGAATGGCAAGGCAAATAAAATGCTCGGCAAATTAAGTACAAACATCGATCAATTTTAATGAAATTGTACAAATCACTTCTCAGACCACACTTGGATTGGATTATTGGTCATCTGACTGGAACCGGTACTATAGCAAGTACAGAGAGTTACTTGAGAGGGTTCAGCATCGTTTCACTCGATTGTTTCCGGAATTACGAGGATTGCCATATGATGAAAGACTTCGGCAGCTGGATCTGTGGTCTTTAGAGGAACGACGCAACAGAGCAGATCATACTGAAATGTGCAAAATGTTCAAGGGTTTCACAGCTGTTCCATGGACGAATTTTTTTCGTAAAAGTGAAGACAGCAGGATTAAAGGTCACAGTTTGAAACTTGTCAAGAACCACTACCATTGCAATGCACGTCTTCAGTTTTTCTCGCAGCGTGTTATCAACCGGTGGAACAGTTTGTCACAAGATGAAGTAAACGTTCCTTCGGTAAATTCATTTAAGAGCCGCTTGGAGAAGAGACGTAGTCGTCAGATGGACTTCTTTAAAGACTTATAACAAGTCTACAAGTTCTACCAGCTGTACGATTCGCAACAGTCATCTGCATGGAGTTCTGATGATACGTGTGTCTGCAACGGGTGCAGCTGCACCCAGTGAGTACCCGGTGAGTATAGAAAATCGTCATCGCCCTATCCAACGTATAGCTTCGCCAGTGTACTTTTTGCCGCAATGCATGTGTTACAGACGACAGACAGACGACAGCTTGTGCCATAGGCACGACCGTTAGTATGGTAGGCCAAAAACCAGCATAATCGATTCTTAACTGTTTTAATAACCGCGGAATACTTTCAAAACATTGGAATTTCTTTACTACTTCTGTGTGTTGCTTTAATTTGCTTCAGCGTGCACTAATTTTATTGCATGTTTGTCTTTACTCTTTAGATGTTTTCTATGCTAAAAAAACAAATCTATACTAAACGTATGCAGGGTGAACCAATAAAACCGGACTGTATTTGAAGAATTATTGTAATTTTTTAACTGTTGATACGAAAATACGAGGTAAAATAAAAATACCACATTGAACCTGTCTGATTCTATAATAAGCGACTAACACAAAATGCTGGACGTGTTTTAAAGATTATCGAAATCGACAAATGGCCACTAAGGTATCCAGATATGAACCTGATTCCATCCGGGGAGCACTGTTAATCTGTTCGTCTGTACCGACAGAATATGCATTGCGTTGTACACCTCTGAGAAGTGCCGTTGAGCTGGTAGGAACTGATCAATCAGGTTTTGATTGACAAAGTAAGCAAATGATCAGCGACTGAGAGGAATTGTCGCAGTCATTCAAGCTCCAGCGTGTAGAATATATTGTGCGCCATATATGCACTAAGTTGCAACTCGTGTTGTATATTGTATTACGAAACTTACACTCTGTTGTTTAGTGGTTGTTATTAACAGTTCTCAGTGCACATCTTTTCATTTGAGGTTCAGATATGCAAGGTTCATTTTTTTTTATTTCTCACGCCAATTTCTTTTTTGCAAATTTCCCATTAGATAATTAATTAGTGGCATCACATGATTTAAGCACATCTCATTCTAAAATGAAAATGTTTTTTTAGTTCCAAGTATTTAATTTATTTTTATTGCAACTGTAAAAAACTGCAAAAGACACCCTATACATACGCAATGACACCTCTGTGCGAAAGTAGGCCTATGCAATATCAGAGTTAATATTAACGAGACTCGATAAGTCTAAACCCCGCATACGGATAAAGCAGCACAAGACCGGATCGTTAGACCGCTGCATGTCACGTGCAGACTGAAAGAGCACATAGTCTATTTTGCCTTATACCATATTTAAACTTCTTTACTATTAAATTAAGCGTAAACTAGGGGTATTCCGCTGAGAATCTTGATATACCTCAGATTTATACGAGAAAAGCTACATAAAAAACGCTACGTCGAAAACTTAACATGACGCGACACGTCAATTCGCACACGAAGACCGACTATTAATAAAGCTTTGCAGACAATAGCTTATTGTCTTGATGTCGTCACAAGGCGACTGACTGCACACGAGGCTACTGACAGTCGACTGACTGGTGGGGAGCCGATTTACTCGGTCGTGATAAACTCGGTCTAGGAAAAGTCGATCTCTAGGTAAACTCGGTTCCGGTAAAGTCGGTCGCAAAGGCAGTAAACTCGGTCGAAATACTTGGTAATCAGAAAACTTTGCTGCATAAATTACATAGGCCTATTTGACTAAAATGACAATGTAATTGATTCCAAAGTTTTCTGCAACAATTCGATGAAAATTTACAGTTTGCATTGCATCATCAACGTGCCGGTGGCGCCAATAAAGACAATTTCATAAGACAAAACTCCATATATCTCTAAAATGTAAACGATTTTTTCATGCACCACGTTTGCAGTGCCCACAAAGGAGAGTTCAAGCCACATTACAGTATTTTGTTTGATTTAAAAATGATAACAATCTGAAGTTAAAAAATAGACGCGTTGGCAGTTAAATTTTACAAAGGTATTTTCTTACTGCTTTCATGTTTAATATTTTTTTTAAATATGACGTTATTTTCGACGTTATTTCTAGTTGTTGCGAATCTCGACCGAGTTTACTGCCTCTACACAAAACCGTCGACCGACTTTATTGAAACCGAGTTTATCTACACCCGACTGATGAAGTAGGTCGTTGATGATAAACGACAGGACGGGCACCAGCTTCTCGCTGTCGTCGTTGAGTTGAGCACCAGTTCTCGGCAATACTCAATACTCGTACTGCTGATTGTAATTCGTTCCCAGTCCCAGCAAGCACTGCGGCGGATTAGTGGCATAATCCGAGACATTGCAGCGAACAAATAATATGACCGCCGCACCGCAGACACAGGCCTATATACAAACTGTGCAGTCGCTTCATCTAATTCTGCGCATGTAGCTTCGTGACTGCACTCAGCGAACATTAATTAGATAGACCGTTGAACGCGGTGAGTGACTGACCGTACAGTAGGATGGCGCAGAATACAGTGAAACATTTCATTGTTTCGATTATTATAACATGTCGACAGTACTTAAACAACTGGAGTTAGTCGAACAGTGTTCATCGTAACATAATTTACGTGTGTTTTAGCTGTTTTATACGCAAATAGACCTAAACCTACGCTGCAAAGATCAAAGCTAATTTTGTCCGAAAAAGTAACTGAGCAATAACTACGTAAACAATTGCATGTTGCACTTTTTATGTGCCACACTATAGGTCCATAGAGCTCTAACATGGACAAAAAAAACCAAGGCTCCCTCAAAAATTGAATCACATTTGGTTTCATCGAAACTTAAAACAGTCCATTCTGTCTCAACCGTATAAATCGTTCATTTGACCCCCAAATTTTTACCCAAACATTAGCTTTTTACTACTTATTCTGCCGTTTGATATACTGGCTAAAAAGCTGTTACAACAAAATGTGGTTCGAAAAATAAAGGCAAATTATTTTAAAACAAGCACGCAATAAATTCATTTACGCAAAAATTTACAAAAAGTACTAGAAATGTTAAGCATGTAAATCATAAGTTGAATGAAAGTGTGAAGACGACAAACGTACCTGATATTCCTTCGTAAGTCCACCACTCTGACCATGACGAGCACGAGCCTGCATCAACGCGAAATAATGAAGTAATACAACAGCGTTGAATTAAATCTAACAAATTCATAACTATGTACAGAGTGGTCCAGAAAAAAATAAAGCTAAGTTTACGGCACCATGATTTTGCAACCTTGCGCCACAGCGTCATGAGGTTTTCAGCAAAATGCTCAGAAAAAATTGCCTATATGACACAGAAAAGCCAGTATCTGAAATCTGAATACGGCAATTCGTTGTTTTGCAGCTGTAAAATCTTTTTTTGTATCGTATGAACTACAGTCTATAGTATAACTGCAGCGTCATGCAGGTGATTAGGTTGGAACGAGGTTTGATTGGCATGCGGCGGTGCGTTAAGCGAGCTTAAAATTAAGTCAGTCGTAAAATTGACGGCTGCTGCAGCGGCCGAGCTGCCGCGAGTGGTCGTCGTTATTTCTGTAGTTCTAAGGAGCTGGAACACACTGGTCGGTGGGCCGCTGGTCGGCGGGCCGATGCGCGTATCGAGTCCATCGGGCATGATTAGTCGTCGACCGGCACCGGGCATGTAGCCACGGCTTGGCTCGCAGTCGTCCGTTGTCAGAGTTAGAGGCTCAGCGGTGAGGACGATTTCAGATCAACGGCGCGGTGCTGGCCTTGAAGTGTGCCGAGCGGCATATCTGCTCGTGGCTGATAGCAACCGATCAGCGCCGTCGTCGTTCCAGCGGCAGCAACGTTCTTCTCCGTGTACAGCAGTAGCCTACGACTAGAGACTAGATAGGCCTACTATAGAAAGGGACGACGAGATATATGCCTGGCTGGCCGCAGACTGCGACGCAGCCACGCAGTAATGCCAGCCACATGGGGAAAAACACGAACTTCTCACTGTCTCCGAGACAGACGTCTCTCTTCACACCTGTATTCTTGGGCACCAAAACGACGTAGGGCATCGACATTTCGACGAGTTTCGACAACGGCAAGCTTGAAATAAGAGGTTGCTAAGTAATTACAAGGACAAACGACCAAAAATGGCGGCGTAGTCGCGCCGAAACGGTTATGCCAAGTGCCATTATGGTCATTGTTCGTTTTCGCAATCATTTCTATAAACATTGCTTAAGCTCGCCGTGGTGGAAAGACATACACTTGTTTGTCATTAGAAAAATTCGAAGTTTCGATTCTCTATCACGCATTTCTAAAAAATATAAGCGACCACATCTCTATTTCCAATTCCAGTGGTCCAGTATTTGATAAAAATTCGCAGTTTTAGAATATTCTGTGCATTTAAAATGTGTTCAAAACGACAAACGGAATGAACACTGCATTGCACGCTGCGACTTTCATTTAAGTTAATTTCGTTTCGTCTCGGTTCAGTTGAGATCAGTCGCTTCGTGCGACGTCAAGTTTGAATTGACGTCAAGACGTTAACTTTTTGTGCTTCAGTCACTGGCTGGATAAAATTGATGATTTGATTGTCGTATGTTGTATTTTAAAAAAAAATTGTAAGAAAGACCCAGCCCAACTACATGGGGCCAAAATTTTTACTAATGCAAAAAAGTGGAAGCCTTTTAATTCTTTTCAACTCCAAGAGCATCAAAAAAGTTGGGCCTAAGCATGAGCATCACAACGAAACTGCCTCTGAGATCTATAGCCTGATTTCAGAAAAAATACACTGTTTACATGTGAAATATCTGGCCTGGTCTACATGAAGTTTCATCATTCATGCCACCAACAGTTTAAGCAGTTAAAGAATGGCTATTTGTTGCATGTTGCCCTATAGCATAAAGCTTCACCGTGGATGACGGCGGAATGATTTCGCAGTCGAAACAGTTTAGTTTTTACATTTTTCAGATACGCTGAACAATGATTGGACATTAATTTTATGAGTAGTTTACGTAGAATAATCTTACAACCAATATTATCGTATTATTTATTTATTTATTTTAATAATCAGAGCACTGCAGCACGCATATCGTAGCAGCTTGGCCATAGCTATCACGCAGCACTAACATGTACTTTTTGTACGTCAATTTTTGAAAGTCTGTTTCTTGTGCTGGCTCGTAAGCAACGTCGTCGCGAAATACGCGTCGTTTCCGATAAGTTTTTGACGTCCGTTGGCTTTTTAAACTAAAAATTGGCACATGGGTTATACTTCCGCTTTTTAAAATGATCGCAAAATATTTTTGTTTTTTTTTTTGTTTTCGATTTAGGGGCTTGTACGGGACAGACGAACGGACAAACAAGCAAGACCTGTAACGCGGCCTATTAGAACGGCCGCATAATAAACCGATCATATATCGCAAACTCACCGAGCGCGATGCAGCAGATGAAGTGAATGATTTGAGTAAGTCTAAGATCGTTCCAGTCCATTGCAGCAGACTTCACTCGGCAGTGCAGGCTGATGAGCGTATGCCGCCGAGAAACGAGTTCGTTCAGCGTTCTACTCGCAGCCGCAACCAACTTGCACGCGCTTTGCCGCTATATAGCAGCATTTTGCAGCGCCAATGGGAAAGCAGCGACGTATTTAGGCAGGGTCCTTGCGCCTGACCCTTGAAAGTGAAAACAACTCTAACTGCACAAGAAAAATTAATCATAAAAAAGTAGGCAGGCTTGACGCAAAATTATTTCTGCAGTAGGTGCAGCTAGGGGTCTTGTTCACGTCTATGAATAGCTTACAATTAGGTCTACATACTCCCACGGGTACGACGTGTTTAGGTTTCGGCTTCTGGTGGCTTTGCTTAAACTACACAGATAGGAGTAAAAATGTCAGAAGCGTGTAAAAGAAATTAATCTCAGTTTTTGTTGCAGTTCCGTAACGTGAATTGAAAATAATTCTTAAGATTTAATTACGAATAACAACATGAATGTAAAAAACTGTGTAGCGCTTTAAATTCATCGACTTACTTAAGTTACTTCGCCAGCAGAAATGTTCTCTGATAAATATCTTAATTGACACACCTTGCCCTTGGTCTTACATACAACAAGGAAACCCAACTGTCGCTAAGAAAAACGCGCTACAGCCTATACACTTTCTATTGCAGTACTGACCTTCATGGTCATCCAAGATCGATGACTTTTATTTCATCTGAAAAGGTTTATGTTACTTCCCATTACTGATTAATGGTAATCTCACCATTTTCGAGGTAGACGTATGGTCAGTTTTCCGTTGACAAACGGACAGTTTTTCTAGGCCTACACCCTACACCCTCCATTCAACCAAAATGTTGGCAATGTTTGCCTTGCACTACGAGCTGAAATTTTGGGGTCTATACCAAAATGGCCCAAAACCAAAACGGCCCAGGCCAAAACGGTCCACAGTTGTTAGAACTTCTGCTTCTCGCTGCCGCGTGTGCATTGTATGAGGTGCATTGTGTGAGAATTCGTGTGCTAGCAATTTAAAATTCGTAAAAATTCACGAATTTGACAAAATTCTGAAAGTTGTGAAAATTAGTTTTTGCACATTCCCAATAAACATTAACCAGAACTAATATAATTACTACGCGCGACAGCACGCGGTGGTGAGCGCATACTAGCTATCGTGATTCTATCTGTCCGTCACATCGCGGTACCCAACCAAGCTCAGGCAGAATAGAGACGCCGGGTTTTAAAATCATCGTATAATAGCGTAGTCTCTAGCTTATTGTGACAAAATTTCGTGCCGCTGGGTAAGGAGATTTCCTCGAACAAAGACGTCAGAAAAAAAGTATTCCCTAAATCATCTAACGTAAGAACGAGTGCAGAAAGTCAGACTCGTTGTTTATCGTAACAAGCACTGACGAGCTTTCCAAGATACCAACATTGATGACCTTGAACGTCCTTGAAATAAAACAAACACATTTTAGCAAACTTTTTTCGTAATTTTAGGCCGCGAAAAAATAATAGGTCAAGAAAAAATAATTGTGCCGCAATTATTGTAAAACGATGCTGTCGCGCGTCTCATGAGCATTAGCTCAGACTTGTTCTAAAAATTCGTAAAATTTTAATTCTGAGTCTGTGCTGAGGTGTAACGAGACAGCTATAGTGTGTCATGTTTTGCTTATTCTTTTATCTGTGTATGATTGACGCACATGCGCTTGGGCCGTTTTCGACCTCTGTGTGGGCCGTTTTCGACATTCGCGGGGCCGTTTTGGTTTTGGGCTGTTTTGGTCATTTCCCAAATTGTGCATGCTTATCATGAATATCATGAATATCTTGTGCATGAATATCAGTGACCGACGCTCTGCAGCTGGCAGAAGATCGCTCGTTTTGGCGACAAATCGCAACGACGGGATGCTACGGCTGAAAGCTTCGCGTCATGATGATGATGGTGATGCATGTTTAGGTTTAAGACATATAGCTAATTACTCGTGTAAGAATTTTTTTCCCTGAGATCTGACGCTTAGCCACAATAGGCCTACGTTCGTGACAGACGACAGACAGACGACAATCGTGCCATAGATGCCTACAGCTCTGTAGGCATAGGGCCTGGCTGTAGCGCGCCAAAAAGCTAGCGCAGCCGCCTGCGACCAGCCGTTTGAATGGTAACCGTTTGCAGACGAGTAAAATATCTTGGCGTTCTATTAGACACAGTAAGCTTATACCACTCGCCTCCTTTCGCCGCTTCGCGGAGTTACAGCCGCTTTGCAAATATTTTTTATTGGAAATACTGTGTAGGGTATCAGCAAGTCAATTCAATATCGCATAGGCCCTACAGCAATATTTCATCATCCGCATTTACCAGAATATTGTCATTGTTGTGCAGTCTATTGATCATCAATATGAAACACACGGTGACTGAATCAATGAATCGCCCATTCACAACGTTCGATTAACGGAAGTCGATGTTAACAAAATAGATTCGGTCCGCTGTCGATAGCTGCGGCTAAGGACAATGTGGACAGTGTCGTAAGCATATACGATTGTCAGTCATAGTACACACACAGGCTTAATGCAGTCCGGAAAATGCAATAGGCCTACAGTAATAACTACAATAAGCATTATAACCTGTACAAAAATATTTATTTTTGTATTGCAGCTGTACTGCACTTCTAGAGTCCGCATTATACGATCTTCATTATACAGTACGTTGTATTATTGCGGTAAAAATGTTTCAACGCGTTGAATATGCTGGATCTAACAAGTATTTCAGCAATGCTCACGTGACGTGCGACAGCGTCCGTGCTGCCATCTGGGCAATCAGTGTACAACGTGCAATACAACAGTGTAGCCAAAATTACGTCTTCCACGTTCACCGTTAAATTTGGGCACCGTAACCATTCGGTTCCAAATAATTCTAGCTTTCTAACGGTCCAAACCGCGTCCAAATCGGTGCAGCCTTTCCGGAGATACCTCTTACAACTAGGCACATTTAAACAGCCCCACGTAATTGACCATACCCTTCCTTTTCTATTTTCTAGTGCGGACGGTTCTGAAAATGGAATCATCCTTCCGTAAAAAAACGAGTGACGCCGATCGGTTCCTCACTCTGCTTGCGGAGTTCGAAGAGAACCGGCCTCGTATAGAGTCAATTTACTTAACCTATATCTACCACCAAGAACTGGTGCAAGCACCTACGGTGATAGTATATAATTCGGTGTGGGTGCGAGCACCTCGGTGTTCCAAGCTACTAGTCGTTTCGACGTTATTGCTGAATAAGCTACGGCTACAGTGAAGACACCCTGCAGTAGGTTCACTGGCTTGGAGCCGAGCACCGAGTGCTCCGGGAAAACAACCCCGGTCTGGGATAACCGGCGACTCCTGTGGGCTCCGGTTAAGCCGGACATACATGGCGCGTCACGCCTCTAAATCGGTTAGGGTTTCCATTAGCTTACCGACCGGCAACTGGCGAATCACGAAGATGGGAACCGATAGCAGCAAGTCAACCGGTAGTGGTAAGATTTCGTAGAAGAAGGTCTTTCGAAGTAGCAAATCTACCGACAGTGAATTATCACTTGAACCGGCCAGTTGCCGCACCGACAAAAGTAGGGCAGGTTACCGCACACCAGAACCAAATCTAGAACCGCTAGCTTCACAACCCTCCGCTCAGCTCGGAGCGCGTCATACAGACGTTGAACCGCAGACCCAACGTAGTGAGATAACCGACCCATGCAAACCGCTAGCCCAGATAGTACGATCGAAACACCTGGATCCGGTAGGATTCACTCGGAACCTTACCGACAGTCTACACCGATCAATGAAACGCAGTCTTCCCGGCCACAGGTCATCCAAGGTCATGTCACCGAAGGGCTTCGAAAACGAGAAAGGTTACAATAGCAATGCGTTTAGAAAGGGTACTCAAATTTGAAGCCTCTGTAGATGACTCCTTGAATTAAAAGTCAAAACTCAGACGATAATAAATTTAAGTTTATGTTTAAAATTTCACATGTAAGTTAACTAGTTTTGTCTATAGATATCTCCAGTACGTGTAATGTCAGTGTAGTTCACTGTTGTAATATGCACTGTAGCCTAAGATTGCGAAAAATCAGTAAAACGTATTTTTAAAGATTACATGGACCATGGTCGTTCAAAGTCATCAATGTTGAGTAGGACTACAGACAGCTCGTCAGTATGTGCTTAATTGTTATAATAAGCAGAAAGTCGATTTAAGTCTATCTGCAGTCGTTTACACTCTGAATTAGTAGATAGTAGCAGAAATCGCGCATTTTGAATGGGTGCCCAAATTTGACGCCCGCTTACGAAGTAGGCGGTACGAAGGACACCTTGAACTTGAAGAACCGAAATTTTAACTGCTAAAATCTACGTCAATGCTGAAAATTTTATTCGTTGGTTGCTGAAATTAAAAATGTTAAGCTGAGGTACTCAGTTAATTAATTTGACGTAACCTATTTTATATGATCAGCGTACATCAACGTCACGCTGGACAGACTGAGAGACAGACAACTTATGATGAGAGTAAAACTGAAATCTGCACATGTCTAATAATCCACAGAATATTTATTACACGTGGGTGTGATGCAATGTTTACGTTTTAGTGTTGCACTTTTTGGAGCTATTAATCCGGCTGTTTTTGATAAATGTAAGTTACCGTATTGAATTGTTACATTTTGGAACTAACTTGCGTTACATATTTTTAGGTTTCGCACAACACCTTTTTATTTTTACAACATATGCAATGCTTTTTTGTTAGTCCCCTCGGTTGATGGGCGTGTGGGAGGATTCATGGAACTTTCGTAGCCGAGAACTTTCGTTCGGCGTGACGTCCCTTGGAATTTTCGTTTTCTGACATTGATCATTATTTAACTCCTTTTATAGGGTTTATAGTTCAGCGAAAAAAGCTCCATTTTTGTCGCTCGCTAGGCCTATATAACTAGAGTTTTGGCAGGATATAATAACAAGGAAGCCCCCAGTTGTCGCTAGGGGAGACACGCTACAGCCTATACAGTTCCTGTAGCAGTATTGACCTTCAAGGTCATCTATGGTCAATGATTTTAGCTCATTTGAAAGGCCAATAGTAATTAGTAGTAACCTTGGCCCTATCTCTCACCTCTTCCGAGATATGGCCAGTTTTCTGTTGAAAAACGCACACTTTTCTTACCCCCTCCCGGACCTCCCCGTCACTCTATTCACTCAAAATTTTAAAATGTTGCCTTTGCAATGCATTACTCAAATTTTGTAAGTGGAGAGTCTTGACACAGGGCTAATTATCTGAGCAAAATGTTTTCCCTATGAGCAAACGCTTAGCCGCAATACATCTGTTATGGACAGACAGACTGATAGACGACAGACAAGATGACAATGGTGCCATAGACACCTGCAGCGTAGCAGTAGCGCATCCAAAAATCGTGTACAGTATAGGCCTAATAATCAATGTTAGAGAACGAAAGTTTCATGCTAATTTCGATGTTGGGATGGAAAGTTACCAGGAACGAAAGTTCCACCTATGGAACTTTCGTTCCCCGGGAATGAAAGTTCTCGGGGTACAAAAGTTTCAGTTACCTGTGGGAGAATGCGCCCATCGTTGAAGAAAACATCGCAGATCGTGCAACAAAGTGCTTACACAAGCTTTTGTAGCTGAGAAATAACATATGACGCTAGTATTTGATATCCTTCACAATAGTTATGAATGCTGGAAAAAGAACCTCAATAACTAGCAATAAAACTACCATCAGGGAAGCACAGTGTAGGCTACTGTAGGCATCATGTGATAAAACTCAATGCAGTACCGTACCCTCCATAATAGAAAATGCTGATACCACAATGTTAAAGTAAAACTGTTTCTTGTGAAATGATTCATGCTTTTCATTTTAACCAGGTGAATGTAGTGAATGGAGGTGATTAGGTGTTTGCTTGAAATTTTTTTTGTCTGTCATACTTTCTGTCTGTTTCTGTGCACATTGACATGACATCATAGCAATAATGATGGGATTACATCACTGGCAGAATGTGTATTGTCTGTGTCACCGGCAGCAATGCTGCTAATGGCAGCGGTGGGAATATAGTTATGGAAAGAATTTTAGTTAATTATTCTAACTAACAAATTTACAAAAAAATTGGGTCAGGGCTTAACCACCTGGCACTGTAAGTCAGGTTAGGGGAAAATTTAGGGGGTTGAAATTTTTCTTCTTGCAAAGTTGTTGCCAGAACTCAAATGCATTAGCACATGCAGAATGTGTAGTGTTGACTTAGGGTGGGTTGAAATGAGACTATGGAACTTTTTTGTTAGTGGACCAGAAGTCGCCAATTTTGTGCCCATCGGGGGTGCAGTTGCAGTTGATTGCTTGCTATTGCAATTTTTGATATCTCAATTTGTTTCAGAGATATTTGTGGTCAAACTCTGAAGTTGTCAGAAATCTCTCCAAATTCTGCAAATTTTTGGGGTGCGTGTTGTCATGAATACCTAGCAGGTATCTCTTTTTGTTTCATGGACAGATAGGAAGCTGTGGGTGATGGCATCAGGAGATGTTTTGCCACGTCTTCAACAGAGAGCTGCGCAAGCAGATCAGATGATTGGTCAGCTGAAGGCTCAACTGCAGCAGCTGAAACGTTCATCCGCTGCAGCTGGTTTGTTTTTTACACTAAGTCCATAATATGTAAGTAAGTAAGTAATAAGTTGTCTTTATTTGCTAGTGTCAATTGCACACACATTACATTTGCTTTGTTTTCGTTATACTCAGCGTGCATGTAACTTACAAAATACTTACTCATGTATAAGGTTAATACATGGATTATTGCTTTATTAATAGTATTAAAACTGTAAATCTGTTGTTTTTGTTGCAAGCATTTTTACAGGTTTTCGTAAATTATGCGGTGCACATTTTTTAATGTTTTGTACATTTGCATTTCCTAATACAGTTGAACCCTCATGTTTGCTTTAAAACTGTATTGAATGCATGTGCTAGTTTCTGCAGCTAATGCAGCTGAGGTGGAACGTTTGACAGAAGAGAATGCCCTTCTGCGCCAGGAGGTAGAAAAATTGAAGCAGGAATTGTCAGCAGCCGAGATGCGGCATGGAGGTCTGTCATCAGCAGTGAATTACTTTTGTGGTTATTTGGCATCTGTTCTAATGGGCTGCAATAGGCATTTTGCATGTCCATTTGTCAGTCCCGTACTGGCTCCTGTCATCTGCCATTCTGTCTGTCTTTGTGTTCATCCCATATGGTGTACTAGCTCGAAAACATAGTTTTGTATAAAAACTGAAAAAGTATTAGAGTGATACCCACTATTATCGGGTCTTGTTGATATCAGTACCCATGCCAGAGCAATTAATATTATTGTTACTCTATTGCTGCTGCATGCACTTTGCATTTTTACAGATGTGCTTCAGGTGTAAATTAATAACACAAACGTTTTGTCATTCTTAGTGGTGCACTTGTATGTAGCTGTAAATGCATTTGTTCATACTGATTGTTGTTGTTATGTTTATTTGCCAGTTCGCCAGGTACCGTTGCCAAACAGCCGACCGATGTCAGTGGAAACAAAGACATTTACAGTCAGTGAGCAGACAGTGCCAAAGCCTACAGCCATTGATGCCAGTACGGCAGATAGCAGTCTTAGTGATAAAGCAAACGTGAAAGAACCAGCATCTTCTGAGTCCAAAAAATCAGCTAAACCAGAGAAGAAGCAAAGTACTGGTAGCTACCATTACTTTTTGTCATTATCATGTCAGTCTATTTTTGTTTCTTTGTTCATCGGCCAGATAACTCAAAGTTGTAAATGTATTTTGATGAAGTTTTGTGGAGGACTTGAGCATGGTCCAAGGATGAAATGATAATACATTAGTAATGATGCAGTTTCTTTCGTGTACTTTGGATCATTTTAGGGATTATTTATCTCAGCAAGTTATGAATGGATTTTTATGAGATTTCAGAGATAGGTGGAAAGCAGCCCAAAGCCCAATTGCTTAAATATTATTGGCAGTTTGGTTCAGAATTTTTGAAAAGGATGTATTGTATGTAGCTCTTGTATCTAGTCTGTTGTGTTTGCCAGGTGGCAGCTCTGTTCTTGGCATACGTTTGATGTCTCTATTGCTTCTCGTTGTGCATCATTTGCGGTGATATAGACTGTGTCCTTGAGACCATGTTCTTGGCTGCAAGGCACATCAAGGTCAAAAAAACATTTTGGTTTTGAGAAAAGTAAATTTGGTCTTGGCCTTGGTTTACAAAATAAATGAAAGTCTCGGTCTTGTTCTTAGTTTTGATAGAACTCCTGCTTACATCGCTGATCAGTGTGATAATGTTGGCATGGTCTGTAGCTGGTGGAAAGTCTGCACTGGCAGCAGCTGCAGCAGCGACATCTGTTGGCAGTGAAGCTGTCGACGTGTCTCGACTCAACATGCGCATTGGCCGCATTGTCGACGTTCAGAAACACCCGGACGCCGACTCTCTGTACGTGGAACAAGTCGACGTCGGCGAGGGAAAACATCGCACTGTAGTCAGTGGGCTTGTCAAGCACGTTCCTCTTGAGCAGGTTAAACACTTTCTTGTAATAATTATAATCAATTATTATGTAATAATTACTTCTGTCAAGGCATTAATTTTTTTAATGAATGACAAACGATGAACTCGTGGTTGTGTCCCAGGACTGTGACAGTAGTGATGGAACGACAACAAAACAATTTCTAATGGCATTCAAATGGAAGCATTTATGAATGGTGGACTTAGACTAGCTACACACTTGTGCATTGTGTTTAACTTGTTTCTTATTCATAGTTTTATACCAATAAGTTTTATGGAATCAACTATTATTCCTTTGGTAAAATGTAAAAATGGTGATCTAACCGATGTTAACAACTATCGAGCTATTACATTATCTAATGCCATCACTAAAATTCTGGAATCCATAATATTGGAGTATGTTAATGATAGAGTTCCTATTACTGATTGCCAATTTGGTTTTAAATTCGGACACTCAACGTCACTATGTACCTGTAGTTTTAAACAAGTTGTAGAGTATTACACTGGTAGGGGCAGCCATGTCTTTGTGTGTTTTGCTGATTTCAGTAAAGCATTTGACAGAGTGAAATATTGGAAACTATTTAAACAACTGTTAGATATTGGACTTTCAGCCCAGATAGTTTCACTGTTAGCATATTGGTATAGCCGTCAGCGTGTTTGTATACGGTAGAATAATGCTGTGTCATCCTCGTTTAGCATCGGCAATGGAACAAAACAGGGTGGAATTCTGTCACCATTCTTGTTTATTCTTCCTTCCGAATTACTTTGGTATCTTTAGCGTCCTGCATCCTGTGGAACATGCCAGAAAAAGTAGCATGTCAGAACCAGGAAACTTTGCATAAAAATAACCAAAAATATAATTATGCAGTTTTTGAGCTCAAAGTGCACAAAAGATATTAAAGCTTTTGATTGATTGAATGTTAGCAACCATGGTTTTGCCTCGGACTCGAGTGGGAGAGCTTAGAGCACTCTGCAGACCTTTTGGCTGGAGTACTGGAGGGCTGTGAAAATGTGAAGCCCCCTGACTTTCATGCTGTGGAGGGGTTATACCACTTGAGATGGAGTTTTTGAAAAAGTATGGCTACAGGTTTGACTGTGTGCTGTGCAGATGCAGAATCGCACTGCAGTGTTCCTGGTGAACCTAAAACCTGCCAAGATGCGTGGAGTTCTGTCCGAGGGAATGATCATGTGCGCAAGTTTACCCGACAAAGTGGAAATCATTGTACCACCGAATGGTGTCAAAATTGGAGACCGTGTTATCGTCGACGGATATCTAGGTACACTGAAAACTTTGACATACAACATATGACCTTTTCTGTTGCTGAAGCCGCTTCTTTTGTATAGGTGAATTTTTACAGTGTGTTATGTAAAATAGTGTAACCTTATTAGCACTGTTAACAATACGTTTTGATTTTGAATGTATTGGTAATAACAATACTTCTCACAAAATGTATTGCCAGTACCAGAACTTTTGGACTTAATGTATTTTTGTCTGTCTAACGCAGTGCATAGCATTGGACAGAGTATAAAATCACCTGAGTGTTTGTGTGTCCGTCTGTGCATTCGTCTGTGTGTCCAACTTTTCTTAAGCTCTTTTCCTTCCACCTTTCCCTTCCCTTTACCTTCCCTATCCTTTTTCCTTCCCCTTTTCTTTCCCCTTCTCCTTCCACTTTCCCTTCCTCTTCCCTTCCCCTTTCCCTTCCCTTTCTCCTTCCCCTTTCCCGTTTCCCATTTCGTTCCCCTTCCGCTTTCCCTTCCCCTTCTGCTTCTCCTTTTCCTTCCCTTCCCCTTCTTTTTCCCCTTTCCCTCTTTTCCTTTTTTTCCTCTTCTCCTTTTTCTTCCCTTTTCCTTTTCCCTTCCTTTTCCCCTTTCCCTTTTTTTGTTTTCATAACCTTCCCTTCCCCCTTTCCCTTTCCCCTCACCTTCTCTTTCCCTTCGTTTTCCCCTTTCACTTTCCCTTTTCTTGCCCTCCCCCTTCCTTTTTCTCTTTCCCTTCTTCCTTCTTTCTTTTCATGTCCACATCCGTGCATCCAACATTTGAGGCATCATATCTTCATAACGGTGCCAGATGGATGCATGGTTACCATGGACCACCTATAGGAAGTCGACTCCCGGGAGTCGAATGGTCACGTGACTGATGACGTCACGTGATCCCAAAAGGTTAAGTGTGTGATCCCATTATCTTTGAGGCGTCATATCTCCATAACGGTGCAAGATAGACGCATGGTGACGATGGACCATTTATAGTAAAGCCCTGGTGATGAATCGAATGGTCTCGTGACTGACAATGTTTATTGTTTAGTTAAAATAATAGAGAAGATGAAGGGATCATTGCTGCTGTACAATTTGAAATTAAACTGCTTGATTTTTTCTACCAGTCTAAACAGCTGACTGATTATATTCATGCGGACATATACTGTAAACTATCAAAATGCATTGGACAGACTTTGTGTTCGTATGAACGTTATCTTGTTAATGATATAGGTTCACTAACTTATAGGCCTACTAACTATATTCCAGTTGTTTTCATGTTATAGCAGCATTCTCAAGAAATGTTCGTCAGTCACACTAAACTGTCAGACTTTCTGTGCTGGACTTATATGGTAAATTTGTTGCAGCTATTGAAATGCGCATGTAGCACGTTGATAATATCACAATTTAAAACAAGTATTGCCATTCAGGAGGCCATTGTTGCTGTTAATAAGTATTTTATCGCTGATCAGTTTCACAATTTTGGCTGAAAAGGTATCTGCAATATCGCAGCGTTGGCAATAGTTGTGCCAGTGCTAGCAATAGCAATACTCTAATGTTTTGTGATATTAACAAGCCTGAACATTGGTGTGAATACTGGTGCATAGGACCAGCTGACGAGCAGCTGAATCCAAAGAAGAAAACTTGGGAGCAGATTCAGCCCGACCTACGCGTTGATGCACATGGCATTGCGACGTACAAGAGTGCTGCGTGGAGAGTTGAGGGAATCGAAGGACTGTTTAAAGCTCCAACCGTCATTGACTCGGCAATTAAATGAATATATAGATGGATTTCACGATTTTTAGATTAATTACACCTAAAGACTTCACACCATGTCGGTTGCCATGTGCTACTAACTGTTAAGCCTCTTGAGTAGAGATGGAATATGTTATGTTTTTTACTGACAGAAGTTTTCATTGGCAGTTTTGAAAGTTTTCATTGAAGTAAAATATCTTATGTTGTGCATTTAAGTATTATAGTAAACATGTGAATAGTAATAAAACACGCTTGTTAAACTAAATGCCAGCGCCACTGTTTTAAAGTCAGAATCACAGTTTAATTACTTGCTCAGTTTGGAAAATGCACATTCAGTATACTTATAATTTTTGAATCAAACTAAATACTGCACTGAAATTTGCCCGATATGTGGCTTGAATTGTGAATCCTCTCTAAACACTAAACAACGTAAATTTGGTGAGAAAATGTGTTGCAATTTTGGTGATACAGAATTTTTCTTAGGGGCAATGGGGTAGAC
>Ga0209367_1000735_pt1 | contig 35789 bp, 15 predicted proteins | sample WorMetLIZISLAND2_FD_187412 | JGI IMG/M metagenome (GOLD analysis project Ga0209367, IMG submission 187412) | Marine gutless worms symbiont microbial communities from Max Planck institute for Marine Microbiology, Germany - Olavius geniculatus... ... | reverse complement strand
AAACCTGTTGTTTATCGTCAGTTAGTAAAACTCGTGATGGACGTGCTGTGAAATGTAAAAATTCGGTGGGTGGTCGCGCTTAATACGGCATAACTTTGTCAAAGTTGGAGATAATTGAATAAAATTTTGCAGGTTAGCGTAAGTCTGAATGGATAATAGACGTGTAAAATTTTGTTTAAAAATTCTCAGTTGTTTCGGAAAAATTATCAGAAAACCTTAAGGGGGTAAAATTTTTTGGCGCACCCTGTACACCGTGCTCCGAAAAAAAGAATCTGAATGAAATTTGGTACACTTAATCCTTAGTGAATTACTGAAGCGATAACCAGATTTCGTTGAAAATTATTATTTCTGAGAGGAGTTATTAATTGTTGAATATCGATAACAAAATAAGCTTATCTCGGTCAGCGAAGATGCGTCTAGCCAACGCAAAATTCGAACAGCCAGCGCCCTGACAGCTGCACAGCTTGTTGAGTTGTAAAATAAACCGTCCGTACATAGTAAGAGTTTTTTTGTGCTGTACATCCGTGACAGTGCCGTGCGCGTTCGATGAAGTGCAATTCGCTGTTTTGCAGTGTGGATGAGTGCCCGGAATAGCGTCACTGATACCATTAATGCCGGTGCCACATTATAGGATCGCCCCCCAGTAAAGTCTCCCCTCGGCCGACAATTTACCGACAAAAATCCGCCCCGCCCGGCGGTCGCCCAGGGGGGCGGATTTTTACCGTTAAATTGCCGGCCGGGGAAGATTTTTTCTGGGGCGATCCTATAATGTAAAGACTTTATGGGACGGCGATATTTTAATAAAGGGAAGACGTATCAATTCCGTGATTATTTCTCCCCGGTTGATTTTTCATGTGAGAGATATTTTAATGCGACACCGGCGTCCAGACAGGAGAGTATTCAGTCTAATGACGGCAGCTGCGCCGCTGTGGGACGCAGGGCGGCAGCATTAGTTACTTACTTATTTGCACTGGACGCTACACGGCGCCGTACTTCGTGAACTGTTGTCATACGGCTCTCCCAACGATCCATCTTCCCGCCGCGTGTGATATTTGCCACCATCTATCGATGTCTATCTCTCTCTGGCTGCATTTATGTATGAATGGGATTATGTGGTTTCACCGTTTTAGCCAGTTTTCTGGGCCGGTATTCATTCACCAACACACAGTCAATGGCATACCGGCGTACTTCGACGTCAATCAGACCACGCAGATTACAGATTCTGTCGGTCGCACGCCACCAGTTTCCCTATAGCGTAGTCTACGTCGCTTTCCACCAATATCGTCGATGCGTCGTCAATATTTGGTAGGGAGAGCTAAGAACAAGACGCCCCAGGCGTCGAGTAGCGTGGGGAATGACGGAGCAGGACACGTGGGCGCCAGCGTTTGGGCGCCGGACGTTTGGGCTCTATAAGCTATGACAGCGCCGTTAGGGTACGAAAACAACGCGTGAGATTGACGGGCGTGAATTGTCCGAAATTTGTGCGCCGTCGTCATCACCGAAATTTAACCCAGAATTTACTCAGAAAACGATGCTCTGCTTAGTCAACAATAATTATTGACGACGATTGATGAAGGCAGTAAGCCTGCTCGAAGTTCGACACTCGAGGGACGACTGAAGGTGTTTGATGACGAAAAAGTGCAAATGCTATAGAAAGGCGTGCATGAGTTTAAAACCGAGGCGGCAGAAACGCTGAATAAAACTACGGGAGGCATGTGTTTTACAACACAGCGTGACGTCGTATAGTGAATGTACATTGTGTGCTAATTATTGGTAAAATTGGTCGGTCGAGTCGATCGAAGCCACCTGCTAGTAAGCATACATACAAAGCGTATATTTGGTAGGCTACAACGAATGCGATGCACAGCTATAACTCCAGCTATTGTTGCCACCGCAACAGCGCATTAGCCTACATGTAGACCAATCGCATGTCGTTGGTCGTAATTATCGTGCGTCAGTTGCACTACTTCGCTTGTCTGTCAAGTTTTACGTTATTTCGACGAGTCACTGCATCGATCTATCGATCGAGTGGACTGCGCTTCAGGTTGCGTAATGAAGGCCTAAATTCTACTACTTCAATTTGTTGCACAACAAGCTGCACAACACCTTGACATGTCACGATGTTGCGCATTCGCTGTTGTCTTGTAGAGACTTTTGATTCTTGGCGTATCAGAGGGAAGTCCAGTGGCCTAGCCGCCCAATTCCCAGACGAGATATAAGCACACTTTTAAACTGCACTGAATGCGCCAATTTGGTCAGTTGATTCTTAGAAAAATAATTAAAATTGTTGCAACCAGATGTCATATTTTAAAGCCACAATCCACCTAATTTGATTTCGGCTGGGGCTCCGCCCAAGACCCCGCTAGAGGAGCTTACAGCGCTCCCATCTAGCTAGATTTTAGAAGACCTACTTCTAAGAAAAAGGAGAGGAAGGGAAAAGAAGAAAGGAGAAAAAGAAGAAAAAAGGTAAGGACTGAGGGCAAAAAAGAGAAAGGAAGGGGAGGAGACGAAAGGAGGAAGGGAAAGGGTAGAGAGGGGAGGCGAGCTTCTTCCTCAATTCACATTTCTGGTTGCGCCACTGCTTGTTGTACATCGTGCTGTAGTACAAATCCAGAACAAAGCGAAGCAAGTGGAGTTCGGGCCTAAGCAGTGACGTCACTCTGCATCATTTACCATTACCAGTGATCACATGCTTCTGTTGTTTGTTGTTGCGTTTTGCTGCTGAACTACGACCTCAACACTACTCTTGCTGTTGTTGCTGTTTTGACGAAGACGCTGCAATGCGATCGATGTAGGCCTAACTAAACTCCCGCATGCATTCTCGAACAGGATGCACCTTTTCTTAGAAAGGTAACTTTCTGCTGTCCGCAAGAAATAATGCAAAGCTAACTGCCAGCAGCTATATATTCTGCGTGAAAATGTGGATTTATAGCTTTGCATCAAAGCTGGAACTGGTATTGTATCGTGCTGAGTGGGTTGTGTTACTGAAACGCACAGTTTCTCTGCGATTTTGTGCGAGCCTGCAATATAGCCTAAGCCGCATCAGTGCGTCCGAAACACAGTCGCAATAGTCGCTTCCGTGTCTCTCATAAGTCTAACATTAATCGAACCGATAGTAAACTGCTGACAAGGCAACGCCATCGGATTCGGGTCTGTCTTGCCACCTTTATTGGCCTACAAATTGGTACTCGTTGCCTATGGTCATTCGTACTTCGACACATCAGCTGGGCATGGATAGTCAATGTTCTCATTCTTGGGCAGCTCGTGGACATTGGAGAGAACCGCCAAACAAGCATTTCCGGTTGCTGCACCACCGCATCAGTCATCTGACCGAAGCAATGGTTTGTGGTCGTTTCAACAGTTTTAAGCGAGAATTCAATACAATATTTTGGTATTTACGCAACGTAACACAGCCAACGCGGGGTTTTATATTTTCGGACATCGTTTACCCTCTCTAATCGTAGCGTTATTTAAAAGTTATTATTAATATTGTCATTAAAATGACGGTAATAGATTTATCGGACCCGTTTCTGGCAAGACGGCATCACGTACACCTAGTTTATTAAAATACTTAAATCCTGTCAGTATTAGCCACGTTTGAAAAATTTCTCGGAAAACAGTGACGCGATCGGCGGATGATGGGAGTTCTGTGTGCGCGGTTACTTGATATCAACGCTTTAAACGTGAGGCTAAAGCAATGGCCTGAGTGCAGAAGCATCCGGTTGATGCACACGTTATCATTGTAGTCACGTGCAGTAAATCATAGTCGTCGTCAGCAGACAGTAATATCAAAAAGTGCAACATTTGCACTCGCTCTAATTGCATACACGCACGCATGCAGTCTGACTTTACCAATCCGACTGGTAGTGTCTGTATTACAATTCTGCCAATAAAATGAGCGTGGCTGCATCAATTATAGAAAGGCTTTTGAACACAATGACAATCACCCTTTGATGTAAAATTTGAGGCTAGTCGTTTACAAATCTGTTCGATTGCTCGACCTACGTAAAGTATGTATATGCTCCACTTATTATCTACCGTTTTGTGTATATTCTTACCTATAAGCGTAAAATAATTAACGCATTGCAGGCTATCATTTTCATGTCACAGTTGGATACGTAATGACGTAATGCACTGGAGTAAAGGTCGATTGTTGTCAATCAGAGTCGCGTAAACGGTCGTCACATAAAGAGAACCAGCGAGACGGCCAGCGTCATGCATCAGTAACAGTAACGGTAACAGTAAGGTGTTCAATGCCTAACGTATACGTCGTGTAGGCCTACGTTAAAAATCTCGGTCTATACCGTGCAAAACAGAAAATAATTGATCAGACATAGTTAAGGTTAGTCAGTATACGTGTAGTGTTGCAAGTGACAGACGACTTTGCAAACGATTGCCGACCACGTGTAAACTGTGACTAGGCCTACATCTTCAAAATCATTGAGTTGTAGTATTCAAGTTTCAAGTTGCGGTACTCCTTTAGGGGTAGAGTTTGGTTAGGTCTAAGGTTAGGGCTAGTGTTAGTTAAAACTCAAAGCCCGACTCGAAGTAGTTTGAAACTCGCTATGACTGATGTTGAAGAACCGAACGTTCAGTCGATAGTTTGATCACACTCTGCTACTAAGGGCGCTCGCATATTTGCCATAAAATAAAACAAAAAAAACTAACTGCAACACAACTTATTTTGTTATAGGACAAAATCAGTTGTACGTGCGAATCCCTTTAATAAAATTTAACTTCTCTGCAAGTTCGTTACGTCGTTTTGCTCTGCGATAAACCGTATAAACACAGAGTCGGCGGCTACCATCTCCAGTTATTTTATTTCGTTTTATTGCAATCGCACGTGTGCCAAGCCCATTACTGGGCCATGGTTTGGCACTGGCGTATGTCGTCGTTTCGGTGTCTGTCTGTCTGTCTGTCTTAACATTTCACAGTTTCTGTTTGTGTACGCCAACGTCATCGACTTCGACGTTGGAGCTGTCGTCGCGGCAGACTTTGGATCCGCTTCCAGCGACGACTAAAACTGCGCAGTCGGACGTTCGAAGTCTGCCGCACCGACGCAGCGACGTCTGTAAACAGCTGGAACTCTGTGCGGGAACTAGGGATGCTTGTAGTAAAACTTACAAAAAAACGACCGGCTAACGTTTAGCATTTTAATTGATGCATATTAAATGAAGAATTTTAGATCTGTCTTAGAGTGATCTCGACTTTCTACCAATTCAGTCGATCAAGCAGTCAATCAGAATAGCAGAGCTACTTTGAAGGTAATATTAAATAATGATAAAAAATAATCCGTTTGGATTCAGTCATTAGCTGTTGACTTTTTCAGGGGCATCTCACAACTTTCTACTTTGCTGCTGTTTTTTAACATCCATCGTGTGCTAACAGCGACTGTCTCATTTTGACAATTTAACGGACATTTTGTGCTTATTACGGATTATGTGTATAATTTTATTTCCGCAACTTTGGATATCGTAATATGCCGTCAATTTCAGTAGGGCACTAAAACATTTATCACAGTGATAATAATGATAATAAGCACCCAAATTTTCAACGAGATGGTTGATAATCGATAACCGAGAGCACGTCGAATTAAACTATTCGCACGCCTCTGCAGGAGGGAATTGGACGTAGGCCTGTGGGCTTGTACATTGTATAGGTTAGACCGCGACCTTCGACCGAGCCTGTTAGTCAGTCGTTGACTGGGCAATTTGTGATGGTCCAATCAGTGGCTACACTGAGTGTTATCTCTTAATGTATTCACAGTGTGCGGTCAGTGTAAGCTCGTTGAATATCAACGAATTGATCTCAGGAACCTGCTGGTGCAGACAGCCAAAGAAGAACTTGAGCAAGTCGACTTATGTAGAGTGCCAGGCACGACTATTGCTGGGTACGGTAGGCTTAACGATATACGAGTAATACTATAGACGTTAAGTGACCATTGTGTATAATAAACATGGTGTTGCATAAAGAGTGAAACATAGGCTTACGTACTTTATGTAATCGATCAGTTGGACAGTTCTGTAAAAGACTAAACTAGCTCAAGGTTCGAAGATAGGCTCACGCAAAAAGCCGCCCTACCTGTAGCTATTTTCCAAATATAGAATACGTGAGATACATGTACATATCCTAGAACCCTGCAGTGACGGGTGGTCATGTTGAACATGCATGGCCTCCAATTCAAGGCTACCTATTTCACTCAGTCATGTGGCTTGTCGAATGTCAGTCATAAGCTACGTAGGCCTATAGTTCGTTGTTGATAGGCATATCGTTGCGTTTAGCCTTGAACGCATTATACGTTGGTCAGCATGTGACGATGATACGTAGACCTATAGCTACAACGCATTGTCATGTACAGTGACTCGATGTGTTTGCGCATGATGTATCAAAATAAAATTAAACAAAGCTAAAACAACTGTAAAACAACGTATTTTGCTTTACTGCAATATATTGTGGAACTCTGCAATAAAATACAACTTATCTGCAAGTTTGTACTCGTGCTCTTACGGTTCGCTCTGTGGTAAAAAGTAAACGGAGTCGACGACCAGTTGTTTAATTTTATTCTGTTTTGTTGGACATGCGCTAGCGCCTGACCGAATATACCCACATTAACTTGCTTAACGGTTGATCTCATCTAGACATCGTATGCAAATTTTTATATTCTGATTTTCGGGCAGACATTGTTAAATCTGGTTAAAACTAGAGCGAAAACGTTAATTCTATTTTCGTTTCGGCGACCTGATAGAAGCAACGCAAAATTTGTTACTTTCAGTTCGGGGAAAACGGATAATGCCCGACGCCGCTGGGCCGCTGACATCCTGCCTCCGTCACTGTCAGGAGCTGAGCTGGTCTCACGGCACTGCAGCTACTGACACTTCCAGACTTACCCCGTCGGCACTCGACAGTCTGGCGGGACTAAAATGTAGCAGAAAGTTAACGATCCATGCTGTAAGTTAGCGAGCAAGCCATTATGGTCCAATTCTGCCATTGTCCAGCTGAGAGTAAACTGAAAGATTTTTAACCTCTCAAGGACCCTATGAACCCTGTAAGTCGCCGCGACTCTAGTCCAAAAAATCAAAATTGATAAGGCAGTTGAATAACAATTGTGTGTGCGTGCGTTTGTCGTATCCAGGAAAAAAATCGGATAACTGACGTGTAAGAGGCGTCACAATGGATCTGTTCATGCCAGCATTATCGTCTCTTATCCCGCAGTTCGGCGAGCACATCAGGCCGTCGATGAGCAGCGAGCTACTGGTCAGCGACGGGAAGACGGACGACGCGACTACAAGCAGCGAGCTCGATGCGGATTCGTCTTTAGAGTCGTTCCTAGAGTCACAGACATCAACGTCGTTGATCGGTGCTTACACGAGCTGGAGCGCCGACAACGTTGACGAGCTCCTGCCACCACTGGGTCAATCCACCGACTACTCGGCACCGAGCCTGAACTCATGCTGGATGAAGGCATCTCTTCCTGACAGCGACGATAGCGGGGACTCATACGATGACCCCGGATTATTGGCTGTGCTGGACCGCAGCCGCAGCAGCAACGACAGCAGTGAATCGTACTTTACAGAGCTGGACGACTCTCTACAGGTGAACTGCCGCTGTGATAAACTGTCTTTTACGTCGGCAGTGGACGTGCCGGAAGCCGAGTGTGGAATGGTGGTACTCGGGGTCGGGCTGCGGCATCTGATGGGCCACAGCAACAACTTTGCTTTTCTACCAGCAGGTGCAGCTTCCGCGGTGTCTTCCCGTCATACCGCCGCAGCCGCCGCGCTTGTCACGCCGCGTTCCGAAGCACCAACGTCGACGCGGCAGCTAGTTGCTGAAAGCTGCGGTTCGTCGTCGCACAGCTCCAGCAGCGACTCTCACTGCATTTACACGGACGAACAATGCACTGACCGAAATAACAACAATGTCCACGTGACCCAGCTGGACTACTTCCGGTCTACTGCAGTGCCAGGCGGCGGCCTGCGAGAGGTCGGCAGGAGGAATGTTGATAGTAGTAGGCAGCATCGGTTTGACTCGACAACGGCGACTCGACCGGACGTGTTGAGTTATCTGACATTCGGTGCGGGTGCGACGGCGATCAAGCACGTCGACGATTGCAACTCGGCGGCGGACATGCGCTCTGGAATTTCTTCGTCGACGTTCGCCGCCGCACGAAGAAGTTCGGCGGTCGTGTCGTGCTTGATGCGGTCGACGCCTGTACCCACACTCCTCGCTGCCGTCAACATCCCGTCTCCAACGTCTTCGACGTCGTCGTCGTTGTCGTCGTCGTGTCCGCTGTCTCCGCTGACCGACGACCGGCTGCACTGCTGCACGTACCCGACGTGTGACAAGACTTACAGCAAGAGCTCACACCTCAAAGCTCACCTGCGCCGTCACACGGGCGAGAAGCCGTTCGCGTGCACGTGGCCCGAGTGCGACTGGCGTTTTTCGCGGTCCGACGAGCTGGCACGACATCGGCGTTCGCACTCAGGCGTCCGTCCGTACCCGTGCCGTCTGTGCGACAAACGATTCGCCCGTTCAGACCACCTCGCCAAACACCTTAAGGTTCACCGCAAACACAACGACCACCGACGATGATGATTTTCTCGTTAGGCGTAAAAAATTTCTGTGCTTTTGGTTGCCTCCCGTCTTTAAAATGTTTAACGAACCTTCAAAGATATTAGTGTGAGTTTTTGTTTGTTTTTCATAATTTTGTCACTTTGTTTTTACTTTATGTGTAATATTACACGGCACGTCATAAAATAAAAATACTCTTTTGCCAAACTGCAACCGGAAGCACAGGAATTTTTAGGCCTTACTTGGTGCTGACAACGCGTTACAAACGTAACCCAATTGACATACTGTATAGTTCCATGATCAGATCGAATTGATTCGATGGGTAAAAACTGCTTTCGCACCGTTGTACGAGTGAAAGATGACTTTGACATAAAAATAGATGTGCACTTTGTCGTCATTCGCTGAGCATGCAGTAATAAATTTTGCGTTTATTTTTTAGTAAATACGTAAGAAGATAACTAGTTATTTCGAAGTAACTAGTAAAATAAACAATTTTAGAAAAAAGTAACTACAATTTATTTAGTAATTAGTTTGTCTCATTGTCGTATAAATTTAGCTAAAGGCAGGAGTTCAGCATACGTACTTGGTGTAAGTGACTAAATATTTATCTTAGCCGTGGAGACGGTTTTTGGCAGTCTATTTGATTGCATACATGGTGCAAAATCTTTATAAAATGTTAATGTATTTTGAAGATATTTTTTAGGAAAAATGACTGTATGCTAGAGACAAATCGATTAGTTTTGGGAAAGGATTTGGATTTCGGATTTTTTCTTCGCTGTTAGATTATTTTCGATAGAGTATGGGGCGTAACGACGTAAACTGGGAGGTTGCAGCGTCCTCGTATCTCAAGATAACATAAACGTTTTTGCTGAAGTACTTTGAAGGCGTGGGACGTGACCCAAGAACCAAGATTTATATTTTTGTGGTGATCTGAATTACGATCGGGATCAAGGAATTTTTCATGAAAAGATTTTTTCTTCTGACAATACTTGTAGTATGTGCTATAGTGGATGTTTTGTATAATGTAGTTGTTGTATCATATTTTCGCTCAGTATTAGAAACTTGATATTGTACACAATTAAACTTGTGTATAGTTGTTTTTCTGGTAGGCATCACTAATAGGCTATTTAACGAAACTATAATTATTTTGTAATGATGAGAATACGGAGTACCGTACTACCGGTACTGTTGTGGTTGTCTTTAGTTTGTGTTTTTTTCTATGAGAGTCGTGTTTTAAGACTTTTTGTTAAGTTTAAAGCTCTTTAGTGTGAAACTCGTTTGAATGTTTAAATGATTCACATTCGTGTATTTGTTAGCTTATAATGCTGAATAAAAATTTGTTATTTTGTGTACAGTGGGTGTGGTGTTTAATGCAGATTACACGCAGCAGAGCAACTTCATAGTTTTGCCTATTTGGGCCTATACACTGTTCTAAAAAAGCCATCTTTGTTCTCTTGTGTCCGCTATACTTTTGTGTGTTAATCACATGATAAAACGCACCTAGCAAATAATCTGTAAGCTTAATCCGTTGTTGTGGAATCTTATTTCATTTACGTTTTTTTCGAGTGTTAACGATAGCATTTCCGTCTCACTACGATAAACATCGCAAAGACGTGTGGATCTGCTGGCTGCATTAACTGACGTATCAATGACCACGAACGACAGTACAAATTCCTGGTAAACACCCAGGAAGATGACCACTGCAAAAAATAGACTAGACATTAAATTTCGCATTCGAATAGTCTTTTAAGATAACGACAGGCTGTGAAAGAGCCGTAGTCTATCCTCCAAAATGATTTTTTTTTGTTTTACATAACAGCACTTCCGTTTCAGTTTCATTTAAATTCCATTTAAAACATTTTCAGTTTTATAGTTTGTGTTAAATTAAATAAACAGCTTGCCTGTTAGTTTTGTATTGCAAATTATTTTTCGTATCGTGTCGTAATGCTGACTTAAAGACAATAGATACCACAAGTAAATCGCCACATTCGAAGGCTGTAAATATCCGAAAAAGCAAGAAGGACAGCTAGCGGTGTTTAATGCATTAAAATTATGCCTCGTTTAATAGACACGCTATACGGTACGTGGTCTAATGTGCCATTTTGTTGCTTGTTTTTTTTGCGAATTGTGCACAGCAACTAGTCAGAATGTAGTGATTTTGCACAGAGTTCTCTGACAGTAATTACAACCTAGTACACCGATAAGTAGAGAGAATTAATTTATCCATGTAGCCTGAGCCGAATTGCGCATGATGAAATGCAATGCATTTATATCGGCTGATTAGCCGGGTACGTCAATGCGTACAGAGTGGGTTAATCATGTGTCGCGCTATACTGATGTGTAATTACGATCTATTGTCGGTACTTCCTGCGACACTGCACAGTCGATATCGATTTCACCAGTGGGTTATAATAAACTTTATCCACACGCTAAACAAATGCTGCATTACCGATCATCATCACGATCAAGAGTGCATTATGCGATTGTAGATTGTGTCGAGATGTGTGTTGTGCGCTCTTTTAACGATTAGGTAATCCAAACGATATAGAAATCGGGGCTGATCTTGGTTTTCTTAGGTCTCAGACGGACACCAGTTTACATTGCGAGATCACGGGTATGTGGCCACGCAGTAAGCCTCTTAACGTTCTGCAGCTTTCTGCAGCTCTGCAGCTGGTACCCATAATGCGCCTAAGAGGTTCAAGTCTCAAAGTTAAAGGTTGTGAGGCCTATAAGCCAGATCTTTATAGAAAACCCATAGCAGAGCTATACCTGCCATTAACTTGCAGGTTATGCGCAAATGCGTGGCCTACCCACCAAGGGATGGCCAGGCTTGAGTTGACAAGTTAAGATGTTGTATACGGCTTGTTGTACGACTTGATGTCAGATAAATCCACAAGAAGTTGAAATAGTGGAGTGTAACATAAGCTCTGTGTGTGGTTTAAACTTGCAGCAGAAACTTCAATCGTTTAGCAGCAGCAAACAAGTAAAGATGATGTGGTAGAATGACGACATAATATGTTATCATCTAAATTTTCCGTCCCAAGTATCAAAAATAGCGTAACAACAGTACTAATTAGAAAACAGACTTGTTTGTTTTATGCTCTTTTGAGCGTGCAGTTATTACGGATGCCGAATGCAAACTACGGGCGCCCAGTGCTGTAAGTGCAAAATAATTATGCTTCATTTTCTTGGTGTTTTTGACATCCGGCGACCTTGACGTTTGACCTTTTAAACTTGGTACATTTTAAGCCAATTTTGTTTGCTTCTATGCCGTTTTGTTTTTGAGCGAAAAGCCCTTAAGGACAGACAAACAAACGGACAAGCGCATAAGTCCGGTACAACTTAATTCCACGTCTCTGGTAACAAATGTGTCAGCCTGTTAAGCAGGTGTGCGCACGACGCACGCATTAATTCTACTGCCCGGTGTCAGTCGCACTGAGCGTGTTATGAATACCAGAAGAGGGTTGCTGCATGGGAAGTCGTCTTGTTTGCCATGGTGCGACGGAAGACAAATCACTGATGCGCGATTCTGCTGACGGATCAAGCTTACACGCTTAGCCTACGCGCTGCTGCTGCTGCTGCTGTCGTCACAAGCCTGGCATAAGTGCAGCGTCGGAGACCACAAGACCCGTCAGCGGAGTGGCAGCTGCAGCCGTGAACACTCGAGTATCAATCTTATTTCGCAACGAGAAATTGGTAGCGCCGTGCTGCGCCGACCGGTGGGAAAGGATCGCATCAAGGCCGAGGCGAGGCAGTCGTCAGCGACATCTAACTTCACGGCATCGGCTTCCTTACATATCAAACAGAGAGTGGCGATCCATCCCAGCCAGCCTAGCGGGAAGACACGATCACGACGACGACGAATTGGTTTATTTCTGCCTGCGACGCAGCAGCGCATCAGCACTGCGACAGAACGGCAGCTGCATCGGTGCTCGTCTCAATGACACTCCGATATCTGTCTGCATGCAGCCTCCTTACATCGCGTCATATCGCTACGGCTCATTTCCTCGAATTGCTCGCTTTCGTACCTCATTTATTATGAGAAGAGACGTCTGATTTCTTGTCATTTTTTCTGTATTTTGTGTTAGGCCTATTACGCGTCACAGAACGTAGTGTTTAACGTACCAGCTACCGTAGTTCTGTCAGTCTGGCTGTCTGTCCGTCTGTCACGACCCGGTACCGATTCAAGCCCAGGTGAGATAAAAAAAACTCCGGATTGTTACTTGTGCTAGCGTAGAATCTCTAGTTTTTTTTGTAATAAGCATTGCTGCCGAGCTTTCCGGGGTACCGACATCGATAACCTTGAACAACCCCGAACCCACAAATTAAATAGAGGTTTTAATGAATTTTTTTGCGATTTCAGGCTGCGGTTCACATTTCAAGAGTGAATTGCACCAAAATGGCTGGAGATAGACCAAGACAACTTACGTACAAAATTTTTAGCATTAAACGTATAATTTAGCACTTTAAGCCTCGACTTCAAGGAGTCCTACGTACGGGGGCGTCAAATGTGAGCACCCCTTCAAAATGCGCAATTTCTGCTATTATCCACTAATTTTGCGTTTAAAAACGTTTACAGATATACGCAAATTTGCTGCTTATTACAGCACGCACTGCTGACAAGGTTTCCAGGGGTACTAACATTGATGACCTGATAACCTAGGTCGACTTTGAAATTAAAAAGTGAGTTTTTGATAATCTTTGTTTTGATATCAGGCTGCGACGTACATTTCAGCAGTGGACTGTGTCGAATTACTATATATACAGGGTGTGCAAAAATGACCCAACTTGTTTTTGTCAGAACTTCGTCGAATCGCCACCAAATTTGATAATTTTTGGCGCACAAATAGTTAAAACGATAAAAATATGTAAGGTACATTCAATGTCCACCCCTCCTGTCAACGCACTACCGTGTAAAACGCAGATGCTCCAGATTGCTGCATAATGCTCAGTTGTTGTCTCCATAAAAGTTTTAACGACTTAATTAAGCACACAATAAACTAATATGTGATTTATTCAGCAGATTTATAAATTTTTGTAACAAACTGCTTTTAGATTATCAGAATTTATGCCTAAAATGTACACCATGGCATAGACGTGATGCAGGGGCGTTATTTAAGGGGGCTAGAAGGGTCTACGGACCCCAAGGATTTACGATTTTAGTTTTTTTGTAACTCGTACCTTTGAAACAGTGTTACTGCTGCAAAAACAATACGTTATGACCACTTTATTTCGACCAAGAGTCAGAATAATAAAAAACTAGGCTGAATGATGATAATGATGAAGATGAACAAAAAGTACAAATATTACAGAATAAAATGCTATGCTAAAAAATCAACGTGTCCATCTAACAATCATCAAAAATCTTACGCATAATCTCATATTTACTGTGACCGTAACAAACACAAAGTAAAATCCAGTCGGAACAGTTCAGGCGTAAGCTGGACCATAACACATTATGCAAAACGGTAAGGCCACTACTTCGTATGCAAACTTAGATCCCCAAGGATCACTGAGACTCTCAACGATTTACTGAAATAATGCCACTGACGTGACGCCACGGCTGACAGCGGCATTAACGATCACTGATCAAAATGCACAACACTCATTCATGGATAAAATGTGTTTTATGCTAATCAATCACTTATTCTGTTGTTTGCTGTTTTTAGCGTAAAATTTTTAATGCCACAAAATTATTAAATCCTATGGTGCCCTTTGTGGAATTGATATTGCACAAGTGAACAATCTGATAATCACCACGTAATGCAATAATTTGGAGCATCTGCGTTTTACACGGTAGTGCGTTAACATAAATTACGTGAGGTGGACAATGAGTATACCTTACATATTTCTATCGTCTTGGCTATCTGTATGACAAAACCCATCAAATTTGGTGGAGATTTGACAAAGTTCTGACAAAACAATTTGGGTCATTTTTGGCACACCCTGTAAAAAAGAATAGTGAGCGGGCGACAGCTGACAAGGCGGCAAGTAACAAGGAGGCAGCTGGCCAACGGTCACGTCTTCGTTCCAGTCGCCATAGAATCATAAGGGACATTGGCACCGGAAAGCAGTGGAATTAACGCAGGAGATGGGCCGACGAATAGTCTAGCAGCCGTCACTGAAGACACCAGGGATAACTTATCTGCTCCAGCGGCTGTCAGTGGCTCTACATTGTGGGAATACAGTCTCTTTACACATCACTTTCACTACCGATTAAACTCCAATGTCAAATACGTTTAATTTCCATACGCCAAGCAATACAGTGTATGCGTACGTTCTCAGACGCATTATGAGACAATATCTTAAATTACGCCGCCATTAAAGTCACTGTAGCCATATGACGTATGAGTTTAATTTTGGTTAATTTTGTTTAAATTAATTTAGTTACTTTTAGGCTACAACTACAATAGGCCTGTTAATTTTTACCAGGTAAGTTAACATCATTCTAGGCGAAATCGTTCTAACGCAGGCGATTTCGCCTATAGTTACACATTTTCCATGGCGTAGTCTGTCGTCTGTCATATTCGTGCTCCTGCTTGAATGTTTGAAGGATTTCGATGCTATTTGGCAGATACACTTCTGGGGTCCAGTGACTCACCGTTAGATAAGGGTCACTAGCCCCGCAAGGAAGGAAAATATGGGTCGTCGAACTCCGCAGCCAAAACATGCAATTGCAAATTGCTGTTGCCACCTGCCGAATAAAAATGAAGCAATTTCGCCTAATACCGAACTACTATGGTTACTTGTAAGTTGTAACTGAGTTGTAAGTCTGTTAATTAAGCAGTTTAGCTCAACTATGGCTGCTCGTATAGCATTCAGAAACGAGTTTGCTGTATCGATCGCTGCGCCAGGAGCCTACTTTAGAAGCAGAGAGTTCTAGTTGACGAGAGAGACTAAGAGAGGGAGAGACGCTGCTGTCGACGACGAATATAACTTGGTATACTCGGTGATCGCATGACCACTAATGAACTAACTCGTTGGCAATGGAGCTGCTGCGTGAAACGTACACTAGCGTCGGCACGTCGACATGCCGTTAACGAACGCGCAAAGCACTCCCAGGTGACTCTACTCGACGCGCGCTCCCTCTGGCGAATGAACTCGCGGGCTCAGCCTCAGTGCCCCACCGAGCAAAATAAAGCTGTTATAGTTAACGAAGTCGCTGCCGTAGTTCCATCTGCTCTCAGCAACGAGTCGGCGCACCGGCGAGTGGCGTGTCCAAGTGTCTTTCCGCGCCTGTCAACGCGCGCCGATCGACTAACTGTAATACATGACGACCAAGAATTCCCCTCCCCCTCCGCCACTTTCAGTCGTTCGCTCACTCTCCCGCTGTCCGTCTCCTAGCTCTTCCATACTTCCATGTCCAGCAGGCGGCGTACACACGTCGTTGCCGTTTAATGCATCGCCGGGTCAGCCGCTGGTCGTCTTCTCGCCCGTGCCGACACCGGCGGCTCTGTGGCAATGCCAGTGCCACTTTAGCCACTTTAGGACCCGCTCGGAAGGTCAATCGGTAGCCATGACGACGCGTAATTGATACGTTCGGTCGCGGCGTGGCGCAGCACGACGATGTTTCTAGTGGGTTTTCCAGAACGTCGCGTGAGCAAAGAGATGCGATGTGACTTTAATCAGCGCCTGGCACACGATCACCGCCCCGCCAACACTACACCGACGGCTACTGCCGACAATTTTCTGTTCGCTATACTCGCTAAATTCATTCGGCGTCATTTCCGCTCTTACAACAATTTTGCCAGTTTATGTCGTGTTAGAAATTGTCGTTGCTAGAAAAAAATCGTGTACGCTGACGCTGTTCTTCAGTTATTGAAGAATGTCATGTTGCAGCGAAACTTTGAAAAGGCAAAAATACCGGTATTTTTCGAGAAACTGATTCAATGCATTTCGTTCCAGTTACAATTAAATAACATCGTTAATATCTCATAAATCTTTACTTTTGATGGTTTAACAAAAAGTAAACCTCGAAAACAATTAAAATATTTTATTTATACGTCGACGTTTAAATAACATGTTTTTTAATTGTGATTGGTATCAAAACCTTATCATAAACATAAACTGCTTAGGCCATTTGACAATCATATTTGTGTCAGCTATCGTTTTCGTGCCTATGCCAATGCACTGCATTTTGCTTGCTTCAGTGTCACTACATAGCGTCATCACATTATTCCGAGTAGCAGTCGCCAATAGTGCTGACGTCGCTCGTGTAGTGGTGTAAATCAAAGACGATGCCGCATAGAAATGTCGTCGTCCTCGTATATTGTCCAAATTACGCTCGACATACATGTATATGTCAAAGCATAGGGGCCTACAGCTCACAGCGGCAGATTGATGTGCCCACCTCAAGCTCTGCGCTAGGGGACTGGGACGTAGGCCGATATTTTAGAGGCCTAGAGCCGGGGCTTCCTTTGGCATGTAATGTTAGACAATTTTGACTAAAAATCGCGGAAAAAACTGTAGTTTTGTGACGCGCATAAAAATAAGAGCAAGTAATGTTTAAAATAACAGCGTATTTTGTAAATGTACATCTGAAAAGCAGACCTGGGCTCCCTTGATTCGGATTTCTAAATATCTCTTGCGCTAGTGAACAACATACATGTACTTGTATTAGTGAGTTAATAAATACCAGCAATCTACACCGTGGTCCATAAAAACGTGCCACTTTTATTTTTTGAATAGCTTCGTGAAACATTGATCAATTATATTAATTTTTGTGGCACGCGACATCAGAAAAAAACAACGCAAATGACTAGTTTTGGCCATCTTACTTCAATACTGTCGCTACACTACCTTCTGAAATGCAAAAGTCGTAGTTTGGTCATTTACAACAATGAATTCAAACTAGATATCGCATGCGTCGGCTCAGAAATGATTAACTAAAAAGCGGCAAACACGATTGGCAACTACATGTATTGTATATCTCAAAAAGTCACACGTATCATATCACATCCTTTTTATTACAGCATGTGCTCAAAATGTCCTTTTTCAGCGCGAATACAAGTGGCAAACGTTGACACCACTCACATACAGCAGGCTCAACAACCTGTATTTCACAAGGTAGTGTAGCGACAATATTAAAGTGAAATGGTCAAAAGTAGAGTTATTTGCGTCGAGTTTCTTCCTAATGTTGCACGCCAAAAGTTATTAAAATCGGCCAATGCTACATGAAGCTATTCAAAAAACAAAAGTGGCACGTTTTATGGACCACGGTGTACATGCAATTTTTTGGGCTAGTTGCTTCTATAAATTACTTTAACTGTTAATAAGAAATCAAAGCAAAATCCGACAAAAAATGTCATCGAAATCACCACCAAATTTTTGGATTATGATTTTTCTGCAATAAATTGTATCAGAATTCATTTTGACAGAGAGACAGACAGACGAACAATTGTAATTATGAACATTATCTAACAATACAGTGCACAATATCCTTTCTACGAGCTGTAGGGGTAATAACGTAATATAGACTTATACGTCGTATAGAATATATGACAGCTCGCTGAAATGGCGAGATGAGTCGTATTTCTACTCACCAAAGTGACACTTACATGGACGATGTGGCGTTGTCGATGTTTGTACGGTGCCATCAGTCACATCTAGAGTCTACTGCATAATGCACGACTGCACGAGTCGGTCCTTCTTATCGTCTCCAGCTCTCAGCATGCGGCGCGCTGTCTCCGTACGAACGCTGACTGAGAAGCTTCGCTTTCGCATCGGTCTTCTTCTTCTTTACAGGGCCGGCATCAAGAATGGGCTAACTGGAAGTTGTCCAGGACAAGTCGCAAACAGGGGTTTTCATATATTTTATGAAAAATGTAAAAAAACAACGCTTCTGGAGTTGTTTCAAATCTAATTAAATTCATCAACAATAACGTTTTTAAAATTGGTTTAAATATAGTTAAATATACCGTTGGTTTTGCTTGTAGAAAACAAAAAAACCCTCAAAACTACCCAAAGTGGACTGGTAACATACTTGTAACAATAATCTAATAAACCAAAGAGCTGCGTAATTTTGGTAATTATAAACATTTAAATTTATATTTTTAGTAGCAGGTTTGGTTTGTAGCTGCTTCTTTCTCCGTTCGTCCCAGAATGCAATAATGATTTTTTATATTATTAACATCGGCACGTATTTGCCTAAGTTACAGGGACAAAAATGGCACTTTTATGGATCATGGCATAGATTTTAAGCGGTGCATAATGAAAACTGAATGCGTATGTAAAAATGCAGCAGCGAGTGAACGGCGGCAGTGGCGACTAGCTGTAGTTGCGTCGATAAGCGTATATTCAGGAAGCTGCGGCGTCTGGCGGCAGGGCGAGCTGATGCGAACTGAGTCCTGCTCCTCACCAAGGAAACAACTCTAACTTTTAATATCTAATAGTCCCTGCTCCTCACATAGAGGCAGAGCTGCGTGATTACTGTGTGTGTTGAATGAAGCGCCCGAGGCGCCGAGACACGACAGACACGTTAATGTGCGGGCCTACAGCAGCACCGAGACGAACGGATGGATAAATCAGCAGCAGCAACGCGGCTCAAGCATTCGCTCGCTGCCTACCGCAGCAGCCTGCTCCTAGATTCGTCGTTCCTTCCACATACCATGCCGGTGTCCCACTATAGGATCGGCCCCCACCAGAAAAATCTTCCCCGGCTGACAATTTACCGGCAAAAATCCGCCCCGCCCGGTGGCCGCCAGGGCGGGACGGATTTTTACCGGTAAACTCGGCAGGGGGAGACTTTTCTAGGCGGCGATCCTATAATGGGGAGACTTGTTATTGGGCCGGCGATTTTTTAATAAAGAGGAGACATATCAAATCCATGATTATCTCTTCCCGGCGGATTTTTTCATGGAGGTAAACATTTTAGTGTGACACCGGCCGGGACAGCGCGCTGCTGGGTGTCTCCGCCGGTCGTCCACGGCGCTCGAGCGCCGCCGCCGCCGCGGGTTATTTACGGCGAGCAAATCTGATGAAGCCTGCATGCTCGGCGTCGCTGTCGTCGTCCGAATCTTCTGCGCGTGGTTAGCAGCGTCTGGTCAGCACACACACACAACACACACATCCGGCGACGGCTAGCGAGAATTGCCGGTCGGTACTCGACGTACTGTACTGGCAGGCAGAGCGCGGGCCTGCGTGGTCGTCATGGTCGTCAACGCGGCGGCGGCGGCACCCGGCAATGTATGCGTTGTGTGCCGGCCAGTCGAAAGTGAGAGAGAAAATCTCGTAGACCTCGCCCGTTGTAGTCGCCTGCCAGCGTCCGCCGGCGTTCGCTGCGTTCGCAACCAAACCGCCACCAAATCAAATTACCAGCTCTTTGTCGGCAGCGCTACGATGCAGTCCAATATACTCATCAGCATAAGAAACAGTAACTGCTGTAGGCAGGCCTATTTAATGCATCCAGTCGTGCCAATGTTTACAGAGATCATTACGCGCAAGAGCTAGAATAGCTATAGCGCGTATTACTGTATTACGATAATTCTGTCTGTCCGTCTGTCACAACCCGGTACCGTTTGGAGACCAGTTGAGATAAAAACTTCGGGTTTTACCATATGATAGATTAGAGTCTCTAGTATTCTGTGACAAAATTTCCTCATGTCACTGGGTAAAGGGGATACCCACAAACGAGGAAGCGAAAGAGGGACACCCCCTTAGAGAGGTGTTATTCTACTGCTATTGGCTCGTCTAACGTGAAAATGGTTGCAGATAGACACAGACATGCTGCCTATCATAACAAGCACTGGCGATGGCGACGAGCTTTTTAAGAATGTCAACGTCGATGACCTTGAATGACCTTGAATTCCCGAAAATGAGGGTTATAGTAAATTTTTCGCAATTTCAGGCTGCGACATGCGTTTCAAGAGTGAATTGCGCTGAAATGGGTGGATATAAACCAAGACAACCTGCATACGTGAAATTTTCGGCATTGAATGTAGATTTCAGCAGTCTGCGTCCGGACCCTGTAGGTTCAAGGAGGTCTGGGCACGCGGGTGTCAAATTGGGGTACCCCTCTAAAAATGGTTATTTATTCGCTGTTGGCTTGTCTAGCGTGAAAATGATTGCAGATAGGCAGACATGCTACTTATCATAACAAGCACTGGTGACGAGCTTCTTAAAATGTTAACATCGATGACCTTGAATGACCTTAAACTTTAAAAATCATAGTTCTTAGTGATTTTTGGCGAGTTTTGGCTGCAAAAGAGTGAACTGCGACGAAATGGATGGAAATAGACCAAGATTACCTGCAAACAGGAACTGCTATATGCTCTCGCGCGTATCATGAGCATTAGTTCAGATTTCTTGTTTAAAGTTTTATTATTTAGCAGCAGAAAAATACCGCTAGATTGCACCACAGTAAAAGGTGAAATATGCACAATAAACATGTTGGACAATTTAAATTGCAAAGTACAAAATAAGCAGTGATAAATTAGTTATGACACGATAAACAACTTGCGCTGGAAAAATGGAAGTCAAGCTGCCAGTTTATTCTAGCACATAAACTAAAAAGAACTAAAATGTTTTGAATAAAATGAAATAAAAGAAATAAAATGAAAGTACTGTTGTAATAGACAAAAACATAAAACAAATCTAAAAACAGATAATTATGAAAGTGATGTCTGACATAAAAAAACTAAAAAAGAAAGGAAAGAACGATAACTCAAACTAGAAAAAAGCGCAACGAAAAAGGTGTTAGCAAGTCCAAATATCCGTGAATCAGTTCGAAGGGGTGCCAAATGTTTAGGAAGGTAGTATTTGAGAAAAAAAGAAGTTTTGAGATTGAAAAGAAAAAAATAATGGGATAATGGATAATAAGAGTGGAGCCAATGACATCGATGAAGAGAAACGATAGTAGAGAAATGGAGAATCATGAAAAGGCTGATCAAGGTGTGGCTGACCAAGTTAGCTACTGTATACGTATCAGCGTTGTTGACACAACTATAAAAGTACTAGTTTCACTGTTTCACTGATGACAGCTGTCAACATTCAACAAACCAGTAATGAAATGCTACTGTTCACACGCGCATGTACAGTATAATTTACTGCGGCGATGGCCTCTCTGCGAGTGCAAAGGAAACTGTGTGCCTGGAAGGAAGTAGGCTAATGACAACCTACTGCTGGGTTTCTGACGAAGTCAACTCAACTACGGGTTGATTGCTCTATAGAAGAGTGACCGAGATTATAGCTCAGCGTTTGTATCCCATTACGCTATTCGCAATACCGCCAGATTGCACCTCAGTAAAATGTGCAGTATGCACAGTAAACAGATTCTGAACCTATAGTGTGTGCTGCCACTTAGCATAGTAGTAGGCCCCCTATAACAATTTGATTCGTGCAAGTATTGTAAAAGTGAAACAATATATACAAATGTAAATATTCATTTACGCGAAAACGCAGTTCCGTTAAAACTCTACGCGGGTGTTTCTAGTTCAGCTTGGTCTAAGTCTTGTTTAGTTTTCTCATCTCGGGCTTCTATGTTTCCCATGACCGTCTGTTTCTAGATTTTTTTTCCTTTTACGTAGTCTGCACTGGTTCGATTTCTCTCAGTTCAGTTTCATTCAAAACAATTTTAGTTCCTGTACTTTATGTGCTAGATTGAACTGACAGTTTTTCCAGTGCAAATCATTCTTCATGTTATACATATCTTATCAAATTGTAGCAATATGGCTAACTAGGCTCAGGAGTCGTCTCGTAATGACAGGGCGTTCCAGTTAGGCTATAATGAATGACGTATGTGCTCGCAGCTGCCAGCGCGAATGCGCATATCGCTGAGCGAAATGTCAAAATGTCGCTGTCATCACGGAGTCACGGAGACACAGTCGTCAACATCAGCTGCTGCAAGATGATTTAAACTTTTAACAGGAGTGACCTGAATGTTGAACTGTTTACAAACTCTACACATTGAATCAAAAATTCAAGCCACTGTACTTTTTATACTTTCATTTAAACTCAGTACTTACCGATTTTCTTCTAAACGTTTCTACTGGCATAATGAGCGTGAAAATAATTTCACCACACCTCAAACGCGACGATGCACTATGTTGAAAAATATTGAAGTAAATAAATCAGTGTGCTTGGTGCCCTACAACACTGTGTTGTCGTTGAAAGACGAGTAACAGAGGACCTGACGTATGGTAGACAGCAACTATAGTGACTGCATAAGCAAGTCACAGTAATAGGTTCCCCATTGACCTCGATTACGGCCGGGATCGATGAATATCAAACCGACACAACCTGATTTCTACCCACGGACTGGCACGTAGTTCTTGCGCGAAAAAATCGTTTCCTGTGGCATCTTTATTCTTCATTGAGGTAGATGCGCTGATATGTACGGCCGGTCATTCTATGCATTTTTCAATAGCTGTTGTCATAAAACCAAACAAAAAACTGTATGCGTCTAATGCTGACAAAATGTACGGCTTTCCGCCCAGTTGCCGAGCGTCTCAGGCGTCGATACGAAATATTTCATAACCGCTTTATTGGAACATTTTCTTTTAATTGTTGGAAATTTTTATCGCTCAATAAATAAATAAATAAATAAATTATGCCTTACTTATATAAAAACGTAAAAACCATAATAAACGTAAACAAGAATGCAAAATTAACATTTAATTATATATTAAAAATGCTGAAATGTATGGATCAGTGTTGAAGGTACTACTGCAAAATTTTTGCACGATTTCCAGAAAAAATATTTTTGCAGATATGTTTATATGTAAAATTTGAAAAAAATGTAAAAACCAAAACATTTGTACGACCTTTTTAATTCACGTCTGACCGGGGCCTAATTCAACATTGGCATATTGCATGCATGTGGTGACACCGAAGGGCTTTGTTCAATGTTCACTGTACGCTCCTTTGTCGGCGCAGATATCCATAGAATACCGGGATGTGGGTCATAAAACTGGCGGTGATGGCGCAACAAAGTCGGTTGCTGTAATAACGCGCCGACGGCGGCAGGCATTTATTCCTTGCGTATGAGCTGTGTGTGGAGCGGTCACCGTCCGGTGCGATTTCCGAAACGCAATAATCTCCGCTGTGTCATAAACGGTTTCGCTGTGCCACCGACATCGTCGACGTCGTTGACCGACCGCGTAAACCCGCGCCGACGACGACGACGGTAAAAGTGAAGCATCGCGGGCCGAGCGCGCCGACTGGGAGTGAGTGAGATCTGTCGGTGCTGCTCCCAGTAGTGATGCTGATGCTGCTGCTGCTGGGTGCTAGCGACAGCACACGCGCCATATATCTCAGACAACTGCGAGCTCAGTCTGCCGACCAACCGACCGGCCCAGCGGGTGCGTTGTACAACAACAAGCATCAACAGCAGCGCGACGGCCTGGACGCTGCGTCACACCGGTCACACAGCGTTGCATCGAACTGCCGACAGCCGCGGCGAGCAGTTGTTGCGGCCATCGGTGCTTCTACTGGCGTGTTGAGCCAGCGACTGTGATTTTGTCGTAAACGCATCGCCGCGATCACGAAACCGATGTACGACGATGACGTCGCGATCTTACGTCATACGCACTGCGCCGACGGGCTACGTGTACATCACGTACGTACTTCCGACACGTAATTGATGTGGCCCGCCTCACTGACGCTATATTAACGTCTCATAGTCTGCCGTCGCCGCGTGATTAACAACGATGTAATGACACCAACAGGTCGGAAGTTCGTACATCGTTTGCACTGCTTCAGCAGTGTCGGATTCAGCAGACAGGCAACGCGCGCAGCACGCCTGAAAGCTAACAAGACAACTCTCTTGTCGTTTAATTCCGTGGCGCTGTTTTTGTCTGCAAATTGCCCACGGGCGCAGCGGAGATAGATAATTAACCGTCTGCAGCAGTACTCGCTGGCGACCAGCAGCAAACCGGAAGTTGCTGGATTGCCGGAAGTCGACGAACGGTACGGGTTGACAGTGACAACGGCCATCGAAAATTGAATTGACGTGTACTCTGCGACTGAGGGCGTTTAGCAACAACGCCTGCTAATTACTCGGACGCCGGTGACTGGCGCTGCATGCTGAGTAGCTGACGGTGACGGTGGTCAGTCAAGGCACCGGACTAGCTCGCGAGGACGTCGTCTTGTCTTATCACAGAGCAACTCCGCTAAACAGCTCGTCGCAACGTGAGCGTCATTCCGCGGCCTGTATAGACGGCGCCAGCTCTGCACGTGACTAAACAACAGCACTTTAATTACCTCCGTCTTGCGAGATGCACCGCCGCATGCCCAAGGATACTGATCGGTGTCTGCAGAACGCCGATTTTTTTCTGTCATCATCAAGAGTAGCGTCCAAGCGAATTGTTTATCCGACAGTTTGCACTGTTGATGTCGAGTGGTGATGGCTGATTGACCGGTGAAACTGCTTACGTCGAGACATGGCTTCCGTTGCTTCGTGGCTGCCGTTCGCGCGAGCGTCGGCGATCGGTTGGGTTCCAATCGCTAAGACTCGCCTTCCGTCGGCCGTGCATCTGACGCGAGGGCGAGCTCCGACATGTGAGGAAGCACTGAATGCTGGGATCGTCACAGCGGATGACGCGGCAACTCCAGTCGACGAGCGGATCTGGTTCAACGTCAGCGGTCAGCGCTTTGAGACCTGGCCGCAGACGCTGCAGAAGTACCCCGACACACTGCTCGGCTCCGACGAGAAGGAGTATTTCTTTGACGCCGACTCCAACGAGGTACAAACTGTGCGTGATGTCGGAATTAGAACTTTTGTAATCTAACCTAAACGTGACCATATGACCACTCATATGTCTGGTATTTTCCACCAATGCGTGGTTGCATTCAAGCACTCTTTGCTTGCACTTTTTCATGCTTTTTAAACCTTTACGGACCCGACCGTCGATAGATGATGCCCTTACCTTTAACGCAAACAGATGTGCATGTATGCGCATCTTTACACTAGCCGTATAGCTGAAAAAATAACCAAACGAAGGATTTTGTACAAACTTATGTGTAGGCTATCTATGTACATTCTAGATAAAAAAAAACTGCAAATAATTTATTTAATGTTGTATAAACAATGATGTAAAACAGCAAAAATTCCAAGTATAAGCACGAAGTAATGTATTAGCTTAGACATTCAATTTGTCCTCAGCAGCCAGATAAAAATGTCTAAGCTAATACATAATGTTCGTGCTTATACTGTGGATTTTTGCTGTTTTACATCATCGCTTATACAACATTAAATAAATTGTTTGCAGTTTTTTTATATATAATATTTGCGGTTTTATTAAAATTTGTAAAGTCACTATAGCCTGATAGTTTTTAATACAACTACAACAACTACTACATATGCAAACACATAGAATAGCAACCATGCTATGAGCAATGAATGAAATTTAAAATGGCGTCCACCACAATCTTAAACTTATTACTGTTGTCGATTATGGTCACATAACCTACATCCAGTAGTTGCCGGCTACACTTTTGCAAAATTGCATAATTATATCTCAATCAGCAGCTAAGTTACTATGGCCTACGTTTCGTGCAAAAATACAAAATGGCGGTCGTCGCCATATTGGATGTTATTTTTGTTTAATATTACGATACAGCTGTATATGGGATGTAAAATTTAGTCCACTTGCCAAATTTCGTGCAAATACATCTAGTAGCAAGCGAGTTATAGGCGATAAACCGAATTCAAAATGGCGGCCGCCGCCATTTTGAATTTATTATTATCGCCAATTTTGGTCACATGGTCTATTTTTAGTAGTGACTGGCTACATTTCTGCAAAATTGCGTTAATCTATTTCAATCGGTCGCTGAGTTATTACTTTCTGTGCAAAAATCTAAGATGGCGGCCGACGCAATCTTGGATTTTATTTTTGTTTAATATTATGGTGTATTCGAACGTAGGACTATAAAATGAATTCACGTGCTAAATTTCGTGCGAATATGTGGAATAACAAGCGAGCTATGGGCGATAAACTGAATTCAAGATGGCGGCCGCCGCCATCTTGCCAATTTTGGTCATATCGCTTGTTTCCTGTAGTAGCTGGTTACACTCCTGTAAAATTTCATTAATTTAACTCAAACGGCAGCTGAGCTATTAGTGTTTGTGCAAAAATCCAAGATGGCGGCGGCCGCCATCTTGGATTTAATTTTTGTTTAATATTATAGTCAATACGTACGTAGGACCATAAAATGAGTTCACTTTCCAAATTTCGTGCAAATAAACGCAATAACAAGCGAGCTATGGGCGATAAACTGAATTCAAAATGGCGGCCGCCGCCATCTTGAATTATTATTTTGTAACGCCGGACCACCCACGAAGCCTTTTTGCGATCCTAAACTTGCCCTTCATATTTTGCGTTGATAGAGTTTATACTTTTTGAGATATCGCGATTTGAAAATTTCACAATTTCAAAATTTTGGCTTAAAAATCATGTTTTGGGGAGTTTTGATTTCTAAACTTTACTTTTTATCATCGAGACCCTCAAAAGGCACTTCCTTGCGCAGAAACACGCGTTTTGAGCTCTCATTGGTCGTGATCGGTCCTACGGTGTGATCTGGACGCGACGCGAAGTGTACAAAAATGAAAAAACCAAAAGTAAGCCAAAATTCGCCATTTTCGCAGACCCTCTTTCCGTCGTCCCACATCAACCAAATTTTGCATGCAGGGTCGTGTCCCGGAATTTTTTTTTTGGTTTTAAGTTTTAAAAGATCGGTTGAAAAATGTGAGAGCAGTGGAGGGTCGAATTTTTGGCTTTCCCATTGACTTGGCACATCGCTTGTACGACAGCTTGTTGATATCGCACAAGCTCTGACACATGTGGGACGTTTTTAGCACTAATAGGACGACAAACAGTGATCGGCCGGCACTGCTGTGATTGATAGGACTCCACTATTTAGTAGAAACTTTAGTCCTATAGCCCGTAAATAAGCAAAATACACTTGTCAGATGTATACAGTTTTGAGCTGTATTTGGGAATTTTGGAGTAAATTGCGGTGGAAATACGTCGTTACAGAGTGACATCTGCCTAAGTATAGAAGTCAACTAGAAATTTGGGACAAAGCCCAACGTGAGTCCGCCCGGCGCCCTAAGTCCGATTGGGGGAAATTAAGGGGGGAGTAAAGAGAGGGGAAATTTCAAAGTCACGTGGCCCGAACTCAAATGCATTGGCATACGCCGAACGCGCATTGTCGACTTAGGGTAGGTCAACATGAGCGCCTATAACTTTGTTTATAGTGGACGGAATTTCACAAAAATTTTTTTGTTCAACGCAGATAGGATCGTTCTCATCAACGCCGTTTAGATTTTGTCGCTATCTTCATCGGTTCCAGAGATATTTGCGCTCAAACTCGAAAGTTGTCGTAAATCGCACCGATTTTGGCACGTTTTTTGCCCTCCCAAATTTTAAGGGGGGCGGTGCCCCCAAAAGTTGTACTTGCGTTAACACCCCCACCTAGAGACACGTCAAGTGCCAAAGTTTCGTTGGGCTACACCCCCTAACTCCGAAGTTATAAGCGCTCCTTTATTGCATTTTAAGCCAATTTTTGACCCCCTTTGAAAAAATTGTAAGGGGGGCCCCCGTCCCCGGTGGGGAGGTGCGCTACTAAGACTTGGTCATTCTCTAGCGCGTGTAAAAATTTGGGGGCGCAGCACCCCCTACGGGCCGAAATATGATCTTACAAGTAATGCGACTTAGGGTAGGTCAAAATGAGCCCTTATAACTTGGTTCTTAGAAGACCGAAGTTTACACAATTTCTTTTGTTCAACGCAGAATTAACTGTATTTGATAAATCCGTTTACCGCTTGTCGATACCTCTGTCCAGTTTAGAGATATTTGCGGTCAAACTTGAAAGTTGTCGTAAAATGTACTAAATTTTTGACGTTTTTTGCCCTCCCAAATTTTAAGGGGGGCGGTGCCCCCAAATTTCGTACCTGCTTTAGCACCCCAACCTAGAGCCGCGTCAAGTGCCAAAGTTTCGTTGGGCTACACCCCCTAACTCCCAAGTTATAAGAGCTCATTTATTGCAATTTAAGCCAATTTTTGACCCCTTTCTGAAAAAAGTTGTAAGGGGGGCCGCCGTCCCCGGTGAGGGGTGCGCTAGTAAGACTTGGTCATTCTCTAGCACGTGTAAAAATTTGGGGGCGCAGCACCCCCTAAGGGCCGAAATATGGTCTTCCGAATAATGCGCTTTAGGGGGGTACGATTTCACATCTAAATCTCCAAGGTCACTGGACTTGTTTCACCGAACTTGTTTCGCCGAACGCAGGACGAATCGCCATAGACGGAATGACTATCCGATTTTGAATATCTTCATCTGTTTCAGAGATATTCGCCGCCGAACTTCGAAGTCGTCCGAAATCGGGCCAAATTTTGCATGTTTTTCGCCCCCCAAATTTTTTTGGGGTGCGCCCCCCAAAATTTTGGACTGGCATTATAAAATTCGGCCTAGTACTGACCATCGTGCAAAATTTCGTGCCGGTCGGCCCATGCATCTCGGAGATCTCACGTTGAATAAAAAAAACATCATGCGTAAAACATAAGTCCTTCCGAAAACTATCGTTTTCGGGTGGACTAAATAGCGCCACATGCCATAAAGCAGTTTTTGCAAGTGGTTCATCATTTGCATTGCCACTTGTACGCAGGCTTCGTCAAAACGTCACAGTAGGCCGAATCACCAGTCAAATGATCAGCAGAAAGTGTGCCGAATAGGTTCTCCATTCTACTTTGCCACTGCTGCTAGATGCTTTTCCACTGCTATATGGCTTTTTTGATTCTGGCTGTCTGATTGTCGACATCATGCCATTTGTCTGTGATAACATTCTGAAGATCTTTGACGTTCGCAAATGGTTCACGCTTTTCTTGATAGACAAGTTCTTGCAAGGCATCCCAAACTGAGTAATGCAGTGGATTCAAATCTGTTGAATGTGACGTACATTTGTGTAAGCTGAAGAAATCTGGCGTGTTGTGTTGAAGGAAATCTGAGTTGCTTTGATGCAGTGTGATGATACGCCGTCTTTACTTAATTGGATTTTTAACTCGTCTTACGTCATTAAGTGGCATTCAGTGGTGTCATTAGTGAGGTCAATGAAATTTATCAGTAAGTAAGAGAACATATTGATCTACAACAGCGCGAAAGAAAATTTATCTCCATATCTCCATAAAGTATATGCACCGTTATAGTTATGCAAATTCAGGACGTTTTTAGCGCGACCCGGTATACACTGTGTCTCAAAAAACTGACATTTTTATTTTTTGAATAACTCAGTGAAACATTTATCAATTGTGATAATTTTTAGCATGCAGAACTACGAAACAACTTGACACAAATGACTGTAGTTTCGGCCACCTCACCTTAATACTGTTGCTACACTATTTTGTGAAATTTAGAAGTCGCAGTTTGGATATTTACTGCAATGAATTGGTACTGAGTAGCATATGTGTTGGCTCAGAAATGATTAACTGAATAGTGACAAACATGAGTAACAGTTATTATCTCAAAAAAGTGACATGTGCCACATCACATCATTCTAATTACAGCATGTGCTTAAAATGTCTTTCTGCAGCGCTATATGCAGTATGGTTTCATTGCTGTAAATGGCCAAACTGTGACTTATGCATTTTACCAGGCAGTGTAGCGACAGTGTTAAGATGAGGTGGCCAAAACTAGTCATTTATGTCAAGTTGTTTTGAGATTTTGCATGCCAAAAATTATCAAATTCAGCCAATGTTTCACGAAGTTATTCAAAAAATACAAGTGGCGCAGCTTTTTTAAGACACGGTGTACTTAGAAAATTAATGCCAGTGAAAAATAGCAGCAGTGAATTAAGCCTCATCATAAGTTTTAATGTCTCACTGAACTGTTGCTCTCTCATCTTCAGTGCTACAGTTCTGCTTAAATTTTTAAACTGCATAAACTAGATTACATAAAAGCAACCACATGAAAACCTTATTGTATTAAGAATTTGAATTTAGAATACAGTTGGCAGTGACTGTATACTTAAAATATTAAATTAATATTCGTCAAAACTAGCAGAAGCAAATCGAGCATAATATAAAGTTTTAAGGTCTCACAAAACATCACAGAACTGTTGCTGTTCCACACCCAAAATTTAAATATTGTACTTTGATTTTTTAAAAAACTTTCATTGACATCAGTTAGCCAGTCACCAAATTTTGTATAGCCCTTCCTATGCACTTTAAATGCGAATGCTTAATGATTAAATATGTTAGGGTTGAACAGTATAGTGAATCTATGATAAACCTAAAATCTCATTTAAGATATAAACAGTATCTAAGGATTTCAGGGTCAACTCAGGCTTCCATCCCTCTGGGGTATGTAAATTGAGTACCAGCCTATGTGGCTGGGGTTATGTGGGGCATGCTCACAGGTAACACTGTGATCCCATATGGCAGGTGACACTCTGTAGCTCTGAGATGGGTTTTTCACGAAGAGCTATACTATTTAACTATTCGCCATAACCAAACAGTAAGTTGTAAAGTTCTTCGGTGACATTGAATAAAGAGTCGTATAAGCAGTGCTGTAGTAAATATCCAGAATTTTTCCAGAACGTTACTGCTGCTGTGGCTAGTTAATGAGTGTTCTGTAGCAGTGTTGTTACGATGCAGTTAGAGCTGTTAAATTAGTGTGTTAACTTAATGCATTACAGCGTTAATAGATCAAGGTGTTAATAAATTAGCACGCTTTAAATGCACATACCTAAAATTACTAAATTCTGTGAAGCAGGAGTTCCAATATTCTACTAAACCACGGTTACGAGGTATGTTCGATAAATAAGTTACAAAACAGCGTCATTTCGTTAGTTTTCTAAGTCTAAAAAATAAATATACGCTTTTTAGGGAATTTTATTCTGAACACGTGTACAAATTTTTTTGATGATGACGTCATTATTGTGACATCATCTGCTCATAGAACACGGTTTACACGTGTATTATTTTCCCCACCAGTAATCTATCATAACTTGCAAGTGACAAAACAGCATATGAACAGAGAAAATGTTTAAACTTAGCAAGTTAATGCCATCGCTTTAAATGCTAAAGATTACTGTTTCATTTTTCAACATATCGACCGAGTTCGCTCAAACATTTGCCCTATCTGTCAGCAAACTTTTGAATGCCTAATGCAAAGAACAATGCTGGCTGCTGTCCATGCCACTGAAGAATGACTGATTGCACCTTGGTATGTAATAAAATTTCTGCCTGTCTAGCATTTTCTTACACCAAACGTGAATTGTTCATTTTGTAAAGCACTTGTGCCACATACTGCATGCGTCTCAGAGTGAATCTGATTGCATTAATTTCTTTCTGCCCACAAAAATACAATAACAGAACGCTGTTTGTTACGGGACGATTTTAGTGGCAACGTCATCGAATTTAATGTTTATAAATGATGTCACAGTGACATCATCGTCATAAAACTTACAGCTGCTACTCAAAATTAAACTTCTACAAAACGTATATTTCAGATTTTTAATATTTGGAAATCTAACAGAATGATGCTGTTTTGTAACTTATTTATCAAACAACTCTCGTATTTGACGATCAAATAATGTAATTGGAAATTTTATTGTTGCCATTGCATCACTACTGGCATGGTCTTGCGACACAGGCATGACTTCGTGAGCTTCATTCCTGTCACCCTCTTGATGTAGTTCACATACAATATTAGCAATATTAATGATGCTTTATTAATGCATTAATGCATGGGTTAAAAAATTAACGCTTTGATAGCTCCAAATGCAGTTGATGTTGTTGAACGTTGGTGTAGACAATAGCTGATAGCATCCGTCCATACTGTGCTGCTGACAATGACGTGTCGTCGGCCGCTGGTAAACGTCTGATAGTCTGTACGTGCTCCACAGCCAGCATTTTCTACACGATGAACCTTCTCTCAACACACTTCACACATGTCTTTGTTGACGAGGTCAGTCCTATCTCTAATTCTGTTTTTTTTATCTCTATCTCTATTTATGTAGAGTTTATCAACATGATCCACAGTGTATTAGTGCAAGTGTAATGAGGCATACGTATTTGTTTCATGACTGTGATTGACAGCGTGTTCTGCCTGGACACACATGTGATATACAAACACGAGATGCTATCAGTCGTCATGCTTGAGTGGACTGAGGTTATGGGCATTATAACAGGAGGTAGGAGAACTAACTAGGTCATGCAGTTAGAATTGGCAGTTGCAGAGTGTATCATCAATAAAGGTGTGGCAGTAATTGTCATCTCTGTTGATCGTTGTCAGTTAGGTTATTACACGGTGTTTCATCAAAAAAGACCCCTATTAGTTTTTTTCATAATTCACTCAAATGATGATCAATTTACATAAAATTTTTACCAGTTGTAGCTGAAGAAATACTAATTCAAAATACTTAAACAAAATATGGCAGTTGATTAAATATTCTTTGCTAGTCACGACGTAATGCTGACGTCATAATGTGACGTGAGTACAAGCCTGCTTGTCTCAACTGGTGCTGTCAGTTGCTACCCTGCTTTGATGGTGAACTTAATCTGGTTCGCTAATGAAAGATGTTTATCTTGTCAGCACTGAGCAACATGTGGACATGAAATCAGGCGTCTCGTGATCCAAAAAAAGCAACCATTTTACAAGCTTGTTGTGCTAGTGCACTGTCTTGCTCGAACATGTGAAAGTCCAACTATCCCCACAGACACGTAAATGCAATCGCTTCGCACGTTTTTGTGGCTGCAACTGTAAAACTTCAAAAATTTGTTGTCAGTGAATCAGATCTTTCACCATCGGAGCAGGTTAGCAACTGACAGCACCAGTTATGACATATTATGACGTCAGCGTTACATCACGACTAGCAAAGAATATTTAATCAACTCCCATATTTTGTTAAAATATTTTGAATTAGTATTTCTTCAGCTACAACTGGTAAAAATTTCCTGCAAATTGATTATCATTTGAGTGAATTATGAAAGAAAGAAAAAGGGGTCCTTTTTATGAAACACCATGTATATTACGTTCAGTTTTGTAAGTCATCATCACTTTTTATATGTGATAGATGCCTTAATGCTTTTTAGTAGATAATTCCGTCCGAAAATGAGATTGTCGTAAATTTTTGTGACCCTGAGAAATTTTAATGTACTGAACTGTATTTTAAATGTTTGCTTTTTTGTAAAGCATATCTTGTGAACCACAAGAAGTCTGGAATTAAAACTTGACATATAGGCAGAGTAGAGTATCGTGCAAGCTTGATACACATCCTGTTCTCAAAGAAAACCAATGAAGGCAGTAGTTACTGAGGACAACATTTCTTCGATTGCAATGTTGCAACAATTTGTTGTTCTCTCTACAGGCTGGACAGGCAACGGAGCCGGAGTGCATGATTGCAGTTGGCCTGGTAGCCAGTGGCGCTGGACAGGTCTGTTGCAGCATTGCTCATATTTGTGCCAAAAAAGCAAAAAAAGTAATTAGAATAGTAAAACTTTTTATTTTTAAAAAAGTTCTGTTAAGCAATTCTTGAGAGTTTGTTTTTTGGGGGCTGGCTTGACGTGGATCACTTCTGCAGAAATAAACGAGTTGAACAAAAACTGTATGATAACAGATGGTGACATTAAGAGGAAATTCGTGAATCTCTTTGAGTATGCCAAGGAAAAGAAGCAAAACAAGTTCTTTTGATTAGTTATCACAGATAGATGATGTGAATTATTATATCCACATTTAAGCTGTGTTATATTTTTGCAAAATAATTTCTGCAACACAATTTCTTCATAATTCATGAAATGAAATTTGCTTACAATTTTTGTATTAGCTTATATTTCCACACCGTGTTTATTTGCACTTTGGTATATTACCACTTCAAACTTCAATGCTCATTGGATAATGAAGGGGCATATGTCTTGCAAAATTCTTGTGCCAGCAGTTGCCATAAGTTGGCATTTGTGGGATTTGCTTTTTGTGGGACTAACTGTAGAATGATTTGGCTGGTAGAACAACAAATCGTACGTAGTATTATAAGGTCGAGACACCCAGCTACGTACCCCCCATAAAACCCCAGTGAGTTTTATTGGGTAAGGATAACTGGGAAGATTATTAGAACTACCATTATGTTAATTACATATGCACGCATATAATGGAGTTCTTACAATTTTAGGTTAACCTCATTTTTACGCGCGAAAGCAGCTACTGCTTTCAGCGCGTCTTAGCCATCGCAATTCCGTCTGTCCGTCTGTCTGTCTGTCCGTCTGTCCGTCTGTCACACGGGTGGATCAGGCGAAAACGGTCCAAGCTAGGATCTCCAAATCTTCACCATCGGCTGCCTGGAAGACTCTAGTTTCAGGAGCCATAAAGCTTTTTCATAAATTCGAACGGGGTCACCCCAAACGAGGTTGCTAAATGAGAGAGGGGTGGGCAAAATTTGCGATTTTTGGCCAATAAGTCGCTGTATCTCAGTAACAGTGCGAGATAAGGTCTAGATTACTATTAATCACTAATAGGAAATCGTATACTGGCTGTCGATTGGCGCCGATTTCAATGACCTTGAATGACCTTGAATGCCAAAATAGGGGTTTTTATGGATTTTTTGGCCTGTGAGAGTCTGTATCATTCACAAGGTGGCGCCACGCTGGTGACGCCACATGCGCCTATGGCCGATGTGTATTATGGTCCCGATGGGCCGAGTCCAAATGATATGCGATTTTCGAAACTATAACTACTGAATTGGAAATGCTATAGGCTTTCGCGCGTCTCGTGAGCTTTGCTCAAATTTCTTGTATTTTTGTGTTTTGTGTTTCTGTAAAGGTTAAACTTTCCCTTTATTGTAAAGTTTAAACTTACCGTTCCATTATTGTGTTTGTATGCATTCTGCCTGAAAAGGCCGTCCCCGAAATGATCTATACTGTGTCGGGTGCGACGTTAAACCTTACTCACTCACTCACTCACTCAACCTTAAACTTAATCGAGTTTCATTTTCTTGCTGTGTTAATTTACGAAATGCTTCATTATGCTTCATTATGATTCTACAACCAGCAAGATGGCGGACAGGTCAGTCGCGTTTACGCTAGCTCTCTGTTTTTGGTAAATTTTCATGGTTTACGTTGGATTTCTGTCAGCATTTCACGCATTTTTAGTTGCATCTCGGTTAGCACTATCACCAGGTGTTGTTCTTATATTGTTTTACACACTTTACACTTGGTTATTTCTAACTAATTAGGAGCTTTATTGTATATAGCCTAACGCTTATCCTGTTGGCGCCATGCTAACGGCCATTGTGTTGT
>Ga0209367_1000732_pt1 | contig 35815 bp, 26 predicted proteins | sample WorMetLIZISLAND2_FD_187412 | JGI IMG/M metagenome (GOLD analysis project Ga0209367, IMG submission 187412) | Marine gutless worms symbiont microbial communities from Max Planck institute for Marine Microbiology, Germany - Olavius geniculatus... ... | reverse complement strand
CCCTTATGCCCCATTGAAAACAATAATAACGAAAATTTCAAAGTGATCCATCCAGGATTCCTTCCGGATCACCCCCAAAATTGAATCACTGGTAGTTTGTGCCATTCCCGACATACCCTCAAAATTTCAGAAAAATCCGTCCATAACTTTTTGAGTTATCTTGCACACACACACACACACACACACACACACACACACAGACAGACAGACACCAAACAAAGTCTGGCAAAAACAAACCTCCTTGGCGGAGGTAATAAAAAGCATGTCATGTCAGTCACGCCAGTTCTAGCTAGGCCTATACTGTCTAGTTGTGTATGCTTCAATCTGACTGCTTGGTTAAGAGACTGCCAATGCAACTTTTACTGCATCGTCGGAGTGACTTCGAATGTACCACTTGCTTGGATGAAATTCGAAACGACGACCTTCAGTGATCTCGAGTGTAACATTATCAGAAAGTTATTAATTAGCCTATTAGTGCATATGACTTCTAAGATAATTATGACAGCGGCTTATTTTTACGTTAAATATCTGGTAATTTGTGAATTTAATGCTTCTCTACCGTAAAATAACATTAAATTTACTAATCGTCTGCTATCTCGTTACGTAGTTTAAAATATACAGTATTAGCTCTGTTCTTGGCGATCGCTAAAATTTTGGCGAAAATGTTTTTTTGAAATCTTCAAAGTAGCAGAAAGTAAACGTCGAAATTAAAGTTGCATGCTAATTGAAATAAAATAATATACTTCTAACTTTGCATTTTACGTTTAGTATTTTTATTGTAACCTTGGCGTAAGCTGCAATTTGAAAATGAATTCGTGATTTTTAGAGTTCTATAGACAGTTGCAGGTGAAATGAAATAATAAACCACTTTTGATGTAATAGGCTTAAGTTCGTCAAAATATTGCAGTTGCGCAATTATTGGTCAAATTATGGTAAAAAATAAACTGAGTTGTATTTTAATATGTTGTCGAAATTCATGATTCTCAAAGTCCGGCAAATTACTACAGTAACATAACTGCACAAAATATATCGAACGGAAAATGAAAGAATCTTTCTGAGTCTGGGTGTAACTGTAACTGTGCCAAAATAGTGTAATTCGACACTTTCTACTGTTGTCGTCGAAGATAAAGCGACGGGAGTTTGTTCAGGCTGTTGAATTAAAATTGTGATTTAGTTTAATTATTATCAAACTTAAAATACACAAGAAATATGATAAACAAATAATGCGCATAACGACGATTAAAATTGACGAAAATTGACAATAAAGTACGATAGACCTAAAACAAAACTATTACAGCTTCTGAACTCATGCCAACTCCAAGATAGCAAAGCGACGCGACGTCTCCGTTAAGCGAGCCGTGGTGAGACGGCGATAGCTCACTGAACAATAACGGACCGTGATGAGGCCGGCAATATTACTCTGCACTGCAGCAAACGGCCAATTGCCGGACACCCACCGGATAGTCAGATATTCGATCGTTATCTCGGCCGGATTCTCTGGCGTCCGCCAGACCGGATGCTGTCCAAGTGCTTGCTCTGCCAGTCGATCAATTACGCCAAGGTCGCCTGGAAGCGAATCCGGTGACGGCGGCGGCGGCGGAGGCTAGTTAAGTTGACGGGGCGCGCTTGGCTGAACGCCGACATGCTTCGCTGGTCCGATCGAGCATTACCCATCTGCGACATTGCGGCGCCGGCCAGCGACCGATTCCTGCACGAAACGGTATTTGAGCAGTGGTCCGGCATAGAATAACATGGTAGTTACTACGTCAAAGTCGGTGGCGTGATTCGCAAATTTCGCCAAGCTCATTATCTACCCAGATTCAAAAAAAAACGTTTGAAGTTCAGTCGGGCGAACACTGATTAAATTCGAAATTTTCAGAATGATTTTAAAATCAAAACAAATTGAACGGATATATCAAATATAAACAAGAATGAAAATGTTACTCGAAATACTAAGCCTAATAAGCTTACTGTTGACTAAAATATCTCGTAGGCCTACTACTGAAGATATTTTACTGCACAGACTTTACGTTAAATGCCAAGGTTAAAACAGTTTTAACTAGAAAGCAGTCAGAGCCCGTTCACCTCCGCCAAGGCAATGTTGTTTGCTAGGTGGCAGCACCATCTTCGGTTTTGCAGTGGTTTTCCTTATGCCCCATTGAAAGCAATGGTAACGAAAATTTTAAAGTGATCCAGAATCCAGGATTCCTTCTGGATTACCCCCAAAATTAAACCTTTGGTAGTTTTTGCCATTCCCGACATTCCCAGAAAATTTCAGAAAGATCCGTCCATAACTTTTTGAGTTATCTTGCTAACACACAGACAAACAGACAAACAAAGTCTGGCAAAAACATAACCTCCTTGGCGGAGGTAAAAATTCCAAACCAATTTTTACTATACAGATTTTGAAACCAAGAGTTGCTCAGAGTCCAGCGTCGCTATTTGTCATGCAATTCTACAAGCGCCAGCCTCTTTTCCTTATCAAATTGAAACATGAGCAGTAGACCTATTTATGACTAAAATAGGCCAACATTAAAGACGTTTTAAACAACGTGCATTTCTGCTTGATGCTTTTCTTTTGTTATCTTTTCATTTTAGTTGCCCCATGTTTTTAATTAGTTTTTCTTTGTCATTTTTTGTACTGTAGTCTGCCACTGCTAATGTGCGTTTGTCACATTTATTAATACAATAAATCTAAGCTTAAATGCTTATGAGACGCGCGAAAGCAGACTACAACAACTTACAGTTCCTGTTCGCAGGTTGTCTTTGTCTGTCTCCATCTATTTCGTCGCAATTCACTATTGAAGTGTGCGCCGCAGCCGAAAATAGCAAAAAATCAGTAAAACTCCCTATTTTAAAAGTTTAAGGCAGTTCAAAGTCATCAATGTTGATACCCAATAAAAGCTCGTCAGCAATTCTTGTTACAATAAGCAGCAACTCTATGTCTATGCGCAACAACAGTAAAATGACGACTTTTACGGAGTACGCTTCGCAACTTGAGTGAAAATTCTGTTCGGAGGGATCTGGTGGCGTGGCGTAGTTGGTAACGCGTTTCGGCTGAAACGAAGTTACTCTACGCCGGGTCCGGTTAGTACCGCAATGGGTGACTGCGGGCAGGTAAACCATCTCGGTGCGAAGCCTGCCAGCTTGGTCGACTCAGCCTTCTACCCTCCGTGGGACGGTAAAATGAGCAGTAACTCATTTATATGGGTTACGGAAGGTGGTGACCTTAGTACAGCTGATTGGGGCTGCCTAGCCGGCCGCCTGTTAGGCTGAACGTGATGGCCGTGCGGCTGGCGGCTCGGGTTAGTGACGAAAAGCGCATTACAGTCGTTGTACGCGAGATGCGCTATACAAATTGACACCTTTACCTTTTTCACCCTGTTTGACGCCAGCGTGCGCAGGCTTTTTACGCGCGAAACGAGAAAGCAGCTACATCGCAATTCTGTCTGTCCGTCCGTCTGTCACACGGATGGATCAGTCAAAAACGATGCGAGCTAGGATCACCAAATCTTTACGGTCGGCTGTCTGGAAGACTCTAGTTTCAGGAACCGTAAACCTTTTTCATAAATTCGAAGGGGGTTACCTGAATGAAGGCGCTAAATGACAGGAGGTGTGGGAAAAATTTGCGATTTTAGCCAATAAGTCGCTGTATCTCAATACACGGTGCGAGATAGGGCTTCGGTTACTATTAATCACTAATAGGAAGTCGTACACTGGCCTCGACTGGCACCAAATTCAATGACCTTGGATGACCTTGAACGCTAAAATCGGGGTTGTTTTTAATGGATTTTTTGGCGATTTCGGGCTGCGAGACACATTTCAAGAGCGAATTGCGCCGAAATCAATTGAGATAAACAGGGAGAAACTGCGTATGAATTTTCAGCATTGAACGTAGATTTCGACGGTCCAAATCTCGATTTGTTTTTAGGTTCATGGAAACCTGCGCACGAGGGCATTAAACAGTGGTACCCCCGTAAAAGTCGTTATTTTACCGTTGTTGGCCAGTTTTCGTGAAAACGGTTGCAGATAGGCATGGGCATGTTGCCTATCATAACAAGCACTAGTGACGATCTTTTCAGTCTTATCAACATCATTGACTTTGAAAGACCGTGAACTTCCAAAATAAGGGTTTTTATTGATTTTTGCGATCTTGCGGCTACAGCGCACAATTCAAGAATGAACTGCGGCGAAATGGCTGGAGATAAACTGACAGTTTGCGAACAGAAACTGCTATAGGCTTTCGCGCGTATCGTGAGCATTAGCTCAAATTTCTTGTTTGAACCTATGGCGTCGAGACTTGGACTTCTGAAATCTACGTTTAATAAGAAAAATTTTATACGCAGGTCATCTTGGTCTATCTCCAGCCAAGGGAATGGAATACCTTCTTCTTACACAGTGGTACAGTGCAGCTTGGCTAGTGGCAAGATCATTCGTCGAAGTTGCTATATAGGAGTCTAGGTCTAGGGCTGAATTATGGAACTTTCGTTCCCACGTACTTTCACTCCGGGAACGAAAGTTCCATAGATGGAACTTTCGCTCCCTGGAACTTTCGCTCCCGAGAACTTTCGTTCCCGGGAGCGAAAGTGACGTGGAACTTTCGCTCTCAGGAACTTTCGTTCCAGGGAACTTTCGTTCCCACAGTCAGCGTAACGTGGTTTCGCTCCCCAACACAAATTATGATTATTTAGTTGATAAACTAATGGAAATTAAGGCGTTATTGTTCGTATATTTGTACAGACTTATTGTAGTGAAAGATGGCAGAATCTAGCGAATTATTTTATTAACTAATTTATCTTAAATTAACTAAGTTCGCCAAATTTTTTCTCAAATTATATATGTTTATAAATTCTTTCTTAAATTCTATTTTTCGTCAAGTTTTTACCATTATTTTAAATTCTAGTCTCTTCCCTAAATCTTAAACCCGTCTTTCGGAAAACCTTTCTAGGCTAGCTGCAGCACGTTCCCTAGCGACAGCTGGGCTTTCTTCTTTTAAACGTTGAGCATTTACACCACATGCTGGCGTCCTTTGATTTCATCTGCTTCTATTAAGTGGAAAGAAAATTCCTGGGAACGAGAGTTCCAGGGAACGAAAGTACCAGGGAGCGAAAGTCCCATGTATGGAACTTTCGCTCCTGGGAGCGAAAGTACGTGGGAACGAAAGTTCCTGTTACCCTAGGGCTTACTAGGTTATAGTAAAGGCAAAGTCGATGCGTTGAGCTTTGCTGATCATCTGCTGCCGTCTGGCGAATGCAATAAACGCTCACACATTTCAAGCTGCAACCCTACAATCAAATCGATAGACCATAGCTAATTGGCTACTCAAATCAACACACATTTAGGCGTAAGGCTTATATTACATTGGTACTCGCAAACTGCCGTAATATTGTATAGGCCTACCTCTACCTGCTGGTCCAAAAAATAAGCCACAACGTTTTTGCAACAACTTGCAAATAGGCCTCAACGTTGTATTTAGGGCTTAATGTTTTTAGGGCCTATAACAATATTGTAGACCTAATTTTGATTTTATAATGTGTGTTTTTAACTTTTTGTCTGCTATGTATTACTGTTTGGGTTGTATTTTCACTAACTTAACAGTAAACATTCGTTTAATCGACTCTGCTGACTGTTTCAGCAAAAATCTCATTTCTTAAGACATCTTTTTAATGTCGCTTTTAATCCGTGATATTTTGCTTACTTTGTTTTTACGGTTGTTCTGGCTGTTAGGCGTCATTGTTGTGTTTTCATTTCACTTACGGCGCCCTAAACTTGACATTATTGATTGATTGATAAACGAGTTATTGTAACCGGCTTTAAAGTGTAATTCAACATTACTGTGCTGCTTAATTTTAGAGTCAACTTGATTAACTAATAGGCTTTAGCCTACTGATGCAAGATCTAACTCCCATGGGGATATGTATTGCAAATGACACAAAACTGCCATAGTGAACTTTTTTGACTCATGATGTAAGCCCAGGGGTGACTGCGATACACACAGTAAAGATGAATTATAATATTCAGTGAATGAATAGAAAACCTGTCACATCAGTCAGGACAATGGTTACAGGCCTCGGGCCTACTGTCTAGGTTTATAGCCTAGTTGCATTAGGCTACGCTTTCGGCCTATTTTGATAGCCTCCAATGAAACCTTTATTTCTGAACATTTATTATCATACATTAACAATATGAAAAAAATTAACCTTTACTTGCAAGACGGTTTTCTGTGCAAATTCCACTTCTTGCAAAGTGAGGGGACCCGTTACATGCTTAGGCTATTCTCCATAGGTCGGCGTACAGTAGCACAAGAAGAAAGACACATAACTAAACTACACTTAATTTCTAATAATCGAAATGACAGTTGAAACACATATTTCACACAAATTCGCTATAAACTTTGCACAGAACATTATCAGAAGCATAATATTTACTGCCCGCGGAAGCGACGGCAGTATTGTTTTCGGCTGATTTTTTTCACTTTTTTACTCATAAAACGCTTCATGCAATTTTGCACAAACATGTACTTTGACTTCTCTTAAGACCTATCAAACATCAAGATCATGTTAAAGATAAAGTAATATAAGTTTACTTTAGGATTTTTTACCATTACGAAATAGGGAAAAATTTGTTAGCGAAATTACAGAAAAAGTTACCGACGAATTTGCCTGAAAATTTTCAGGAGAGGTTACATTTTCCAAAATCTTTCTGGATACAATCCCTCCATACAAAATCTTTCGGAAAAAATCACCAAGGTCTCCCTTTTGTGTCACAATCTGTGTGCGTCATACTGCGGCTACCCACAAGCAGTAGGCCTACTTAGCATTTAGCAAGGCCTGACAGTCAAGTTTTCTATGAATTCATTGCATTTTTCCTAGGGTTTGAAATAACGTTTGGCAATTCAAAACTAAAAAATTCCTGACACAAATATTGTTGATTGATAGTTCTAAACAATTTGGTTAAAAAGATTTACCACAAAGTCAAGGAAATGATGGCAAAATTAATTTATGGGGCACGCTTTTAGTCGATACACCAAAGAACAAATGCATTTTTTTTGATTAGTTGCAGTGTAATTTCTTTGAAATCAAATCTGCGAATTTTGCCAAAAAATACTGTTAGGCGTACAATAGAAAACCGTTTAGCAACAGCAAGCGAATTAAATTTAATTGAGCACTTAATATTTATAATTAAGCTTATGCCAAGATATCTCATTTTACCAGTCCATGAAATTGCATAATGCTTTTTACCTAGTAAAGTACTGCACATTTAATACCACCATTGAAAATTCGTTCAAAACTTATATTTTTATGCTTTGTAAACGATCAGCAATTTTATAGTACAATTTGTGATACATATTAAGTTTAATTTTATACTTCAATCATAATTTAAGTTTTCACATCACGTCATTCGCCCAACAAAAGAAACGATGTGAAATGGTCAATGGTGTAGAATGTTCTTTTTGTGTCGTAAAATTTATGTCCCATTTTAAAGTCTTTCTACAGTTGTGCGCTAAAACCTTTAAAAAATTTTCTAAAAACCTTAAAAATTTTTACAACCTAAAAAGAAAAACCCCGGCTGTCGCTAGGATAGCCGACCGTATTGCTGGTTGTTAGTAATCTTCAATATCATCTAAGGTCAATGATTTTCATCTTATCTGACTGGGCGTATGCCACTTTTTAGTGATTAATACGAGTAGTAAACTTGGCCATATCTCTGAGCGTTTTCGAGATATTGGCAGGTTTCCGTTGAAAACGCAAATTTTTCCCACCCTCTCCATTCAACCCTGTCACGACAGTGGGGTCGCGAGTTCGGACTAACAAAAGCAAACACACTAGCCGACAACAAAATAACACAATATCAGAATCAAATCACGAAGTTTATCATATTCATAAAACACAAGATCACATGTAAGCTTTACAAACAGCATAGACAAGGAACAAACCAAAAACAAACTATATGCAGAGTGAAAGTCCAAGTATTAGCAGTATGACAGGTTATATAATAATTATAAAAAATGTCTAAAAGTTTATCAGATAATAAAACAGTAAAAAACAATTACAAACATACAGAAATCAAATACAGCGACATCAAACAATTCAGTTCGGCGTACAGTTCAGTAAACAGGCCCAGAAACTATTTTACAGTCAAATATTGTCAATTTTCGCAAACAAAATATCAGAAACTATTCAGCAAACTATTCAGCAAACAAAATATCAGATCAGCGTAAGCAAATCATAACATTAAATTTTACAATCAAATAGGAACAGAGTCAACTACAAGAACATGTTTGGAATTATAAAAAAACTCAGAAAATTTACAAAAAAGAAACACCACAAAAAGGAACCAGGAAACTCACAAAAGAAATTACACAAACTAGAAATACGTTCTGTGAAACGAGATATCTGTCCCATTGCCACGCTATATAGCCTAGCAGCTGCGTTTCAGCGTTTGACGCTCTTGTGAGCCGGCAACCAATTCTGTCTTTGAATAAAAAACAGTTGGTTGCCATGACAACAAAAAGTCATCAGGGAAGAAATTTACATAACACCATTGCATAGTCTGGACCGGAAAATAGCGGGTAGCTGAAAACAGCGTGCAATCATCTTGTTTTGGTCATTTTTATCCCAAAATTCGTTGCCTCGACAACGGGGGTGGCAAAGAAGAAATTTACATGACACAATCAGCACGGGCCCGAAAATAAGGGGTAGGTGCAAACAGCGCGCAATTATCTTTCACGGGGCCCGAGTTACAGTCAATTTTTGTCCAAAAATTCGTTGCCATGGCAACAGGGGTCAAATGACACCATCGGATAGCGCGGGCCCGAAAATAGGACGGTAGGTGAAAACAGCTAGCAATTATCTTTCATGGAGGCCGAATTTTAGTCAATTTTGTCCCAAAATTCGTTGCCGTGGCAACAGGGGTCGGCAGGAGAGAAATTTAAATGACACCGTTTGATAGCGCGGGCTCGAAAATAGGGGGGTACGTGCAAACAGCGCGCAATTATTTTTTACGGGAACCGAGTTATACCGCTTTGAAATCTCCATTGGCTGTAACGCAAAATGTTGCAACTTTTGAATGGTTGCTATGGCAACAGGGGTCGATAAGGGGTAAATCTAAATAACAAAGTAAGATTGCCCGACCCCGAAAACAGAGGGTAGATAAACACAACGCGCAATTATCTTTTACGAAGACCGAGTTATACCGCTTTGAAGTCCACATAGGCCGTAATGCAATTTTTTTTAAATTGGGGTAAAATAGGGAAAGGAGTTATCAGATTTTTATCCCAAACAAACTCGATCTTACTTTTCGGACGACCCCGAATCACTGTGCAAAATTTCATCAAAATCGAATCAAAATTGCGGTTGTAAGAGTGTTTACAGACAGAGAACTTACAAATACACGCCATGGTACGTCCGTTACAGACAGACAGACACACAGTGAGACAGACAACAACCGTACCATAAGCTCGACCGTTACTTACGTAGGGTCAGCTAAAAAATCCTTAAACACTCACATTTTTTTACCACAAAAAAACTTAGCTTTTCGATCCCTGTTTCATATTGCACCCAAGAACGGAAACACATTTCTACATTTTTCCAAAATCTTTACTTCGACGACGCGAGCTACCGGTAAGTAAATAATTCCTCAAGTGAAGCCATGTTTACGAATTTAACAAGAAATTTGAGCTAATGCTCACGAGACATGCGAAAGCCTGTTCTGTTCTGTTCGCAAACTGTTAGTCTATCTCCAGCCATTTCGTCGCAGTTCATTCTTGGAGTGTGAGCTGCAGCCTAAGATAACAAAAATCAATGAAAAAACCCTATTTCGAAAGTTTAGGGTCTTTCAAAGTCGTCGATGTTGATACGACTGAAAAGCTCGTCACTAGAGCTTGTTGTGATAGGCAGCATGCCCATGGTGATCTGCAACCGTTTTCACGAAAGACTGGCCAACAACGGTAAAATAACGACTTTTACGGGGGTACTGCTCTTTGATGCTCTCGTGCACACGTTTTCTTGAACTTAGAGAATCGGGACTTAGACCTTTAAAATTTACGCTCAATGTTGAAAATTTGATACTGAGCTTTTCTATGTTTGTCTCGATTGATTTCGGCGCAATTCGCTCTTGAAATGTGTCTCCCAGCCCAAAATCGCCACAAATCTATAAAAAAAACTCCTATTTTAGCGTTCAAGGTTATCCAAGGTCATTGAATTTGATGGCAATTGAGAGCAAAGTGTACGACTTCCTATTAGTGATTAATAGTAACCTAGGCCTTATTTCGCACCATTATTGAGATACAGCGACTTATTGACTAAAATCGCAAATTTTTCCATTTAGCGCTTTCGTTCGGGGTGAGCCCCTTTGAATTTATAGAAAAGCTTTCGGTTCCTGAAACTAGAGTCTTCCAGGCAGCCGACAATAAAGATTTGGTGATCCTAGCTCGCACCATTTTTGACTGATTCACCCGTGTGACGAACAGACGGATAGAATTGCGATGGCTAAGACGCGCTGAAAGTAGTAGCTGCTTTCGCGCGTAAAAATTATAACTAGCCTATAAACCAGCGTGAAGTGATGAAGCCGAATAGTTGCACAGCGTAATTCTCATTAAGCTCGCATATTCATTATCAAGAGGACTGTATAGCTCACGTTTCTTATGTGATAGTCAGTGGTCAAAGGCAAACTGTAAGTGGGGTAGGTCACAAAGCATGGCAGTAAGTAAGACTGCAAATATAATCGATCTCACATGAAAACCAGTATTTCTTGCAGAGGTCAATCTCCAACCCGACAGAATGATAAGCCTATATCCATGTTTCCAAGTGTAACGCACATGGAAAGCCTATTATCTCCCTGACCAATGTCTTGGCCGACCGTTGGCAGGCGGACAACCGCACTGCCTGCACCAAACGTGAAATATCGATTGCGCGCGAAAACACATCCAATGTGAGGGTATCGATAATGACGTAGAGTCACGCGGCTGATAGACGCTTACGCCCCGCGCGCACGGCTTGCAGCTGCTGACCGTCAGATTCAGATCGGTCAGTGCTATTTATAGGAACGATTTTGTCGAGCTCGACTGATGCGATTGCGGCCGGTGCGGTGCTCAGTGAGCCGTGTTATACAACTGACGCGAGTCAGATCAATAGCCTGTACCAGACACAGCACCGGCCACGTACGTACAGGCCTACTGTTCTCTTCATGAGACTGTCGACGCGTTGTGAGGATAAACAACGTGCTTCGAGCCACGTAACAGCAACCAGCGAGGGATTTGTACACCGCCAGCAACGGTCTGCTGTCGTTCTGTGGCTTTTACGGAAACGTCGTACAACAGCAATTGAGCAAATAACGGAATGAACAAGTAAACTTCAAAGAACATGTATAGGCCTACGCAAATTACTTTAAGCTGCTCATCAGTTAAAGTAGAAATTTTCAGATAGACAACGGACTGACTTTAATAAATAGACAGATTATCAGAACAACGCTCCTTCTACTAATTATTATTTTATCTAATCGTTATTAATTACTATTATTTATGTAGTTCCTAATTTTTCATCTATTTTTCTTTTTTTGTTGTGCTACCAATGTTGGTGAATAAAAGATTGTCATTAACGAAGATGATCAGCGACGGATCGGTGACGGTCGGGTTAGCTTTTCTGTATTACTGTATAACAATGGTTTACTGTTGAACGCTATGTTTTTGCGACATCGGTGATCGACTAGACTGGGCGAACAGACGGACTCGTCATGCCGTTGCAAATTGTAATTGCCTCAAATGGGTCGCGGATATTCTACAGCGACCACTGAAGACAAACCCCAGGACGTTAGCCTTTAACAGAGTGGCCCAGAAAAAATGCTCCTGCAGTCTGCAGACAATATGCAATTTCGTGAAGCTGCTTAGTCCTATACTGCAAATCAAACAGTATACTGACGAAAACAGCTTATGAACAATATCTGTAGAGCCTACTTTAAATTTATTATTGTATTTGTTAAAAACATTTTTACCAAAAGCGAAACACGTGACTGAACTCAAACGGGCTACAGTCAACCAGGCGGTTTAAACTTCACGGGGGAGATTAATGTGTGGTAGCTGGTGGTAAATACTGCAAATACTCACAGTGACTGGCAAACTGTTTACTTGTACAGTTAGTTACTCGAATGACAATGTTTCTCTGCAGCTCAATAACGATGTGCTTTTCGTTTTATGTGCATTTTATCCGGCCGTAATTAAGTAACGGTCGAGCTTATGGTACGGTTGTCGTCTGTCGTCGTCGTCCGTCTGTTAGTCCGTCTTTTCTAACGGATGTATTGTAGCTAAACGGTGAACCATAGGGAAAATTTTTACACGAATAATTAGCCGTGTGTCATAAACCTGAACATGCAAAATTTCAGTCATCTAGTGCAAAGAAAACATTTTCAAATGTGGGGTTAAATGGACGGGGCAGAAAAGTTTGCTTTTTTAACAGAAAATTGGCCATATATCGGAAACGGTAAGAGTTACCCGGCCAAGGTTACTACTAATCATTGATAGGAAGTGCCATATGCCTTGTCAGATGAGATAGAAAGTATTAACCTTAGATGACCTTGAAGGTCACTGACAACCAGTACGGTCGGCTATCCTAGCGACAGAGAACGTAAGAAGTGACAATGTGGTTGCAGAAAAAAATCTAATAACTCTGTCGTAGTTACAGATAATAAAATACCCTTTAGCAACTTTTCGTGATTATAAATAGGGCACAAACGTGTAAAATTTCGCCGTAAACTTCTCACCATAGCTAAAAAGCCAAAAAAAATTAGGGGATTACTCTTTCGCTCTACCTTGCAGAGGTTAAGGCGTCGAGGCCACGATTCTTTTGTAATCGAGCACTGGCCCCATAACCTGCGACGTGACAAATGAGCTGATCAATTGATCATCCTGACGGGTCTGCGACGGAAGCGCATATTCACGCCCGGTGCTCTGCCAGGCCGAGTGCTGTAGGTCCAGCAGCCTATGCAATATGCATTCAGCGCCTCTATCTGTCAGTGTCTGGTATCTCCCATTGCGTTTGTCCGGGTGTTTACTGGGCCAGCAGCACCTATGCACTCCACCAGTGGCAATGCAGTGCTAGTGCTGGCCAGCCGGCCGGCAGATGCGTGTAGTTACGCTGCAATAATGCTGACTGCTGACTCACGTCATACGGCAGTAGGCTTCAGTGAAACGCTGCTACACCCCAAAACTCGTCGCATCATGTGTCGTCGTCGTCGTGACGTTTACGGCTTTTGAGTGCTATTCGGTCCACTATTAAACGTCGCTGTGTTGCCGTTACGTTACTGATTGTGGATTATATGACCTACTGAACTGTAGCATCGCCGCGGTGATCCGTGCGACGCAAGTCGAACTGACAGTCGCTGAATTTGTTGACATCGCGCAGCGGACCTGTTGAGTCTATAGATTAGATAGGCGCAGTCGTTGCTGATTGGTGTGGTGGTGTGATCAGTCACCGATCATCCATGGCGTCGGTCACTGAGTCGCAGGTCGTCAAGGACTCGTCTCCAGACAGTGAAGGGTCGTCGCGAGACTACAACCCCAAGTCCGAGACCCCGTCGCCTCCACCTCGCCCGGTGTCATCGCTGCCTCCCACGCCGTCGCGGCCGACCGTGAACCGCCGCATGCCGCCGCCGCCGCCGCTACCGGCGCCAACCCGACAACCTGAGCCCGAGCCCCGGTCAACCGTCGTCAAGCCGGCACCTCGTACGAGCACCAAACAACGCTATCGAGTCTCCGACCTCGAGACTAAGTCAACCCTCGGTAATAGGCTTATTGACTTACTTTGACTTAGTCCTCTTCGCTCCTTGTGGAGCATAGGGCCTGAACAGTCATCTTCCACCGTCTCCGATCCTTGACTTGAACCTTGGCACTTCCTCTGAATGGAGTTCCGATTCTTCCAAGAGCGGAGTTGTTGGTTGATGTACTGTTCTCGGTTTCCGTGACTTGCTATTTTTTTACGTGAGTGGGTAGTAAGCCCACTGCACAACCCCCAACCTGGAGGACCAGAGTACATGTTTAGTCTGGCTCCTCAGCCTCGACCTGTCCGGCATGGGTGGCTTTACCAGGAGTACTAGACTCCCACCGGCATAGCTCTAAGGATCATAGGAGCACGCAAGCCTTCCCGCCACAACAAGGCACATGTACCATGGGAAGGAATAGGCTTATTATTCCGCCTATTTTCGCTGCTCGTCACTGATTGAGGCGGTGGCAATCATTAGTTCATACCAATCATTGTCACTGACTTCACGTTTTCCTGTCGATTTCGATCACCAGTGGCGTCGTGACAGGCAAATAATTTTGTGTTATCGGAAAATTTGTTGTCGGTAAATTTTCGTCCAAAAATTCTAAATGTGGGGCCAAAAACCCCCATTTTAGGGAAATACGGGAGCAAAATAAAAAAATGAAATTGTGAGCACTTTTTCGGAAATTTGAAGCTGTCTATTGGACAATTGCAACATCCGGTCTTCCTACTTTTTCCGACGCCGCTGCCGGCGATCACTGCCGGAGTTGAAAACAGCCAGTATTTTACCATTATAGACTGTTGACCCTTAGAGGAGAGTAAAGGGAAGAGTTGAAGAATCCCCTCTTAGTTTATTTTATCACACACATTACGACTACAGGCGCTGTTGATTGCTTCGTCTTGATATTTCGACCTTGTCAGTTTTTCCTGTGCCAGTCGGTTTATCATTTTGCTGACATTTGTGGAAGTTAGCCCTTAGAATTCGTTCATTCGTGTTCCGTCAGTAATCCACCTTAGTCTAGTAGGCTACTGAACTCTGGTATTCGGAGGCAGCAGATTAAACTCGGCAACAGTATTTGGCGTTTTAGTGTGTAGACTACAATATATAATTTATGACGAGAGAAAAGCATGAGCTTCTGCAGATCAAATGGCAATGCAGAAAATGTATAATGTTAAATCTCATTAAATTTGCTTACACAAACACGTCTTGTACATACTCACAAACGCAGAAGTGCCGTATCACGCTAGTTTTTCTGCATTCCGTTCTTTCGTTTCATGTCCGAAGAATATAGATATAGAATATCATTCAGATTCCGTGCGTGTATATAATAGCATAGGTTTCTTCCCTGAACTGAATATCATTTCAAGGTTAGAAGTCAAGATTATCGGATAGTGGGGTCTCGCAAAATGCGCAAATTCTGATGTCGTGACGATCGATCTCGCACGGAATGTTAACCATCGATACCAAGTACACGGATATATTCTTGCTTTGTGACGTTTCTGCAGGCACTGGAACGTTCGGTCGCGTAGTTCTTGTCCGGCATCGGCAAACGAAAGAATACTTGGCGCTCAAAATCCTTCCCATTTCCGAAGTAATTCGTCTGAAGCAAGTGGAACATGTACATAACGAGAAAGAAATTCTGCTCATGGTTCGGCATCCGTTCATCGTCAACTTGTAAGTGTTAAAGTGTTAATTTTTTTAAATAGTCTTCTTCATAGTTTCTTCATAGTCACCACAGCGTCATTATGTATTTCATGTCAGTTTACAGTTTACGTATTTGTGCTCTTCTTAGTGCTATGTCGAAATTTGTAATAAACTCGGAACCCCGTTCACACGATCCAGCAAACGTCCAGCAAACTTCCAGCAAATGTATTCAAAATACACTTGCTAATTGCTCGGCGTTTGCTGGAAATTTGCTGGACGTTTACTGGACGTTTGCTGGATCGTGTAAATGGGGTATAAGTTTTCTTAAGTGTTCCCTAAGAAAAATGGGAATTCGGGCTGATTGCTGCGCTTTTAGTTTCTTGTGTGCCTTGATCAGCTGCGGCTGCATTAGGGCAATATTTAGCCAGTGCGTGCAAACTGTAAGTATATGATGTCACTTTTGATGTGCGTAAAAGCGCGTACAGAGCGACGTAACTGAACTGAACTGACACCGATTAGTTTTTAGCAAACTGACCAATGCGCGAGCAGGCGTTGGTCATTGGTCATTGGTTGACGCGTACGTCAGCGTAGTTACGTAAACCACCGACGCCGTTAGACGGTGCCTAATGTAATGCATTACTGCTTACCCGTCGTTCAGTTCGTGAAAAACGAAACCATGTTAGTTCAGTTCAGTTGTGTGTGCAACCCGGTCTCGTCTGTCGTCGGCAGGTGGCAGCTGCGGTCGGCAAACAGCGGGGCACTCATCGTGCCGCGCACAAGGACCACGATCGGTCGGAGGGACTTTGCCGTGGCTGGCCCGGCCACTTGGAACAGCCTCCCCGTCGACCTGCGGACTTCATCGCTGTCCAGAGATACATTCGCGAAAAAACTTAAAACTCATTTATTTGGCTGCGAGCGCTCTTGAGGTCTTCTGTAATTATTCAGTTACGTCGCTCTGTGCGCGTCTTAACGAATTGACCGTCGTGGGCCTGCTTGTTCGATATTCGTCAACCATTTATTAAGTCTTTCGACCACGCTATACGAACCTCCGGTAATAATAATAATCTCGGTACATGTATATATACTGTATGAGCGATAATTGCACGCACGAGCTCTTGAAATCGGTGTTAATTAACGTTTTGAGTGCAGATTGTTGCACGTCTATCCCTACCGACATAGCATGCGTAGCAATTATAAGAAGTTATAGGAGTTGGCTAATGCTGTGACATTGACGGTAGCCGTAGGCGGTAATGTAAGCTTATGCGTGTCTGACATTGCCTGACCGCTACTAACGTATTATAGGACTATTATAGTGAAGGCTTCTCAACACGCCCATATTGTGTAGCTTTTTTATTGCGGCGGCGCCGCCAGCGACGGCTCCTCGACAATGCGCCGAATGCAGCCAGCGCTTATGTTTACGAGTTCACGGCCAATGACTGCAGGCTGCGTCTATATACTGATCGATTTTGAATCTGAATGGCTTGGGTTGAGACGTTGTTGAGCAATGCCATTGTCAGCCGAGGTTAAGGGCAGTTGGATACATGACAAGACGTGGAGTCACATCGTCACGTCGCCCTGAGTGTGTGCGGTGTCATGCGTATTGCTGTTTTGTGTTAACAACACTGTACTGCTCGCGCCGTCCTCAAACTTGGCCAAGTTAACAGTTAGTTTTCTGATAGTTAACAAGACCGATAGCTGTTAAAAGATATACTAAGATATCTTTGTTGTATATACGTTCGATGTATAAGCAGTATTTTACCAGAACGCTTCTGGTAGATTGAGAAAATATTAAAATTGTTCTCTGAAAAAAATAACGACATAATTCTGGAACTCTAGCCCTCTGTAGGTCCGCCGTCTAGGGTGATAGCGTTATGTAGGCCTACATTTTATGTACTACAGTGTATGTCCATTGTATGTGTCCGAGTTATGGCGTGACCAACAGGTTTTTGCCTTTCACATGTTTCTTAGAACTTACAGTGACTCCTCTTAGCACGTGCTCATAGGGTGCGCTGTGACGTTGACGAATCGTTTTCGAACCGAGCACACTGCACGCTGTTGATCCTTTTTACGCGCGATAGCAGAATGCTTCGCGGTTCTTAGCCATCGTCTGGGCGTCCGTCCGTCCGTCCGTCCGTCCGTCTCTGTCTGCCACACTCGTGATCTGTATCAAAACGGTGCAAGCTGGGATCACGAAATCTTTACTGTGGGCTGCCACAAGGTCTCTAGTTTTTCGTGACAAAATTTCGTGCCACTGGGAGCGGGGATTCCCCTCGAACGAGGGCGTCAAAGAGGGGTACTCCTCCTAAAAAGACGTTATTTTGCCGTTATTGGCTCGTATAGTGTGAAAACGGTTGCAGATACAGGCTGTAGATACAGACATGCTGCTTACCATAACAAGCACTGGTGGCAAACTTTTTAGATTTATCAACATCGATGACCTTGAATGACACTGAACCCCGCAAAAAGGGTTTTTAGTAAATTTTTCGCAATTCTTGGATGCAACGCACATTTCAACACAGAATTGCGACGAAGTGGCTGGAAATAGACTAAGACAACTTGCGTATGAAATTTTCAGCATTAAAGGTAGATTTTAGCAGTCCAAGTTTTGACCCCATAGGTTCAAGGATGCCGGCGCAGGCGAGCGTCAAAGACGGCTACCCCCCCCCTTTCCCCGTAAAAAGTGGTTATTTTACCGCAATTATCTCGTGTAGTGTAAAAACAATTGCAGATGGGTACAAACATGCAAGCAATAGTGACAAGCTTTTTATTGATGTCATCGTCGATGACCTTGAATGACTTTGAACCCCCTCCCCAAAAAGGTTTGCAATTTTTGGCTACAGTGCACATTTCAAATGGCTGTAGATAGACCAAGACAACGTGCACATGAAATTTTGAGAATTAAACGCTGATTTTAGCAGTCCAAGTTTCTACCCCATAGGTTCAAGGAGGCTGGCGCAGGCGGGCGTCAAAGACGGCTATCCCCTAAAAAGTCGTTATTTTACCGCAATTATCTTGTGTGGCGTAAAAACGGTTGCAGATAGGCACAGACAAGCTGCTTATCATAACAAGCAATAGTGACAAGCTTTTTATTGGTGTTAATGTCGATGACCTTGAATGACCTTGAACCCCAAAATAGGGGTTTTTAGTGAATTGTTTGCGATTTCTGGCTGTGTTAAGAGTGAATTGCGCCGAAATGGCTGGAGATGGACCTAGATAATTTGCGTATGACATTCTAGCATAGAACATACATTTGTAAAGAATCTAAGTTTCGATCTATTAAACTCAAGGAGTCTTCCGTACGGAGGTTTCAAATTTGAGTACTCTTTCAAGATGCATTAATATCTTATTGCTGTAGGCCTACACTACAAAGTGGCAGGACTGTTGCTATTACGCGTCACGTGAGCTTTGCTTAAATTACTTGTTCTTACTACTGCACCTTGTCTGATGATGTCATGCACCTTTGATTCGTTCGCTGTATAAATGAGTTACAGTGTTTCGATTGATTGATTGACTGATGCACTAGGTTGAACTCGGTCTACACACTGGTTGGCCTCAGATTCTGCGGGTTTCCCAGTTTTGCGCTGTACAGATTTACTTTCTTAGTACGAACACACCCACTTGCCACAGACACCAATATTTCCTGCTCGGCTTATACGTGGGCGCGTGATGTTTCGCTGTGGACGTAGGTGTAGTATTTGGCTCCTACACATAGCCTTGCACCTTGAATGGAAATACAGGGTGAACCAGAAAAACTGGCACATTTTTATACGCCATGACACTCATCAAATATTAACCGATTTTCTAAACTTTTTCACTGTCGGAATCAGACGAAAATTTGTAGCAACACTATTACTAAAGATCTCGCCACACCTCAAGTGTGTAATTACACTACCTAGTAAAATATAAGTGTTTTAAAAAGCAACAATTGCAAACAAGGCGATATCTGTAACAACACATTGTAAGAAATTAACAACAGAAAACAATGTGTTTATTGTCTCAGTTATAGTTTTCAGCAACCGTCACATTCCGCAGTTTTCACATCAAATGTTTAATGTGTCCGCCTTGCTGCTGGACGACGCACTCAAGCTGGCGACGCCACTGACCAATGGCGCGATCAACCAAACGCTGCGACAGTGCGACAGTTCGCCCCACTCATAGGGTGTTTACACGATCCAGCAAACTTCCAGCAAAGTTCCAGCAAACGTCCAGCAAACATCCAGCTAGCCTGATGGAACCCCGCCGCCTATCAGCTGTGGGCTAAGCCGTAGGCGGGCCTAGGCTTAGCCCACAGCTGATAGGCCTACGCGTTATATAGGCTTTCCAATATGCCTATCACAATATCATTAATATTTAAATCTGTGGTTACAACCCGCCCGTCCTTCTAATTACCATAGAACTTCCAGTTAGCTGGATGAATGCTGGATCGTGTTAACACCCCATTAGTGACAATCATCTGCTTCAGCTGGTTGATTGTCGTGAATTGTCGACGTTGATAGACGATCTGTTAAACCCCCCAAACAGCATAATCGATTGGATTTAAGTCCGGACTGTTTAGGGGCCACATGTCAGGTTCGATCAACGCTGATCATACAATTGGTCAGTGTCGTAGCCGACTTAAGTGCGATGTCTGATTTTCACAAGGTAGTGTAGCGACATATATGAGATGTGGTAGGATCTTTATAGACACTGTTGCTACAAATTTTCTTTTGATTCCGACGATAAAAAATTTGAAAATCGGTTATCATTTGACAAAGCTATTGGCGTATAATAAAATTGTGCCAGTTTTTTGGCCCACCCTGTAGAAGGTCAAAACGAAACTCCTGCCCATATTTTACCAACTATTGACAATTTTTCACTAGCACTGTACACCTCAAACGTGTGGCTCAGCTACACTTTTTGAAATATTAGTGTTCGAATTTTGCACCGACTAAAGATACGACAATGGCAGACCGTAATAGCACATTATACAGTTGTAAGGACAATTTTTTTGGTGATCTTAGTTTAAAAATGCCTAAAATAGTAGCTCAAAAACACATCTGCCATTCGCTGTCGGAAACTCGTATTCAGTGACTATTCGCATCGCCTGTCTCCTCTTACTTGTATACGAATGTTAACGTCGTCATTCTTGATCAGGAGTCTCCGTGTAGCCGGGCTGCGTGGTCCAAGTTCATCCCTTTACGACGTTTCGAGCCTGCACCAAGGGCTAAATTTACATAAGCTGGCTTGCTACTGTATATACAGCCTACGACCAATGACCATTCTTCCCCTACTCTTAATGACTGTCGCCGTCCGCCCACACACGGAGTCAACCCGGGAGGTTGGTTACTTACGCAGATGGATTATCCTACATATAAAGACTGTTACTGAGTACTGGCCGTGGGCAGGGATGACGCACTGTCCATATTATACACGGATCAATAGCGAGTGAGTTACTATACAAAGTCAAGCCGTTAACTGAGTGCATGACGTCGTTGTCGGATTATAGTACAGATGTCGACGCCTAGGCCTGTCGTCCTCTAACAGTAACCATTGTTACCATTGTTAGTTTGCAGTCGGTGCGAGAGCTGCCCGATGCGCCTGAGCCGTCCGGCGCCTGATCCTGCACCCGTAAGTGAACATATAGCCCACACAGGATATACGTCATTACTTCCACGGAAGCGAACGACTTAGGACATTATGTTGGGGCCAGTCGATTACTGTCAGCTGGATTACTGAAATAATTCTAAGCGGATTTATGATGAAACTATGTTGAGGGTTGGCCCAAGGAAGACGAAGTTAGATTTTGGTGCTGAATTATGCGATCCGAATTTTTTTCGTCGATGCTGAATCATTTTCCAGAATTCATTTCATATTACAACTTCAAGAGATGGCAGCTGTATATATATATATATATATATATATATATATATATATATATATATATTATCATTTGTGTTCACCAGGTGGCAGCAGTGTTCTTGGAGGAAATTTGGGATCTCTGATTTCAGTCCCCATACCCATCCCATACCCATACCAATGGGAATCCCTATGGGAATGTCCATACCCACGGCAGCCCAACTTACTCCTGCGGTCCTGCCCCGGAGAACGTATACAGAAGTTCAGGAGACGGACGGACATGCGGACAGTCGATTTGCTTAATGCAGCCTGTCATGCGTGATGTGCTGCTGTGGTGTGATAGGTTGTGCACGGAACACAACAACCGGTGCCTGTACATGCTGTTCGAGTACGTCGGCGGCGGCGAACTGTTCACGTACCTGCGCAATGCGGGGCGCTTCGACGTCACGACGTCCATGTTCTACGCCGCAGAGATCACCCTCGTTATCGACTACCTCCACTCACTGTCCATCGTCTACCGCGACCTCAAGCCGGAGAACCTCCTTCTGGACCGCGAGGGACACCTCAAGATCTGCGACTTCGGCTTCGCCAAAATACTCAACGACAGGTATAGCATAGTCATATGCCATCTGCGTGGCTCATGCAGTCATAAATCTGAACAAGAAATTTGAGCTAATGCTCACGAGATGCGCAAAAGCCTATAGCAGTTCCTGTTCGCAAACTGTCAGTCTATCTCCAGCCATTTTGTCGCGATTCATTCTTGAAGTGTGTGCTGCAGCCAAAGATCGCAAAAATCAATTTTTAAAAACCCTTATTTTGGAAGTTTATGGTCTTTCATAGTCATCGACGTTGATACGACTGAAAAGCTCGTCACTAGTGCTTGTTGTGATAGGCAGCATGCCCATGGTGATCTGCAACCGTTTTCACGAAAGACTGGCCAACAACGGTAAAATAACGACTTTTACGGGGGTACCGCTCTTTAATGCCCTAGTGCGCAGGTTTCCTTGAACCTAGAAAAAGTCGAGACTTGGACCGTCGAAATTTACGTTCAATGTTGAAAATGTCATATGCAGCTTGTCTTTGTCTGTATCAATTGATTTCGGCGCAATTCGTTCTTGAAATGTGTCTCGTAGCTCAAAATCGCCGAAAAAATCCATAAAAATCCTCTGTTTTAATGTTCAAGGTCATCCAAGGTCATTGATTTCGGTGCCAATCGAGAGCCAGTATACGACTTTTTATTAGTGATTAATAGTAACCTAGACTCTATCTCGCACCATTTCTGAGATATGGCGATTTATAGGCTGAAAATCGCCATTTTTCCTCACTCCTTTCATTTAGCATCCCTACTCGGATTGACCCCTTTTGAATGTATGGAATAGCTTTACGGATCCTGAAACTAGAGTCTTTCGGGCAGCCGACGGTGAAGATTTGTTGACTGATCCACCTGTGTGACAGACGGACAGACAGACAGACAGAATTGCGATGGCTAAGACGCGCTAAAGCAGTAGCTGCTTTTGCACGTCAAAATCAAGTACATGGTGTCGATTTGTAAAACAAACTAGACTTCAGTGAAGTAAATGATTTGAGTGAGTCTCCTTTCCGTACGTTTTCCATTTTAGTGTTTGTGTAAATCGTACAGTAGGCTAGACTTAAAGTTGGAAACCAGAGCCCCGCGCCCCGTGACGTTTCTTCGAAGAAGAAGAAGATCGTCAATTTGTATAGCGCATCATCGCGTATGCACGCCTCTAATGCGCTTTCGTCACTCACCAGAGCCGCCGGCCACTGGCCGCCCAGCCGCCGCATGCAGCCTGCAGACACAGGCTAGCGCAGCTGCCGGCTAGGCAGCCCCAGTCAGCTGTACAAAGGTCCCCACCTACCGTAACCCATATAATGGGTTACTACTCATTTAACTGACTCCGGAGGGATGGCAGGTTGAGTTGGCCCTGTTGGTTGATTGATAGCGGACGCTTTACCCACAGAGTGGTCAAACGGCCATCCATCAGTCTAGCGCAGGATAAGGAAAGTTCGCCTACCAGGACCGACGTTCTAACCACTATGCTACGCCGCCAGCAGCGTCGTGGGCAAAACGGGTTCGGGCCACGAAGTTGGAGTTTTCCGACTGTCTGCTGCATATTGATAATCTTTATTCACCAACACAATGTGGTAGGTAACGAAACAAAATACATAAAACCTAAAATTAACGGGGACGGACAGTCGCCTTGTCTGCCTCTCCCGCGCCCCCCACTCCCTTTTGTCACGATGCCGGTGGTCAGTAGGTGTCTGAGGCCGCTATTCCGTTGACATCATGATGATAAACGTCTATGTTGTATACAGGACGTGGACGTTGTGCGGCACTCCCGAGTACTTAGCACCGGAGATTATTCAGAGTCGTGGCTACAGCAAAGCCATCGACTGGTGGTCGCTGGGTATCTTCATCTACGAAATGCTTGTCGGGTAACAGCCATCTCTGCTGTGTTTGGTCTTCGTTAATGGATGTATAAAATCGACAGTAAAATGCGAAGATAGTCTGGTGCTCGATATTAGGCCTATAGCGACGGGTCGGAAGTTCAGAGCCCATGGTCATAGGCTGACGGCGACACAGTTACAACGTATTTAGTAATAAAACAGACGCTGTAAGCTGTCGTTACTTTCCGCTGCTTTGTCGCTAGTAGGCCTATCAAAGATTCATGTTCATCCTTGTAGCTAGAAGCCGCCATAACTAGGTGCATGCCATGTAGTAAATGTAACTAAACAGCATTAAAGTTGTTGATTAAACAAAACTCTGCGGCTTGCACTCTCGCACGACTTCCAAAATCAATGATGTTGATCCCAACTCCAACCCGTAGGCCTACCTGTATCGCGGCATGCGACCTATATAAATGGTCCTTAGTTATGTCTACCTTTTGCTATGGCTGATCGAATTATGCTGTTTAATAAGTGTCTAAATGCTTTCGTCTCGCTCAAACTATGTTTCCATTCACTGAACCGGTTCTCATCAACAACTGTTTCCAAAGGATCAAATCTGCAGACTTTGCTATTCGTAATTTGTCACAACTGTTTTAACACCGCTACCTTGGTTGTATGGATTGGATTCTGAAGTAATATATGTTGGAACCTCTTGGGTTTTGGCGTCCGGTCAACAAAATTAAACTACTGAAATAGCAGATCTGCTTGCTATGCTTTTACTTGCTTTATAACGAAGCACAAATTGGATTACTCATTTTGGCAGGTTATTAGCCAATAAATATGATATATAGCTAACTTCGAAGTATTGATACTGGACAGTGTATAACAGACACGCCAGATGTCACAGTTGTTGTAGTGATCAGTTGGATAAAATTTTAACTACAAAGTTTGTCGTCTTTCCATGTTGCAGGTATCCGCCGTTTTTTGACGAAAAACCGTTTGTTATATATGAAAAAATACTCGCCGGAAAGATCGACTGGCCCAAACACATGGACGCCTTTGCTAGGTATGATTTTCAGTGTCATTTCGTTTGATTTCTGTGTTTAGTTATGTGGATTAAATTAAATTTAAATTTGTCAACTGCTCGAGAAGTCTCTGAACTAGTTGTATGCATATTTTTGAGAATTATAGAGTACTGATTTTAAATTTTGTTCGGTATATCTAATAATTAGAATTTTTTTGTTATAAACAGTTATTGCTAAAGAAGTAAATAATGAATTCAACTAAAAGCTGTTATACAGTGGACGTTAGTGATGCTGTCACTGCATTAGGGATTTGATCAAGAAGCTGTTGGTACAAGATCGAACAAAAAGACTTGGAAATATGAAGGTAGCCTATTAATGAATTATATTCTGTACTGTCAGTATGCAGAGTTACGTTAGTTTACGCTGGTCATTGCCTAAAAGAGAACTTTTGACAATTGCCAGAAGTTTTTTTGTAGGCCAGATGCATTTTACTTGTTATCTAACCAACGGCATCAAACCACTGAAGGAATTGTACTCAGCGTTACAATGTTTACCCAGGTCAACTCAACCTGGCCATCCCTCTGTGAGTAGGCGAATAAGTACCAGCGAAAGCTAGGGGTATACAAAGGTATACACCGCGCGGTGCACTTGCCCCCATGTCCATGGTCTTACCGCGTGTATCTGACTGCAGAGCTAAAGAAACGAAGATCGCCGCTCTTCTAAGAGCCCTGTGGCTCGACAAGGACTTCACGTTTTACCTTTACTTTACGTTCCGATGCTGTCTTGCTTGTCTTTTTGCTTGCCGACTGAAGAATCTTTTGCCAGTTGTTTGTAGCATCTTATACGGTGTATTAGCGGCCGTACTATGTGCCGTGGCTCAAGAAGGACTTCACGTTACGCCCGCTGTGTCGCGCACCTGTTTTCTAATCAGCGAATGCTGTGACGCAGCTAAAAGCTCATAAACTCGAACAGGGCCGGATTTAGCTGGTGGGAGGCCAGTGCCTAGCTATTACATAACTAGAGACATCTGAATAACACGAGTCCACAAACAAGCTGGTTACTAGCGCGAAGAAATTTGCTAGCTAGGGAAATCTACTTAACGATACAAAGGTGGTAGCAAAAGTTATGCAAGCCAGGATTGGCTATCGAATTACGGGGTTTTAAAAATTGAGGGGTTTGATAGGAGACCCCCTGTTGGTGGGAAGCCTGGGGCCCGGGCCCCCCGCTCCCCCCTAAATCCGGCCCTGGATTTGATTCCGCTATCAACAGGAAGTGTTGCTGAGTTCTACACTGGACCGATGTTGCCACATATCGGTGACGTTGACGTGATGTTTCACCGCAACACTGAGCTGGCGATACCACGAGGACATCCACCGCCAACACAGTTACCAGCTGAGTTTCACAACTGCGTCAAGGTAGTTGAGATCACTGACAGTCATTTCTCTGGATATGTGTACTTACAGTTACGTTACTTACTAGCACAGCGAACTGCTGATGACAATAGCGAGTACACTGCATTGTATATACAGACCGTATATACACTGTGTGTCAAAAAACGTCCTACTTTGTGATTGTCCATATCTTTGTCAAATATTAACCGAGTTTCAACATTCATTCAATGGCACACTTTTTGGACAATTTGCAATAAAGTGGTTCTTGAATATTCCACCACACCATAACTGCGTTGCTACACTACTTTGTGTACCTTTTGAGACCTTGTGTTTTTTCTTGCATTTTATTTCACAAGGTAGTGTAGCAACGCAGTTATGGTGTGGTGGAATATTCAAGAACCACTTTATTGCAAATTGTCCAAAGAGTGTGCCAGTGAAAGAACGTTGAAAATCAGTTAATACTTGTCAAAGATATGGACAATTACAAAGTGGGACGTTTTTTGAGACACAGTGTAGAAATCACCACGTCAGATGATGTTGATGACACTGTGCGTGCATATGAACATCGATATCACGTGGCTGTTCATGGACCAGCTTTGTTTTTTAGCATGCCCTTGTCCCATCAATTGATCATGACTACGTACACTGCGTACGTTGTCTGTCGTGACCGCCAAAAGCCTTCGATTGGCCAACACGACACAGAAACTACGGCTGGTCAGACTCAGCAACTTTCAATCGTGTTGTCAGCAACGGATGTGATGTGGTTCGTGTGGCACATCGTCAGTGTAGAGAACATAAATGGATGGGCAAGTTTCAGCACAGACTGTCATTTTCACGAGCAGAAATTGTACTAATAAACAGCTGGATGCCAGTACAGCAGATTGTCTATCACTTATTAGTTTATTACGCGTTTACGTGAAAACCGAGCGATTGACAGAGACTGTTGACAACTCAAGAGCAGGCACACCGAGCAATTATCACATTAAAATTTGAAACTGCCTGTCGTCATCTACTTATGTTGCAGAGTTATGGGCGGTCAAACCCTAAAATTGTCCGAAATCACGCGCACTGTTGACTTTGGGTGAGTAGGAATGGGACAAGAAAACTTTTTTTGTTTCTGAACATAATTTTATCAACTTTTTTTCGCTCAACGGAGAAAGGGCTGTAGTTGATTACTTGCCATTCCGATTTTTGACATTTGGCTACGTTTCAGAAACACTCGCGGTCAATTCGAAAGTTGCCCGAAATCACGACGAATTTCGGACGTTTTTGCCCTCCCAAATTTTATAGGAACGGTGTTCTCAAAAGTTGTAGCCATACTAGTTTGCCTACTTAGCAAGACATTACGCTACAAAGTTTTATTAGGCTACTTTTTTGCCTCCAAAATCATTGCAGCTATAATAAGCTGAATTTTAATCCAACTTCTGACCCTTTTTAAAAAAAATTTTGTGGGACCCCGGTTTCCATGAGGTGTTCACTGTTCACTAGTAAAACTAAATCATTCTCTAGCACGTATAAAAATTTGGAGACGAAGCATTATTTAAGGGCCAAAATATGGTTTTCCAAAAAGTCGATTTTGTAGTTAAGCATTAGCCGCATAAACGCTGTGGTAAGTCGACGAAACATTACCGGACTTTTTCCACCAAACGCGAAAAAATCGCAGTCGGTAAGTTAGTTTTCCGATCAAGGGCGTCATTTAAATAGACTGAAGGGGTCTATGGACCCCCAAGGATTTACGATTTTAGTTTTTTTTGTAAATATTATTTTTGAAACAATGTTATCGCTGCAAAAAAACAATACGTTACGTAAACTTAGACCCCCAAGAATCACCGAGAACCCCCTCCCAACGATTTACTGAAACGACGCCACTGTTTCCGATTTTAAATATCTTCATCCGTACCGGAGATATTTGCGGTCAAAGTCTGAAGTCGTGCAAAATTTGGCCAAATTTTGCATGTTCTGGCCCCCCAACTTTTTAAGGAGAGGGTCCCCAAGTGTTGGGACCTGAATTGTACAAAAAAATTAAGCTAATGCTCACGAGACGCGCGAAAGCTTATAGAAGTTCCTGTTTGCAAACTTCGTCGCATTTTATTCTTAAAGTGTGCGCTGCAGAGAAATGTCGCAAAAATCAATAAAACCCCTTATTTGGAAAGTTTAAGGTTTTTCAAAGTCATTGATCTTGATACGACGAAAAAGCTCGTCACTAGTGCTTGTTGTGATAGGCAGCATGTCCATGGTGATCTGTAACCGTTTTCCTGAAAGACTGGCCAACGACGGTAAAATTACGACTTTTACGGGGGTACCACTTTTTGATGCTTTCGTGCGCAAGTTTCCTTAAACTTGAAAAATCGAAACTTGGATTGTCGAAATCTACGTTCAATGCTGAAAATTTCGTTTGCAGCTTGTCCATGTTTATTTCAATCAATCTTGGCGCAATTCGCTCTTTCTATTAGTGATTAATAGTAATTTAGGCCTTATTTTGCACCGCTACAAAGATACAGCGACTTATTAGCTAAAAATCTCAAATTTTGCCTACCCTCTCTCATTTAGCGCCTTCGTTCGGGGTGACTCTAGTCAAATTTATGGAAAAGCTTTACGGTTCCTAAAACTAAAGTCTTCCACGCAGCCGACGGTGAAGATTTGGTGATCCTAGCGTGCACCGTTTTTGACTGATCCACCTGTGTGACGGACAGGGAGACGGACAGACAGACGGACAAGATTGCGATGACTAAGACGCGCTGAAAGCAGTAGCTGCTTTCGCCCGTAAAAATCGAACACATTTCCCGTCAGGTGGCAAAGTTTCGGAGCGATCGGCAGACGGAGCTCGGGGAGTAGGTGGCGAATAAAAAAGACAGCAGTAAAACTAACGTACGAACGGACTAATAATAACATAATGAGATTTGAAATAATATTAAATTTGCTACGTTTACGATTAGGCCTACATTACTAGCTAGCTCTGCATTTTTTTGAAGCACGGCCGTGCACGACGAACGGCTCGAATCAGCGGAAGCGATCGCCGAAACTAACGGCGAAGATGGACGAAAGGAAGGAAATATGACGTCGATGATGACGTAGACGATGATGACGTCGTTGACTTTGAAGTGTAATCGATGCAGACCAGCTGCTAATCCCGTGGGATGACCGCGACCAACTCTCTAGGCCGACGCTATGCCGATCGCCAACAGGCCGAGTTGTGCTATAGCGGCTGCGAACGCAAAGAGTTAACATCCCATACGGATGCGGTCTTCCCCTACTCACGCGCCAGCATCCGAGGCGCACAGATCTCGCGTATAGTGATAACAATAGGAATATTAATAGCAATAGTTGTAGCGTAGAAGTATAAAGTCTAAAAGGAAGCAACCAAGTGCACGGAGAGATGTGAAGACTAACCGACAACATAGTTAATACTCCACTCCGGTAGGTTTTTTACATATCCTTACTGAACTTTTGACATATTACAGCAGCGAATCAATGTGACTATAAAACGAACTTATGCAAAAATTTGAAGCTCAAGTTTTTGTCCGTTGGCTCAGAATTATCAACGTAAATAGCAATTCGGAATGTTGGCTAATGAGTGCTTCGTTCTACAGAAAGCACTAGGCTTAACAAATTTATTGGTCAAAGCGAATAAATTATCCATTTTTTATAGTTAAAATAAGCAAAATTAGCCATTAAAACTTAGGGTTTTCGTCGTTAAACAAAGCAATATAATTTTAAGAATATGCTTTGCTACAACGTTTTTTCTATAAGTAAAGAGTAGACAATATACGAACTTAATTTTACAATTCTTACGGTTTTTGCATATTGCATTTCAAGTCCGTTATTCAACAAAATGTGATTATGCATTATTATAGGACGATAGTTTAAATTACCCACACTTTAAACTTTATTTCCTTTTTGGCGTCTGAAGTTTGATAGCTATAGTTAAGTACTGCAAAACCTGGTAATGTATTTTGCTTGATTTTTGCTTTTTTCCATGTGAGTTAGTTTTTCGGCAGTGTTAAATATGAAAATAAATTCTATATATTTATATGGCAGCTAAAAAAAATTAATAAAATACTTTGTCAAATTTGCAATTGCACAGACCTAATACGAAAACTGTTTTTTATGTTTTTAATGTACAAAACGACAGTTACAATTTTGTGTACAGCGACACTTCATCGCGCGACATATAATCGGCGACATTTAATCGGTCGTATGGATAAAATGACACAAACACAGTAGCAAAAAATCTTAAATAAACCACTCGGTTGTATAGTAGACATATTATCAAAAATTACATATTCTTCTAACGTTTTTTGTTGAAAACTTGACGTTTCGACGTTCACTGACGCCTGCAGAAATAAGTGTCGACTCTTCTCCGTGAAGTGTCATTTTTTCGATTTCTGAAGAACGCGTCAGCGGGCTGCGAAACGTCAAGTTTTAACTAAAAATAAAAAGTATTTAATTTTCAATAATAAGTAAGAGAATATGTTGACATTGACAATAAACTTAAGCGTTTCACGCAATGGTTTTTACGCGCGCCAGCACGTTGTGCTAAGCGCGTTTTAGCCATTTTCGTGGCGTTCGTTCCTCCGTCTGTCTGTTTGTCCGGCACACTGCGGTATTGTGTCAAAACGACAAAAAGTAGGATGACCAAATTTTTACTGTGGGCTGCCATAAAACACTAGTTTTTCGGGACAAAATTTTGTGCTTCTGGGTGAGGGTTTTTTCGAACGAAAGCGTCAAAAATGTACCCCTAGAAAAAAACGTTATTTTGCCGCTATTGGCTCGCCTAGTATAAAAACGGTTGCAGATAGGAACAGACATGCTATTTGTCATAACTAGCACTGGTCACGGGCTTTTTAGCTTTAGGCCTATCAACATTGATGACCTTGAACGACTTCGAACCCCCAAAAGAGGGGATTTTGGCAATTTTTTTGCATTTTTTGGTTGGAGAGCACACTTTCAGAGTAGATTGCGACAAAATGGCTGGAAATAGACCAAGACAACCTGCATATACAAGTTTCAGCATCTAACGTACAACGTAGATTTTAATAGTTTAAGCCCGACCCCCTAAGTTTAAGGAGCCCTGCGCAGACGAGCGTCAAAAAGGGGTACCCCTCTAAAAATTGGTTATTTTACTGATATTGGTTCGTCTAGTGTGAAAACAGTTGCAGATAGGCATAAACATGTTGCTTATCATAACAAGCACCGGTGACGAGCTTTTTTGGGGGGGGAGAGTATTTATCCCGATGATTTTAAACCATCTTAAACCTTTAAAATAAGGGGTGTCACTGATTTTTTTGCGGTTCCCGGCTGCGGTGCACACTTCAAGGGTAAGTTGCGACGAAATGGCTGAAGATAGACCAAGACGATGTGCGAACTGGAACTGCTAAGGCAGTTGCGCGTCTTATGAGCTTTGCTCAAATTACTTGTATTCGTCGGCAGGCAATATTCCAATAATTACAATAAATAACTGTTTGTTTGCTTTTACCACTAGTGCCCGAATACGACATCCATGACTACTCAGTTACAATCTCAGGTAAATGGAACAGAGACTTTATGTTGTGCTTCAATGATAATTAGTCTAGGATATGCTGCTGATCCACCAAGGGTAATTTTAATCACGGTTAGTTACGGTGCAGCGAACGACCGCTCGCCCGATGAAGTGTTGCGCGATGAAGTGTCATGAAACCCAATTTTTTGGCCACCGTAGCTGTAACAAACCTCGAACATTGCGGTTTTAAAACATCGTATCAAAGCGGTGATGTTTTAATGGGCGAATTTAGACTGCTTTGTATCTTTATTTATTTTGTAAAGCATGGCTACTTTTCGTAAAAAATATTTTTATAACTGTATGAATGTAGCGAATAAAAATGATTAACATATTATCATAAAATGCAGAGCTATTTACAACTCTGCCTAGGTGTCGCACATGGGGCGGTAGAGCCGTATCAAAGAATCTGATAACGTTTAGTTTGTTTGACTTTACAGCTCGTCGATAAGTCGCTGACAATGGCCGGTGTACAGAAAAGCGACGAGAGAGCGTATCTCGCGTTGCGTTCGGGTATGTTAAAAAGCGACAGAATTGTAGTGAACTAAAATGAAACATACTGTATGTGGTTCTGCTGTTTTATTTCATTTCATGCCATTTCAGTACAGTTCTGTCTCTCTGAACACGCCTTTAGGTGACGGTCGAATGGACACGTGGAAAGCGCCCACGGTCCGCGGTACTTCGATGTTGTCCGCTGGGCCACCGGCGATCAACTGTGCAAGGCCATTCACCAGTGGCATAGCAGAGTGCGTAATGACCGTTCAAGGTCATCCGATGTCAATCAACAGTGCAGGGTCCTCGGCTGCTGACTACCTGGACAGGTGTGGAGCCCTGGCGGCAGCTGCAGCAGCCGGACTGTCTGGAATGATGCTCGCCGTCACTTCCCCATCACCCGCTCTGCACGCCGCTCTGTCATCGTGTATGTGTTGTATTCTGTTCAAAATTTATTTCACCATTTGGCAGTTATTACTGGAGTGATAGTACTATCGTGCGTCGCAGTTATTTGTTTGCTATAAACCTAGCTGTATGTATAACCTTTGTAGCGGTCTGCCTACGTTTGTCTTAAACGAGTATTGCATTTTGTTATAGGCCTACATCAACGCAAAATACTTGCACGTGATTAGTTTAGATCGCGTCACGTGACATTCTCAAATACGCATTGTTGATCAATCGGGCAACACTGTACTTTAATGTTGCCCGAGCAGGCAACATTGCGCGGGCAACATTGAAATGTGTTTTTACTGTTCACTCGCATGTCATTTGCTTTAAGCCAATCCGACCAATGGTCACGGCTTTTTTGTTATTGCTTACCTGTTTGCCTGTAGACATGTATGGTTTTGAGGTATAACAAAACAAACAGTGACTAGCGTCAGCAATCGTCGCTGAAAATTTCTTTCTCTCAATTCGTAAAATATTTCACAAGGTTTTGGAAAAAAAATTCAATGACGACCTTGACGCCAGTCACTATTTGTATAGTATTGTATGCTGACAATGATTTCTGGTTTTTGTCACTCACTGCTCTCTCTCCAGCGTAAAGCAGGGTTTCCATGCAACACAACATGCGCAACGTAACACCCGTAACGGACACAATGCAAGCGACGTAGCTAACGCAACCGCATGCCGCAAATCACGTAACACGACGAACGTGACTATACGCAAGGACTTCTTTCATCTATGCGCTGTGTCCGTCAGGCCCGTCGAGAGCCACAGCGGGGCCCGGAGAAACATTCTCGCAGGACCCCTCTGGGGAGAAAATTTTTTATTTTTTTAAAAATGGTGCACTCTGGTGTACTTTATATTTTTTTGCTCGACGGCAGGGCTCCACCCCACCCTCTCGACGGGCTTGGTGTCCGTTACGTCAGCTACGTCAGCGGCGTTTGTTCTGTACTGTTTTATGTGCATTGCGTACATTACGTGTGTTGCGTTGGGAGGAAACCTTGCTTAAGTCGTACTTAAGTTGCCAATTAAGATGTGGTCGCTTTGCAAATTTTACGAAACTTTGAGAACAGAGGGCAAAGGCGTACGATATGCGAGGCGCAGATGGCACCATTGAGGCATCGAGACTTCCACTGGTTATTGTTGTAAATGATAGGCTGTAAGACCGAAGTTAAGAAAAGTATCGCTATGAAAAAATATTTGCTACGTTTAGCAGAACTTTTTATCGCGGCTCAGTTGTTGTATTTTTGTCGTTGTTTTGGCGGTGCAAAAAGTTGGACGTGCCTGCTGTAAATAAACTGAGCAATAAGACATTTTCGAAAACGATTGCAGTGCATCTAGGGTGGTTTTTTAGACATTCTTGAACACAGAGTTTTACATGACTACCCTTTCCTGCATTATTAAGGTTAATCGTTTACAAAACATTGCCCGATTGCTGAATATACGCAAAGCACGTATGTTCTAGTTTCTGCTACAACCTGACTACGTTGTAAATCAATGTATTTGTTATCTGTTGAAATGCGAAGATCCCAGCTATTCTTCAGCCGCGTGTTGGATGAAAAAGCCTGCCCCAGCGGAAGAAGGTATATACAAAACATTACAGCCCACGCAGTGTAAAAATTACTGAATTGTTTCCGAGTATTATCAGTTATGAAAAATGCGTCAAATTTATGGCTAGATTCAAAGAATTTTTTGTTTATCTGTTCTATTAGTAATAGTATAGTAAACTAGTTTAGTGGTATTGGTAATTACGTTATAACTTGTGTACTTTGTGTAAAATTTGTACGACTTGATACTGGTAATATATGAAAGAATGTCTTTTATTTGACGTTGTTTGGTTTAGACGCGCGTAAAGCTTTGGAAACTGGAGGCGGTTTTCACTGGCGATGTCCACAGCAGGCCATCGGTTAGCGTAAAAAAACTTTCACAAACTTGCTATTTACGCATAAACTTCAACTTGAAATTAATACCATTAGTTGACGCTATTTTATTCGACACTAAACGAACTTCAAACATTTGGACACATTTGAAGGTCAGTAAACAGTTAATCAAAAACAGTATACTTCTTTTCGTACGATGTATTTTTCGTGAATTTTCTCTTTTGGTGTACGTTAATGTTTGAGCGTATATTGTGCACTATTTCGCGACCTACTTCGTTTTCCCATTTGACGCCACAGTGTGTGGAGTGTTATAACCGTTTAAGCCCAAATTCCATTGTATGTCAAATCTGTGTGGAATAAGTATGTTAAACCACTGTCTGGAGCCGGATAAGTTCGTACTGCGTGGTGCGTACTTACTTACTTGACCATGTCAGACTGTGTATACTTGTAGACTTGCCTAATGCACTTTACAGACCGTGATGGAACGTTTATACCCCGTTTACACGATCACGCAAACATCGAGCAAATATGAAGCATGTATAAAGCTTAGCCTACACAAAGCAAACATCAAGCAAACATCAAACAAGCATTGAGAAAACATCGAGCAAACGTCGAGCAAACGTCGAGCAAACATTGAGCAAACATAGAGCTGGTTCTTCCAGCTAACTAGAGCCAGCTTGTCGAGCCAGCTCGTCGAGCCAGCTTCGTCGTGTAAACGGGGTATTAGTATTACTCATACGAGTACCACCACCCGAACCAGCACAGGAATGGTTTTGGCTGCTAGCCGGGAATCCTGACTACGCCATTGCAAGATCGTTTTCAGAAACTCAGTCGGTGACCGTTTGCTGAAGACGTGAAGTTCGCAACTGATAATGACGAGGTTCATAAACGCATACAGACGCGTACCAGAATACAATAATGCGAGTGTATATACGACAACTCTCCCCGATCACAAACGCTCTTGCACGACAGGAAAATCCTACGTCAAAACTCAAAATCTCACTGCTGCAACAGAATTGCACGTATAAATCAAATCTGATCAGTATTAACAACTTCTGCTAGCGCGCTTTCGTACCGGGTACATATCGCCCGCCGCGGATTTTATATGAAATCGATTTGCATGCAGCGGCGTCGTCAATTTCACGTTGCTTGATACGATGAATTAGCTAAAACTTTTAATCTATACTTTGTCATCTTTTCCAGCAAACATAAAAATGCCAGAAACTTTTTTGTATACACAGTCTGGCATGGTCAGGTAAGTAAGTACGCACCATGCAGTACGAGCTTATCCCACTCCAGACAGTGGCGACTGATCATATGTATATACACTCGCATAAGAAATCGACATGCTGTAAGATATGACAAAGAAAGGGGGGTTTGTCGCCGAGGTTTTTGTCATAGGGGGAG
>Ga0209367_1000731_pt1 | contig 35822 bp, 18 predicted proteins | sample WorMetLIZISLAND2_FD_187412 | JGI IMG/M metagenome (GOLD analysis project Ga0209367, IMG submission 187412) | Marine gutless worms symbiont microbial communities from Max Planck institute for Marine Microbiology, Germany - Olavius geniculatus... ... | reverse complement strand
GTTGGAGACTGAGCAAAACTGAAGTTTTGAACTATATACTGTGAAAGTAACTATATTATACTTTTGTAATTTGTATTATTTACTGCTTTTATTGCATTTTGTCATCTCTAAAAGCACTGCGGCCTGCCGACTGAGTGATATCTTGCTGTGCGGCCCGCACCCCCAAATGAGTTTGAGACCCCTGATCTATGGCATACCAATCAATATTTTTATAACAAAGTGTCTATTCGTGTATAGCGGACTATATAAAACAAACAGTATCTATGAGCAAAATCCAAGTGATAAGACAGATATAACATCACAGCCTAAGTCAAGACACACCAAATGGCAGTGGACGAATTGTATTTTGGAGCAGAGTTTCACAGGGTAAATGTCACAGTTATCCCTGACCAAAAGTCTAACCACAGAAAGTAAGAGTTATGCCTAGTAACACATTCTAGCTGCTGTGGTATTTAGTATCAACAAAAAACTTTCATCTAATGCCAGAATAGTGGACTCAGTCTTATCCATCTGTTGCACTTTTGTCGTGACTTAAGCTTTAACCTGTGGTAGACTCCTCAGCCGCCGACTAGCGCTGCCAGCCAGAATCGTCTGGCGCCACCATCAGCCGAAAAAACAGATGGCGTGCCACTGAGACAGCCAAAATTATCGGGTGCCGCCATTGCCGAATTTTTATGGTGAGCTGCAGCTTGCAGTAGTCATCAAGTTAATTTCTGAGTTTTGATTATCCAGAACTACGAACTTCATAGTCCGTGCACATTGTGCTGTAATGTGTTTTCAATAAACTAATGTCATGTGTCGCAACACATCTTTACGTCAAGTAGGCTTATTACAGATCAGATAATTAATGTTGTTATGGTTATCGAAATCGGCACCAAAACCGTGTTTTTTTTAGCAATATCAAACCCTATCAAAACCGCGGTTTTAGGCTATCCATTGACGATTTCAGTTTTTCAGTTTCGATAAATGGAGCAGCTCTAGCGTCTTGGCTGTGCAGTGACCATTAATACAAGAGTTGTTCGATAAATAAGTTATATAACAGTGTCATTCTGTTAGTTTTCCAAATCTAAAAAAAATCTGAAATATACGTTTTGTAGGAAATTTTATTCTGAACAAGTGTGGACATTTTTTTGATGATCACGTCATTATTGCGACGTCATATGTTCACATAACACACTCTACACAGGTCGGTGGCGCGGCTGAGAGGTCTAACCTGTGGTCCTAGCAGATTTTATTTAGACCACATTAAAATATCTCAAGTCTCGTCTCATTCTCAACCCAAAAGGTCATGACACCTCATCTTTAGTTCTTCAATACTAACACCAGAACAACCTGTCTCCAAGCTGCAATCAGCATCTGCCATCCCCGAAATGACCTATGCCGTGTCGGGTGGCAAGTTAAACCATACTCACTCACAGCTATCAGCATCCGAATTGTTTGCAATGCACCGATTGTGCACATACTGTTTTGCCATGTTATTTGTGACAAACAGCACTTGCAAATTCAAAGAGACTCATTGCAAACTCAGTTGCTCAGTCATTTGATACACTGTTGTTAACTTGTGTTACCAGATTCTTGTTAACTACATTTTAATCAATAATGTGCTTATCCATTTCATACTAACTTTTTTACACTTCACTGACTTACTGCTTGCCTAATAGTTCGAGCTCTGGGTGTTGGCGTCCCAGTGCATGCTAAGACATGCATAGACAAGTTTATCGTCTGCCAAGAACGATATGTTCTTGCAATTCCCACACCACATACCTGATCAAACTTAAGTGTGAGGGCAGCCCAGAGAAAGCATACTGCGATAGAACATTTCACAACACAAACTTGTTAAAAATAATTATCATTTATCATTTGTTGACATCAACAACACAAAATCTCGCAAGTTTGTTTACATCGCTGACCCAGTTTCGCGAGATTTGGAATTCACCATTCTGTATTAAATAAGTAAAGTGCAAACTTCACTTTCGGCAGAAATATCAGGAGATCGCTGATAACCTATTTGCATTTTGTATCGCAGCAAAAGCATTTACACTGTTGGATTTTTTACTTGCATCTGTTCCATTATCATTATGGATGTTATTCCACAGCTCAACTGAAGCCAATAAAATTTGATTGCACATTTAAAGAATGCCGGCAAAGTAAAAAAACCACCAGTTGCCATTTGAATTACTTTATTTGGAATAAGTACCATATCCAATCCAATGTCACAGTTACTCATTGAAAGTGTACTTGGTAAGATTTTTACGTGCGAAAGCAGCTACTGCTTTCAGCGCGTCTTAGCCATCGCAATTCTGTCCGTCCGGCCGTCACGCGGGTAGATCAGTCAAAAACGGTGCAAGCTAAGATCAACAAATCTTCACCTTCGATTGCCTGGAAGACTCTAGTTTCAGGAACCGTAAAGCTTTTCCATAAATTCGAAGGGGGTCACCCAGAACGAGGGCGCTAAATGAGGGGGTGGGCAAAATTTGTGATTTTTAGCCAATAAGTCGTTGTATCTCAGTAACGGTGCGAGATAAGGCCTAGGTTACTATTAATCACTAATAGGAAGTCGTATACTGGCTCTCGATTGGCGCCGAATTCAATGACCTTGAACGCCAAAATAGGGAGTTTTATGGATTTTTGGGGGATTTCGGGCTGCGGCACAAGTCTGGTGCCACGCTATTATCGTTATGCGATCCAGATAGAGAATTTGGTATTTGTATATTAACTTTGCGTGAACCGGAACTGCTATAGGCTTTCGCGCGTCTCGTGAGCATTAGCTCAAATTTCTTGTTTGTCAGGGTGTGGGAACAGACCAAAAGACCCACGTCACTATGCCCTTGGGGTTCAAGACCGAGAGCATTCACTGAGTAACAAGTTCGCATGAAGCCTCATGGAGAAGCAAAATTTTGTTGATAACAGAACCGAGCCTACAAATATGTGTAGTAATTCCAGATACTAACAACTGTTTTGTATCTCAGACTCATACAAATGACAAAATCACATAATGTGACACGATCTGCACAATCAATATAATTACAAGTCAAATCAGACAACTTATCACATGCACAATACTGATCAAGAATCCTGCTTAAGCACGAAACATTTAAGGCTTTGTTTACAGATTATTACAGAAAATGAAATACACATTTACTTTAAGAACTGTCCTAACAACTGAGAGATGAGTTCAACAAAAATGGTGCGTCATGCCTGTGAATAAAAAAATTAGGAAAGAAAACTAACAGGACACGAAAATTATAGAAATATGTCGGGCAATAATTTGTATCACATACATATGACAGTGACTGACTACTACACATATTTGTAGGCTCACGTAATACCGATATGTTAAATTTGAGCAGTACATTCCACACATATGCACTAGAATCTGTCATTAATTCTCAGAGATTCGGCCAACAGAAAACCAACTGCATAAACTGTCCAAAGCAGTGACAGTTTTAGGCCCCCCCAGTTTCGCTCCAGGGTCCAGGCCCCTCTCTCCAGTTTCGTGGCCACCCATGATTTTTTGCAAAGATAACACAAATATCTGATTTCTTTGTGTTTCCAAATTGTAGAAAAGTGGGCAAATTTGCAGCTTTCATTGTATGTCCAAAAACCAAAAGTGCTTCAGCTTCAGGGGGCTTGCAACCTGACCCCCTGACCAGGAGCTCTGCCCCTGGACTCCACTGGGGGCTCTGCCCCCAGACCCCCATTATAGGTTCATGCTACCGCGATCACCAGATGTTGCAGGCTAGAACCGCCACCAGTCCAAAGATTATCACAATACGTGTTTTTCACGTTCAGCTCTATTGCTATGTTGCACAGTCATGTATCCCTGCAATGTCTATAACTGTCTTTCCACGGCTATGCCTCGATGACACTTTCTCAAATGCAGAAGGCAGCTTCTCAAAAGGAAATACACATTCCACTTGTGGTCGAATCTACAATCATATGAACAAAAATAGCAATAATCCTTATACCATCTATATTGTGCCATGGCATCCTTTTATTACTGTTATGACTTTGTATTATAACAACCGCTATCATAATTTGTGATATACAAGCACTCTAAGAAATTTGCAATAAAAACCATAATTCATCCTCATCTCGTAGCATGTTTTGTGTAATGGTCCCACCTTGTAAAATCTGAACAATGTACTCAAGAACAAGAACACATTTTTCAGTCATGGCACCGTTTCTAGATCAACATCTATGCCTCTGTGAAACCAGTAGTGACTATGGAAACGTGACTAGTAAAACAGAACAACTCAAAGAAAAAAATACAAGTATAAAGCTGTTATGAAATATTTAATCAGAATAATAAAGCAAAGAAAAACTACTGATTTACAGACAAAGCAGACGAAGCAACAGTCTCAATACCTTGCCTTCATCTACTAGTTTAGTCACAGCTTTCATCGCAGAGCCACTTGGCATGAAAAAACCCCAGCGAATATTGACTCCATTCCGCAAGCCCTTCAAAATGCAAGCAGAAAACATTTTTCAGCAACTGCTTAAAATAAAACTCCCAAAAACATACTCCAGATGTTTTATGAATTTAAACAGTAAACAGGTCCTGAAAAACTTAACAAGAAAATGCTGAAATTACTAGAAGATGAATCTGCAACCCACGTAAACTAACCACTTAATAAAACTGGCCCTGGTCTAACTTGCAGCAATTAAGCATATGAGCCCATGCAGTGCACTAGCCTCGGATTTGACGTTTTGTGCTATACAAGTTTACTTACAACAGATAAAGTTTCAAACTTCTGCAGCTAGACCACTAAATGCATTTTGGTGTATTTTTACGAGGGAAAACGCATTACGTGACAAAACAAATACAACACCTTATTCTGTGACAAAAAATGGCAACACAGAAAGGCAGACATAAATACCTTGGGATGGTATGGGGCTTAAACTATACTATAGAAAGAGAAACTTTTTTGTCCTCAATGTGAATATGAATCCCAAAAACCAGATGCACATGCAAACAGGCTAATGAACAAAAACTGGCAATCAGCAGTACTAACAGAGACTGACTATGACTTTATGCACAACTTTCGATAAACAACAAAGTAAAAAATAGCAAAGTTAGATAAAAGGTAAACACAAACCAAAAATAAAATAACATCACTTATGGCCAATTCACACCTACGACGCCGATGCAACTCAACTCAACTCAATTGCTGAGTTGCGTGTAAATTGGCCATTAGGCCCTTGTTTAGAGTAATTTGCTACATGATGCATGCATTGCTTCAAAAATGTTATTTTAAGAAAGCAACAGTTGCATGAGGTAGACGATGGCATAGTCACTTAAGCCACTGCTGAATAGGTTACGGAGAACAGCAGACTTTGACCTAAATCTACCACCTCAATGATCTCATAGGGGCCACATGAATACATGGCATATTGTTAAGTGGCATCTTATTTCATCAAACAGCTTCAGCAGGGTTTATATGTGTGACAGAAGAGCAGATGGATTTTGGGAGCACGTGACAAATGGAACCAACCCAAACATATCTGCAATAGCCAGCATCACAGATACTTTCAACAATGCTACGCAAACAAAACTAATAAGCACAACAATTAAGACAAATTGTAAAAAGTGACACAAACAGTCAAACAACTTTAAAACTCATCAGCAGATAACCTTGGCAACAGATGTAGAAAGCTGACAAGCTGACTTTGTGAGGCCAAACACAACACCATTAGCATCAACATTAGACAGGAATGGAATGACTATGCTGACGTATGTGGCACCAGTGAATGGCCGCAGTAACGAAGCAGCATTGTCAGCGATGTCCTTGTTGCCAACCGCATCATAAATCAGATCAAAACTGCAAACAGTAGCATCAGATTTGTAGACATGATAATGATTATGCACACACATTCCACTATACATTAAACAGCTCAACTCTACTTTACATTACCTGTGTTGCAGGTCCCTCGAATGAAGCAGTGACATTTTGGATTGCTCTTTAATAACGGGGTTCCTACTCAAATGACAGAATCAAAATTCAGAATTTTTTCAGAACTTTTTCAGTGCCATATAAACAAGAAAAACTCATCTACGCACTTAGCTAAACTACAAGCACCCGAGTTATTTTAGTGAGAAAACATGATACATGAAGTATTACCTGACAGATTAAGGATGTATGTCAATCAAGCACCATATTTATATAAAAACGTCTCTAAAATCAGCACAAATGCTACTGGAAAAAAATTACGGATTCAGTATCTTGGTTTTTCAGAATAACACTAGCAAAACTCTGGACTTTTTCATGACTTTTTCCGCACCCATGTCCAATTTCAGGACTTTCCAGGACCAGTGAAAACCCTGTAATCTATGAAGAATTTTCTGCAGGGCAGGAACACGTCATTGGTTCTGTGAGCCAATTTCTTGTGTCTGGTATACCCTGCATTGGTACCGTATTCAATTTTCACCAAACTTGGTAAACAAATGCATAAATGTGTGCCAAAAAATTGTACTGATGCTGAATTTTGAATTATTTCCATTTTGTGGTCATTTCTCAAAACACCACAAATGTTGTTTGCGCACCATCACAAATGTAAGCTACAGAATAAGGATCATATTCTGGCAATCAGATTTATTCTGTTTGGTATAAGACACATCAGAGATGCATTCTTAATGAATATGTTTCGGTGATACTGAACAGTTTGCTGGAGACAGTCCGGTCATCGCCGTCATTGCAAGTTTTCCGCAGCAGACTGAAAACCAAACTTTTTGCCCGGTCTTACAGACATGACTAAGAACGTCTCATTGCGCTGACTACTATTATGTGACTTCACTGTTTAAGCTTATTGTTACGTGTCCTTGTAGTCTTAGGACTTAACGCCACGCTAAAGTTTCTTCATTCTTCATCATCATCATCATCAGTGAGTTACTTACAAAAATTTACAAATTTTCCGATTTTATCATTTTACTTAATACAGTACCAACTCTGCAGCAGTTGTCAATGCTAAGCAACAACAGCTCCTGTGAAACTGTGAAAACTGATATTAACAGATCAGAGTTGTGCAAATTTAAAGTCTGCTTACAGTACTGAACATGAAAGTAAGTTCCTTTGCAGTACTAAGCAACAATTGCAGTGCATTTGTGGCCCCACTTCAGACACTGTCTGTCTATCAACAATAGTACAGCTGTCATCAGTGCCCTGGGCTTAGACATTTGCAAGATATCTATGTCCTCTAGCTGACAGTAATTCTAACGATGATAAGCACAAAGACATACCGATGCAACTGCTGAAGTTCATGCATCACGTCGTGTTTGGTGTAGTCAAGTGCTACGTCAGCGCCAAGCTCAAGCACTTTGTTGACTGCATCAGATGAACACGTTGTGGTAACGTGAGATCCCCAAGCCTTCAACAACTGACAGTCAAACAACTATCAATGACTACAACCACAACTTACAGAAAACAAAGAGTTAAGAAAAGATGCAACATGCAGATTGCAGACATCAAATAACATACAGTGAGTGATAAAACAGCAATTCATACTCATTGTCAGCATACAAAATCAACTCCAGTTTATGAAACAAATAAAGTAATTAGTTTTTGTTTTTTTGCACAAAAGATTCCAATTACATGTTGCCAATGTCGTCAGTGTGCAATTCACTGGTGTGAACATTGGCAGCATAGCAGACCACACTCCCAGTTACACAGTAGTGAATAAAATATGGCACTAAAAAAATACAAGTAAAATGCTGACTGTATCTCTGCATTATTGATAAGATACATCTTTATTAGAGTTGTCAAATCAACGCATTAAACAGCATTAATGTATTAATAAATTAATGCGAGTTACAAAGAAATTAATGCGAGTTAAAAAAATTAATGCACATACGAAAATTTATGTTAATTTACTAAACTCAGTGAAGCAAAAGTTTCAATATTCCGTTAAACTGTGGTTATTTAGCAATCAAGTGAATTCAAGTAACTAAACAGTAGTTGCCATTTCATCACTGCTGTAATCAATTTCGACAGAAGGCTAACAGATTTCTATGCTAGCTATGATGGCAGTTATTGTTGATTATATGTTTAAAATGTGTTTCTAACTTTCTATATTCTACAGGCGGGCCCCCAAATGTTGCAGGGCCTGGGGTAACTTACTCCCTACTCTCCTTCAAAATGGCCCTGAGTGCGTTAATAACGTGTTAATTAATGTGTTAAAAAAATTAATGCAGTGCATTAATGCATTTAAAAAATTAACGCTTTGACAGCTCTAATTTTTATGCAACATATTGTGGATTGTGCCGAGGGCGGCACGCCCATTTGATGCTGAGTCACTTTCGCTTTCCACTGCTGTGCGTATTGCTAGCTCCAGCATCTCCATTTGCCGGTACGGCGTTTTCGAGATGGATCCATTTAACAGAATGTATCAATCCGCAGTCAGCTGTTAGAACATTTCCGCAGCAACAGAATAACCAATCTTCAGATGAGAAACCTGACCAATCATCTGATTGAATTCTCACAGGACCAGCATGGCTCCATGTTTATTCAGCAAAAGCTGGAGCTTGCTTTGCTGACAGATAAAGCACTGACATTCAACGAAATCCTTTCAGCCGCATACAGTCTCATGAGAGATGCCTTCGACAACTACATAATACAGAAGTTTTAAAAGTTAAAAACGACAGAACAAAACAAAACTCTGGCACAGTGGGTCCGAGGCAACGTCGTGAGACTGACTCTGCACATGTATGGATGCGCGTTACACAGAAGGCTCTTGAGTCTATCCCAGCTGACATGCAGATAGAGATAGAGATCTACTGCCATCGACGTGCTGCATGTCGGATCGTTGTCTGCCAGCCGACAATGTCACCGACCACGACGCCAACCTGACTACATGGCGCCTGGACCGTCACGAGTCCGCAGCATGGTACGAAGCTGATCAACCTGTCCAGAGGATCCTACGTCATCGCCATGCCGCTCGCTGGAACGTCGTCGTCTAGGCGACGGTAACACCGTCTGTGGCACCGAACCGACGTCGCTACTCGACGGATCGCGAGCTCGACCATCGCCACAATACAGCCAACTCCATGTTTTTGAGCAAGAAAAGCAGTAAAATATAATTTACACAATGTTATAGCACAAATAAAACCATTATGATTATTATCAAATGCAGTGCATTTCAAAATATTGATACAACAATATGTATAAACAATGACTGCCATCAAAAAACATTATTAACTAAAAGTTAGTTAGATTTTGCACTGAGAAATTTCAAATTTTTGAGTACAAGAATGCCAGAACCTACACAGACCTGAACTGCAAATGTTCCAATACCACCAGAACCTCCAAGCACCAGTACCCTGTATATAACCAGCACACACAGCATACAGTGTTGTTAAAATACCAACACTCAACAATCAATTTAGACTAAACAATCAACTCACAAAGCACCGTAGCAGTTACTTGCAATTACTAACGTTTTCAGCAAACACAGTACCGTATTTTTCATGACAAAACTTATACATAGCGAGGCACAGTGTAACTATAGATAGAGACTGGAGTCATGTCCTCTCCATACCCGCTGCGAACTTTTAAACATGCAAAGATTGTCTGTTATTTTTACCAGTAGTTAGTAACCACATACCGCTGTCCAGCCAAGCTGTGCTGATTGAAGCGACTGACAGTACAGATTGCTGCCCAGGTCGTGGCTGCTACATATGGCAGTGACGCAGCTTCTACGTGTGTCAGAGACTTAGGCTTATGTGACATCTACAGTAACCATTACAAACACTCTGATCACTCAGCATGCATGACATCATCGCTATTTCTTCACTCGTTGGCATCAGATGTACTTAAAGTCATTATATGTCAACATTGCACATTTTCTTCCACAACTGTTTTTGAAACACACTAAAGATGTATTATTTGAATTTTTTCCATATTCGGTATTCGGTTCTTGGTATTCGAGTAATATTTGAATGTTTAAGTTAAAGTACCACTAGATAACAAGTAGTAGGCCTACCGCAGAATGCCTACCGTAGAATGAACGGCATTCAAAAATGCATTTTTGTATCAAACCATGTATCTTTGTAATCAAAGTTGTTGTTACCGCCTATAAACGCTTTGTGACATTGTATAATGCGTTATTTTCTTTTCAAGAACACGACACACATGCAGCATAACGAAATTATTGTTCGATTCAATGACTTACACTGCACAATAGATCAAACATGTATGCTGTGTGCCCTAGCTGTGTGGGAGATCTCTGCATGCAAGTGTGCCCCGAGGCACTGTGGGCCGCCTACCTTACAGCGCAATGAAAACAGCCACGTGCAACGTTAATTAGTTCCATGCAGAAGACGGACGGACAGGACAGTCAGAATTGCAATGGTTAAGACGCGCTATAGTAGTAGCTGCTTTCATGCATAAAAGTGATGTAATACTTATATATAAAACGTAAAGTAATGTAAAATCCTTCGGGCCCACAGTTGCTAATCTTTGTTTAGTCAGACACAGTGCTAGTGCATCATGCGGTGTGCTTGTTTACGTCCTACTAACAAAGGAATGTCCAGGCTGAGTTGGCCTGGTATATATAGCAGTGTATACAACTAACATTAGGTATCTATATACTTACAAATTATCACACACATAAGAAAACTGTATAAGTACAATAAACTATTGAAATAAAACCAATATCAATGTGGAAATACAACAAAAGTATTTAACCTCTTTGGAAGAAACTACAATATATTCAGCATGAGTACCAGCATATGCAACATTCCCAGCTCCCCAAACCTGATCAACACAAAATTACAGTACTTAACAATGCCTACAATGCCATGGTTTGCAATAAGCAGCTATTACAAAAATCTACATATTTTTCAGGAAGCGAAGCAGTATCCATGGTCTACATTCAGATGCATAGCCAGAAATTTTCTGACAAAGAATGAGGCTTGTAGCTGTTTGGCCCAGAAGCACAAAACATATTTTTCTGAAAGTGATGTGATGGCCCTCTCTGTTACATACCCAATATTCAAATACACCACACTTACAAACATAAATATACCGTAATCAGAATTTGGACTACAATAGGGCAAGGGACAGTTAAAGTCGAAAGTAGAGTTAAACGTTGATATAAGTCAACACTTGTATGACTCAACTGGAAGCATTACCATATGTAGTTTTCTAAACACAATTTCATGACTTCAAATTCAGTATATGTATAATGAAACTGTTAGCCAGACAATGTTTCTGTAAGCTGACATTCAATGGACCACAATGCCACATTGCTTACAGGAAAGTCCACTAACAAAGTTGATATCTGCTAATACAACTTACTGCGTCTCCAATTCGGTAGATGCTCTGATCCACACCACAGCCCATGTCAACTATGTCACCGGAGAAATCACGACCAAGTGTGAGTGGAAATTCTGAACTGCATTGCACAGTGCCATATAACTGACGCCAAACATTCACCATAGTTGAACCATAACCTCCTGACATAAAATTTCCACAATCATTATAGCAATGGCAACAACATCATTATAACTCTGGCAACAACATTCATACTTTAATACCAAAAATAACTAAAATCCTCTATCACTGGTACATAAACTTTAAAAAATCGACTGAGAAGAAACTTACTCAAAAAATGTCAGTAGTAAATGAAAGCCATAAAATACAGGCTAGTCACTTACCAGCCATCAGCACATCGACTGGATTAACACTGGCTGCATGAACACGCACAAGAACATCGTGCGGACGGCATACGACTGGCATCGGAACAGTGCTTGATAACTTGAGCTGGTTGATACCGCCGTATTCATGCAGCTGCCAGGCTGACATAGTCGACGGAAGCGGACAAGGACGCGCAACTGAGGACATCTGACGACAATTATCAGCCAATGCTCTGGTGCGGTAACAAACTGTCGCAAATAACTTTGATGACTGCATTATTCGGTTCATCGTAACAAAGTCAATGTATCGCCACATACCACGCAGTACCATCACCGTTTCAAGGGAAACCAAAAGTCTAACTGTGTAAAGGGAAGTGATCAGCTGATTCCGAGCATCACCTATTATCGTTCACAGGTGAATCCGTAGAGCATCACCATATTGTATTAAAACAATTCTACAAAGTTGACTATAACGTTCACATCTAACAGCGCATAATAGTCCATATGGAACTACTACAAGTTAGCTTAGGTTCCTAATTTGCAAACAAACAACTTTTAAACAACTCTACTCACAAGTTGACAACCATCCAAAATACATAAAATATCTATTTTACTGAAATCAATATTCCCAATGGGTACGATTTTTTTCAACCAGCTTTGGTCCGATGGTCGTCTCCGAATCGTTTTTTATTGTTTCGGAGTTTTCGGAACAAACGTTTCGCGTTTTTAATCGTTTCGGAACAGCCCGTGTCGATCTAAAAATTTGTTTGGGTTAATGATGCAAAAAGTGTGCAAGAAAACTGCAAGATACCGCAGGACAGGCCCATTGAAAGCGTGAAAAACGCAGGCCTAGCGATAAATGTACCACGCCGTTCATTGATTGCAAGCTTAGACACTAAAGAATTTGAAAACGAGTGGTAAAGTGGTAAAGTTTGTTTGAGCCAAATAAATTTCTTCTTCTTCTTCTTCATGTAGTTACATTACAACAGTTGATTGTAAATCTGAGCGTCCTGGCGATGTCACCCCGGCGCGTCTGACGTACATATGACACCGCTGGCGTCCTGCAAGCATGCAGCCGGCGTCTCAGAGTCGGCGTGTGGCATTATGTCCTTTTTTCAGGCATGTTGTGGCGTGTATGGTTTCGTCATTTTTGCATTGTCTAGCGGCGTTTATTTAAATTTGTTGATACATTAAAAGGTTAAGTTTTGATTCCACGTCTGGAAAATCGTATTGCGGTGGTCATTTGTGTGTTTGGCGGTTTTTCTATTTGGAGTCCTGCGGTGTTCTGCGATGTCCTGCTGTGTTTTGCGGTTTTCAAGTAAATGTTTTGTTGCTTCGTGGTACTTGTATAGAACCACGGAGCTATAAACTTATACTTCCATGGTATAGACCAATTAAGTTTTATGCCTTTTAATGTGCGTAAAGATAATCGTACGGGTGTGTGCATTTATCGGCTTGTTAGTCAGTACTTTGGGTATTAAGAAAATACATTTGTAGTTGTAGAGCAGAAAGCACTTGTCCAGTCTTTTAAATGACGCTCGATATGTGAACGTGGCAACATCTGTTTCGAGTTTGTCCCGTTTTTTGCTATCGATCCGGAAATGTTTTTGTCCAGACTGAAACAAATCACTGCACTTTTCCTTCACGCAAAAAAACGTACTCATTCTGAGAACACCTGTTGCCGTGCCCCGCCTACGTCGGCCTTCCCAACTCCGGCCTTCCCGGCACAGCTGCGCTATTGACTGGCTGTCAATCATCGGCTAAACTCACGTGACGGATGTTTGTTGTTGTTGACTTTACAGCAAAACCCGAAAGCGAAGTGTTAATTTGTTCAAAATGGCTTTGAGTGATGCTGACGTACAGAAACAGGTAGTTATCACGCGCGTGATGTTAGTATGCTGAATGTTTCATTGTTGTTGCCTTTGAATCGGTTGAGAAAACTGACTTGCTGACTTCACAGACTCTAGGGGCGTGGCGCTTCGAATTCACCGAAGCTGCTGGAGGTATGACTGAAAACCGCAGGACACCGCAGAACACCGCAGGACACCACAGAACACTGAAAGACACTTTGAATAACCACCAAAAAGTGCTGAAAACAGTAAAACTATAGATTTTCTTTAATTTCAGAGCATTATATAGCCACATTACAGCGGTTATGTGGCGATACTAATATTTCTGGATGTGCAAGAAAACCGCAGGACACATACCGGTAAATGTATTGATTGTAAGCTTAGCCAGTACAGAATTTGAGAACGGTAGTAGCGTGAATAAATGTGCAAACACTGACAACATGAGTGATGTACATTGTAAATTTAAGCGTCTTGGCACACGTCTGACGTACGGCGTATACGCACCCTTGGCGTGCAGGTATGTGGCCTGCCTGTCAGCGTCGGCGTGTGGCATTTTGTCCCTGTTTCTGGGCATTTGGTGGCGTGCTGATTTTGTTATTTTTGCATTATTTAGCGGCATTTATTTAAATTTACTGAACTACTGAAAGGTTAAGTCTTGTTTTCACGTCTAAAAATTGTTTTGCGGTTATTATTTATGTGTCCTGCGGTCTTTCTATGGAGTCCTGCGGTGTCCTGCGGTTTTCAGGCATACCGGCTGCCGGAATTACTGGTGGCCTAAGTAAGCACAGACAGAAGCCATATAACGCTTACTATCCTAATCCTAATAACTAACTTTAACTATGCGTTTCCGGTTGCAGTTCCCGTTTCAATCAAATTTTAAATTGATTTATTGTATTACTGGTCACACACACGTCAGACAGTGCATTCCACTTTATTCATTCCATTGACATCGTCGTTAAGCTCAGCACTAACAAAACTTTTTTAATAACTGATCTAATTGCGACCATAAGCTTAATCAGATCAGTCAGTCAGATCTGGTGGTTACAATAAATTGTGATTATGCTGACACTTTCCTACCCAAACTTTTGCGCTGTGAAACCCATGACGCGAAAGTTGTACCTGAGCTATTTCTGGTGACACGATGTCAGCGATTGGCTGCGACATCATATAGACGTCGTCACTATGGTGACGCATCATCGGCGCTGCAACCCATACTGGAGCGTCCATAATGCTGCTGAGTAACCTGGATCGAGTTGAAGCTCAAAGGACCAAAAATTGAGGCCACAGGCCATGTTGAGACCCGAAGGGTCAAAAACTGAATTCGTATGCCGAAAACTGAGGCTGTATGTCAAAAATTGAGGTTGCAGGCCGAGATCGAGGCCGCAGGCCGGGTTTAGGCTCGAAGGGCTAAAAATAGAGGCAAAGGCTCCCTGTCCACTTGCAATATATACACCGTGTCCCAAAAAAAACTAAGCAGATTTGTTTTTGTCGGAACTGCGTCAAATTTCCACCGATTTTGATAATTTTTGGCAGAAAGATGGCAAACAATCCAAATATATGCGAGGTGCACTCATTTTCCACCTGACCTAATTTGTGTCATCACCTTACCGTGTTAAACGCAAATGTTCCAAATTGCTACATAACGCCGAATGTTGTTATCTGCAATAAACTTTTAAAGACATTTAACGTACGGAGGTAAAACGTCGATCAAACTCGTTCACCAACAAAAGGGATGGGGCGCTAAACGCATTTGTAAAGAGTTTTCTAACAAGAATTGGGAGGTCAGTTTTGTTAAAGATTTTCTGTGCAAATTGACAAGACAAACTCAATTTCTCGAAAAGTCGGCAGTGGACGGAAGTGGACTGTTTGAACAACACAGAATATCAAGTGTGTAGCGGAGCTGATATGCAGCCAGGAAGGCAACTCTGGGTTTAGCAGAATTCCGAGAGAGATTCAGTAGGCTACATTGAAGAGCTGTTTACTTGACTGTCTTCTTGTTGTATAAAGTTTTCGACATATATGCAAGCACGTATTTCTATTTGTGTTTCACCATTGTGATATAATACAGTTGGGGTACTTTGATTCTATCGTATTATTTGCTAATAACATTTTGACATACTCATTAGGTTTTGACATCAATATGTGCAGAACAGACTAGCAATTTATATGGTGTGTCATTTTGTCCATATAAACAAATGCAGTAGCATTTTAAGCAGAATAATATAGGGGATGGTTTTTTTATGGCCCACTCTGTATATGTTTCTGACCTTAAGTCATAAGAAACAGATGCCCAGTGGCTGGACTTTGACACACTACTTCTTTGGTGATTGTCTGGAGGATAAGAGAGAAGATGATTAGAAATTCCATTTCTGTTAAATACATATGCACACTAAGAATTGGCAGTTCTTACCATTTTAGGTTTAGGTCACTTTTAGGTTTTGTGTCTCATAAAGGTTAAACTTTTTGTTCTGTTATTATGTGTATGTGCACAGGTCATCCCAGAAATGACCTATACTGTGTTGGGTGGGATGTAAAACCCTACTCACTCACTCACTTACTCTAATTTAAGAAGACATTTGCAAATGGCATTTGCTGTTCAATGTGCTTGAATTGTGAGGGGCACTACTTTCAGTAATTTTGTACTGTATTAGTACAGATTATGTTGTTATGTGTTTAGATAAAGCATATGATGGCCTTCATTGACCAAGAGGCTAATGAAAAAGTGGAAGAAATTGATGCAAAGGTTTGCATTCTTGTCTAGAAATGAGTGCTTTGGAATCAGTTTTTGCTTTGTCTTACAGCAGTTTTTATCAGAGTATAATAAATTTGCTACTTTGTTCAGTCAGTCAATCAAAACACTTTTGTATAGCATTAGGTGTCATGAACGAGTTGATTTGTTTACTTCAGCTTGTACACATTTTTGTTCCGTGTAACTTGTGCTAGTGTTTCAATATAATTCAGACAAGCTGTTAGGTGACATCACTCACAACTGCCAACGACAGCTGATCTATGAACAAATGACTTCTGGTCCGCTGCTGGTGACAGTCTGTTCGCGGATACAGAGACACAGACAGGCATGGACACGGTGTCTGACAATAAGGGTCGCTTACATCAGTAGCGAGCCAATGGCTTTTCTGCCAGTGATGTTAACTAGACCCAGAAGCATAAAATTATGCTTAGGTCACAGAACTTAAAACGAAGAACAAGCAGGACCTTGAGATCATGATTGAGATAAGACCACGAATTCCGTGCCTCAGCAACACATCATTAAATCATATGTGCTTGGCAGAGGCCATATCCTTCAGCAGTTTAGTTAACTTGCAACTGTGTAACTTCATGTTCAAATTAAAAATGGAATGTAACTTACTGGGGTCAGCCTCAGAATGCAATACTACAAGTGTCAGACAAAAGTTGCAGACTTTTACAGCAAGACCACGATCACATTTTTTGGTCTTAGGACTAGTCTTAAAACCAAGACCATGGTCTGTACTCTGTAGATTACTTCTTGTTTTCTGCAAGGCAGACTGAAAATTGCTAATGTTTCTGTTATTATATTTGTGGGACAGGCTGATGAGGAGTTTAACATAGAGAAGGGTCGGCTTGTTCAGCAACAGCGTCTGAAAGTGATGGAGTATTATGAACGTAAAGAGAAGCATATTGAATTGCAGAAGAAAATGTAAGCTAATGTTTGCCTTTGTTATTGTGCTTGTGTGAAGTTGAACCTGTCACTGTCTTACTAATTTTACATACCGGTATTCAGTTTTCTTTGCAGCAATTTTTGACACAAATGTGCAAACTTTGCAATTTCTGATGACAGTTGTAACTGAGTAATTATGCCACATTTTGTGATGTCTTCTTTTGTGTAAGTAGTGACAGACTTAATAGACTTAACTGAAAATATTTAGTTGGTGAGGTTGTACACATGTCGAATGAAAGTTTTTGTAGCGGTTACTGATAGTTGCAAGCATATATTGATAGAAAATTTTTATCTGAATAGTAATGGTATAATATAACATGTGTTGTATACGTATTTTATATGTAACAACAGTCACTAAAAGTTAGCTTTTGTGGACTGGCCTAACTTGGCGTAACTGTAGAAGTCATTTGGTTGAACAGACAAGAAATTTGAGCTAATGCTCACGAGACGCGAAAGCCTATAGCAGTTACGGTTCAGTAGTTTAGCTGAAAATTTTGGTGTTCACGCCAAATTCTCTATCTGGATCAACGGATCGCATAATGATAGTTCCATCATGGTGCCACTTTGTGAGTGATATAGACTTGTGTCGCAGTCCGAAATTGCCCAAAAATTCATAAAACCCCCTATTTTGGCGTTTAAGATCATTCAAGGTCATTGAATTCGCCGCCAATTGAGAGCCAGTGTACGACTTCCCATTAGTGATTAATAGTAACCTAGGCCCTATCTCGCACCATTACTGAGATACAGCGACTTATTGGCCAAAAATCGCAAATTTTGCCCACCTGCTCTCATTTAGCGCCCTCGTTCAGGGTGACCCCCTTTGAATTTATGGAAAAGCTTTACGGTTCCTGAAACTAGAGTCTTCCAGGCAACCGACGGTGAAGATTTGGTGATCCTGTCTTCCACCGTTTTTGAATGATCCACCCGTGTGACTGACAGACAGACAGACAGAATTGCGATGGCTAAGACGCGCTGAAGGCAGCAGCTGCTTTTGTGCATAGAAACCAAGTGTATCTGCATAAATGATATAAAATTTTATTTTATGGTGTTGATTTTCTGTTAATTTCCAACAGTAATATACTAGTTTTCTGACATTTTCTGTTGTTTTCAGTCAAAGCTCAAATCTTCTCAACAGTTCACGGTTGAAGATTTTAAAAGCACGGGAAGATCATATCTCGGTTGAGTATATTGGATTGCTTATTATGTTTTTCAAAATAACTTCTTTGAAAAAAGAAATACTGGTACCAAAGTCTCAACATTTTACTGGATTATATTGATGAATATTATTTACAGAGCATGCTGCGGTGAAGTTACCTTTTCTCTCTTGTTTCTTTTTTGTCAGTCCAACATTTCAGTACAAAGATGATAAATCATAAAAGTCTTTATAAGTTAGTACATGGGCTAATTTGTGCTGGCCTTTTTCCATTACTTTTCCTCCGTGTTATTTTCAAAGGTGTGTGATATATTGGTTACCGTAGCAGTGCTGTGTTTGTTTGTTAGGCTTTGCTGAATAATGCGCAGGCAAAACTAGTCAGCATAACACGTGGCCACAACCAGTACAAGTCCATTCTTGAAAGTCTTCTTGAACAGGTGACTAGCATGATGGGTAATATATATGAATGATATTTTTTTCTGTTGGTGAGTTGTAGTGACGTAGAATCTGATTATGCTTAAACATGGTGTATTATAGATACCATTGCATGTCATATGTTTTAGCAAGATAGATATTTTGGTGTCTTTTCGTGTAATCTATGGTGTTTATTTTTTCTTCATCATTTAAATGCCTTCTTTAATTTTAACATATCGTATATTTGCAGTTTGCTAATAATAGTATGAAATTTTTTATGTATGTTATATTTCTCATTAATTTTTGGTCTTTACTTTGTGAAATGTTTATTTATTCAGTCCATGCATGTTGAAACATGTGCATGATGTACTGTTGAGGTTATTGTTATGACTGCGTACAGGGTTTGTATCAGATGTTAGAGGACCAAGTTTCTATACGATGTCGACAGGAAGATGAAAAGCTGTTAAATGTCAGTATTTTTGTTCATGACTTTCAAGTACTTTTTAGTAAGACTGCCATTGGCTAGCTGATAGTCACAGAAATGTAGTTTTTATTTTATTTTATTAGTTGGTATAGAAGTTGGTATAGAAAGAACTATGCAAACCTACTTTTATTGTGTCATTTTTTTTTACCTCATCTGCCATTTAAATAGAACATAGAAATCAACAGATGCATAGACGGCAAGTGTCCAAGTACTAACAGAGCCTCTTAGCCGCAGCACCTAGTTTAACATGGAGTAAATTTAGGACAATTTTCAGCTAAATGAAATTCAGAAGTAGTAATAGTGTTGGAGCATTATCAGCCAAGGTCACAATTAACTTTTGTGCAGGACATGTGGCAGTGGTATTTTAAGAGGTCTATGCTAGTGGTAAACCAGTAGCAGTAGTAGTTAGAGTGTACATATGCACTGTGTCCGGAAAAAAGAGAGTCAATATTTTTCTTGAATAACTTTAACAAATTGCTACAGATATGTCGGAAATACTGTAAACTTTTTTCTGTACACAGTGTATATTTGCTGGTTTTTATGTAATAGGAAGTACTGGCTTCTGCTGCAGCAAAGTACAAAAAGGCTACAGGCAAAAGTGTGGATATGACCATTGACAAAACCAACTATCTTAGCCAGGAAACGTATGATCTCTTATTTGCTATTATTGTGTCCCCTACGTGTCCTTTTTCAGTTACTGTTGCATTCTTTGGTATGTTTTTGGTGGGGGTGTTATCTCATTTTGCGACTGTTTAATTATAGGTCTACGTTGTGACAATTATAGCAACATTTATTAGTCTAGTCGCATTTATAACCTTTCAGGAAAAATGGCAAGTTATGCAATAAGTAGTAGCATTTGATAATGTGTTAAAAATTGTTTGATGCTTCGTGACTTGTCAGTATGTTTTGACGAAAGCACTTGAGCAATGTGGCTGTGAGGTCACAGTTTTGACTCCAGGCTGTTCTACTGTTAGGTAACCTGGGCAAGTTGTTTACACTCGTGTGCCTCTGTCACCAAGATGAAGCCTATTTCCTGTATAGGAGCTGGGTTTCAGCTCATTGCCGGCTCAGGGCAAGAAATAAAGATGGGCACCAACCCCTAAGGTCTCAGAGCTGTGAGAGAGCGATGTTGACTGTGGTGGGTGATTTACCTTTTACCTTTACTTGAGAAGTCTGACACAGCCTGTTATTGGTCTGGTATTTGTCTTAGATGTGGTGGTGTGGAGATGGTTGCTCAGGGTGGAAGAATAAAACTTGACAACACTTTGGACAGTCGCTTAGCACTGATTAGTCACCAGGTGAGTAAACAGTCACTTAGTGCTTTAAATGTGAATAAAGTCAACTTTTTGCACATTTATTTTTTATATGAAATCACTTTAGCACAAGCAATTTCACCTGTGGTATATACATTTCTGCATAGCATGGTCTCCCTGTCATTAACGTTGCTAATGGTTTTTGGCAGGCATCTCACCTCCAAGACTCCTAGAGTAATTCATCAACACATTTTCTATGCTCAAAATGTAGTAAGCTGGGTCTGCTGAGTTGATTGTAGCAGAACTTGCGCAGTCTCACTTTAGTTCAACGTTTCAGTGGTAGTGCAGTATATGGCAGTCAGCAAACTGTTTGCATTGGTTGTCGTTATCTGGTTGATGTGCGTATGTCAAACAGATGTTGCCAGAGTTAAGAGAGATGTTGTTCGGCAGAAACTCAAGTCGCAAGTTCTTCGACTAGCAGCTGTTACTCTGCATACGTTTCACAACTCTTTTGAGTGTCCTCGTGACTTGTTACAGTTGCTTTGAGCTGCGTTATAAATTGTTAATCATGGGGGTGAATTATTTTATGAATGATATGAGAACTACCAGCTATTGGTGCAACCACATTCTGGATGGTGGGACCACTAGGTTACTCTTTCCCCTTCCCTCCCCTTTACCATCCCATAGGCGCATGCTGCTTCTGTATAGTCTGTAAACTCCGTAAACACTGTAAGTTCCGTCAGTGAGCCCAGACAGGGCACAGCCAGCAAATGCATTTTGGTGCATTTGGATGTAAAATAAAGCCTCTTACCGCACTGATATTTATTCTGTGCAATAAACTTTTTCGTAAACCTGGGCAAATCATGCAGAGCAGCAGATTTTGTAGGATCTTAAATGCTCTTTATATGTCTCACATGGCGTTATTACGCTTTTACCATAACTTTTTGCTGCCATCTTACTGTCAGTTTTGTGGTTGTAATGCGTTTAGGCCTGATATGGTGGCATTCACTGCAAAGGGGATGTCAGATGATCGATAAAGTTGGCCGACTTTTATGGGCAGTATTTAGTTGCCTTAGAAAATCAGCCGATACATGGCAGATATTTCTGTCTGATACTTTGTGTGATATCAGCTAGCACAACAGCGGAATGCAGATCGCAAAATGATACCTGCATCACTTTTTTCTGCATCTAATGAACGAAAATGTAAGAAACACAATAAATAATTCAAATAAATATTCATCTTCCATTGTAAACAATCACCATGGCAACATAAACAAAATTTGTTGACCAATATACAAAAAGTTTCTGATTTTCTTGTCCAGAATAGAACATTTTCTATCTATTGGCCGATCGGCCAATTTTTGCGTAATGAATGACAGATTTTTGTTTGGTATTTACTCTGGTGCTGCAGATTTTGTTTTCACACCCAGATAAATATAGGAAGTTTTTTTGTAAACTGCATGATGTCAGTATCCGCTCAGTTCACCACGTGTTCAGCTCTGTGGTTTTACGCGTGACAGCAGGTACTGCTATAGCGCGTCTTAGCCATCGCAATTCTGTCTGTCTGTCCGTCCATCTGTCCGTCTGTCACACGGGTGGATCAGTCAAAAACGGTGCAAGATAGGATCACCAAATCTTCACAGTCAGCTGCGTAAAAGACTCTAGTTTCAGGAACCATAAAGCTTTCCATAAATTTGAAGGGGGTCACCCCGAACAAGGGCACTAAGTGAGAGGAGGGTGGGAAAAATTTGCAATTTTTAGCCAATAAGTCGCTGTATCTCAATAACGGTGCAAGATAGGGTCTAGGTTACTATTAATCACTAATAGGAAGTCACACACTGACTCTCGATTGCCACAGAATTCAATGACCTTGGATGATTTTGAACGCCAAAATAGGGGGTTTTATGGATTTTCCGGCGATTTTGGGCTGCGACACAACTCTATAGCGTTTGCAAGGTGTCACCATGCAACTAACTCATTATGCAATGCAGATGGAGATTTTGGTATTTGTATATTAACTTAGCGTGAACACCTCAGTGGGCAGTGGGCCTTCATACATACACTGTTATCGTGCATTCCCCTTGCGTTAGCTAGGCTTTCTTGTTACAACTTTATTTGCAACTGACTTCTGTTGTGACTCTACTGCTCTCTATGTCCATACCTCAAATAGGAAAATGTGCAGTGTTAAGAGTTGTGTCTTCTAATATTAGACTTACAGAACTGTTATAGCTAATGACACTTGTATCACACGGCATTTCCGTATGATAAAACGTTGTTAACTGATTGAGCAGTTTATTGTCATATAGACTGTTTAGTTTAGTAATTTCTACTATCAGTGCATTATCTATCATGCTGCTAGTGCCTTACCAGTATTCCTGATAACTGAGTGCCTAAATAATTTCATCATGGCATTTGCCAATAAACTGAAGATGATTGATTGGTTATTGATTGTGCACAAAAAGCCACAACTTGTATTTAGGTATAAAAAATTCCTGTACTTCCAGTTGCCAAAAGTTTTATTGATCCCCTGAAAGATATTGGTGCAGTTTTGTTTGCTTTCAAATTTTTACTGTAACATTACTTTTTGGTTCTAGTTGGTTATGCTGCTGTATTTTTACTGTAGTTCTCGTGGATAATATTCAGTGTTTTGCTCCTTTTTTGCAGATTGCTACTGAAGACATGGGAATTTTTAGGCCTTATGTGCAGATGAATGCTATAAGACAAGAACAAAATGAATGTTCTACCAGATTGTGACAAATAACCCAAGATTCCTAAACCTTCATGCAGAAGACATAAAAATTCTGTTTAAGAAACTGCCTAGGGGCATTTATTTATTATTCTGTAATGCCATATACCACAGTAGACGAATCTTAGCAGATATGTGCTGTTCATTTGTTTACAGGACCTGTAAACTAATTATACACATTTTGTATGTGTTTTTTAATAACATCTGCTTCCAATTAAGTTAGGCAAAAATTGGTAACAAAATCAACCCACACAAGCTGTATCAATTAAAAATGTTGCTAAAAAGTTATAATATTTGTAAAATGTTACATAATAACAAGCTGTTCATTAAAAGCACTGTCAGAATTAAGAGCACACACAGCTTGGCTAGAGCAGAAAATACGATGACATATTCGACCTTTTATATCGTGTAGAAGGCCCACTAGGTAAATTATTTGTAACAACCAAATACGATAACAATAAAGTAAGAAATAATATAACGCAGGAATGAAATTAACAATACACGAAATAACACATATTTTCAATTGGCACTAACAGTGAAACATACGTGGCCCATGTACACCTCCTCAAAAACAACGTAGAGTGGTCATCAACATGTACTTTGTATTTCGGGTTCAGTGGAAAGAGCCAGACTGCAGCCCAAAGCAGTAACATCATCGTTTTGACCATGCCACCCATTTGATGTCCCACCTCCTAGGAACCCTGCTGGCACAGCAGAAGTCTAGTACTGGTATGACAAGCTATGCAGATAAGGCAATAAGTGATAGAAGTGGATCGATGCACTGGTATGTGACGTATATACACAGATGGATACATGCGACAGAAACTATACGATGCATTCTTCAGAACTCAAGTCAATAACACGCCGCTCAATTCTTGACTTCTCAGCAGCAAAACACAGAAAGTGACTGCGTAGACTCTCCTCCGAACCAGTCAGTATGTGACTTGCATCTCCAGTCTACAACACCAATGCACTCCGATCACTTGGCAACAAAAATGTACAGTATATTTCTGACAGAAAACAACGCATTTAGAACATCAGCAATGTACCAGACAGTTCAGGCACTACTGTCAAAAGGTGGTAATATCTGTAAATTTGCCTTTTCATGCAAACTTCTACTCCAAAGGAAAACCCCATCACAACAGAAGCCACAAGCACACAAGCCAGCACTTTGAAAACATCACAGTCGTTGGTTGGGCAAATGCCTTTCTGGTCTCATCTGATCTGGTCTGCCCACCGCAAAATGTAAACATGCACAAACTTCCACTTACAGCTGAAGATGGGCGGCCTCGCTTCCTGGCTACACTAAAGGAAAACTCTGATACGTGACTATTATCACGTGAGATGAAAGCAGAGATGCAACAACTAAGCTGTCAATGAAGAAATGTTGTCAGTAAACTGACGACGCAGTACGTACAGCAACGGCTTGAACAAATGAGTCGATTGTGAAGAAGTCGGCTCCACGTTGACTTGTAATTGACGTCGACGACAGCCGGTCAAAATTGTCTTGCACGCTATGCACTACTGCAGCAACAAACATGCTGCAAGTCAGTCATCATTGTCTGCAGTCTGCAAAGACGATCGTGATGATAATAATGCTATGCTTTTCTACAAAAAGTCATCAAATTCTGCCAGCAGCCGATGACCAAATATGCCTCAAGTAGTAACTTGAACATGAACACCAACTGTATCAAATAAACGCCAAATTAAGCAGCAACTATAAAGCTGGCTTGACAAATAACAAAAGAGCAAATTTTCACAACTTGAACATGCTTTGCTTCAAGATGCTTCTACCATGTTCCCAGTTAACAATTCTACATTTTTGCAATTAAGTGTAGCCTAGTCTCTTTTGACATCATGCACTCCTCTGTTTACAGAGTACAGGCATGTCCACCTGTAATGTAGAAGTTTTTCCAAATCACTAAACTAGTGTTTTTCCTGAAACCACCAACTCCTAGACATCAGCTGGTCTTGAACACATATTACCCACACAGGACAACGCTGTCTTAATCACCGACCCATTTCCAGCACTGAACATGAGTAGGAAGTGGATGTGACGTTGGCTAAACCAACATATTGAAGATTCCAAGGTATAGCGAACTTGGCATGAAACACTGACATCACATTGACATCAGCACTGATCCAAGAAAATTTCTAATATCCTCTATACCCATACACAACAAGTGCATAATTTTAAAATATTAACACTATATAAGGACAGTTATTAGTCATGTCATTTTTATTAACTTTTTAGTGTTTAACTATACCTATTCTATTTGTACAAGTTGCATTTGTCAACTTTGTCCATTAAACGAATATGTTATGTTAGATTAAAAATGTCATACTCTGCTTTTTCTGTAGGAAATCATAAACACGGACTTCAGCATCATAATCGCATGTCAGCTCAGCCTACAAATAAACCAAAATTAAGAAGGACTGTACACTCCTGCGCAATTGCTGTAAGACGAATACAAACTGTAACTGAACAAAGGACAAAATACTGCATGAAAACCAATGAACAAGCAGTTTTCTATCTACTACAACACAACTAATACGGATTCTATCAGAATACTGGCAATATCACAAACGATGCAACTGAAAAAGTACTTTACCGAAACTTAGTTTTAACTATTTATTTGCCAACAGTCTAACAAAGACACTTGCGGTTATTTTATGAATTCAGCATAGTAACAAAGATGCATTATAATCAAGGAGTAACTGAGACTGACCGCTGTAGAGTGTTGTAACAAAACGTCTTGTAGAATAGCGTGTTTTCACTGCACTCACAGTGTGGCTGGCTTAGCGGCGTAATAGTAGGAGGAAGACAGACTCGCAATCAATATGTTGTGGGTCTGACTCCCAGTCGGGTCACTATCAAGTGGTTGCTACTTGGATGGGTGACTGTCTGATGGATGGGTAAACCATCTCGGTATATAACAAACACCAAGGTCAACTCAGCCTTCCATCCCTTCGGAGTAGGTGAATCAAGTAAATCAAGATAAGTCAATGCATGTCTACTTGTGTCAGGTGGCAGTTAACACGGTGTAATCACATATGGCAGGTGACGCTCTGTAGCTCTGTGATTACCAGAAAACCACGCCTATATGAAAATGCTCTAAATAGTATAAAGGTATATGGCAGTGGTATTTCACCACTGTATCCTGCACGCATAACTGCTGTAATCTTATGAAAATATCATCAACACTAAGAATATGAAATATCATCTAGCTTTGATCTTCTGTGTTATGCTTAACTGACCAGAGTTCCAGAAATTTTTGTTATTCGTCTGTGATGAGGCTCTGTACATCCAATGAGTGCAAAGGTGACGGTAGCGCCACCTTCATATTCCAACGTTACGACCTGGCAACATAGGACTACAGTAGCTGGACTGCCACAGAAATTAACAGCAGATGCATTCTACGTTATTATAAACAGTCTCTATCATTCAGGCTCAAAATACTAAAATTTGAGTCAGTATCTGCATAAATTCCACTTTTCTTCGGTCTTATTTGTCTTTGTCAAAATTTTTTCTGTAATCTAAATGGAGACAGTTTTAGCATTGCATTGTCTGTTATTTCACTTCTGAAACATGCAAGCTTGAACAAGTGCATATGCACAAAACATATCACACTGACACGGCGTATTTCGATTGTAACACGTCTGTCACCCTGAAATTATTTTCAAGCATTTTCGTGACTCAGTACAAAATACTGGCAATGTCATGGGTAAGCACTGAAATGGCTGACAAATGGTGAATAAAAACCCAACTGCAAAGCAGTAGTTTACTTGGTTGTCGACGACGTTGTTGTCACAGTCGTAAACACAACGACCGTATAGCCCAGTGTGCAGGTGCTCCGTAATGCTCTCAATGTCTGGGGCATCAGTCAACACATCTACAGGCCAACCTGTACAGCCCTAGCACAAGCATAGCAACTGTGACAACCTTCTGTCTACTGCTTTTAGATTTCTTTTTCAATGGACTGTCTATCAGTCGTTCACTGGCCATATTACGTCTTCACTCTCCAGTCTACCGACTCTATGACAGAAGCTTTGCAGTGGCTGGTCTTCAGCAACACTAAGTCAGTCAGACATCGAACTGCAAGAATTTCAACAGGTACTAAAAACGTTTTCTTTTGCAGCTGACTTCCTTACAGCATTTGAAGGTGCCAGAGGCATGTGACTGTGTGATAGTAGTGTAGTGGAATCTATATGATACACGAGTGCATTGCACATACGGACTCACTTTCGTGTGTTATAGAAATATTCCACTACACTACTATCACACAGTCACATGCCTCTGGCACCTTCAAATGCTGTAAGGAAGTCAGCTGCAAAAGAAATTGCATCAGTTGGGCAGCTCTGATCACAAAATTATTAACAAATCTGTCTGATATGCAATGCAAGTTCAAAAACCCGTGCAAGTAAATAAGTAAATTTATCTGACATAGCTGTGAACATTTTACCTTACAGTGTCATAATTTATTTTGTAACAAGCAAAAGTTGCAAGCTGAGTTGGTTAGCATGGACCACGAAGCTATGTGACTGGTGACATCAGCAATAAGCCAGCAGCTTTATTTTCTCACAGCTTGTGTCTAGGCCAATCAACATTTTCTCACAGCTTGTGTCTAGGCCAATCTTGTGGACATTTTAAAGACCACATGAAGTCAAGCAATGCACTAATAGAACTGAAATTTTGTTGCTACTTCAAGGCAATAAATATAAAAGGCTGAAGCAACTACGATTTTTTAACAGTTTTCCAAAAAAAAGGCAAAAAAATTTTTTCTTAAAAATTACATGCAGCATTGTTATAGTTACCAACGAAGTGAGAACAGTCAGAAAATGCTCGCCATCATGGCAAAAACTAGATGCCTTTTTCAGACACAATGTATGTGCAAATATGCTATTGCTAATATGTCATACATCCAACAATGTAGTGGAAATTTACGAAAACAACCACTCAGCAGCATGAAATATGATACTGATGATCATACAATGCAGACCTCAGACAAAAAGCCAAGATAAATCTTCTTTGCTGAATAAGGACAAGAAGCTTCAACACTACAGTCAATGCACCTTGACGCTGCTCCTACAGGCTGCCACAGAAACAATGCAGCTCATCATTATACCACTGCCTCATTATTGCAGCCAATGAATACTAATGTACACTGTGTCTCAAAAAAAACATCCCCGACATTTTCAACTGTAACTTGAAAAACAATTACCACATTTTGACAATTTTTGGTACGAATATTCCTGACACAACTTGCCATCAAATGACCATTCAGTTTCCCACCTCACGCAGTGTATGTTTCTGCACTACGTGGGGAAAACACAACCAGCAAAATATCACTTTTTTATCCAATGCGATATGATTGCTTAATTAACATAACGCGTAAAAACACATTTTGTTCACATTTCTGACACTATGGCTGACATTTCATCCAGTTGTCCATTTTTCAACTGCCTGCAGTAAAACTGTTTGAAGTGTTGGCCCACTATGCGAACACAGGCAAGGAGATGCTTTCTCCATTTACTGACAGCAGTATCGATAATCTTCTGCTCCAGACCGATCCAGGCTGTACCAGTCACTTCTTAACTTCACAAACATTTCTAAACTTTATCTGGTAGACACACTGCTGCATGACAGTCAAACCTTGTAATAGACTGGCTGTTGGGGCCCACAGATTAGGACAGATGGAATTTATTGACGTTTTTTCATTCATTTTAACACGTATTATGTTTGGTCTGATTTCCCCAGGTAGTGCAAGAGCAGTCGTTGGGTAAGGTGGAAACTAAAACATATATTTAATAGCCAGTTGTGTCAGAAATATTTCTGCCAAAAATGAGTAAAATCTGCTAATCTTTCTTCAAGTTATGATCGATAATGTCGGGAATGATTTTTTCAGGTTTTCTGTTTATTTCAACACATATTTCGCTTGATCTGATTTCCCTAGGTAATGCAGAAGCATACACTGGGTGAGATGGGAAACTGAACAGTCATTTGATGGCAAGTTGTATCAGGAATATTCATGCCAAAAATTATTAAAATCTGATAACTGGTTTTCAAGTTACAGTCAACAATGTCAGGGATGTTTTCTTTGAGACTCAGTGTATAATAACAATTACTAGGAAATGACAAAACTCCAATTAAAATGTACATCATGCTAATGCTAACACTGAAGCAACATGTCCAAAATGTCCAAAGCTGCTGCAAAATAAAAAGCAAGTTCTAAGAGTAACTAGAAAGTGCAACCTCTGCCTATTTTTAAGAATCTACGTTTGTGCTACAGTGTGGAACTGGTGTATCCTAAACACAACGACCGCACACAGGTGATATAGATAGGCGTTGTTATAACATATCTATTCCAGATACAGTGAATACCTGGGCAACATTAGCTGCCATGTGATAAGACAAAAGCTAAGTTTAGAATACAATCACAACATGCAAATGTCATTGTTCAAGGTTTACCTTGTTTTCCGGCTTAAAATGCTTCAGTGATCCAAATGAAGACACAGCCAGGCATCTCTTGTTCCCCATCCACATCTGTATGAGGTCAAGATCGTGACAACTCTTTGCCAGCAGAGTGAAAGTACTTGTTTTGCTGTTACGCCAGTTTCCGCGTACGTACGAATGTGCATAATGCCAGTAGCCAACCTACATACAACGCAGCAACTTTACAACACCAACATCTGCCTTGATTAATGCTGAGAAGTGCTTAGTGATCAAATAAAAATACAGCAAGGCATCTGTATGATGCGATATGATAAATGCGAATGATTTGCAGTTACGGGTAAACTAGAAAAAACTCGTCTCATCTCGTCTTTAGCCCGCCCTTGATCCGAGGGTAGGCCACACTATGAATCGCTGTAATCCATGCAGATCTGTTGTCCACTTTCCGGACTGCCTCTTCAAGCTTCAGTCCCTGTATTAAATGGATCTGAAATAAGACAAATAAAAATAAAACTAGTGTTCTTGGTATGTAGAATAGCAAAAAAACTCTAAAAACAGATATAAAAGAGATAGAAACCAAAGATGAAAAAAATGAAAAAATAACAATAACTGAAAGTAAAAAAATGGAACAAAAAAAAGACTGCAAGCAAGGGAAATCTTTAGCAGTATAACTGACGATCACAAAATGTTTTCGTCATGCAGGCTTAAAAAACATATTACAAATCTCAATGACAACGAATGACGCACGTACTGGCTCAGTGTGCTGAATGCAAACCACATCACCAATAGCCCCAGACTTGATCAGTTCAGTGATCCTGCGTACTTCAGGCAAGTAACGTAGAACTTGACAGACAACAAGGATAACATTGTGACGTTTACATGCAGACACGATCTCGCAACAGTCACCATAGCTCACCTTTGAACATACACAATGATACGCTCACTAATTACGATAAATGCTGTTATCATCATCATCATCATGTCGTCATTACCAGCAAGTCATCAAGCCATAAACTGCATTGTGTCCAAGATAAAAAAATTGCCAGTTTTATTTTCATGATAACTTTAACAAATATAAACTAATATTATTCAGTTATGTAAATGAGAATTGTTTTAATACCTAAAAATAAGATAAAGACCCAGACTTTTTTTCAAGACCAAAACTATTTTTCTCCTCAAGTCACCTCAAAATCAAAACAAAGAAACCTGAGTCTTGAAAACTACATTACTGCTGACTTTACTAATTCAAAGTCAAAATCAAAATAAACATGGCAGGCAAGTTTTATCTGCAACAGGATATACTGATTTGACACTCATCACAATCACCATTGTCATCATGATCATATAGATCAGCGCACAAAATGAGGTAAAAATAGGCTGAAAAATCTGCACCTGGACAGAACATCATAGACGACATCAATGATCATATAAGATGCAGTGCCAAAATAACAGCGAAAGAAATGCATCAGCACAATATGACTCTTCTAAGAACAACTGATTCTCTTCTTGTGCCCTGATTCTCTTCTGAGATTTTGGCGCTATATAAATTGGTACTTACTTGCTTACTTACCGATGACAAAATTCACTATAATCACCCATAGCAACTTACTGCCATTGGTTTCTCCAGAAGAATGTGATAACCATTCTCCGCCAGAGCTACTGCAGGCTCCTTTATGCAAAATACATATAAAGTGCATTAGTTCAGACAATAAATTCAACGAATAAACGTTTCATACAAGCAGTAAAATACTCAGCTTTGTATGTAGTCTTCTCCACAGTCAGTGAGCAATTTAAACACTAATACTATGGTAGTTGTTGTTATTATAATGAACATTATTATTACTTCTTATTTTCACCACTGTTCCTGCTACCGATACCTTATTTTTAACATGCTGATGAAAGCTATTATGGCTGCAAAAAAATGCTACAGAAAAGTCACAGAATAATGCATATATATAAACTATGCCTTCATGTATATCTAATTCATGTTCAAACCTTATGAAGCTGATCTTGTGTAGTGATTATAGCACAATCGGCAAATTTCTCAGCATTTACAACTTCCGACCAGCCTGGCGCAGCAGAAAAACTGAATCAGCAACATTCACTATTCATCTTAACTGCATCTCGACAAGTAAATTATATAAACAATTCAAGTGTTACAAGCATAAAAGTAAACCAGTATAACCAAATACTAACAGTATGATATGTTAAATATAATCAACACATTAAACTGCAAATTTGTGACAAGACTTTCAACAGTGTTCAGCTTACATTTAAATGTTCTCCTGTCTTCTATTGAATGAAGTTTCTGTAATTTGTTGCGACGAAAGGGAGCTGGTTCAGCAACACCAACAACCTGAAATGAGTAGTCGTGTGAAAAAATTATGGCATAGTTGTGTAATGGCTAAAAATCAGTCTTGCTATCAAATTCCACCTTTATCTCCCAGCCAAATCACAAATATGAACTAAGGCATTTAATCTCACAAGCTCTGCTACCAAGCAGTATAATTCATTACTGATCAAAAAGCTGTGATGCTCTGAGTCAAAAGGTAATCAGAGATTTATTGTTGTGCAGAAAATAGTAACGCATCTCATGGATATTATATATACCAATTTTTGTCAATTGCTTCATCAAATATTTACCAATGTTCAAAATCTTTTCTGTAAAGCTGCAATACACAGCATGTAATTAATCATCCCACCACACTCAGTAAAGCAAAGCCTTTGCAAGGAAGACACATTTTACCTTTGCAAGTCAGAAAAAATAATACTAACTTAACTATTAAAATTATTAACTCTTAACTATCCAACTATCCTACAGCAATGAAAACTGTTATATTTTATCAACTTTTGACTGCATAACCATTCTACAATAAATGAAACTTGTTAAATTCAATCAATATGCCACAATAATCAATCAAAAATTGACATAAATATCACTAAAAATCAACAAATATAACAAAACCTTACAAAACGAAATAAATAACATGTGCCTTAAATTTTTCAGGAAAGTCAAGTGCATAGTTAGAATACACAAATCCACGATCACCAGCTCCAATAACAACTGCTGTAACTGGTGCCATCGTCACATGCACTTTTCACTAAAACAACACAAGTCAAATAGGCTCAAATCAACCGCATATGGCCTGCAACTACAGGGTGGGCCAAAAAACGTGGCACTTTACTTTTGTCCATATCTTCACCAATTATAGACTAATTTTCAAACTTTTTTACTAACACACTCCATGGACAATTTGCAATAACGTGATTATTATAATCCCATCACACTGTGTGTTTCCACACTACCTTGTGAAATACGAATGAAATATAAATGCATAACGACAATAACAAACAAACATTTTGGTAAAATTTTAAGAAAAAACACTAACATTGTGATAAATGGTCTATATGACACTAGACTGCATTGGTCTAACACAGTATATTGTCATACGGATCATTCACTCCACTGTTAGTCTGAAGTGCTTTTTTCATTCACTTAAATGTTTGTTATTATCATTAGTTTTTTCTTACATTTATATTTTACAAGGTTTATGGTGTGGTGGGATGTATAATAATCACATTATTGCAAACTGTCCGCAAAGTGTGCCAGTGAATAAATGTTGAAAATCGATCAATAACTGGCAAAGATATGGACAAAAGTAAAATGCCACGTTTTATGGCCCACACTGTAGTAATATCAGATAAAGGCCACCACAGTACAATAAATAATTTACAAGACTTAAACAAAGTTCGGACAAACGTTTTCATGATGCATCAAGCACAAACCCAAAATAGGCATTCCTCAAAATGCCGATCCCAAATTATCCTGATCATCGTTGTTATAATTATCGTTAAAAGTAATAATTAAGAATATTATTTTAGTAGCATTTTTAAGTCAAAAAGTGCAAGAGTTAGGGCTAAAGTTAGGATCAGGGATGGAGTTATGGTTAGATTAGGGTTGGGCTTGAGGATAAGGATAATTTGGGACCAGTATTCGGAAAAGTGCCAAAAACATATTAACAAAAAATGTATTGGTTGGTCTACATTGCACAACTCTAATTGCCAGTTGCATGAAAAAAAACATTTACTGAAGACACAAGTTGTGCCATATCAAGAGTCTGCTTTAGATTAGTACCTGCAACAACTAAATCTAAATGATAACTGGCAAACTCCTGGTAAATATTGCGACAATGAAGTGGAATTAGCACAGCACCCATGCTGTGTCCTCAGAACACGAATAGCATCGATATTTTGTCTTGGAGAGGAGAGTGTGTGTAAAAGACGGCTGTAACAAACTGACCTACTTTGCTCCTGGTCGACGCGTTCCTCATGGAACCTTATTCGTGTCTAAATGAAGCAAATATGACAAAATGCACTTACGTGACTAAAATGCAACAGCAAACCATACAAAATGCAACGAATCGCAAACTGTAAATAAACAAAACGACCACGCCCCTTGTCAACGTTCTACGTAGTTAGTAAGTAACAAAAGTATACTTAACAGCATTAGCAAATGTCTTGAAATCGTAGTGAAGCTTCATTTTGTAATATTTAGATGTTTAAGCCTTATGATGCCAAAAAATTAAAATGAAAAAATTTGACAAAATACACTTACGTAACTACGTCGTTCGACTAAAATAAATGAATGGTATTTAAGTTGAGCTCATGATTTTTCTTACTGCTTACTTGGGATGGGAGGTCATTTCCAGTCAGAGGTCTATAAGGCACTGTGATGAGACATACTTCTAGACCTTGTTAGTAATCTCCAGTCTTCAAATCCGTATGTAAGTGACATGCCTTCAGTTTGCATATGATATTGAGACTAATCAGTAATCAGTAATCAACGCTTGCGGTGTGTCCAGGCGTTTCTTTGCAGTACTCTGAACTAAGACGACGTCGGCGATGACAAATGATACATACATCAGAAACTGCTACTTTTTTGTTGGATGCTATTAATTTATGGCTGGTCGTATTGACTTAGTATCAGATTATCTACAGGGGTCACATTCACAAGTGTGCAAGTTTCGTTTGATGCTGTTAAAACAAATATTTCACAAGAGTCCAACGATGGCATTGACGTTTTGTGAGATCTATACTATTCTAAAGTGATGGTTTTATTGCTAATTATCCTACACGTTTGTGTACCAGTAGTTGAAAAAATTAAAATCAGTCATTATTTAGGAAATATGAAGACAAGGTTTGGCATCCTTTTTAAGAAATTGCAGTGTACAACAAACTGACGTTTTAAAACAAGGAAATGCATGACACAAAATATCATGGTCATTTCAAAGTTCAAAGGCTATTTCATGGTGTAATCAACTATTCAGCCAAAATTAATGTACAATGGGCCACTAACTGAAACAGCCGACAGAAGCAGTTAGCATGTTCGGAGCTAAAACCTAGCAACTCAGTTTGTCTATTTAATTATACAAGGAAATACAAGACAATAAAAAACATTAAAAACTGTACAAAATTACAGAAAAGCAAGCAGCAACAGCTGTAAAATCAGCACAACATTACCTTCTTTCATTGGCAGTGAACAACAAAAAAGTCGAAAAGCAAATTAGAACACTTGTAATTAAAAACAGAAATCTACTAAAACAAGCTACAGTCATTCGAAAAAATAAAACAACACTACATATTAGTCCACTGCATCAATAAGATTACATCTTGCAGCCATCAAGTCGATACAACCAAATTTAAAATACTATGACAGTTGCAATAAATACATTTGTAATAGATTTACAATCAACAACAGACAGACTCGCATAAAAAATTACATCTTAGCTGGCACCAAAAAACTGAACTACTGATTGCACTATTTCAGTATGACTACAGCTGATGCACAAGACCCTAAGTATCAAACACTGTATAAAAACTCACACAAGCTGATGCCACTTTAACTACTTAAAAGAAATTAAACCACCAATAAATTAAGGTATCAAACAGAGTCACCAAAATAAACAAATTGCAATGACCTTTTATTAGCTGATCGTACTTAAGTAATGGTCGAGCTATTGACATGGTTGTCGTCTGTCTGTCTGGTGTGGTGTAGTGGTAACGCGTCTGATCCGATCAGCGAAGTTACTGTACGCCGGGCCCGGTTAATACTGCGATGGGCGACTGCCTGTGGGCAGGTAAACCA
>Ga0209367_1000729_pt1 | contig 35879 bp, 38 predicted proteins | sample WorMetLIZISLAND2_FD_187412 | JGI IMG/M metagenome (GOLD analysis project Ga0209367, IMG submission 187412) | Marine gutless worms symbiont microbial communities from Max Planck institute for Marine Microbiology, Germany - Olavius geniculatus... ... | reverse complement strand
ACCAAAGACCTTTGAGTTGCAGCTAGTCCATGTCGGCACGTCGCCGATGACACACACTGTGGCCAACATCTACCGGCCGCAGTGGATGTCGTCCGTCGCCGAGTTCATCGATGAACTGACCGACATCATCGCGCTGCTTAGCGCAGAATGCACTAACAACATCGTCGTCTGTGGCGATTTGAATAGTCCGGGACCAGCTTCCGAGCAAGTCGACGTCCGCCTCGCTGCTGCGTTTGAGTCACTGGGACTGTCACAGCTAGTCAGCGCTGCAACCAGGGACGATAGCCTGCTCGACGTCCTAGCGACTTCGTCGCCAGCCTTACTGTCTGGCGTCGACGTCGATGACGCTGGTCAGATATCCGACCACCGCCTCGTCACTGTTAGGCTCGTCGTCCACAACCCGAAGCCGCCGGTCGCTATAAAATGAAAGCGTCTGCGAGAGGTGGATCTGACACGTTTTGTGGCGTCTCTGCGTCGCTCTGAGCTGTTCACGAGTTTCGCTGACGGCACCGACGAATTCGCTGATCAACTAGTTCGCGTCGTTACCGACGAGTTGGACAAAGTCGCTCTAGGTCGGAGTGGTTCGGAGTCGCCCGCCGAAGACTGTCACCAAGTGGCTGTCTGCTGAGGCCGTGAGAGCCAAACGCGAACGTCGGCGTATGGAGCGTTGCTGGCAACGAACACGAAATGAAGAAGACCGGCTGGAATATCGGCGCGTTTGCAAAACGACTAATATACTAATTAATAAATTTTTTCAAAACTATTATTAAAATCGACTGCTAGAATGCGATAGACTGTTTATAATCACCCGTAAAAGATAAAGTATCGATGCTACTGTTGGGTTCACCCAACGGCATTTCGCGCCCATACACTAGGTGATACGGTGATAACCCTAATCGGGTACTAGCTGTACTTCAGAGTGCAATCTCGAGTAACGGCAACACGTCTTCAATCTGAGTGTCATTTTTTGCATAAATTTTAATTAATTCACTAACGCGCTTTACACATGACTCCGCCAGACCATTTAAGCGTGCTGTCGTCGCGCTGCTTGTACGATGAGTAATATTTAATAATTTTGCCATATGAGTGAACAAAGCTCAGTTGAACGCCGGTTCGCGGTCACTGATCAATAGTGTCGGTATGCCATACTGGGCTACCACGTGTTAAAAAAAAAAACTTTAGCTGTAGTAAAGGCCGTCAGGTTTTCCACTGTCTAAAGCACCGCCCAACCACTAAAGTCATCAATACAACGTAGTATCGCCACATTTCCTTTCTTAGTCTTACGTGTTAGTGTTTTGTGGTCTATTGCCCAGTCGCTAAAACGGGTTGGTGATACTGGTAGGGGATGTCTAAAATATCGTTTTGCTCTTAAACATGTATCGCACGTTATGCAAAATTCAGTTATATCTTGAAATAGCTGTTTCCAGTACACCTTTTGAGACAAAGACAAAAATAAACGTTGTACTGCAAAAAGTCTCAAATTGTTATGGTAATAAGTTAATAAATCAAACCGAAATTTTCTTGGAATACATAAACGCTCTGTCAGTGGCCGCATAAGTACTACCCGTTTATTTCGTGGTATCGATAAACGGTAATGTCTCCCATTTTCTACGAAATACTGATCTGCCATTAACAGCGTGACTTTATCATTCCTGTTAGTCCCTCTGTCGTCACATAACGAAATACATCCCAAAATTTTTCGTCCTCTACATGGTCTTTGTCCGTTATGTGTGAGGTCTGCTGGAGTAGGTTACCGTCTTGTATTCTATATTCGCTGTTATTATTTGTGTCTGCGGCATCGTCACGAGGATTTAATGCAGTATCCTGTACAATGTCAGCTTACTCCTACTTCGTGTTTGCATGTGATGCTGAGTCGCCGCTGTTAATTCTGTCAATGCCGGACATGAGTCTGATTACCGTAATGCCGTCCTGTCAAAACGGTTTTGCAACTGTTGATTCCTTATTTGCACACCGTCATTTAGTACGGTCTCATCCTCTTGTATAGTTTTTACCTTTGTTTCTGTCAGTGTACGAGGGTATATATATATGGGTAATATTCCTTTTTCACATTTTCATTAATCGTTAGTATAAATTCTTCTGAATCTGGTGCTGGTAAATTTTTTTCTGTTTATCGGTCATGTCTTCAAATATCCTAGACAAGGCATCTGCCGAGTAATTTTTGCATCCTCGAATATATTTTACTGTCAGCTTGAATTGCACTAGATAGGCCAACATTCTGCATTGTCGCGCATTCGCTGCTGGCCAGCGATCTAGATGCAGCACTCGCGTGTTGTCAGTTAAAATTGTTACGTCTTTATTATTTGCAAAACATTCATATGACTTTAAAACCAAGACTACATCTATAAGCTCAAGATCCGCCGGAGTATAGCGGCTCTGAGCTTTTGTAACCGCTTGCGCCCCATGGCTCACTACGTGTAACTTATTATCATCCCATATTGCATCAGCACGTATGAATATCCACCCGTGCAGGACGCATCTGTATTAATAGTTAAATCCTTGTTTGGGTTTATTGGCTGTAAAATAGGTTCGTTTATTAGACATTCTTTTAAATAATTTAATTCTTCTTGGCATAATGCATTCCATTTAAATTCTGCGTCTTTTATTAATAACTGACGCAAGTTAACAGTTCGCTGAGCAAAATATCTAACCCTAGTCCTAATAACAGTTGTAATGATTTACGATTTGTAGGTGGAACTAACTATAGCCTTGATGGTTTTCAGTTTCTTTGCGCTCATTCTAATCCCTTTTTCGCTTATGCAGTACCCAAGATACTCAAATTCCGTAAAGACAAATTTACATTGTGTTGGGTTGCAGGTCAGATTATTATTACGTAACGTATTTAACAAAAGTTGTAAATTATTCATATGTTCCTGCCATGAGCTCGACGTAACCATTAAATCATCCATATAACAATAAATTTTACTTGATATTACCAGAAAATATGTTAATTAAAATTGTCAACATGGCACTAGGGCTAGTATTCAATCCAAATGGACAAACTTTGTAGCAATATCTTAAACCATTGAGGGCTGTAAACGATGTTAATGAATGTGATTTTTTTAAGTTTGATTTGAAAATATCCGCTTCTTAAAGCTAGGACTGACATATATTTACATTTAGATAATGTTACAAAATCTATGAGTTTATTAATTTTTGGTAGTTGAACTAACCTGGGTGCCACTGACTGATTTATGCCCCGTAGATAAATAACCAAACGTTTAGACCCATTCTTTTTGCCGACTAAAAATATGGGGCTATTATAATCTGCTGTTGGGAAGTCTTCAATTACTCCTGCTTGATGCATGTCATCTATTTGTCTTTGAGCCTCTTTTGCATCGTCAGGATGTAAACGAATTTGACGGCAAAATACTTTTCGATCTGACAACAAATCTAAGTAAAGTTCGTAATAAGGATATTGTTTAATCTCGTGTAATGAACGAGCGAAAACATCTTTATATTGTCGTAGCATGCCTAGTAACTCATATATTTTGTTTGTGTATATTTTTTTTATTAATTTAAAATTTGTATTCTTCTAGGAAATTGTCCAAGTCGACGCGCGTGTCATCCGTATCAGCAAGCATTGACACTGCTGCTACGCTGCTTCGTCCGTAATTTCTAACATACGACACGCAAATTTCCAATGCTGTAATATTTTTTACTGTAGCTATTTCAACTTCTTTTTTCAAGACTAACGTTTGCGAATTATAATTTAAAACTGTGCATACCGTTTTTCCGTTTTGACCATTAGACACTGACCGCGCCATTGCAAACAGTCTAAATTGAAAATTCATTGCCGGTTCCAAAATTATTGTCTTATTATTATATTGCTGCGGTAGCGATACTGAGGTCGTCGCTTCTAAAAAGGCCGGGATGCAAGTAGACGCAATAGTAGTAAAATAATCTTCCCGTTTTTAAAACGACTGTAAAGGAACACGTACAAAATCATCTCCAATACTAACCATGTTCTCATCATAATCGATAATTACTTGGATTTGGCTCAAAAAATCTGCCCTTAAAATTAAATCATGTTCCAGCCTTTTAACCACTTTAACCGTATGTGGAATGCTCAGCCCCGAAAAGGACAAAGAAATATCAACATTTGCTAATACTGGCATTTGTGACCCATTCGCCAATACAGGCATACAGTTCTGTTTGTGGGTTCAAATTTCAACCCTAGTTGTCTAGCAATTTTTTTCATTAATAATCGTCGTCACCGATCCTGTATCAATCAACCCTTTAACTAATCTGACACATTTAAACGGAGACTGAAAACTTACTTTTTCTGCAAATTTTATGACTTGGAGTATAATTTTATGTAGGCTTAGTCATTTTATTGTATTTTTTATATATTTTTATTTAACTGCATTTTATTGTTATAGACTGTTCACCTCCGCTGTAAGTTGACGCTGTTAGACATTATCATTATTATTATTATTAATCTACGTCCTACTCTAACTAAAACGTAATTTTTATTTAATATTATTTCCTTTACTATTGCCCTACAAAATTTTTGTCTTCCATTGTTCTTTATCGGTCGTAGAAATTTTTGGTCTCCGTAGTCGGCGATAGGAGACCGAAACCGTCAGTCAAATCGTCTCGGCATGCGTCTTCGCACTGCTGCGCGGCAAACCTTTGAGAAGTGTCCTCTTTTGAAACAATAGTTGCATGTCTTCTTTATAGCGAAACAATAGTTTGGATGAGCATGGTTCTGCCTGGCACATTTTTCACATTGTCCTGTTTGTGTCCTTCCTTGTTGCAAAAAAAAAAATTTTCCTCGGTCGCGGGTTGAAGGGTTGCCTCGGTCCGGTGCCGTTATTGCGTCCCTTTATCCCGCGATTGTTAAATGTCTGGTAGTTTGTTCTGGCTGCGATTGACGCATTCCCTGCGGCTGAGCAAGCGTCACTCGGCGCGCTGGTGATGACGGGGACGATGTACGGCTTTCAAACATTGAGGCCGTCGTCATTTTGTCCCATTTCATCGACAGTCTTCAGACTTCAGCCTGTACATCGGCCAACTGGTCCGATAATGCCGGGCCAACTGAGGACCCTGCCGGCATCGTGACTTCCGCTATACGGGCTGCTTCCAGGACCGCTTCTAGCGTCTCTGGTTTTTGTTGCGTCACGTATGCAGCAATGTGTGGTCTAAGCGGATTCAGTAGAGCGTACTGTATTGACTTTGTTGTCGGCAATTTTGACATTCGTGGCCAGTTTCATCATGTACGATATATAATCGTCTGCACACTTGTCTTCCCTCTGTCGACGTAAAAAGATCTCTTTTGCCGAGATATACTTAATGATTTTTGGAGTCGTGTAACGTTTGTTAAATTCCGCTTTAAAACTTGCATTGAGTCTATCTCGTCCGACGTATCCAGCCAAATGGCTGCATTTTCCGTCAGCAGTACTTTACATAATGCTAGTTGTTTTCCTTCGGGATACCCCTTATATGCGCAATAGTGCTCAAAATGTTTCATTTATCTGTCTCCGTTTTAGCCCGTCGTTCCGGAGAAAATTCCTGGGCCAATTGTCTTGTCCTCAGTCATGTCCTCTGTATCCGTAAACACTTCGTCCTTTTCTTCGTCTATCTGTTCCTCGGGATTTAAAGCTGCTTGTATTACCAGCTGTTGTACTTGTGCTGGGGAATATGATTGTGCCGTCGGCGTCTGTGACGGACCTGCGACCTGCGGCGCAGCCGCCGGGGTTACCGGGTGTCCTACGTCAAAACGTCCCGCAGAGGCTGATCTAGTTTCTTGTTTAGCGTGTCTTGTAAGTATTGGGCTTCTCACCTGTTCCGTTATTGGCTTATTGTCACGGTTGAGTCTCACCTAAAGTCGCTTTGATTATTTAAGTGGGACGCGTGGAGCGTTTTGTGGCACTTATCTCTACGCGGTGCGTCTATTTTGTGTATCTGTGCGTTGCTCCGTATTTTTGCGCATTCGTGTAGTAGCTCGTTTCTACGTGCGTTTTTGTGCACCTGTGTATAAGCCAATGTGACCCCAGTCAAATGATAGTTGATCGCGCAGTAAAAATTAGGCCGCTACACAATAGCTGTATTGACCTGTCGTCAGTCGATATTGAGAGTTGAGAGTGCACACATCGCTGTGGTATACAGCAGAGTAAAGCCACGTGTTTGGCTTTCGTATGCCAGTCTGCCGTGGATTGTGATCCGGCAATGGACTAATTGTTACGTCGCCAGTGATTCTGGGACGAGCGTTGATCCGCCAGGAAGCTGTGGCTCTGGCCGTGGTCGTTTTGTGATCGCGAGGCCGCTGTTAAGCGGTAAGCTGAGTTTCTTGTTATTTTGTAGCGTTATATATACATGGGATGTTTATCCGCTGTCGCTAGCTAGATGGCTGTTCGATTAGCGAACCGCATTCTGTTCGTCTCGTATATTAATCTATTTGGTAATAGATATATGTTGAAATTGTACACGTGCTTATACGTGAGCTATATCTATAGGCTGTATAAGTCATGTGCAGTGTGTGCCTGCCAGTATAGTGCGATTAGCTGCTTGTTTGTCAGTTTGGGGTATCTTTTCTTGCTGCAGTTTTTCACTTTGTATCAGTGTGTTAGATATTGTATAGCGACAAAATGAGTTATTGCTATGCGTTCGTTTGTCAGGCGATCCATTTGGGGTCCAGTTGGGATCGAGTCGGAATCCAGATGAAATCTGGTCGTGTTCGAGTTGGGATCTAATCGCGTCTGGCTGAGCTGGGACCGAAACGTCACCAGTTGGTCGAACCAGAAGCGAAGTATTGTCCGTTGATCTGGAGTTGGTGCGTCGACAGCAACGTCCAGTAGAAGATGTGCGTCGTCCGGGAAGCTGCTGCCTGTCTCGTCGCCGCTGTTCCATTTCACACTGCTGTCGCTGTGAGGTTTCCTTGTTGCTGCCGTCGTCGGAAGATGCCGTACTTCGATGAAAAACGCGACTTTATGGATAGCTACTTGAATCGCTTCAAAAGGTTTGCTACATGCCAACGTTGAAATCGAGCAGACTGGGCTTCGTACCTTTCGGCTTTCCTAAATGGTCGTGCCCTAGATGTATACTTCATGCTACCTGCAGATCAAGCTAATAACTACGGTCAGTTGAAGGCCTCCCTTCTCAAGCGATGCCAGTTATCAGCTGACGGATTCAAAAAACGTTTCCGTACCGCCAAGCCAGAATTCGGAGAAACTCCAACTCAGTTTCTAACCAGGATTGGCAACTATCTCCAGCGATGGATCGAGTTAGCAAAAACGGAAAAAACTTTCGATGGGTTAAAAACGTTAATGATTCAAGAACAGTATTTTAGTGTATGCCCCAAAGAAATGGCCATGCACTTGAAGGGAAAAAAAGCCAAAGTCCATTCAGGAACTCAGAGAAAACGTTGAAAACTATGTGAAAGCCCATGCCACTGACATCGTCTTTGGTATCGATCCAAAGCCATCCAATATCCGGAGCCTGAGGCCAGAAACACGTCAGTGCCACAACTGTGGAGAGATGGGACACTTGAGGAGTCACTGCCCTGAACCGTTATCGCCTCGGAACGTCAAGGAGACCTTCAGTACTTCTGTGTCGCCGCAGACCTCACTTCGACAAAGACGACAGACCCAACAGTGGTGGTTAAGTTCCGAACGACAGTGTCATAACAGCCATGGATTTGGACATTTGCAACATCAGTGTCCTACTTTATTGTCACCTTCATGGCTCAAGAGAAACGTGAACGTTGCCACTCCACAGCAGCCTAGATTACCAAGACAGACTCAACAACGGGGAACAGGTTTACGGTGTTACACATGTGGCAAGGCTAGACACATAACTAAGAATTGCTTCGCAAAACCTAATCCTGCTGCGGCTATGCTTCTGGAAAAGGCGGAAAAATTTAAAGATTTGCAGGAAGAGATAAATGAAATCTGTGCACGGTGTTATAAACCCGAGTATGAGACAAATGAGCCCCTGGAAGCGGAAGAGACGGAAGTTAAAGCTGCAGCTTGCCAGCCGGATGGCAAGTAAACCTACCGCTAAACCTAGGATGCCAGCTCTGTCGTGTCAACAACATAATAAAATACTTTACCCGCAGTGCATCAATGTACCTGCACCAGTACACCACTGTCAGGCTCTCATAGCCGTTTGCCAATATTGCGGTCAGTACCACCCAGTTGTTGCTGATGCATGTCAAACCAAAGACCAGATGAGACCATAAATGTATAAAACGTTCCAAAAAAATTTTTTTTTTAAATTTAAAAACGTAAAAAACGTGGCAAAAATAAAAAAACGTTTAAAAACGTTAAATAAAAAACGTTAACCATAATTTGTTCAGCTTCTTGCCTAATGCCTAATGTTGTAAGTGTACCTGGAATTATAGTTTAGATAGAAAAAACTTCATTTAATTTCAATTTAACTGTGATGTCATAAGACCATAGAATTAAACTAACTAAATATAATTTTTATTTAGTATATTTAAACTAACTAAGTAAACTACATCACTATGATTTATAATTTATTTCTGTGGTCCTAAAAGTGCTTCACAAAGCCTTTAATGGGATTTTTAATGCACGTTTTTTTAAAAAAAAACGTTGAGCAAAATAAAAATAAACGTTAAAAAACGTAAAAAACGTGGCACGAATAAAAAAACGTGAAAAAACGTTTTTTACATCTATGGATGAGATCGATGCCAGTCGTGGAGGGCACAGTTGAAGGTCAGACAGCGTGCGTGCTTAGAGACACCGGCTGTTCTGCAGTGATAGTTCGACGTTCGTTCGTGATTGATGATATGATGACGGGTCAAGTGGAGACGTGCATACTCGTCGATGGGACGGTCCGCCATACACTAGTCGCAAAGGTCCATATCGAGACTCCGTAATTTCTCGGAAACAGTGCTAGCGGTATGCATGAAAAACCCGCTATATGATCTGATCATCGGAAATATCGAAGGTGCTGTGGATTCTCAGACTTCCCAGCAGGAAACGCAAGCCGTGCTTGAAGTCAAACAAAAGTACAACCAGACTTGAACCTACGTGAACCTTTTCTTTGATCGGTTGCAACGCGGCCCAAGCTTAAGATGCTACCTCGCACCGTTAAAGGTCCGGTGAACACCGTCGTGCACACAGAAGGAAACGCGAGTATCTTCGACACTGGGAAACCCCGTGAGTCATCTTTAGTGAATGAAGCTAAGCGGACGTTGTCTCAGTCCAGTAAAGATAATGGACAGTCAGCGGACTGGCATAAAACATCGGCGTTGGTCATCAATAATCCTTATTGTCAGACAAGTTTCCGAACACACGCACGGACTTAAGTCATGTATGGTGATAGCGCGTCCATCTGTCTAAGCCACTGTGACATTGCATGCTGTCGTCTGTTTGTTTGTTTGTTTATTCGTCAGTAATTCGTTGCGTTGTGTATGTACATTGATGTGTCCATCGTTAGCACCATAGTTAACATCGTCTTTGTCTGTTGGTGATGTTGAGAGTGTATCTAATTGGCTTCCCTCAACCGTGTTTTGAACGAAAAACCCTGCATTTGTCTGAAAGGGAACCATTGTCACGGTTGAATTTCAACTAATGTCGCTGTGTGTTATTTGGTTGGGACGCGTGGAGAGTTCTGCGTTACTTTACGCCACGCGGTATGTTTATTCTGTGTGTCTGCGTGTTAATTGGTATTTTGTGTCCTCCTGTAGTTGCTGGATTTAACATACGTTTTCTGTACACTCGTATAGGCATATGACTCAAGTCATATGATCCGGTGTGCCCCGGGCCAATAGTTGATCGCGCTGTCGTTTAGCGCGGTAAAATTAGACCGCTAGACAGTAACGTATTGACCTGTAGTCAGTCGCTGTTGTGAGACAAAAGTAAACGTATCGCTGTAGGATACAGCTGTATTAAGCCACGTGTCTAGCTTTCGTATTTAGTCTGCCGTGGATTGGTATCCGGCACTGGAGTAGTAGCTGCGTCGCCACTGATTCTGGAACGAGCATCGATCCGCCAGGAAGCTGTATCTCTGGCCGGAGTCGTTCTGTGATCGCGAGGCCGCTGTTAAGCGGTAAGCTGGGTTGCTGAGTATTTTTGTTACATTGGATAGATGTATTTTGGAGTTGCATACGTGTTTATACGTGAGCTATATCTATAGGTTGTATAAGTCATGTGCAGTGTGTGCCTGCCAACACAGCAATATGGGAATAGCTGTTTGTTTGTATGTTTGGGGTATTTTATTTTGTTTTCGCTGCAGTTTCCCACCTTGTATCAGTATGTTAGATATTGTTTGGCGACAGAATAAGCTATTGCTATGCGTTTGTTTGTCAGGAAGTCAAGTTGGAATGAAGTTTGAATCGAGTCGGAATCCAGTCGAGACCTGGTCGTGATCCAGTTGTAACCGCGTCGGGAAGCTGTTGCCTGTCCCGCTGCCGCTACCCGTTCTGACGCCGTTGTTCCACTCACGCTGCTGTCGTGGTGAACTTTTTTTGATGCCGACGTCGTCGGAGAGAGCCGCCGACTGTTGAACAATCTGAAGTTGGCATGTCGCCGCTGCCTGTTCTGACGCCGCTGTTTTAGTGAACTTTTCTTGTTGCTGGGAGCCGTCGACTGCCGCACGGTTATTTGTGCCGTGAGTTGTATTTTTGGCACACGGTGTAGTTCGTATTGTTGTAGTTTTTTCCTGGTCAATTTGGCCGTAAATCGGCGTATCTGTGACGTGATCGTCATTGGTATAGGCATTATTTTACGTCCTGAGAAACTGTTTAAATGTGCTAAATTGTCTGTCCTGTTGTTAATACAGGCTCTCGTAGGTGCGTAAATAAATTGTTCGTAAATAGTTTTTTGGCGTTCTATGTAATATTGCTGTATATATGTGCGTTTGCCTGTTTTGATTTTATGCTTATAAAAACATCGTGAGCTTTCACTGCTTGTTTGCAAGTTCGAGTATCTTTCCAAAGATTTCTAGTGACTACTAGGCCTCTTAGGAAGGCAGGAGCCATAATAAACCCGAGCTCGCGTGTTGCAGCTACCAAGCTGTGACAGTTAGGAGCCGTAAGACATCACGAAAGCATGAAATGTAAAAAAACAAAGGAATTCGCGCACTGTTGACAACACTTTGTGCATTTACTGCAAGTACAGGTTTGTCCTGATTGATTGATATGTTGAATTTATAGGCATGATGCCGACTCTGGCTGATCCTGTAGTCCACTTAGCTGCTTTTACGTCAGCTCTCGGGTGATGTCGAGTTTTGTCGACTCCTCCAGTTTATTGTACGTCGGCAGTCAAAGTTCAGACGGATGCAAAGCGTGGCAAGAGTCAGTTGTATAGTTTATCGACTGTTTCGTTGTAGTTTGTATGAAGCCACTTCCATATACTAGGAGATAAATATCTCACAACATTGCTGTATTTTCAGTTACACCACTGCTGTAGTTACTTTTTTTGTCTGAACTGTCTGTTTTTTTTCAGTTGCACTGTCTATGAGCTGGTCATTGTTTATGTACCCTAGCAGTAGAGTCAGTGAAGTCAGCTTGACTGACCGAGCTTTCAAGATATCATGGACACTTAAACGTGAGTTTTTGCTAGTCAGCACAAACAACGACCAGCTCGGACATGATGCAACCGCAAAAAGTACAGCCAAAAAACAAAAAAAAATAACATTAAAACAAAACAGCTTACTGGTCGTGTTCATAGCACTGCTGTAAGTTTTATACCATATTCTTGATTGTTTTTTCCATGCTTGGAAACTCGAGGCTTTGTCCACCAGTCTATCTTGTCTGTACGCTGTCAATCTGGTCTCAGAGTGCAAGAACAGCTGCAGCGGCTGGTTGTAGTTGCGTGGGCTGCATATGTGCCCTCGCAAGGCTCATGCCAATCTTGGTCACAAACAGCCCATGCGATAGCTCTCGCAGTTTGAACCCGGCATTGACAGCGTGTATGAGCATTGCATGTGCAACTGTGCTGTTGTGTTTTATGCATGATAGGTATTGTTCACAAGATGATACGAGGAAGGCTGAGGAGTGGATCCCCCGCGGCTCCTGTCATTCCTGGTATCACCGCACCTGTGCGGAGATTGTTGGTGTGCTGGATGACGATCAAGGCTTTCTATGTGCATCATGCATATCTTAAACTGAACAAGTCAATTATCTAGTTCAGCTTAAGATATGCATGATGCACACAGAAAACCTCTGTCACAAGAGGGCCACAACTTTTGTTATTCTCTTTCCGCATTTGATTACGTGTTAAATGTGTACAGACCCGTTATTGTAAGTAAATAGATGGACAGGCAAATGCAATAAAAGTTGCAGTATACAACGAACTACACCACAAATTTCCATCAGAATTCCTACAGACATTTCCAAATTTCCAATGGAGGAAATCAATTTCAAGTTTAATTTTCTGAAAAAATGGCAGTTGTTTAGCCGCAAATTTAGCCTTTTTATGAAGTTTTTTTGGACAAAGTAGATTTTACGACAGCGAAAATTTTGTGCTTTAGCAACTGCCGTGTATCACAATGCTACTGTTTTTTACTGTTCTGTGTCTGTAAACATTGATTTTTGAACATTAAGACAGACTTTAGAGCCAGAAAATCACTAATATTATTTATTGCAGTGTAAACAGGTGCCATTGTTCTTTGTTGATATCACTGAAGTTATAGTTTGTTATTACCTCCGCCAAGGAGGTTATGTTTTTGCCAGAGTTTGTTTGTCTGTCTGTGTCTTAGCAAGATAACTCAAAAAGTTAGAAAAAGATCTTTATGAAATTTTCAGGGAATGTCGGAAATGCCAAAAACTGCAAGTGATTCTGAATCATTTTAAAATTTTCGTTAACACTGCTTTAAATGGAACTGCAATGTTGTGTCGAATAAATATGCTTGGCGAAGATCTGCGCTCTTCGACTGCTTTTTTAGTTATTATTGTAAAGGTTGTAAAAATTTTTGGTTACTGTTGATAACTGAACTCTTAGTTGTGTTCAAAGCGACAAAACTGAAATTAATTAAAATAAAACAATTTAGAATTTTTTTTGCTGCAGTTCATTTCCTTACATTTTGTTTTAAATCACTTCATTTCTGTCACTCTAAACACTGTAGTGGCGAATATTCATCGAATTAGTTTTTGAATTTTTACGTGCAAGAGCTAGCATAGCTAGCTATAGCGTGCATTAGTTATGGTAATTCCGTCTTGGTGTATGTCCGTCTGTCACAACCCGGTACCGATTGGTGCCCAGGTGAGATAGAGACTTTTAGCATATGATAGCCTACAACCTCTAATATTTCGTGGCAAAATTTTATGCCACTGAGCGAAAGAAGTTTCCACGAACGAGAGGGAGAAATAGGGACACCCCCTTAAAAAGGCGTTATTCTACCGTTATTGGCTCGTTTAACGTAAAAATAGTTGCAAATAGGCACAACCATGCTGTTTATCGTAACAGGCAATGGCGACGATTTTTTAGGTATGTTAACATTGATAATATTTAATGACCTTGTACCCCAAAAATAGAAGGTTTTAGTAATTTTTTTTGCGATTTTAAGCTGCAACACGCATTTCAAAAATAAATTGCGCCAAAACGGCTGGAGATAAACCAAAACAACTAGCATATGAAATTTTTAACATTGAATGTAGATTTTAGCAATCTAAGTTTGGACCCTGTAGGTTCAAGGAGGCCTGCACACGCGGATGTCAAATAGAAGTAGCCCTCTATAAAGTGATTATTTATTCGCTTGTGGCTTTTCTAGTGTGAAAATGGTTGCAGATAGGCACAAACATGCTGCTCAACATAACAAGCACTGACGACGAGCTTCTTAGGAATGTCAACATGGATGACCTTGAGCGACCTTTTAGTATAAAAATCGGGATTTTTAGTGATTTTTTGCAAAAGTGTGAACTGCGACGAAACGGATAGAGATAGACCAATATTACCTGATAACGGGAACTGCTATGGGGTCTTGTGTGTCTTTTGAACATTAGCTTAAATTTCTTGTATTTGTGATTACACTGTGAGAACACTGTCATTTGTTCTGCTGTACTTGAGTGCACTTGTGGCCGGTAAATCTAGGGGGTCAATGTGGCCATGATCCTCCGTTTCACACATATATATTACATACAGGGTGCTGCAAAAAGAAGTAACTTCCCTAAAGTTTTAAAAAAATTTTGCTTTGCTATTTATGTAAAATTAATGTAATGTAATTTATGTAAAATTTTTTTTAGATTTATTTCCTGAAGCGTTGTATGGCTAACTGCCAAGTAAAATATTAAAAATGGTGAAGTTATAGGTTTTTAACATGACTGTTGACTGCCTACCGATTGTTCAGAATTAAAAATGTTTAAGCTACAACACCAGTTAATAAACCTTAATGTAAAAAAAACTGCTAAAAATTACAATTTAAAAATTTAAACTTTACCATTACACAGTCAGCAACGTTTTTCTGACATTGTGTAATAATAGTGTTTAAATTTTTAAATTGTGATTTTTGCTGTTTTATATCAATAATCGCAATGTCACCCTTACACTGTATATAAACTGAACAGTTTTTTTACATTAATATTTGCAGTTTTATTGCCGTTGGAAGTAATCTGGAACTGAATGAAATCGGGCAGTAGAATAATCACTACAACTGCTACCACGACGCAAAAATCTTGCAGATATATTTTACACAAACCGAGTTATAATCAATTTTGTCCCAAAATTCGTTGCCATGGCAACGGGGGTTGGCAGTGGAGAAATTTAAATGACACCATCGGAAAGTGGGCAACGTCAGTGCAGCAGTGCCGCACCTTTCAGGGTGCAGACATAGATTCGGATCACAGCCTGGTTATGGCAAATATCAAAATCAAGCTAAAGAAAAAGCACAAAGCACAATTCAGGAAGCAAAGGGACATTGCTAGACTCAGCAATAAAGGAATTAGTAATGCGTACAGAATAGCACTTGAACGGCATCTCGGACAAGCAGATCCATCACAAGACTTGGACGAGAACGCGAAAAGAATTGCCATGGCTATGGAGAAAGCTGCAGAAAAGGCGATTCCAGAAAAAGAGATGATAACTAAGAAATGGATTACACCAGAGACATTAAGTCTAGTTTAAGAAAAGAGAATCTTGAAGAAGAAAAAAGACAGTAGCGAACTGGTAGACAGGGAGTATCGACAGAAATGTAATAAGGTACGAAAAGCTGCCAAAACAGACAAAGCGAAATGGCTGGAGAGACAGTGTGAGGACATAGAGAAATACTATAAAGAATTTAAGACAAGATGATCGGTGACATTAACAGGAAATGGCAGCCAAAGCAGAGAGCAATCAGAGACAGTAATGGAAAGCTGCTCGTGAACACAACTGACATAATACAACGATGGACAACGTACTGCAGCGAACTCTACATGGCACAGCTTGACCACAAGGTATCCAATGACCTTGTCAAAGAGCTGATGGGCAGAGCTGTACTGCTACCACACGCGTCCGCAGGTGGCGGATAGCGGAACGGCCTTTAGATATAGAAATTAGCTGCGATATAAGCAGGTTTCGGCCTGGCGAATAAGCAGTCGTGGACCAACAGCGACAGGGTCATCAGGGTGCAGCGCGGGTGTGGGTGGCACCGCACCGGCACATAAAAAGCTGCATGTACTTTATGACGACACTGTGACATGGCGAGTAAAGGCCGTCATTTAATACGCCTTGCTCTCGCTGCCTTGCGAGTGGGTGTTGGTCCATCAAAGGCTAGGTCTTCCGGCTGAACTGCGTTGGGTCCACGCATAGGCAGGCTTCATTACGTCTTAGTCTGAAGTTCTGGCAGGATTCTGCAACTACTATAGCACTGGTCGTCGCAGGTTTTACTGTGCCATCAGAGATTGCTATCAGTAGTGAAGGTAGTGGACTGAGGTATTGCGGCTTTTTTCCACTATAATCATCTGAGCACTTGTTCTGTGCTAGCAAGTCCTACGGCGATGGGTTCATCGGTGACGGGGACATGCTCAGGATGGAGCTGGAAGTCTCTAGCCTGTGGCCTGCACGTAGGCTGCTTTGGATAGATGGTCGTTGAAGTCTGGGGTCGGAACAGCGCACTTTCTCGGCAGCTCCCAGGGCGACTGAGCAGCCTTTTTCAGGATCCGCATTGCTCACCTCACACGAGAAGGGACCTAGAAAAGATGGTCTAAACATTGTCTGTTCCATCAGTCCCGGGCAGGTCACCGCGCCTGTCAGGGCATCCCAGTCACGCGGTCGAAACCACAAAAAGCAGAACTATCACATTGCAGTATGGAATGTCCGTACTTTGCTTGATGCAAAAGGCAGTAGGCATGTTGAAGACAGTAGGCCTCCAAGGCGCACGGCACTTATTGCCGCTGAACTTAACCGGTACAAAATTGACATTGCTGCACTCAGCGAGACTACACTAACTGAAGAAGGTTCATTGTCCGAAGTTGGAAAAGGTTATACCTTTTTTTCTGGAAAGGACTACCTATGAACTCTCGGCGCATTCACGGCGTTGGCTTTGGGATTCGCATTTCGCTGTTGTCTCGTTTTCCTGAATCGCCATCAGCCATCAGCGAAAGACTCATGACTTTAAGCGTACCACTAGCTACCCAAGGTCGTTTCATGACGCTCATTAGTGCATACGCTCCTACACTTGTCGCTGACGACGCGACCAAGGATCGATTCTACGGCGATCTCCATGGTGTTCTCCGTTCAGTCCCCCGCAGTGACAAGCTTTTCCTGTTAGGCGATTTCAACGCCCGGGTTGGGACCGATCACCACGTATGGGGTGACGTCATCGGTAAGCACGGCGTGGGCAGTGTGAATAGCAATGGATTGGGCCTGCTCAACACATGTGCCGAGTTCGATCTGCTTATTACAAACACTATACTCCAACAGCGGGATCAATTAAAAACCACCTGGATGCACCCCAGGTCCAGGCATTGGCATTTACTAGATTTTGTCCTGGTTCGTCAAACCGATCGTAAAGATGTGCTTCTCACTAGAGTTGTGCGTGAAGCCGAGTGCTGGACAGACCACAGACTGGTTCGTTCGACTGTCTGCTTGCAAATTCGCCCACTAGCGTGCAAGCACAAGCCAAAAAAAAGATTGAACGTCAAGGCGTGCCAGATGCTTTCAGTGCAGAAAGAACTACATCAGTCAGTCGCCGAGAAGATTACCACCATCCCAGATATTAATCCTTCGTCTATCAGAGACACTGCCACACTTACGGATGATTGGGCCTCTATCAGCAACTGTCTCAAGGAAGCCTCTCTGGAAACCTTTGGACTCAGTGACAAAAAGCATCAAGATTGGTTTGATAACAACAATGGTGCTATTCGCGAGCTGCTGAGAGTCAAAAACGAAACGAAACCCACGCCGCCAAGCTGCGCAACCCAAACTCCACAGCACTGCATGATAAGTGGCGGGAACTGCGCTCTTTAGCGCAGCGGGAACTGCGTTGTATGAAAAACCAGTGGTGGACTGACAAAGCCCATCAGATCCAGCAATATGCTGTCAATAACGAGCTTCAAAAGTTTTATGAAACTATCAAAGCAGTGCATGGACTTAGGCAGCAGTCGATTCACCCTGTGAAGTCTAAGAACGGAAGCACTCTTGTCACAGACCATCAAGGTATACTACACCGTTGGGCTGAGCATTTAGGTGAATTGCTCAATTACATTAACCTACATGATCCGACATTTCTAGATGTGCTTCCACAATTTCCAAGCATACCTGATCTTGACGCTGTTCCATCCTTATACGAAATCACTACTGCAGTATCTGGGCTCAAGAACAACAAAGCATCTGGTCCGGACGATATAGCGGCTGAAGTTTTAAAGTATGGTGGCATGCCCTGCTACATCGACTCCATGGCTTCATTGCCTGTGCGTGGAACTCACGTCAGCTTCCGCAGCAATGGAAAGATGCTAATATCGTGACCATTTACAAACGTAAAGGGGACCGCACTGAGTGTGGAAACAGTAGAGGCATCTCACTGCTCTCGGCTACTGGCAAAGTTTTAGCCCGCGTGATGCTGAGACGTCTTCTCAGACACGTTGTGGATATAGTCGTTCCAGAGTCACAGTGTGGTTTTCGCCGGCAAAGGAGCACGATAGACATAATATTTGTCGTTCGCTTACTCCAAGAGAAGTGTCGCGAACAATACCAGAATCTCTTTCTCGCATTCATCGATCTCACCAAAGCCTTCGATACTGTAAATAGAACGCTAATGTGGAGCATACTCAGCAAGTTTGGCTGCCCTCCACAGTTCCTGGCCGTCTTACGGGAGTTTCACGATGGTATGACCCCCAAAGTGGTGGTAGGTGGCCACGAGTCAGACCCATTTATGGTCAATGTTGGGGTCAAGCAAGGCTGTGTCCTGGCGCCAGTGATTTTTAATCTTTTCCTGGTGGCAGTCACACTTGCTTTTCGAAGCGGTATCCTTACTGAAGATGGTGTTGGCTTGAGCTACCGCCTTGACGGCAGTCTGTTTAACCTCCGCCGATTACAAGCGAAGTCCAAGACCTTGAAGGAGTATGTGTTCGAGCTTCAGTATGCTGATGACGCTGCTTTTCCAAGTCACACAGCTGCAGGGTTACAGCGATCGTATCTGTGAGGCATATCAACGTGCTGGGTTTGTTGTTAATGTAAAGAAAACTGAAATACTTTTTTAGGTTTAACATCTCAGCACTGCCCAGCCCATGTTTACTGTCAGTAGCGCACCACTTGCCAACGTTTAGCAGTTTACCTACCTCGGCAGTATCCTAGCAAGTGACTGTGATATCACGCATAAGGTTAATCGGCGGATCCAACTCGCATCCACTGCCTTTGGCGGGCTCTCTCACCGTGTATTCTTTAATCACAATCTGAGCATTGCGACCAAAGTGGCAGTCTACAACGCTATGTGTGTTTCTGTTCTTTTTTTTGGCTGTGAAATATGGACACTGTACCGCCGCCACCACAGAGCTCTGGAAGACTACCACATCAAGACTGTGAAGAAAATTATTGGTTTTCACTGGTGGAACAAAGTTCTACATGCTGAGATACGACGAAGAGTTAATGTCCACTGCATGGAACATTTAGTCATGCAGCGCCAGCTGAGATGGGTCGGCCACGTCATCCGGATGCAGTCCAACTGACTCCCGCATCGTATTCTATACTCAGAGTTGCAGCAGAGACAGCGAGCTGTTGGAGGTCAAAAGAAGCGCTTCTCTGATTAACTGAAAGCAACATTGAGGAAGTGCTCAATTCCTCCTGCTCAGCTGGAGACACTGGCGGCCGATAGAGTAGAGTGGCGAAAGATGTGTGATGAGGGTTTGGCAACCTTTGACATCAACTACGACCAGAAAACAGACGCTCGTCGAGCTCGTCGACACACGTTCACAAGCGTTCCTGCCACCGGACCCCGCTGCCACATTTGTGGCAGAGTCTGTGCATCCGATTTTGGATTACGGAGTCATCTCCGGTGCCATCGCCCGGTCTCGCCACCACTTGCTGACAGCTAGGGTGACATTCTAATAGAAGAAGTACAAAAGGCCGTGAAAAAATTAAAGAACAACAAAAGTCCAGAAAATGACGGGATAACAGGCAAAATAATAAAACACGGCGGACCACACTTGATTAAAGAAATACATCAGCTATGTAACAAAGCGTAAAAGACAGGTATCGCGCCTACAGAATGGAAAAAGTCAGTTCTAGTTCTGTTACATAAGAAAGGTAGTGCTATGGAATGCAGCAACTACAAAACGATTGCCTTGACAAGCCATCTCGGCAAAATGCTAATGATGATCCTAACAGAAAGACTAAGGTTACAGATAGAAGAACACATGACGGGCGAACAAGCAGAATTTCGAAAAGACAGGAGTACAGTACAGCAGATTCTAGCCCTGAGACTGATAGCAGAGAAAGCACGACGAAAGGGTAAAAAAATCTTCAACTGCTTCGTCGACTTTCAGAAGGCATTTGACAGCTTAGATCAGACGGTGACCTGGGCTGTGCTAGAGTCATATGAAGCGGACCACCAGTTAGTCCGGTTGCTAAGAGACATTAATGAAAATGCTCAAACAGCAGTGACAGCATGTGGGCAAGAAGGAAGCTGGTTTGCAACCAGCAGGGGTACAAGACAAGAAGATCCAATATCGCCCATTGTGTTTATCGCGGATCTAGAGAGAGCCATGGACAAAGTCAAAGATGGCGAAGAAGGAATATCGGTACACGGAATAAGAATAAACAACCTGCGATTTGCGGATGACATAGACATAATCGCAGAAGGTAAAAGCACGTTGGAAAGGACAGTTCATTCATACATAAAGAAGCAGTGAGGTATGGGCTGGTGATGAACGCTGACAAAACAACGACGATGATATTTGGTGATAAGCAAATATCGAGTAAGATATGCATAGATGGAATTGACCCTGAAAATGTGGAAAAATTCACCTACCTGGGAAGCAACATGACATATGACCTGGACTGTACAAAAAAATAGCAGTCAAAATTGCAAAGGCAATGGCAAACCTGAAGGCCTTGGACAAGATTTGAAAAAGTAAGACGATTACTCTGGAAACAAAGCTTAGCATTCTGAAGACGTGTGTTCAGTACAACGCTGTATGGTCGTGAAACATGGACAGCTACAAAACGCTGCGAAAGCCGAATCCTGTCCTTTGAGAAAAAATGTTACCGGAAGATTCTGAGTATAGGATGGACACAAAAGGTCACTAATGAAAAATTGTACAGAAAGATTCAATTGGCAGAAACCCTACTGCAAAAAGTGATACATAGAAAGTTGCGCCTCTTTGGCCATATCTGCAGAATGGACAACAGCAGAAAGAGAAAGACCCTGGTGTTCGGAATGGTGGATGGTTCAAACAAAAGAGGACGGCCTCACCGAGATTGGTCAGATGACATTGAGCAGTGGTGTTGGGCAACCCTGCAGGAGTTAAGCCACGCTGCCCTAAATAGGCAGCGGTGGGCAGCGATAGTAACGATGGCGTCAGACACCAACGGGTGTTGAGTCCACGGTTGCCGATGATAATGATCAGATAGCGCGGGCCCGAAAATAGAGGGATAGGTGCGAACAGCGCGAAATTATCTTTTACGTGGGCCGAGTTATAGCCAATTGTCCCAAAATTCGTTGCCATGGCAACGGGGGTAGTCAGGGGAAAAATTTAAGTGGCACCATCGGATAGCCCGGGCTTGAAAATAGGGGGTAGCTGCAAACAGCGTGCAATTATCTTTTACGGGGGCCGATTTATAGCCAATTTTGTCCCAAAATTCGTTGCCATGGCAACGGGGGTCAATCAGGTGTAAATATAAATGACATTGTTAAATTGGCCAACCCCGAAAACCATACCCTAAAACCAAAAATTACGACTGTATCTTATACATAGCCGGAGTTGTAACAGTTTAAATCATTGTCTAATTTTCTCTATAGGCGCCATTGTAATTTTTCATATTTTTGTCAAAAATAAGTGAAAATGTTGAATTTAAATGTCGTTACTCTCAAAAGGCACTTCCTTGCGCGAAATTGCGTCATATGAGCCATCGTGCGTTAAAATCAGTTTAGTCGTTTTTCCTGTAGAGAACAGCACAAAAGGGAAAGAAAGGCACAAAAATGTCACGCAGACGTTATATTTCACCTATTCGTGGGAAGCCCCCTGTAAAAAATTTTTTACCAAATTTTGCATATCGGGAGATATGCCGGACATAATCATCTGTGCAAATTTTGGTGTGGAGAAATTAAGGGGTTTGAGAAATACGAGGGGCCAAATTTTGGGCTCTCCCATTGAAATGGCTGGTCACGATTACAACAGTGATTTTTAAAACAACACGGTTAACTAATGATCAGATGCCCGAATTCTATTGTCACTGTGATTGTTAAGTGTCCACTGCCAGCTCCATGCTTTAACACCGGCCTGTAGTCGCTCTATTTAAGAAACTTTTCACAGGCTTGTCGATCGCTCCTTGTGGCAGGTTGCCCCAGATAACCTGAAGTGCTTTCTCGAGTTTGGCAATTGTGTTCAAATTTGTTTCAAGCTTGTGGTAAGCCTCCAACATTGCACCCCACCCGTGATGGTTGATTGGGTTTATATTCGGCGAATTTGAAGGCCGGTAGTTCTTTGTGATGAAATTTGAACAGTCGTTTCGCAGCCAGTTCTGTGCTCTGCGTACTGTGTATGCTTGCTCTGCCATTCTGCTGGAAGATAAACCCGGCAGGCAGCCAGCGATTGCTTTACAAAAAACAAACATTATTAATTACTATTCATCAAAACATTATTGCAACGTCATCGGCAGTAACGTGGTAACGGGTTTGTGAAAATTAAATAGCATTTTTAGCTTGAACATTTTTATTGCTGAAAAATCGGTAGGCGATTGTGTTAAAAAATCTATAACGTCGTCGTTTTTCAACAGAATCATATTTTTACTTGGCAGTTGGATGTAAAACGTCTCAGTAAAAAAATTATAAAATTTCAAAAATGTCAAAGGGTTGCTGAGAAAACAGCAAAAAAGCTTAAGGGGGCTACTTTTTGTCGCACCCTGTAAATGTAAACACAAAATGGGCAACTCATACAATTTCCTGCAAAACTGTACCAAGTGCATTGAGAATTATTTTTAAAACAAAGGTCTTTTTAGTTTCAGTCCCCTGACCGCCACCTGGGTCTCTTCTCCCTCTTTCCTCCAATAAACAACATTATCGCATTGATGACTGTATGGGGGATAACAGGAAGGATTATTAGAACTACCATTATTGATAATTACATATGCACGCGTATAATGGAGTTTTTATGTTTTATGCTTCTGTAAAGGTTAAACTTTTTGTTTTTTTATTGTACAGGTTAACCTTACTGTTCTATTACTGTGTTTTTGTGCATTCTGCCTAAAAAGGCCGTCCCCCAAATAACCTATACTGTGTCGGGTGAAACGTTAAACCCTACTCACTCACTTATTCCTCTGGGTCTTTCCGCTGTCCAGTGCTTTCTAGACATCCGTTGAGGGCTTTACCGCCAGACCCCTGTTGACGATAAAATGTTTGTCACACCTGCCCTTTTTCCACTTTCTGAATTTGCCAGTGCCGTGCAATAGATTGTGTCTGTGCCTGGTCTTGCTCAGCAGCTAGTCCTATATGGTTGTTGTCATTAATCAAGCCTTTGCAGTGTGCACACTATGTGGCTGTTTTTTTATTAAATGATGCGTCTGTGAACTTTTGGCACAATGCAGTAGTGAATTTAGAACTTAATTAGCGGGGACTGGGGTGTGGTGGACGATGGATGAAGTCCTCCATAACCTAGACCTTGTAAACAACATCAGAAACTTGGATGTTTCACCATGCAAATGTTTGCATGGGGCATGCGTCGCATACCAAGTCCCCTACATTTAATACGCCTTTATAATTTTAATAACATTGTGCACTATGGTTACTTTCTCTTTTTTCGTAAAGATTGTGACATTGGTTTTTGGTTGTTACTGTTTCATATAAATTAGTTGTTTTCAAATATTTCTATTAATGTGCCAGTGTTACAGTAACATTATATTGTTAACTGCCGCTGGCCTGTTTGTGTTTCTGTAGCGTTACGTACTCACTTTGTCCCAACAGTGGTAACGCATGGATGAGTGCACTTAAAAAATCTCGCCCAACTTCGATGTTTTAAACTTTCTTAATTTTGAACGTAAAAACGACATAATGACACCCTGAGCTAAGCAAAGCTGACATATTTTTTGCTGCAAATATTTAAAAAAAGTTTCTCACTAAAATTATTGCATTTTTATCTTTTTTACTCCTTATCCTAAAATACTTTATCATATACCTTGCTTTCGCCATTGTTGCACTGCGTCAATTAAAATGTGATGATATTGTGACCTAAGATAATTCTGCACAGACTGTTTACATCATGCACAAAGAACAACATAACAAAAAGCTAGTTTTTTATTTAATTTTTTTTACCAAATATTACTGTCGTAGATATTTGACGTTGGGTGTGATTTTTGACACAGTGTGTGGTATAACACTACATAGTTTTCACTTGTACTTTGTGCACAAAAACGATGTTTGTACAAGAAGCACTCGAAGTGCTTGTGCATGTGGTTGCTGTGTTTTGCTATAAAAACCTGCAGGTTTATTTAGGCACTCAGAGAAAATGTTCCGGTAGAATCTTGCCCAGAAACATATTTACAGCGAACGCGCGCGGCAAAGAGGCCTAATGCAAGTTGCATAAGATACGCACGGCACAGTCAATGCAACAATTCTGCGTACAACAACATTTTTTTCTGTTCGCAGAGTACTTATAACTCCCAATTTTGTGGCGCCGCACCACCCTTGTTTGCCTTGATTTTACACTGCACTAAATTTGGTCAGTTTATTGTCTAAAAATAATTAAAATTGATGCCGCCATATCTCATATTTTAAAATTATATTACACCAAATTTAATTTCGGCTGGGACTCTGCCCAAGACCCCATAGGGAAACTCATAGCGCTCCCCCAGATAGACAGGCTGAAATTTATGGGTCCGACTCTTAATGGAAATTCACCGAATTTACCAAAGCCACCAGAATTACTGGCGGCCTAAGTAAACACAGACCTAAGCCATATAACGCTTACTATCCTAATAACTAAATTTAACTACGTATGTGTTTCCGGTTGCAGTTCCCGTTTCAAACAATTTTTAAATTGATTTATTGTACTACTGTTTACACACATGTCAGACAGTGTATTCCAGTAATCAATTACTCTGTTGCTAAATACATACTTTCTCAAATCTAATCTACTGCGTTTTTTATATAGTTTCTTTGAATGATTTTTTTGACCTTCATCATATGTAAAAAATAAATCTGAATGCAAATTATAACAACCATTAATAATTTTAAATGTTTTTATTAAATCACTCCTAGACAGGGGGAAGCCCGCGAAGTTTGAAAAAAGAGAAAAAAAGGGGCAGGAAAAACAGGAAAAAACGGAAAAAAGGAAGAGGCGCAAAGCTCCCAGTTGTCCTGAAATGTCACAGATGTTCTGAAATTGTCCGAAAATTAGCAATTGTCCTAAAATTTTATTCATTTGGTTAGAATGTCTTGATATGGACCTTTGGTATGCTGTCGTTACGACATTGCATTCATTTTGTACTTTAGTTAGTTAACAAGACTCTATAAGTACTTTTGTCTTACTTACTTACTTACTATAGTTTCGCCTTAGTATGTTCATTTTAGATGCACTCCATTTCCTGTTGTTTGTATCTCTGGCCAAGAAGATGAAGACTTAAACTGTTTCTTTTAATCATGAAGACTATGAATTGCAATACACATATTTTAAAATCAGTTTTAGTGTATAGGTACATCTAGCTTAATGCTGCATTCAGTCTTGGTGCTGTTTACAGCATTTTTCTACACTTGTTTACAACTCATAACTATGTTTATGTTGCTGACGTTAAGTGTCAAGTTATGTTTTCTCTTGTGACATTTTATTGTTTTATGTGTAACAGGGTCTTAGTAACATTTTTAGGACTGCAATACTGATCTGCTTCAATGAATAACACTTATGAGGACAGAAAAACGTGCATTTTCTGTGTCTGAAACCTTGTGAAACCGACAATAATGTCCCAAAATTGTTCTGAAATTTCGTAAACATTGGGTCCCAAAATTGGACTTTTTGCTCTTAGAAGCCCTTTAGGATAATGGCGGAGGAAAGATAAAGGGAGAGGAGGAAAGGAGAAAACTTACTGAATTTGCTTCCTGAAAAAACATTTCATAGTTACGCCGGTGCAAAAAATATGCTTTTATACAAAAAGCTTCGGATTCTGGGGGACTTTGTTCTCCAGACCCCTAGCTTTATGTCCCCCTAACTTGAAATTTTGAATATGCCGCTGTTGCCAGAACCATATTTTACATTTTCGTCAATTTACCTAATGTTTTGTGGACGAAACTTTTGTTTGTGTTCTGAACCCACAAAAAAGGTTCTGGTAGCATCTCGCTAGAACCATTTCCGTTTATTTACGAAATTTTTTTAACAAAATGTTTTTTTATTTGCGAAAAGTTAACTAATTTTCCTCAAGTTTCCGTTAATATAAAGTTCCGTTAATTTGCGGAACTGATTCCGGCACCATCTCCGTTTATTTATGGAAATTTTTTAACGGAATGTAAGTTTATATACGAAAAGTTATCGCTAAATAATTTTCTGTTTGCGGAACTTTTCTTAACGGAGCTTTCGTCGTACGAAAAGTTTTTTTTACGTACGAAAAGTTTCCGTTAATATAACGTTTCGTTAATTTACGAAACTGGTTCCGGCAAAATGCTGCCGGAACTTTTTTGCGTAAATATACGGAATTATTTTTTACAGTGTAGAATGGTGCTATGCTAAAGTCATGTAAAAAAACTGTACTTTCCCACAGCGTACCACAAGCTTTGGCTATGCGATATGTCATACCATAGGCGGTATAACGTGCCGCTCCTATCGCTTTATTTTAAGCTCAGATCTCACATTATTGCTGATATACCATCAGTCAAATATACCGGCATGCATATTTTGTAAATAAAATTATGTTTTGAGGGCAAAATAAAAGATTAAGAAATTTGTTTCAACTTTAAGTATACAGTATACCAGAGAAATCTTAGAGCATAATTGCCTTGCCTGCAGTGAATTGAGCTGTCGCGAGATGTTGTTACGTTCGTCGATAGCGCGCTTTAAATTGACATCAGTCGCCGTTGGAGACACCAACGAATGTGTCTGGCATACAAGAACAGTAGCAACAGTAAATACTTAAACAAATAATTAAGCTATGCAGTATTGTTAACTAGAGCGATTGTTTATCGAGCGATTGTTTATCGACAAAACTAATAAAATTGTTTGGAACACAGTTCAACGTAAGGCCACCCAAAGCCGATAGTCTGATTCAGAGAAAATCTTAAGGTTGCAATTTTCTCGCAGCAACTTCACATAGCACGAGCGCAAGGTCAACCCCGTGCTGTGTATATTAGTGCAATTATTGCAGTAGTCTACACAGCACGGTGTTGACCTGAAATAGGACCAAAGTTTATGCACTTTTACCTTAAGGGAAGGGACTGTATTTGCCCACAAGTTTTTTTCCGATTTTTACTTCGCGCACACTACGTTTTTAATGTAGCAAACCAAAGTACACGAACTAACCGACCGAGCGAGGACCAACCCACGTCCTGACTAGGAAGAACTTCAAATGGCTATATACTAGCAACCGATCACCCGATTCACTTACGGTTTAATTTGAAGATCACATTATTGGGGTCGGTAAATATAACAATTTATATTTTCAAAAAAAGATATTTTAGTTTGGACTGTGATTGGCTGGCTCATGACGTTATATAAACGTCGTTGCCATGATGAGGCCGCATGCCGATACTATGGCAGAGATCAAACAAACAGGGAGCGAAGCGGCCTGTCCGCTTGTGTCATTTATATTTACGTCTAGCTGACCTTCGTTGCTACGGCAACGAAATATGCAAGGAAATTTGCTACAACTTAGCTTGCATACGAAATATGTGCCGGATCATTAGTTATAGTTGCAGCAGTAGTGGTGGTTGCAGTTTTGGCTACAGTAGTAGTAAATGAGGTATCGTGAGCGCCATAAGCGTTAATGTTAATTTATGTAAAAACTGTTTAGTTTACATACAGTGTAAAAGTGACATCGTGGTTGTAAATATAAAACACCACAGATCACAATTTAATAATTCAAACTTTACCATTACACATTCAGCAAAGTGCCTCTGACACAAAAATTAATTGGTTGTTGTTTTTATTATATATTGGCACAGAGCTAGTTAAATAATTTTAAGTTTAAACACAGAAATTACGATCGCTTTGGCCTAGGTCGGACAAAGGGTGCATGAATCGTCGCAGTTACTGCGTCGCGCAAATTCTAGCCATAAAATCCACAAAAGCCATAAAAGCCACAGTGCTTCCACGTTAGGTCCGCCATGCAGTCGTCTAGGCGGGGCTTTTCCTTGTCGTCATAGTTACGCCTGCTTTCGACTCAGCATGCTTCTAGCTTAGCGCATTTAATATGTGAGTAGGTAGCGTCAATCAACAGCCGGGAAGGCGGGTCTTAAACTTTTCAACAAAGTTTCTTGGGCTAGGTCATTTTAATATTGGGCAACAGCAGCAGGCCATGCGCTGGCTGCGCTTCTGTGCAGCAGAGGTGTGTGTCATCTCTTTGAATATTTAGCGATTCCGAGAGATGTCAACAACGCACTCTTGCTAAGTTTCCAGCGCATGTTTTTCGTCACCAAAATTTTCTAGCTTTTCCAGGCAGCGTCCAGTCATTCTCTTTGTGCCAACGGGATATATATACCAGTACAGTCATTGTGCAGGGATTCTTGGCGCGTTGATTTCCTGTCAGAGACGTTGTGTCGTGCTGGGGTCTCTGGCGTTCGCTACGTGCTAAGTACTAGACCAAAATCGTCGTCGTCATTTTTATGTTTTACGTTATTTGAGTTAAGACAAGAAAACGTTTATTTAAAAATTCGCTCGTCGTTTCTTGCGACCCTTATCAGGGGCGCGTTCTCCCAGCAGGGCTGGGTCGGTTTTCGACGTCTACTCCACACCGGCCAGCCTTTTGGCAGTTGGTGGAAATCCGTGCTGATCCAGAACAGAACCTCTCGTACAGCTCTACACGTCGCTGTCGTCATCGTGCATCGTAGCGTCGTTCCGTCGCGTCGCCAATCCGTTATCGTCGTCTTCATCGCTGTCGCCGTCAGCAACTGATAAAAGGTACATTTATTACCTGTTTTTTGTTGCGAGAAGAATATTGACTCCAGCATTCTGTAAATACGGGCCGCAGCATTTCAGCGATAAACTGTAGCATCAACCTCCAACAGCCATCGCCGCGCGCACATCATACATTATACATTTTTCGACGTATATACAACGAAATGACGTGCTGCAAGAATTAATTCTTTTGCCGAAACACAGCTGACACTACCGCATCTTAACGACGACGACGTTGTTACTATTATTACGGCTGCAGTCGCTGCCCAGCTAGACCTGCTCCCGGTCTTTGCGATGTACAGGACTGTTGCTGCTGCAGCGGCCGCGTAGTTTACGTTTCTGCCGCCGCTGCTGCATTGACTCGACTCCGATCAATAAAACTGATGCCGGATTGCCGTGAGTAGTTCGAAACTGCGAGTCCCGCAACAAAATAACGCTGTCGCGGTGAACATGTAAAATCGCTCATTTATACTTCCAGCATCATCACGGAACCGTGCAACGACCCCCTCCGCTCCGGCCCTGCATTTAACACTCGCGCTAGAAACAGAAGTCGCCAAGCTGCACAAATTGAGAACTATTTCGGAGAAGAGACAAAACCAGGACTAGCCACAACTTGTAGCTCCACGGCGCAGGTCGCATTTCATCCCCGTCGCGCTTTGTACAATCTGCAAGATCACCAAAGAAGACCACCATTATGTCACTAAACAATAACTACGCGCCGCAGGTTTTTCACGGTCACTCAAACGAAGACGCAGCAGACTTTCTTAAATATGTCGATCAATTGTCTACCTAAAAACAAATGGATGACGCTGAGAAACTGCAGTTCGTTGCGATTCTTCTTCGAGATGCCGCTGGGGATTTTCTGGACACTTTGGAGTTCCCGGAGGACTATAAAGACCCGTGGGACTTTTTCAAAACGGCCTTCCTTGCTCGCTTCGGACGGCTGGAAACGACTACGTGGCGTAAAGTCCAGCAAAGGTTCGCAACTCCCCAGGCCGCAGAAAAAGCAGCATCCGACTTCATAGCACGCATGACGCGTGCCGCCAAACGCGTCGACGTCGATGACAAGTTACTGGAATGGCGATCATGTTTGCGCTCAAGCCAGAGCTCAGAACACACGTCCTTTAGTCCTAACATTCAACGTTGGAGGACTTGACGCATGCCGCTTGTATCGCCGACGCCGCGGTCACCACTTCCAATAACGGCTTGTCACAGGTGTTGGAGAAGCTCCGAACGAGCAACGCCCAACACGCCAGACACAACGCAGCGTTCCAGCAACTGACCGCCCGTCTGGACAAAATGCAGATTTCGCCCGTCACCACTAACGCTGCGGAAACTCCACGTCGTGTTCGGTTCATCAACTCACCAACTCGTCCACGTTCGCCAACGCCGGGTCGCCTTCCACCGAGGAACTTCGAAGGTCGTTAGCGCAGCACCAGTTTCTACCGCCAGCCGCCGAACACCTCATGCGACTTTGGCCGATGTGGCTGCTGCGGTAAGCAACACGGCTCTTCTCCGTGTCCGGCGATGCATGGTCGTTGTCCTAACTGTAACAGACCTGGTCATTTCAAAGCCGTCTGCCGTGGTGCCGCACGCACAAATTTTTCGACCTATGGAATCGACGCTGCCCGATTTCGCGCGAGGGGCAGCAGTCAAAATAATGTTCGCGTAACTCAGCCGCTAGAGAACGACAATTTTATTCGCTTAAAATGTAATAATGTTAACACATTATCTCTTGTGGACTGTGGCGCTGCAAATCAACTTTTTGTCATGTTCTCAATTCCACTAACGCTACAGTCACACTCAACCCACAAACACCACTAGCTACAATTTCCCCACTTTCTAGTGACACAGTTATCGAGTACAAGAAATCCATCTCCCCTCAACCTAGCCAACACTGCAAGCTAAAGAGCTTCTTGCGCAAAGAATTCAGGTAAATGCTACTGGCTCGCAATAAATTGATTGCGCTTTTACATTCGCATCGAGACGTTTTTTTTACCTCTGACCTGAGCAAGTTACCAGGCATTGACCTTGTCAAACACAAAATTGACACAGCCGACGCAAATCCAATTCGGCAACGTCCCTTCAGACACTCACTCGAAGCACGTAAAGAGATCGATGGGCAAATTACTAAGTTACTCGACGCCGATATAATTGAGGAGAGTGACAGTCCTACGGGCTCATCCGTAGTTTTAGTGCGCAAGAAAAATCAGACCCATCGTTTGTGTATCAATATGCGCAAACTCAACATGGTTACCAAACCCGAATGCTTTCCTTTACCTCTCTTGGAAGACGTTTTCCAGACCCTCGCTGAGAACAATCCTAGGATCTTTACTACCCTAGCCATGTCCTCTGGATTCTACCAAATCCATTTCGACGAAGAGTCAAACCCAAAACAGCTTTCGTGGCCCACCGTGGAAACTACCAATTCAAAAGAATGCCGTTCGGCATCTCGGAGGCGCCAGCTAGCTACCAGGCGTTGATGGCCAAGGTTCTTCGCACAATTCTGTTCTCTTACGCGCTCTGCTACGTTGATAACGTACTGCTAATGAGCGACTCACCAGAACGTCACTGCGAACATCTGGCAGAAAACTTCGATAGATTTCGCCAGGCTAAACTTCGCTTGAATCCCAGCAAGTGCAATTTCGCACTTCCAAAAGTGGTGTATCTTGGTAATGTCTTAAGCAAAAAAGGAATATCCGTTGACGACTCAAAAGTATCTGTCATTCGTACCCACCCAGTTCCGCAAAACGTCAGTCAACTTTGTAGTTTCCTGGGCATTGCCAATTACTGTCGACGTTTTATTAAAAAAATTCCATTAAAACCGCTAATCTGCAAAGTCTGTTGAAGAGAGACGCCAAATTCGTGTGGAATACTGTCCACCAATCGGAATTCGATTTTCTTGAAGACGCGCTGACATCAGCGCTCATCCTTGCCTTTCCAAATATGCAACGAGATTTCATCTTAACTACCGACGCCTGTACTTCCAATATAGCTCACATATCCCAGCTTGACAAACACGGCCAATAGCATGTGATCTCGTTCGGAGGTCGCGTACTTCGCAAATCCGAAATCAATTATACTATTTCCGAACTTGAGTGTCTAGCTATCATTGAAGGCACTCGGAATTCACTTACCTTCCTTAACTCGCTTAAGGCAGGACGTGGTCGTTTGCAACGATGGGCACTTTACTTACAGGAATACACGTATACGGTCCGCTACAAGGCGGGCAAATTACTCACAAGCGACGACGGATTAAGCCGCCGAGATTACTCTACATTACCACCAGACCAAGTCAGTGACAACGATGTTCTTGCTGACGAGAACTTTCTCGCCGCCATTGATACGACGATCTTTGAGGATAATCACCGTTTCGGTAGGCACCGCTTACCAAAGACTAAGGAACGCTACACGATTAATTTTGTGTACGACTCAACCAACACAGTTGGTCTCAGTGATGATACTTCGGTGTCTGATACATCCGCTACAATAGTCCCATTGTCAGACAGTTATGACATTCCCCGCACACAACGAGAATGCCCTGACTTCACTCACATCATCGACTATCTGACGTCAGATGCACTTCGTGACAATGACTCTGATGCACGACGCATCATCGCGGAAAGCGAGCACTACACGGTACTTGATAGTACTTTGTACCACTTACACCGTCTACGCACGAAAGGCAGAGACAGGATAACACCTGTTGTCCAACAATTATGCATTCCTCGCACCTTGCGTGACGAAGTGATCAAGGCTTATCACGATAACAACGAACACGTTGGATTCGACAAACTTTACTGAACAATCCGCTGCAAATATTTTTGGCCGCGCATGTACGCCGAGTTATCTGATTATGTCAAAAGTTGTTTGAATGTCAACAAACCAAACGTCTTGTTCATGCCAGAAAGGCACCTCTCAAATCTTTACCTGTCGAAGATGTCTTCTCTCGTTTTCATCTCGATTTTCTAGGATCCTTGCCACCGTTCAACGGCTTTTGCTACCTTCTTGTCGTCATTGATAGTACGTCGCTATTCCCAAAAATTTTCCTCACAAAAACGTGTTTTATATGAACATGTCTTCTGCCGTTACGGTTGCCCGTTTTCGATTTTAACTGACCGCGGAACATCATTCCGTTCTTCTCTTTCCTCTGCCCTCTGCAAACTTTTCAAGGTCAAACAAATTTTTACCAGTAGTTACCATCCCCAAACAAATTCACGCGCCGAAAACATGAACTCCATCATTCTTAAGTCTCTTCGGATTTGCTGCAAGGATCAATCCGAGTGGAGCGAAATCGTACCTGCCATTGTCATGTCATATAGAGCCAGTACAACGACCTGTCTTGGGTTCAGTCCATTCAAAGTGTTGTACGGCATGAAAATGCGCACACCAATTGACACCTCTCTGATTAACGACATGCGCACATCATCGAACATAGACGCTTATCTGCAGCAAATGTTACCGAAGATCGAGCTCACACGACAGATAGCTCGGGAAAACACCAACAAATGCAATGATCGTACGCAGTTCTATTACGACAGAGATTCGGCGTACCGTCGTATGTAATAGGTCAGAAAATGCTTCTGCACGACCCGGTAACTAAGAAAGGCGTCTCTAAGAAGCTAAAGAGGCGTTGGACGGGACCCTATTTTATTACTGAAGTTGGCGACGGATACGTCTACAAACTCTGCCACTGTGGTAGTGGGCAGACCCATGTTTTCGTGGTACCACTGCCAAATCTGGAGGATTTTACAGGCCTAGAAGTGCAAGCGATAAACTGCTCAGAGTATAACTAGGCTTCACGCGTGGCATCCTGTGAAAGCATTCAACCGCTCTTGAAATCTTTCAGGGTACTTCATGCCACGGCTAAGAATCGTATACGCTCGACAATTGGCCACATGTACGAACTACTGCCGGAGAGCTACGTTGATCGACAACTACGGGGTATCTTCGACCTTGTCGGTCAACTCCTTCGCTCAGTTTTCGGGGTAGCCACAGACCAGCAAATAGAAGCCTTGCGATCAACGGCAGTAGCAGGAGAAAGACAATACGAAAACAAAGGAATTGCGCGAGAAATTTCCTACATGCTTTGGCCCCATCAAAAAGTATCTCCCAGTCTATTAGGCTTTGTTTTAACTTATAGCCTAAGCCTCTTTGTTCAGCTTTAGCCTAGCCTTGGCTCCACCCTAATGCCTTGTTCTAGGCCAGCAGGTCTTTTTTTCGGTGCTAACTCAGCCTTCGTTTTTAGGCTAACCTTAATTAGCTCTGTAGTGCAGTTTACCTAACCCTAACTCGGTCTTTGTTTTCAGGCTGGTCCCCTAGCTAGCTCTGTCTCTTTGTCCAGCCTTAACCTAGCCTTAGCCCCACCTTACTGCTTTGTTCTAGGCTAGCAAGTCTTTGTTTTTTTTAATCAGCCTGTTAGCCTACAGCCTAGCCAGCTATGTCTCATATAAATCGGTCCTTTCTCGCCCATCCGTATCAGTTGAGCGACGACAGAACCGTAACGGTGAATAAGAAGGAAGGACAGCTAACAGTGATTATCAAGCAAAAAAAACTCCGTGGACAAATTTTTCGAATTTACACTTAACCGTTGAGAATATTACATTGATTTTTATTCTCATCTTAGTCTCCTTATTTCATTTTTTTTGTTACTATAATTCTTGTATCAATCAGCTTGCAATAGCGTTAGTACTGTAAGTGCACAAATGCTCATTAACTAATAATTTACTTTAAGTTGCTAATGTCATTGTAGGTGGTCTCAGTTTGGACTTGAGTGGTCTGAAATTAATTCCTAAGTTAATGCGGCATTCAAAAACGTGAACGAAGGTGATCCACCAGTCAACTATCGTCAGCATATCGGCGGCGGATGTTTTGTGTCAGTCACCACAGGTTTCAAGTGTGTCGATTTTCGCCAGTTCTACGTACCCTACGGCGACATCGAAATCAAGCCAACACGCAAGGGTATCGCTCTGCGCCTTGCAGAGTGGGACCAGATGAGGAAGGTGATAGATCTGATCGACAGTTTCTACCCGGCGCTGGCTGATAATTCTTCTTGCTACCTAACACTCGACCATTAGGCCGGAGCACTGGACTGTAAAGAGTGCTATCCGTTCCCTCTGTAACTCATTTCTGCTGCGTCAGCATGACGTCGTCTGCATATGCATACAGCCCCGCCATCCCTACTTTGACATGTGCGACATCGTAACGAATCCTGCGGTGACACGTCATCTCGACGAATGCCATATCGAACATTTGCATTCGCTGGACATTTTTCTGTAGTTGCAACATTTCTAGCTTTATATTGTAGAGTAAAATATGTGTTTGTGTATGTGTGCATGCATGTAGTTTGTTCATGTATTCGTTCCTATACATGCGTATTATCGTTCGCTTATTTATCGCTATTATTATGCTAATAAGTGTGCAATTGGTTAGCTCTTTTTGTCGTAATAACTTGTACTTTTTCAAATTAACAGTATACGCTAGCAATGTTGTACATAATCTGCTATTCATGTATGTGTATGTGTGTTTCTGAAGAATAAAACACGAGTTTGTCGTACACAGTCATTCATTTATTCAACACACGACACACAAATCTATGAGCTAATACATCGTTAAGCGCAGTGTCCGTAGTAAAACGGTTCACAATCTTAGGCATATCTATGCCTCTACTTCTAAGTACACAATAGCAAATACAGTAGTGTCCGCAGAATCTACTAATTACATACTGCAAATGTCTAGTGTTAAAAGTCCACGACGACGGGCAGTGTTCATTTATATTACGTTCAAAATTCGCGGTAGGAGGTTTGCTGAACGAATCGAAATATTCTCCGCAACCATCGTTCACCCACATGCACACCCAGTGACGCCCAGATTTATGCGATTCGTCGGTGTTGACGACCAGTAGGTGAGGTTCCGAGGGTAACGTGTCGGCGCTGAATACTCCGTGAAAGTCTTTTACACGTGCACGTCTCAGCACGCCTTCGATCTCTCTCGTGTTCACACTCCAAAGTCGAACACGACGTTTCTGTTGCGATCGATATCGATAACGTTCTCAAATTCCGCGTAGGCGATCACGATTATCGTGGCTTCCAGAGCTCGGCTGAATTTCAACGCCAGGCGTACGCTGCCTTGTCTCACCAAGCTGAAGTGGTCGTCTTCGCCCAGATCGGCTGTCAGATCGAACGCGTACAGGCTGTATCCGTTTGCGTATTCGTCGCGAGTGATGAAC